>Ga0315899_10008713_pt1 | contig 10873 bp, 10 predicted proteins | sample LakEriMetagenome_2_FD_203518 | JGI IMG/M metagenome (GOLD analysis project Ga0315899, IMG submission 203518) | Freshwater fungal communities from buoy surface, Lake Erie, Ohio, United States - Buoy 4 MA112 | ecosystem: Environmental > Aquatic > Freshwater > Lake | place: USA: Lake Erie, Ohio...
GCCACGCCGCCCGTGGCTTTGCCGCCGATCTCGACGCGCCCGCCCGCGCGCAACGATCACCCGCCGCTCGATCCGACGCCAATGTCGATCGCGCCCGCGCGGCCCGCGCCCGCGCCCGCGCCGCCCACCGCCGCCGCAGCGCCCGCGCCTGCGCAAACGACGAACGCGTCCATGGCCGCGCAGACGAATGCGCAGACCAACGCGCAGACGAATGCGCGCGCGCCTGCGCCCAAGCCGCCGGCTGATCCCATCGGCGCGCTCATTCGCGGCGACGCGCCGGTCGTCGTCAACGCCTCCGCGCAGCAGCCAACCGTCGTCGGCGCGAACGATCCGTTGCAGTCGCGCCGCATCGTGGCGGTGCAGCGCGCGCTTGATCGTCTGGGCTTTCAGGTCGCCTCCGACGGCGTGTTAGGTCCGGGCACGCGCGCGGCGATCCAGCGTTTCGAGCGCGAACGCGATCTGCCTGTGACGGGCGATCTGTCGCCGCGCACCTTGCGCGCGCTTGCGGCGCGGTCGGGCGTGCCGATTCCATGACCACGCGTCTGCGCGCTGACATATTCGTCTCAGCTTTGTTGCGTCGCTGCGCGGTGGAAGGCGCCTACGCCACGCTGCGCCGGCGCGGGGCTGCGGAATCCGGCGCGATCTTCGTTGTTCTGGACAGGCTCGACGGACGCGTCGCTGTGTTCGGCCCCGCCCCGCAGACGCTGGCCGACGAGACCGGCGTTCGCCGTTTCGCGCGCCTGCATGCCGACGACTGGATCGATGCCGCGCGCGCGCAGGAGCGCTTGCAGCGCGAGATCAAATTCGATTCTGATTTATGGATCGTCGACGTCGAGGATCGCGCGGGCCGCGTCTTCCTCGACCTCGCTGAATATTAGCCGCGCCGCAGAAGAACGGCGGCCTTGGGCCGCTCGCGTGACGGGGCCGACGCAGACGTCGATGCCGTCTTAGGCGCTTTCACGCGCGGCGGGCGCACGCTGTCGGCGCTCCACAATTGCGCGCGCACGTCCGGCGTGTAGGCGCGCGGCAGGCTGCGCGCCGGCGCGTCTTGCGTTTCGGCCCTGGGCTGGGGCGCGCGCGCCTCGCGGCGCTCGATCCGGCGCGCGGTGGCGGCCTCCAGAAGGTCGCTCGCCGCGGCGGGCGGCGTGTCGCGCACCATGTCGGCGAGCGTGCGCACGCGCGGATAAGAATGGGCGATGGGCGCCTCGCAGCACAGGAAGACGCGCACCGCGTCCTGATGTGAACAGCCGAGCGCGCACAAAAGGAGCGCGAGCGGTTCGCCGCTGGAATCCTTCACGAGCGGTTCGAGCGCGGGCGCGTCCCAGCCGATCACGCGGGCGATGCGTTCGCAGAAGGCGTCCCATTTGCGCGTCTGCGCGAAGTCGCGCAGGTCCTGCGCAAGCACGTCATCGCGCGCGACGGGCGCGCTCGCCTTGCCGAGATGGGCGCGACGCGCGGCGAGCACGAGGCGCGCGCGCTCCAGACTTGAGGCGCGCAGGAAATCCTGCGGCGCGACGAGCGGCTCTTCGGCCCGCGTGGTGAATTTCGCGAGGAAAGGCCCGTCCCGCCGCGCGAACATGCCGATGCGCTCAATGGCGGCGCGCGTGAAGGTCGCCTCGCGATTGGCGGCGAGCGCGTCGAGCACGGCGGGTTCGCGGCGCATGACGAGCGCCTCGGTGATGTCGCCCCCGATTCCCCGGCGCCGCGCCAGAGCGAGCGCGATTTCGTCGTCGCGCCCGCGCGCAAGGCCGATCTGGTCGGCGAAGGCGAGATTGAGCGCATATTCCGCGATGAGCAGAGCGCAGGGACGATCAGCCCGCATGAGGGCCGCCAGCACGCTCGGCGGCGCATGGGGATGGCGCGCCAGTCGCGAGGCGACATAGATGAGCGTCGAGGGATCGGCGTTGGGGATCATGCGCAGGGCGAGTTCGCGAAAACGCGCGATCTCCTCGTCGTCGGGCTCCGCGCGCAGGCAAAAGAGGTCGGCGAGGGCGCGCAGCACGCCCGGCTTTTTGGTCAAGCCCTCGCCAGACGCGGTGGCGAGGAAGGGCGGCGCGGCGACGGCGCTTTGCACGATGGTCTGCATGGCGGAATCAATCTCATGAAAATTGATGCGCGCATCCTAGCGGGAGATCGTTGACGGTGTGTTAACCATGTTGTCCAGTAATGCGGTCGAGCCCGCGTTGTCTGCGGGTCCCGGGCTGGAGAGGACGCAATGAGTCGTGTGGTGCCGTTACCCATTCGGGGACGCCGGTCGCCGTCGCGCGGCGTGCGACGCGAAGCGTCCGCGGAAATCCTGTTTTTCACCGGCGTTCGTTATGAGCGGCAAGATCGCCAGGAGCGGCAAGAGCGGCAAGAGCGGCAAGCCGCCGCCGCTGAAGAGACGGGGGCCATGCGCCCACGCTCCGCGCGCCGTCGCCGTTCGTCGTCGGATTCCCAGAAGTCGGCCTAAGGCCTGCTAGTTCGCAGGCGCCGTCTGGTCGCTCTCGCTCGCGCAGACGGCGAGAGACAGCCTGCGTCGCGCCGCCTCCATGTCCGCCTCGTCGAGCGCGAGGCTTCCCGCAAGAATGAATCCTTCAAGGCTGGGCGCCAGAAGGCGCAGGTCCTGCGGCGTCTCGTCGTCTGGGTCTTGCGCTTCCACGTCCTGTAGCTGGCTCGGCGTGACGAGCCGGATGTCGATGCGTCCGCGCAGGGCGCCCCGGTCCGTCGTCGCATGGAAGGTCGAGCCCTGCCTGTCGTGGAAGGAGAGCAACAGCAGGCCGTCGAGCGCGGCGAGCTCCACGCGCACGCGCACGGGCCCGCCTGACAGATCAAAGCGGCAGGCCGCGCGCGCCAGCATGGGATCCTGCAAGGGCAGAAGTTCGGCGCCCGGCGCCGGGCGCGGCAGAGGCGTGAAGCGATGCGGTACGGGCGCCGCCTGCGCGATTCGCGCATAGGCGTCGCGCGGCGCCGCATGGGGCAAGGCGAGCACGCTCGAAAAATGCACCAGCGCGGCGATGAAGAGGACTGCGAATCCATAGCCGATCATCGCCATCAGGCTTTCGGCGTCGCGCAGGATGCTTCGCGGGCGCGTCGTCATGCGCAGCGCTCCTTGCGCAGGCGCGGCAGGCCGGCGCGGGCGGCGGCGGCAGGCTGGGCGCTCAGCGGCGTGTCATAGAGGCGCAGGGCGAGCATGAAGCCGCCCTGTTCGGGCAGAGCGAGCCAATTGCCCGCGCGCGCGCGCCGCGAGGCGTGGATCTCGAACCGCCCTGCGGAATCGCGCACGATCTGCGCGGAGGTGAGGGCTGGCCTGTTGTTGGCGTTGGCGGCGAGCCCGCCTTCGGCGTCGAGCGAGGCGAGCGTCCAGTAGCGCGCGGCGGGCGCGGGGCTTTCGATCACGTAATCGCAGCGCGCATCGAGCGGCGCGCCGGCGTCGTCGCGCGTGGCGAAAAAGGCGAGGCCCTCGCCCGGCGCCATGGGAACCTCGCCGCTGCGCGCGCGCCCGGCGCGGGTGTAGGGATCGGCCTCGCGCAGTGCGGCGCGGGGCGCCCAACGCCAGGGCCCGGCCTCCAGCGTCTCGAACGAGGCGCCGCTCTCCAGCGCGCGCCATGTGGCGAAAAGGCCAAGGCCTGCGCCAACAAGCGCGGCGAGAAGGGAACGTGTGAGCGCGTGCAAGGGCGGGCCCGTCCGCACATGGCGGGGAAGGTGAAAAAACAGGCCGGGAGGCTCGCATTCCCCGCGCGCGGGCGCAAGGGGTCGAGCTTGAGCCGCCCGCGTCCGGCGTGGAAACCTTGGCGCCGAAACCTTGGCGCGAGCGCCCGCCCGTCCTATCACCTGAGAGAGAAACGATCCGGAGGATTCGCCATGTCATTCAGGCTCAAGTCTCTTGCCCTCGTCGCCGCGGCGGCCTTGTCGCTTGGCGCAGGCGCGGCGCGCGCGCAGGACGCCGCCGCCTTCTACAAGGGCAAGACCGTGCGCTTCGTGGTGGGGGTCGGCGTCGGCGGCGGGTTCGACGCCTATGCGCGCATGATCGCGCCTTATCTCGCCCGCCAGCTCGACGCGAGCGTCGTCGTGGAGAACCAGCTTGGCGCGGGCGGGCTCGTCGCGCTCAACCGCATCTCCACCGCCCAGCCCGACGGCCTGCAATTGATGATCGTCAACGGCACGCCCGCCGCGCTCGGCCAGCTCCTCGATCAGCAGAACGTGCGCTACGATCTCACCAAGCTCGAACATCTGGGCGTCATCGCCGCCTATCCGTGGATCTGGCTCGTGCGCAAGGATTCGCCGGTGACGAGCGTCGCCGATGCCCAGAAGCCCGGAGCGCGCCTGCGCTGGGGCGGCGTCGGCCCGACCGACGGGCCAGCCGACGGCGCCAACATCACCTGCCACGCCCTGAAGCTCGATTGCCAGATCGTGCTCGGCTACAAGGGCAGCGCCGACATCGCGCTCGCCATGGAGCGCGGCGAGATGGACGCGCTCTACGTCTCCGACAGCTCCGCCGCGCAATATGTGAAGAGCGGCGCCGCGCGCGCGGTCGCCGCCATGGGCGACAAGCGCTCGAAGCTTCTGCCCGATACGCCGACCGTGTTCGAACAGGCCAAACTCGACGCCGATCAGCGCTGGTGGCTTGAGTTCCGCATGAGCATCAATGATCTCGGCCGCATTCTCGTGACGACGCCGGGCGTGCCCGCCGACAGGCTCGCCTTCCTGCGCGCGGCGGTGAAGAGCGCGCTCACCGATCCCGCCCTCATCGCCGAAGGCGCCAAGACCGAGCGCTTCGTTGATTTTCAGGAGCCCGAAGTCGCCCGCGGCCTCGCCGTGAAGGCGCTGGGCGAGGCGAGCCCCGAATTGCGCGAGAAAGTGCGCAAAATCGTTTTGCCGAACCAGTGACGCGAGAAGCCGGCCTCAGCCTCTGAGTTCGGCTGCGAAATCGCTCGCGTCGTCCTGCGCCCAGCGTGCGAGAAGCGCGCGCGCGGCCGCGGGATCAGGCAGCCGGAAGGCCGCAGCCGAAGGCCGCAGGCCGACGTTCACGCTCAATCCGCCGCGCGCATTGACGATGCGGATTGCGTCTTCGTCGGTCATGTCGTCGCCGAAGAAGACAGGCGTGCGGCCGCGATAGGCGGGCGCGTTGAGCAAGGTCTCCACAGCGGCGCCTTTGTCGGCCCATGCGGGCAGGATCTCCGCCACCGCCTTGCCCGCCTGCAGGCGCCAGCCGGCGCCCAGAGTCGCCACGATCTCCTCCATCACGTCAGCGAGGGCGGGCCCCGCCTGCGGCGCAAGGCGCCAGTGCACGGCGAGCGTATGCTGCTTGTCCTCCACGAAGGCGCCTGGCCATGCGACGAGGCGTTTACGCAGGCTCGTCGCGGCGGCGCGCAAAGCGCCGTGGTCGCTTGCGGGACGTTCGAGCATGCGCCCATTGGCGCGGATCTCAAGGCCGTGCAATCCGGCGGCGTCGAAGAGGAGGGGCGCGAAGAAGGCGTCGAGGCTTTCGATGCGCCGTCCGCTGACGATGGCGAGCGCGCCGCCCAGCCTTGCGCGCAGGGCGTCGAGCGTGTGCGGCAGGCCGGGCTCCACGCGCACCGCGTCGGGCGTGGGCGCGATGTCGGCGAGCGTGCCGTCGAAATCGAGAAACAGCGCGTGTTGTTTTGTTTCTTTGCTGGCGCGCGCGTCCATCAGGCTCCTCTTGCGGCGACGTTGCGGCTTTCGCTCACAGGGAGACGCGCGAGGGCGAGTAAAGGTTCACCTGCGAAGGTTCAATGACGCTGCGCCAAAGCGCCGCCGTTCAGTTGACGAGCGCGCGGGCGGATCCCGGAGCTGGACCAAGCCGCACGCTGGAGCCCTGCTGCGGCGCGCCGATGGAGCTTGTGGAGGCGAATTCGCCGGGCTTCAGGCTCGCCGCGTTCGCGCGCATCAACGCTTCGATGCCCGCCAGCGTTTCGCTGGAGCGGCGCGAGAGCGTCTCAGGCTTTTGCGGCTTGCCGAGCGCGACGCCCGGCGGCGCGATGGAGGCGACAGGCGTCGTGTCGCGCGCGGGCGCATTCACGCCATAGGGATTTTTAAGCTCCACGCCCTGATGGGCGAACTCCATGATCTCGCGCCATGTGCGCGCGGGCAGGGAGCCGCCTGTCATATTGCGCATGGAGGTGGAGTCATCATTGCCGAACCAGACGGCGGCGACGAAATTGCCGGTGTAGCCGTTGAACCACGCGTCCTTATAGGCGTTGGTCGTGCCGGTTTTGCCGGCGGCCTGCACGCCCGGAAGAATGGCGGCGCGCGCCGTGCCTGCGTTCACCACTTCCTTCATCATGTTGTTGAGCATGGCGATGCGCTGCGGCGGCACGATCTGTTCGGCGGGCGGGGCGTCGCGATCCTGCCGATAGATGACGTCGCCATAGGAATTGCGCACCTCCACGGCGGCGAACGGCTTCGCACGCTTGCCGCCATTGGCGAGCACGGCGTAGGCGGCCGCCATGTCGATCACCTTCACCTCCGCCGCGCCAAGCGGCAGCGACACCGTGTCGGCAAGCGGCGTGTTGACCACGCCCATGGAGCGCGCCAGCTCCACCACTTTCGCGCGGCCGAGCGCATGGATGCGCGCCTGATGATAGGGCGCGCCGCGCGGCCAATAGGCCTCGCCGACCTTCAGCGTGATCCAGACGGCGGCGGTGTTGAGCGAGCGTTGCAGCGCGCTCACCATCGGCACGCGCCCCGCCGAGGCGCCGCCGTAATTGCCGGGGCACCAATTGCCAATGCAGATGCCGCCGCCTTCCACCACGGAATTCGCGTCGAAGCGGCCTGTCTCCAGCGCCGCGAGATAGACGAAGGGCTTGAAGGAGGAACCCGGCTGGCGCGCGGCGTCGGTCGCGCGGTTGAACTGGCTCTGGCCGTAGTCCCGCCCGCCGACGATGGCGCGCACGGCGCCATTGGGCTCCATCACCACGACGGCGCCCTGATCGGCGTCGAACTGGCGGCCGAACTGGCGCAGCGCGTCTTCGATCACGGAATCCGCGCGCCGTTGCAGCGCAGGATCTAGCGGCGTGCGCACGGTGAGCACGCGGTCGGCGCCAAGCTTGCCCGCGTCGGCGAGTTTCTTCACTTCGTCGAACGCCCAGTCGAGATACCAGTCGGGCGCGGCCTCGCGCTTGCGATCCACGGGCGCAGCCGGATTGCGCCGCGCGACGAAGATCTGCGCGTCGGACAGGAAGCCGGCCTGCACCATGTTTTCAAGCACGTCGTTGGCGCGCGCGCGCGCCGCCGGAAGGTTGATGTGGGGCGCGTATTTCGCCGGCGCCTTGAACAGGCCGGCGAGCATGGCGGCCTCGGCCAGAGTCACGTCGCGCACGGACTTGCCGAAGTAAAACTCCGCCGCCGCCTGAATGCCGAACGTGCCGCCGCCCATATAGGCGCGATCGAGATAAAGCTTCAGGATCTCGCTCTTGGAGAGGCGGAATTCGAGCCACAGGGCGAGGAAGGCCTCGCGCACCTTGCGGTCGATCGTGCGCTCATTGCTGAGGAACAGATTCTTGGCGAGCTGCTGGGTGATCGTCGAGCCGCCCTGCACCACGCCCGAGGCGCGCGCATTGGCGGAGAGCGCGCGCGCCGTGCCCACGGGGTCGATGCCCCAATGTTCGTAGAAGCGGCGATCCTCGGTGGCGAGCACCGCCTGCAATACGAAATCGGGCAATTGTTCGAGCGGCACGGAATCGTCGTGCTTGATGCCGCGATGGCCGGCCACCTGTCCGTAGCGGTCGAGGAAGGTGACGGCGAGATCCTGTTTCTTCAGCCAGTCCTCCGAGGTCTCGCGGAAGACGAGCGTGGCGAGCGACAGCATGACGACGGCGCCCGCCGCGCCCATGGTCAGGCCCTCGCAGGCGAGTTCGACGGCGAGCTTGCGCCCGCCCGTCACGTTGAACCGGTGCATGAAGGCGGAGAACGTCTCCCAGCTTGCGCGGGAGCGTTGGCCGCTCTCGAAAATCCATGTGTCGACCGCTGCGTCGAAGGCGAGCAGCCAGCGCCGGATGCGCCGCGCGAGGGTGGAGCTCTGAAATCCTTCGAACACGTTGACGCCTCGGCTCGCAACGAACGTTTCACATTAGCACATCATTAACGCGCTTGACGATGCTCGCTTCAAGCTTCATGCCGGGCGCAGCCGTGCCATTGTGAGACAGGACGGGCGCATGACCGCGCGCAAGACCAAGTCAGCTGCTAAGTCAGCCGTTAAGCCAGCCGTTAAGAATAACGCCAAGAAAACCGCCAAGAAAACCGTCAAGAATAACGCCAAGCTTCCCTTCTGGAGCAAGCCTTTAGAGGACCTGACCCGCGCCCAATGGGAATCCCTGTGCGACGGCTGCGGGCGCTGCTGTCTCGTTAAACTGGAGGACGAGGACACGGGCCGCATCCATTTCACGGACGTGACCTGCCGTCTGTTCGACGCCCAGTCCTGCCGCTGCAAGGATTATCCCGGCCGCAAGGCCAAAGTGCCCGATTGCGTCAAGCTGACACCCAAGCGCGTGCGCGAAATCCCCTGGCTGCCGCCGACCTGCGCCTATCGCCTCGTGGCGGAGGGCAAGGAGCTTTACCCTTGGCATCCGCTCATCTCGGGCGATCCCGACAGCGTGCATAAGGCGGGCGTCTCGGTGCGCGGGCGGGCGGGCCCCCATGAGGATGAGATCGCGCTGCCCGACGTGCTCGACCGGATCGTGCGCTGGCCCGGCATGGCGCCGCGGGCCAAGAAGGGGTGAGCCGCGCTTCTTTGGACCGCGCGCCCTCCCTCCCCTTCAGGGGAGGGTCGCTTGCGAAGCAAGCGGGGTGGGGTTTGCCTGAAACGCTTCAGAATGAAATGCGCGCGGTCCATTCGCGGCCGCGCAGCTTACCCCACCCTTACCCTCCCCTTCAGGGGAGGGAGGCGGCGACGTGCTGTTCAAATCGGGAAGACGCCAGCGCGCGAGGACGCGCGCGGTCCGTGTGTGCGCTCTCACACGATGCGGTTGAGGCGCTCGATCTCCTGCGCGAGCTTGCGCGGATCCTGAATGACGACCTTGCGGCCCTCGATCTCGACCCCCGCGGATTTCAGCCGCGCGAAGGAGCGTGACAGCGTTTCCTGTTTCAGCCCCAAAGAGGCGGCGATCACGCCCTTAGTGTAGGGCAGGCGCGTTTCCACCGGCCCCTCCTCCTGCTGCGAGCAGAGCGAGAGCAGGAAACGCAGCACGCGCTGATCAGCGGTCTGCGCTTTCAGGGCTTCGATCTCGTCCATCAGCGCCCAGATCTTGGCGGAGGATTCCGACAATATGGCGAGCGCCAGCTCCGGCGCGTCGCGCGCGGCCTGCGCCACCACATGGGCGGGCATGCGCACGATGCGCGTGGGGCCCGTGGCCTCCGCCGTGGTGGTGTGATTGTCGCCGAGCACGGCGACCGATTCCGCGATGGTCTCGCCGCGGCCGAAAATATGGATGAGCGTCTCCTCGCCATTGGCGGCGGTGCGCGAGAGCTTCACATAGCCCTCAAGCACCACGATCACCCATTGCGCCTTCTCGCCCTGACGGACGATGGTTTCGCCCTTCACGTAACGGTCGAAGCGCACGGAATCCGCCAGTCGCGCGAAGGTGGCGTCCGACAGGGAGCGGAACAGCGGCAGCGAGCGCAGAAGCGCCATGTCTTTCGCCTGAGGCGTCACCCGATTCATGCTCCGTCGCGCGCCGTCGCGCTGTCGTCCACGCTTCGCATGGGAATTGTATCCGCGCGCTTATCCATTGCGGCGAGATAAAAGCGCGCGCGTCGCCTCAAAGGCGAGCCGCGCCCGCTCGGCGGCCGGCAAATGCGCATGACGCGCGGACGGCGCCTCCACGCTGACGTCCACCTGCGGCCCTAAAGCATCAAGCAATTCATCGAGCCAGAGCGCGCCTTCGCCGGGCAAAAGCCGCGCGGTGCGCGATTCCTTGCGCAACTCGTCCTCGCTCTTCGAGCCCGGCGCCGGCGGGGGCGGGGCGTCGCACAAATGCACGAGCGGAACCATGCCCGGCGCATGGCACGCGACATCAGCCGGCGAACCGCCCGAACGCGACAGATGCAAAGCGTCCACCAGCACGGAGGCGTTGGCGCGCTCCGCCGCGCGCACGATCTCCGCCGCCTCGGCGATGGTGCGGCAGGCCGAATAGGGATTGAACTCGATCAGAGCGCGCAGGCCACAGGTCTCCGACAGATCGCACAAGGCGCGGAAGGTTTCGAGCCGGCGCTGCGCGTCGTCGTCCTCCACGGGGCAGACGACGTACCGCGCGCCGATGCGATGGCTGAAGGCGAGGACAGGCGCCAAAGCCTCCACGTCCATGCCCGCGCGCAGCGGAAAGACGCCGATCTCCAGAACGCCGAGGCCCGTGCGCCTGAGCGCGCCGGTGAGCGCGGCCTCGCGTTCGTGGAGGCCGACGATCTTCTGGTCCGTCGGCAGAAGCGGCTGCAGGCGCAAGCCCGCATGGTCGAACCCGCCCGCATGGGCGGCGTCGATCTGGCCGATGGGCCCGGCGTCGAGAATGGTGAGGGCTGCGAGCGAGAGAACGCCCATGGGATCGCCTTGCGTGAGGAGCGGATGAAGGTCGCTTCAGCTTTACGACGAAACGCCCGCCGGGGGAATGAGGACGGGCGAGGGGAAGGGGGAGGGTGTGCGGAAGATATGCCGATATTTTCCGAGAATAAGATTTTATTCCTTGACACCGGCGCGCTGGTCCTGTAGGTTTAGCCCATGCTCCAGAAATGGGCGCCGGGGAGACTTCCCCTCAGGGCGACGTCTCACAGAGAGACTTCCCGCCGAGAGACTTCCCATCGCCCCCGGCGCACGCAGCCCCCCAAAGAAAGCCCCTCATGTCGAAACCTCCCACGCGCGCGGCGCTCGCCGGCGCGCGCA
>Ga0315899_10008715_pt1 | contig 10871 bp, 2 predicted proteins | sample LakEriMetagenome_2_FD_203518 | JGI IMG/M metagenome (GOLD analysis project Ga0315899, IMG submission 203518) | Freshwater fungal communities from buoy surface, Lake Erie, Ohio, United States - Buoy 4 MA112 | ecosystem: Environmental > Aquatic > Freshwater > Lake | place: USA: Lake Erie, Ohio...
TCTGATGAGATGCTGACTTGACGCTGCTGTGGCTGAAGAAGCTTCGGGTGAAGCGGGAGAGTTGGTCCCAGTCCATTTCTGGAATGTCACTTTCTTTCTTGCTCATCGTCTGGCAATGGTCACTAATTCGCGGGTATGGTTGCAAGTGCGTTGGCCGGAGCTGCTTTACCGCTGCGCGCTCTAGGTCCTGTTCGCACTTGATTCCGCGCTCGACCGGCAGAGGAGCCTGGTCGTACACACAGCGGTCTCGGTTTTCGCTGAAGTTCCAGCTAGTTTGAGTATTCTGTGTGTGTGTGTGTGTGTGTTTGTAGATGTGTGTTCAAGTGTGTGTGTCAGTGTGCATGTGTGCACGCAGGTGAGTGTCTCACCTCCAAGTACACAAAGCGCCACGGATGGGCGCGTGTGTACTCAGCCAGCCACTTGAGCAGTGCATCGTCGATGGTATCGAGACCAATGACGTAGACAAGCCAGATGAATTTAGAGAACAATTTGATGATCGAGAGGTACATGCTGGCGTTGTCTTTTGATCGCGTAAGCGCGTCGTATCCAAGGTCACACACCTCCACCACCGCGCCATGGTCCTGCAACTCTTTCAGAGTGCCCCCACGGACAATGTGAATGCCGTATATGTCGTTCTTGCGGTTCGTGAACCGCAGAAAAGACGGTGGGATGTGAAAGGCACTTGAGAAGAGGCTTTTCGCTTCATTAGGGGACGGGAGAGCTTTGGCGATGCAGTGCGCGATCACGAGGAGATTCAAATTCCCGCCAATTTCGTTTTCTGATGCTTGGCCATTTGCGTTGACAGACGAGGTTAGGGATGGTACCGACTGCGTGGTGGCACCGTTCTCTAACTTGTCCAAGAACCAATGAATTGCAGCGGTGGGCAACGGCGAGCGGACTAGATCCACGAGCCATCTCAGCAATTCCTCTCGGTATGCTAGCATGCGATAGTTTGCACGCCGCGACGTGCTCGCGTTTTCTTCTTCGCGCTGAGCGTAGTATTTCTTTTCATCTGCCGACAGTTTATTCCAATCAGCCTTGTTTCTCTCTTCGACTTCTTCCTCAGAACGCTGTGCTCTATCTGCCTGATCATCATCTGAACCCACAGAATCGTCGTCCTGCTCATCATCTGAACCGCATGATCGTGAATCGTCGTCCTGCTCAGCCGCCACTGGCTTGAGACGAAGCGCTTTATTCAAAAAGACCGAATACCCAGCTTCGTTCACAAATTCCTTCAAGCTACGGCGCAAGATCGCTTTGTGGAAGAGAAACGCGACAGGCAGTCCTTCGGAGTCGCTGTATGTTATCTTCAGGCTACGGACATTAATCGGGACGTGATACATCGGAATATGCTCAGACATGATGGAAGTAGCACAGAAGGAGGAAAAAACAGGGGCTCCATACCCCCAGGTGGAGGGAAATAGGGATTCATGCTCCATGTCGCATTCGGTCCTCAGTGGCAAGTCCAACTCGTCGTCATCAAACTCATCTTTGACGTGGACAGCCGACGCCAAGGTCCGGATTTTGTGCGCATCATCCACGACTTGATCATCTTCGTCACTCTCGTCCCCAGTTTCTCTGCCCTTCCGAGACCTCCTCTTGATATCGGCAGGGGCCTTGCTTTCGTCTTCTGAATCCGAGTCTTCGAAGGGCTTAGTCCACTCGAATCGGTTCTTGAAACGTTTCCTCTCTGTCATGTTCGCAAGAATTTTTACAGACTCCTGGTTGAATTTCCGTTGAGTAATATGCTCGTGAGCAGCAATCAGCCTGTTTTGGATCTCAATATTGGAGAATTCCAGCTGCCTTGGGGCCATGGGAACCCCACTGCCTGCATCGCCCTCAACAGGACCCTGCGCATTCGCATCATCATCAGCGAAAATGTCATATTGCACGCCCTCTGAACCCACAGAATCGTCGTCCTGCTCATTCTCGTCGTCCTCTTCACAAAATGCTGAATCACGCTTTTTAGCAGGTCCACCGATCTGCCTCTCGAGCCTCTGTATCATACTCTGTGAATTGCGTATCACAAGCTCCAGTGTGAAGATCAGCTGCGAGCGGGGAACCCAGTTGCGGATTCCTACCAGAAGTCCAAGCACTTTGCAGATGTCGTTTGCCCAATGCTCTGTTGACTTGACCGGAACAGACAGATTTTTTTCCAAGTCCCCCGACTTGAACGTCGATACAACCGTAGCGCTTCCGTGCTTTCCGCTCGATTCGTCGCGTATCTTGCTGAGCACATCATTGATGTGTCGGCAGATGGTCAATTCGCGCACTAGATACTCGAGATACCATGTGCTTTCGGGAAGTTCAGATCCGCCTGACGCCCGGGCGGTGTCTGAGGCAATCAAACTGTGTCTCCTGATTTTCTGCAGCATCTTCAAAAAATTCTCCTCTGGCGTGAAGAACGACGCAACCTTTGGTTCGAATGCGAGGCTAACAATGCCTTTGAAGACATCGATCACCTGCTCATCAAAGTCGAGCGCTGCGAGGCGCACCGTATCCAGCACACTCCAGAGGTGATAGGGAGGATGATCGAGCACTTCTTGCGTGGTCGCCCCCATAAGCAGGACCCATCCTCCATCTGAGCTCTTGCGTAGATAAAACCCATTCCCCATGAGTGTCGACCCGGCTGGCAACTGGTTGAGATGTTCCCATGTCGCCCCGTTGTTGGAGAAGATCCTGTCGATCTTCGAGTGGGTAATATCCGACGATTTTTCGAGAGAGTCTCTGCGGCCAAGGCTCTTTTGCTGTAACACGGGAATGTTGCAACTGTCACTGTCGCCGGGGGAGCGCAGCACTGGATGAAGACCAGGTACAATTTGTACCACTGAATATCCACCGCCACCGTAACTTTCAATCTGCACAAGATCACGCGCCGAAATGGTGCGCGGCCGTGCAGCAGATCCGACTGAAATCTGTCGCATATGGGCTTTGTTTTGGCGAGAAAAATTGCTCTCATCTTTCGGCGCAGCGGTGAAGAAATCCGCGTGCTCTTCGATCACATCATCCGCAGTACCCTCGAGAGCCGCCCGGTGGCCTGCGTGCGGAGCGCCGTCAAAGGACGCTGCGTGATCAAACTCTGCAATGTGCCGAGCATTCGTGCGGGGATGCGGGTCCTGGGATACCGCTGATGGCCCAGCAGACTGATCTTGGGAGCTCAGTGGATTGCCCGCGTCAACATTCGGACATGAAATCATCTGTATGCCTTTGGTGAATGCATATGTTTCTTCTATCGATTTGTGGTGTACAGACCGAGCAGCTTCCGCAAGCGGTATTGTTGTGGGATTCCTGACGTAACCAACAATTTTGTCCTGATTCATCTTGTCAAGAATCTGAACAAGTCGTGTTGACGACTCACCAAGCCCGCTGGGTTCCCACACATTCGTCGCCATGTACATGACCTCTTCATAGATGGACGAACCGAGGGACAACTGCCTATCTCTCCACATTTCGAGCATGCACAGCACTTCTGTGCCCTTATTGGCCGGTGTGACCCCCAACAGCATGTACAGCGCATCTGCAACGCACACCTAGATCGCGATCGTGAGTTAGTCAGGATCAAGATACGCCAAACACGCAAGCTGACAGATAGATTGAACAATTGCAACACCTGTAATGCCACGCTTGATTCTTTCAAGCCTGTGCTCAGCCCCTCCATCGAATATTTTCCAAAGACACCAGACCCAGACGCACGGAGTTGTCCAAAGAAATCCTGCACAACCGTAATCAAATCAGACAAAGACTCGTCAGAGGCAGCTCTTGGGCGCTTAATCTGTATTGGCTAGTCGGAATATTACATATATTTCAAGGAATAACAAGCAAGAGAGGAAAGACATCCCAATCTTGAAGCACTTACAACGATGGGAACGACATCATCAACGACAGCGGCACATGCCCGTGCCATGCTGGCCTCCCTCGCCCTCTGTGCTTCATCTCCTTGTTGGCGCGGTTTCCGCGACAGCCCAGAAGCAACCTCTGCAAACTTGCCCCTGAGTGCTACGGCATCGTTTGCTGTGATTTGTGACCCAAAAAGTCAACCAAAAGTCCCTATAACAGCCTCTCCGCCTAATTCCAATATTGCCAAACGTACAGACATGCAGACATCTATGTCTATGCGTTTGGAAAACGCGTACAGGTTTCAAACATAGAGATTAAAGTTACCAATCCTCAATGTGCCAGATGCTATGTTTGCAAGGGTCTGGAGCTTCCCATGGTCTGCATCATTTCCGAATGCCATCGTGTCTACTTTGATATGAGGAAATTTGGACACGATTTCTCGCATTTCTTGGTCACCGTCACCAGATCCTCCATCAGACATGAACAGCATTGCGATGGGCAAATCCTGATTTTGCTTCAAGAGTAAATCAAGCGAAAGTCGAAGCGCTGGACCGAATGCAGTTCCGCCTCCACCATAACGAAGAATGCTGTCGAGATTTCGACTGCACTCTAAAAGTGGCATTCTTTCGCATTGGACGCGAGCGGTACTGTTGAAGATTACGATTGATATGAGATCTCTCATGCCCTTGCCCTGCCGTACTGAAAGATAGTGCTTCACTGCTGTTACCAGACCACTCCAATTGCAGTGCATGCTGCCAGAGTCGTCTAAAACAAAAAGAATATGGTGACTCCCGTGCCCACCTTTTGACTCTGTTTCGATCAAGTTTAGGTCTCGATGCTTCTTCATCAGATCAACTGCGATGCTTTGGAAGATCCGAGTAACGATTTGCGAGGGCAGCGACGGATCGTGGGCCCTTCCATTTATGCGATCGTCAGTGTAGTTGTAGAATTGTTGGGGCGAGTCTAAACAGCAGTCGTACTGCATGGTGAGCATGTGGAGCCACTGCATTGTAACTGCCACACTCTCCTGCGAAGTCTGGAACAAGGGCACATCTTTTCCGCTGCAGAAGCGAACGTCGACATAGACAGGGAGCGCCTGATATACAAGCTTCTGAGCAAAGTTTGCACTTTCATAGACAGCTTTCATGTCGATTCTGTTTGCATTCAGACGCCCCTTCTCCTCCTCGGATGCACACATTTGCTTCAAATCTTGCATAGTAAATCCGGCAGCTTCAAACCAGGTCCACACAGTGAGGAAGAGTTGGGCTTGGATGATGCTCGTGTGGTCCGGATCAATTGTGCATTCAGCATGCTTGATGTTGACGAGGATGTTTAGATTGTGTGAAACCGTTTTCTGGCTCAATCCGCTATCGGTAAGCGGAAACAGCAGACGCATCTTGTCGGCCTGGTTTTCCGACTTAAAGTCTCGCCAAAGTCTCGGGCCTCTGCATATCGAGATAAGATGCTTTTTGCATTCTTTCGGCAAGGTGCGAGTGTGCGTGCGAAATGCATACACGGGGTACGTGGTGGAGTCCATTTGCGCAAGGACGTATGTTTTGGTCTCTACAATGTCAACTCCGCCCACCATGGTTTTCTGAAGGGTATTGAGGATACTTGCTGGGACCGTATGTGGTGCGACTGCGAACCGCGCGAGAATACTCATCCCTTTTGACACGGTCCTCGAGTCCGGCTTCAAGCGCCGTGTGATGGTTTTGAAGAGCTCCCACGTTTCTGGAGCCGATGCCTTTGGGAGCAAAGGCAGCGGGATGCTCGCTCCGGGCTCTGCCCACCAAACGTAGTACAGCAAGGCCAAAAGACACTTGTTGTTTTCAATCTCTGGCTGGCGCTCCCTCAAGTGCTTGAAAATTGCCGAGCGCGACAACTCACTTTTGAGCACCACGGTGTGACGATCGAAAACTTCTGCAGAATCTGCCTTCGAATCGTGCTGCTGTTTGCAGCTGTCGACGTACATGGAGCACAGCGATGGCGAGGATTCAAAAGGTAGCGCAAAATTCTGATCTTTCGCGATGACGTGGTCATGCACCTTCAAGAAGAATGCTTCTGCTAACGACGGGTCGTGTGTTTCAAAAGCTCTGAACAACAGAGGCCAGAACTCGGGCAGATTCTTGAGTTGCGGCTTGGGAAACTGATACTCCTCGCACTTGGCCAGAATCTCGAGAACTTCCACGGCCATCTCCGGTTTTTCACAGCAGAGGGGCTCAAGCACGGCGTCAAGAAAGCTGCGCTGCTCATTCTGATCGATGTGTGCCCTTAGGCAAGGCAGAAGGACACCATCTCTCGCCTTTGTCAGATCCGAGGGCGGATTTGCAGACTTGAGCAAGGTCACAAGCGCATCTGGGGTGATCCGCGACGCGAAATTTGCCATTTGTTTGCTCATCCTATTTGCATCTGCCACTTTCGACTCCTTGACCCACTGCATGATTTCGCCTAGACGCTCAAAGATCACACTGCCGCTTGTGCCCGCCATTATTGCATTTAGAGTCTCACGCGCCACTATGGCGTTGATGAATGCGTTACCTAGTTTCACCTTGGGATCGTCTAGGATCGGAGAAATGGTGTCCCGTCTTTCATCTGAGAGTAAAAAAGAACGTACACCGTGCTGAGACGTGAGGGTGTGGTCCATGTCCAGCTGTATCATCACGCGCGTCACTCTGCTCAAAAGATCGATCCGCTCTTGCTCTGAATGGTTCGCTCTGGGCTCAATGTATATTCCTGCGTCCAGCAGCAAGCCCTGCTCCTCACAGAACACCTTGTCATCGACGCGCTCCACACTGGCCCCGGCGAGAAGAAGAAGCCACCAAATTGCCGCCGCCCTCGTCCGCAATACCGGAAACTCTTTCACGGACATCGATCTCAGCAATTGTGCACACGAGTCGAAATCCTGACTCACTGCGACAGTAGCCTCACGCGACAAGGTCAGGTTGAATATCTGGGCGGGCGTCATTGACAAAAGGACAGAGATTCGGCAAGCAGAATTCACAAGTATGTGCTCCAAGACATCATCAGTGAGCTCGGGCCCAGACTGCCACCTATCGTACATTTCGTTCCAGTGCAGCTCGCAAGAAGCAAGGGCCCTGTGCTCGACAATCTCTTGCATTTGCGTCACCACGTCGCCTTTCCCGGGATCGATATACTGCGGCATCGGCAGCGCTATTTTGCCCTTCTCCTTCAAAGCAAGGTCTTTCGTGTTCATCAAAGTGCACATGAGAATTTGGCCGGGTTGAGATGCATGGTGAATGTTGTGCCTGTCAGTCAGTTCTGTTAGACAGCGCCCGAGAGGAAATCCATACGGCAGATCCTTCGTTGCATCCGACACGACACGCCTGTCAACTCTAGTGCGAGCGAACAAAAACCACGTGTAAGCCTCCAGTCGGTGTATCTGGCTGAGGAATCGAACCGTAGGCTGTCGGCAGAAATCAGAGAAGCTCACCAGCGGGCTTTGAGGATCTGTGCGAAACCTCACGTACCGGTTAACATGCGCAGCCAGCACCACGGCAAGACGGCACATGTTGCCACGGCCTAATTTGTCATCCTGACTCACGTCTGCCAAAGCCCGCAGCATTTCCGATCTTGTGCTCGAATCCAGCGAATCGTATTGGTCCAGAAACTCCAATCCGTTAGCGTCATTTGATTCGACAAATTGTCGTACCTTAAATTTATGCTCCTCGCTGACTACCGCTTCAGGTGACAGGATGAGCTGAAGGCCTACAAAGGCAAGCATGACACGGTCAGACGACTGCGAAAAGTCCACAGCATCTACTCCGAAAACACCGCCCATAAGCCTCTGCTTCAAGATCGGAACGCGGATCCACACGGGTGGGGCGCGCGGGTCTTTGAACATACGGAATCGAGACATGCTGCTCGTTGCCTCTGCCACGAGTAGTAAGAGCCGCGTCCCTCTCTTCGCGCACCGAGACACCAGCACCTCAAGGCGTGCATGTGGTAAAAACGAGGCACGGGACAGAATGAAGATCTCCCGAGGCAGCAACGCGTTGGTCTCGCCCTCGCCGAGAGCTGTCGCGGACAAACCCGTAGCGGAGTGACGATCGGAGTAGTGAAGAGTGGCTGGAGTGCTGTCCATAAATTGCTTCAGATCATCGAACTTCGAGGGGTCGCCGGCGTCAACCACGCGCACTTTTACGCGCTCCATATTATTTTCTATGAAAGACGAGAGCGCTTTGACTGTGGCCTTGTCATCAGTGGTGACAAGGATGCGCACAAATGCAGACTCGCCCTGGGTTTTCGCCTGCAACCACTTTTGCACATTCAAACGCCACTGCGACGCCTCTGCCACCGCTTGCTCTGGTCCGTCTCCGTCCCAGAAAACGGGCGGCCTTCCATCTTTGTCCCGACAGGTTGAGATTAAGCATGGGTCCATCTTCAGCATGCTCATTGTAAACTCAACAACACTACCGACTGCGCTGTTGCGGGAGTACGGCACAGGCCTCAATTTGCCAGAGAGTTCTTCGATGATTGATTTGGGCTTGTGCACGAGGTCAGAAATGGTGGGTATGAGTTCGAGCAGGTCCACGATCGAGCTCGAGTATCTGAAGATAAGCTTGATGGCAGGCACGGGCACGGTGACGATTTGGCTCATCTGATCCGCCGAAATTCGCCCGGTGATGTAAACAAAGACGAACGTTAAAGACGTAGGGCTTGCTCGCTTGAGTCGCTGCAAGGTGCTTTCGAAATTGGTCTCTTCGACATAAATCTCCTCCTGCGCAAAATGCGTTTCGGTTGAAATGAGGCCCGGCAGTTGCGCCAGATGCGACTCGCTGGCTAACGCAACTCGCTTTCCGACGTTGACACGCGATGACGTCGATTTCAGGAGAAAATCTTGGGATGGCATTGCCTGCGAAGATCGTCGCAGTGGATCCCTCGGCGTCATAAGGCCATTGCCCATGGTCGGATTTTGTGGCTGCCGATCTATATCGAAAGACGAACGATGCAAAGTAATAAGACTCAAGATGATCTCACGTGCTTCCTGCTCGTGTTTTGACAGATGGGCGAAGTTACTTCCGGTGAAGCATAGCTTCTCCTCCCAGTATTCAGCCACGAACTTCGCAAAATCCGGATTGACAGTATCCAGTAGTTCCATGCTCGTGTAGTAGAGCAAGAGAGGATTTTGCCTCAGATTTTTTTGAATAATCTCTTCGTATCTTGGCCGTTCCAAGTTGGTTTTGTCGATGAGGACCAGGCTCAAAACCTCTGCCAGGATTTCAGCGCTCTCGGAAAATCCTTCACCCTTTTCCATGTCACGGCTTAGCTTGCCGAGGCGGTTTTCATGTTCGCTCATAGAAGGTGGCATCAGGACCGCGAGACGACGGAAAGGAGTCTTCGTAAACCGTCCGTCATCAGAGGTAGACACAGAAGCTGCTGGTTCGACTGCAAGAGGCTGATAACGCATGCCTTCTGTTACGACAGAGCCCACCCGCTTCATATCCACGAGAAACCGGCCGCCGGCATCTGCGATTTCAGATTGGGCATTCCTAGAGCTACCTCCAGTCTCGACTGTCAAAAGAACATGCGAGAACGAGTCGCCATCTTCAGAAGACGAAAGGATATCCTCGATTGGTTTGGAGCTTGGACAGTGTGTGCCAGGCGGCACAAACTGGAAAAATTCGACTCGATCGTCCTTGTTCAGCCGTAACCCGCTGGTCTTGAGCATGTCGTTCAAATCGACAAGGTTTACAGGCTGTATAGCAATGTAGGTGCCCTTTATGTTCACTCCGAGCTCAAAGAGGCGATAGTCTGAAATCTCTATTCCCTCTCCAGACGAGCCCGAGTCTTCGTTCTTTCTTGTAAGAGGAACTGTGCGTATGATGACGCTCTCTGAGTCTTTCTCTGCGACACCATGATAGTTTGCGTCGAGATGGTAGCCGAATACCGCAATCCTGCGTACGCGGGCATTCTCGACCGTGGATGCGCGCGTTTTCGACTGCTCCTGCTGGCTCAAATCAAGTTTCATGATCGTTTCGACGACTGCCAACTGGTTCCCCTTCAAGGCAGCCTCTTTGATGAGAGCTTTTTTCTCGCCGTATGTCTTCATAGCACTCATGACGCTGGGAATCAGTCCAGGTGACGACAGATTGTCTGGCCGCATCATTGAAAATAGCTCGTTTTCCTTGACCTTGATGCTAGGCTTATCACTTTGCAGTTTCTGCTTCCATTCTTTCCATATGCCGTGCTCCTCCTCAATGATTTGGTCTGCAACGACGAGCCAGGAAAAAAAAACAGTCAGGCGCGTGGAAATACGGACACAGATGAGTGTGCACGCGTGCGCCGGTGTTTAGGCATTGCAACTTTTGAGGCTACTCATCCGCTTCGTGCACAAGAAGAGGAGAGGACCTATTTCTTCCAACGTCTCGATCCTCAACCCTGGAGCTTGCAGCCAGCGGTCAAACTCAGTCTCGAGGATTTGAGAGGGATGTGTGCATGCCCATGCGTCTGCAAACAAGAGGACTCCGGCAGATGCTCCGCGCTTGACACTTCCTTCCAGAGACTGCCCAAGACATGACATGTTATGCGCGCAGCCGGCCCTCTCTACAGCGCGTGCGCGGTCATGCACGCGGTCGGTACTGGAAATCATTTTCAGGGTGTAAGGCGCATGTGCAGAGCACGGCGGTCAATAACAATCACACCTTTTGTTCTCGGTAAAAAGCCTCCACACAGCGAAGAATAAACGATTGTGCCTCGCTGCGATCGGCAAGGTCGCCGAAGTTGCCGAAGGCGGCGGACACCTGCCTCCAGCGGTTTACCAGCTTTTCGTCCACGTCCTTGATGAGATGCTGCTCAGCCGCTCAGCAACTCTCAGTCACGTCACCTACTCTCAGTCACGTCAACAAACAAAAACGTAACAACTGTATGCGTGCGTGCGCACACACGCAAGCAAGGATCGTGTGTTGATTGAAATCGCATACGTACCACCCCCATGAGCTTTGACCTCAAGAAGCATCACACACAGTCTGCGCGTGATCACACACACACACACATGCACGCCCACGTGCATGCGT
>Ga0315899_10008716_pt1 | contig 10871 bp, 13 predicted proteins | sample LakEriMetagenome_2_FD_203518 | JGI IMG/M metagenome (GOLD analysis project Ga0315899, IMG submission 203518) | Freshwater fungal communities from buoy surface, Lake Erie, Ohio, United States - Buoy 4 MA112 | ecosystem: Environmental > Aquatic > Freshwater > Lake | place: USA: Lake Erie, Ohio...
CCCTAAACCCTAAACACTGAACCCGAGCTGAGCGTGTTCCCCTTGTCAAGGCCCAGGCATGTCTTGTAATGCCTGCGTGTGTCTCCGCGTGCGCGTGCCAAGTGTGCTTGCGAGCATGGGCGCATGCAAGGCTGGGTGAATAGTGGGTGAGCGCACGCGTGCGGGTATACCTCCTGGGAGCACAATTAAGCATGATTGTGCTCCCGGGAGCACAATCATGCTGGTGTGTGTGCGCGCGCGTGCGTGGAAAAGGTGTAAGGGGTTGACTCTGAGGGATTGACTCTGACGCATGTGCACACGGATGGGCGACGCCGCACAGTGTGTGGCGTGCTCGCATACTGGGGCGCACGCACCAACGGCGGCGCAGTGGTTGGCGGGTGTCTATCCCCCCGCGTATCAGGTTCCCCTCCTTCCCCCCCTGTATGAGGTTCCCCTCCTTTTCTGGCTCCCTCTCCCTCTCTCTTCGTTTCATCTCGCTAAACCCGAAACCCTTATCCCTAAACCCTAAAACCTAAACTCTAAACCCTCCCTCTCCCATTCCTCCCTCGCATGTCCGGTGGCACCTCCATATATTCAACTCGTTTTTTTTTATGAAATATACCAATTTTTTTATTTTGTGTTCACGTGTGATTGATGCAGAAGGTGCTTGACGAGGATGGCGACCCCCAGCTGGTGGCCATAGAGGGGCGCGAGGATCGTGAGTACGAACCAGAGCTTGTCCTGGTTTTTACACAGCTCAAAAACCATCAGATTATCGAATACTGGGCCGGTTCGTGTGTGGTCTATCTATATAGTCTATTCGCGTGTTTATGTAGGGTTTAGAGTTTTGGGTTTAGGCCGGTTGTGTTTTGTATATAGTCTGTTCTTGTGCACGTGTGTTTTCTAGTCTGTGTATAGGAGGAAAAGAGATCTTGTCTCGTACACAGGTGGTGTATGGGAGGGAAAGAGTTCTATTCTCGTGCACGTCTCTTTGGGAAAGAGTTCTATTCTGTGCACGTCTCGTCTCTAGTCTAGGCGCGTGTGCGCTAGTCTAGTGCCGTGTTGTGTGTTGGGTGTATTGTCATGTGTGTTGTGTGTTGGGTGTATTGTCATGTGTGTTGTGTGTCTGCTAGTCTAGTCTGTGTTGATTGTTTTCTGGTCTAGTGTAGTGGACCCGTGAGTGGTCTGTGTGTTGTGTCTGGTGCAGTCTCGTCCATGTGTTGTGTCTGGTGCAGTCCATGTGTTGTGTCTGGTGCACTCTGTGTGTTGTGTCTGGTGCACTCTCGTCCAGTGTCGAACCGCGTCTCATCCAGCCGTGGTCTAGTCTAGTTCAGCTGTTTGTATTTAGCCGCGTGTGTGTGTGTGTGTGTGTGCGTGAGTGAGTGAGTGAGTGTGTGTGTGTGTGCGCGCGCGCGCGCGTGCGTGTGTGTATTTAGCCGTGTGCGTGTGTGCGTGTGTGTAAATGCGCGCGCGCGCGCGTGCGTGTGTACACACACTCTCTCTCACACACATACACAACCATAGCGCATGACGCGGAGGTGGAGATATGGAAGCTAACAACGGCCTACGTCTTCCGTCTGGAGTGGATCGACGTGGGGGCCGCAGCGTTCCACACGAATGTCTACCACATGGCCGAAAGCGCCCGCGGTACTACTGCTCTACTGCTCTACTGCGATCAGTGTATTGTACATTGGTATTATATACAGTACATGAACATTATAGTATTCGGATTTCAGTGTTCTAGTACTCTTATCACTATTATCAGTGTTATTAGTACTAGAAAGACTTGAGTCTGAAGTCGTGAGTCCCCGCCTTTGCCTCACTCCGCCCCCCCCCCTCACACGGTGTGTTCCTTTCCATGTCTCAAAGGCATTCGCTCCTCTCTCTCCCCCCTGAAGTTGTATGCACATTCGTATGCTTGTGTGCGTGCGTAGCGTGGAATGGACTATTGTGGCGGTGTCTGTCCGGCAACCATAAGAGGTGATGAGACAGAGTAACGGCATAAGAGAAGCACTTCTCTCGGCATAAGAGAAGCACTTCTCTAACGCCATAAGAGAAGCTCTTTCCCTAACGCCATAAGAGAAGTACTTCTCTTAGGCCGTTGCTCTCGAGCGAGAGAGCGAGAGATGGAGAGAGAGAGGGACACACGAGAAAGAGCGAGAGAGAGGAAGACAGAGGGAAACAGAGGGAGCCAGAGCAAGAGAGCACGATAGAGCATCACGCAGGGGCACACATAATCCATTATATTTTATTTATTGCGTATGTACATTGTTTAAAATCTTTTTCTATATGCACATGGTAGATATATGTGTACATTGTACACATACATTATGCTCATTTTTCTATGTTTTGGGGGGCGCGGACAGGGTTGGAGAAGGGCGGAGAAACGCTGATGATGCGGCACTATGTCTAATGATGTGGCACTGTCTATGCTCATGTGACACTATCTATAGTCATGTGACAGGGTTGCAGAAGCACGGGGGCCTGCTGATGCTATCTGAGAGCTAACCCTAAACCCTAAACCCAATACCCTAAACAGGATTGCAGAGGCACGGGGACCCGCTGATGCTATCGGCCTACTACAATGAGACCGTCCTCCAAGGCCTCTTTTTTCAACAACAAAAAATCTTTATATAGTGAGTCTTACCTAGTAAATATACTAGGGCACTTACTTTTGAGAATTTGTGTCAGTGAAACGAAGGCTGTGTGCTTTTCTCTGTCTCGATTGGCGCCTTGTCCAACATTGGTGTGTGCGTACGTGTGGTTTGGTGGCTGGGAGGGTGGGTGGTGGGTGTTTGTGGGTGTGGGTGTGGGTGTGGGTGTGGGTGTGGGTGTGGGTGGGAGACAGAGAGAGAGAGATAGAGAGAGGGAGAGAGAGAGATCGCGCGCGCGCGCGATTGCGTAGGCGCTCGTGTGTTGCGAGCTGATGGAGGAAAGGGCTGGGCTCACAGGGAGTTTGTGTGGATATTATTACGACGCCATTCCAATCCTAGTTGCCCCACTGAGTACCAGGTGCATCCTACACCCTACACCCCACACCCCACACCCGCAAGAGCGACGACGTATATATGTATATATGCATATAAATACATACATACGTACACACAAACACACACACTCACACACACATACACACATGTATATGTATGCATGTATATATATATGTATATATATATATACGTGCATACATACACACACACACACACACACATGTACATGTATATGTATATGTATGTATGTATGTATATGTATATATATATACATATATATGTATACATATACATACTATACATACATGCGTACATACATACATACATACATACACACACACACACATACACGCAAACACACACACACACACACACACACTCATTCATTTATACATATATGCATATGTATTCAAATGTACATATACACATATACGTATAAATCAGCGGGAAAACGACGACGCATTATTAGAGTACGGAGAGCAGTGGGTACTGGAGCACTATCAGCTCGTCATTCTTGACGAACCCGCGCCCGACGGCCCAACCATACGTGACTTCTTCGCACAGTCCTCCTTCAACAAAATGGTCTCCAGCCTCCCTCACGCCTCTTCTCTCTCTCCTCTCTCATATCTCTCTATTGCACGCGCTCGCTCGCTCTCTCTTTCTCTCGCTTTCCATCCATCCCTCCCTCTCTCTCTCTCTCTCTCTCTCCCCCCCCCCCCCCCTTTTCTCTCTCTCTCTCCGTTCTCTCTCTCGCTATCTCTCTCACACACAGCCTCTTACTCTCTTCTCGCACCCGCGCGCACACGCACGCGCACATTGACCGTTGGCAACACAATCACCAAGAGACAAAGATAGTGTGTGTGTGTGTGTGTGGATGCGGGATGGTTCTCCGAGGAGGGCGTGAGGGTGAGGGCTTGTGTGTCGCCCCTGTCTCCACATCTCGTGTTGCTTGTGCCAGCGCCATGTATATTTATTAGTGATGTGTGTGTGTCTCTCTCTCTCTGTGTGTGTCTGAGAGAGAGAGAGAGAGAGAGAGGGAGGGTGTGTGTGTGTGTGTGTGTACTACGTGTGAGTATTACACACACACACACACACACACACACACACACACACACACACACACGCTGGCTGGTTGCTGAAGTGAAGTGGTGCATGCACTTGCCTGACATGTGCATGCCGTGCATGCTCTTGCATTGCATCGTCTTGCAGAACGACACCATGGGGATCAGAATAGAAAGACAGTCATCGGCAGAGAGCGAGAGACAAACATCGGCTGAAGAGGAGGCCTCATTGGCTGAGGAGGAGGAAACACCCACACCTACACCCACACCCACTGCATGCACCAAGTGAGCGACCTCATGAGACGTGGGACAGATCAACGGGAATGACAAGGCGGTGTTGAGGGCACAGCTTTAATTGTTTACGGGCGCGGCTTTAAGAGACACAGATCAACAGGAAGGGCGATGGGGTAAATAATTAAGGGCACTGCTTTGAGGTCAAGTCTGTGTTTCAGGGCACGGCTTTAAGGGCAAGGCTGTGAACAGCTATGCTCCTTCCGCGCTGGCCAGCATTGCAGACAGAGTTAGTCTAACTCTTGGAGGAAACGTTTTGCCGGCTGCCACGCGTTGGAACTTTGCGGTGATGCTGCCGTGAAGCACTGTGCAAGGGCTTAGTATTGTTTGAGACACGCTAATAGCCGCATATAGTATTGTCTCATGAGGTTGATCTTGAAGACTCGTGAATTTGTGGCGGCCGGCTCTTGGTTGGCCTTTGGGCTTAGGCTTGGCTTGGCCAGATGTAGGGCTTGACTTGGTCAGCTGCACGCATGCCAGATGTAGGCCTTAGCTTCGTCAGCTCCATGCGGCCAGCTGCTGTAGTTCTACCAGAACCAGAAAAGAGGTATGCAGAAGAAAGGTCACTAGTGTACCACTGTGGTGGTTGGAAATATGGCACATTGTCAAATATAGAAAAAAAATTATACAAATGGAGTTTGGAGTATTGGTATTTCTGAGCATGCAAGCACTAGCAACAACAACTCTCGAGCCCATGCACTAGACCGTGCCACCCCCCTCCACACTTGCTGTGGGTGCGCCTTTCGCGGGTTTTGTGCGCATGTTGGCTGCGGCACCGACGACGCGCGATCGACACGAGCACAGCTCGCAGCTCCCTCGCGCGAGCATGTGCCGCAAGCTCAGACGCTGCCGAGGGGAATCGGCAAGCTGGGGGCGCTGAGGGAGCTCACCCTTCGGGGGTTGAATGGGCTGCAGGAGATGCCGGATCTAATGGGGCTGACCTCGCTGGGCTGCTGCTTGGCGATTAAATGGTGCGGCAAGCTCGGGGCGCTGCAGAGGGGAATCGGCAAGCTGGGGGCGCTCAAGGTGATCACGCTTCGGAGTTTGAATGAGCGGAACTGTAGAGGATAGATAGTCTTGACATGCTTAGGGCTTAGGGTTTAGGGTTTAGGGTTTAGGGTTTAGGGTTTAGGGGCCTGCAGAGGATAGTCTTGACAGGCTTACGGCTTAGGGTTTAGGGTTTAGGGTTTAGGGTTTAGGGACCACACGGTCTTCTCACGTCTTCTCACGCGTAGGCGAGCATCCGAAAGGGGGTGGCGCGGATGCAACAAGGCGACCTGGTGTCGGCCTTCTTGCCGACACCGCAGTTGCACTTGGGCTAACAGAGGAGGCATATCACTGGGATATACACCTCAGAGTACACCGTAGCTGTTACTGAGTGTTTAATTGGACAACAAAAGAAACCAATTCTCTTTAGGGTCACCAATCCGAGTCACATTAACCCCCGACTTTGACTATGCTGGGGGCGCCGTCGTGGCTCAAAGAAGTACAGATACCGGCACAGTGGGAGCCCCTGGTGCCTGGGAGTGCGATGGGGAGTCACGGCAGAGCGCAGGGGCGACGAAGACACGTCAACAAATTCGGTCCCAGTTGGTAGAAATGCTCAATGAGATCCAGCAGGGATGTCGGCACATCCCCTTTCTAAGTCTCCAACGCGCCGGAAGACGCACATGGATCATGCAAGACCCCAGGGAAGGAACGATATAAGAATCCTCTCCCTTCTCAGCGGAGACATGGAGGTAGGACTTCTCTGATGGCAAGACTGACAACAACACCATGGGGCAGGAAGAAGCAAGCCATGATCAGGAAAGATCAGCTACAGGCGTCTCCAGGTGAGTCAGAGGAGGAATCAGGAGATAGCCCAACCTTAAAGGGACTCAGATTGACAAATAGCGTAAACCCTAAAATGCGTCCCGACGCATTCTCGCGGCGGCTGTGACGTCTCTGCGACGACGACGGCGCGCGGCGAACACATGAAAGATGACAAACTGAGTGTATTTCAGCAAACAAAGGAAAAAAAAACAAAGGACTTTTTTAGCCATACGGGAGTTCTGTGACCTTCCATCCGTGTCACCGTCCATGTCACCTCGTTACACTATATCACACTTACACTGGCCTGTCCCTCTGTAGATCGAGTCATATCCCGCTGCTCGGATAGCACCGTCACTTGAGGTGGATCCTTTTCCCCGCTCCCTCCATCATTACCAGTTGCAGGACAAGGAGAAAGCCAGCAAAGCTGAAGAGGCACACAAGAAGGAAAAGGACATGAAGGAGAAGAAGGACAAGCAGAAGTCGAAGCCGAAAAAAGGTAAGGAGGCCGATAAGAAGAACGTTCCGGCCCCTTCGCTAGGTAAGCGCTCTGACAACAAGGATAGCTCCGACATCAAGGAGTCAAAGGCCCCTCCCGAGAAACGCAGTCGATTTGCGACCCTAAAATGGTGGGCTGGAGAATGCTTTGAATATGGTGTCGGAGAGACCATGCCAGAAGTGATTGGCATATCCCGCCCAGGCATTGTGTATTTGTTTGAAGTCTGCTTGAGAGGCTGTGGCAGAGGCAAGCGTGGCGTCTGCACCATCAAGGTATGCCTGAGAGACCGTGACACTGCTTGAGGGCCATGCTGGCTGTTGCCTTGCTTCAACACAACTTGAAATGAAAATTAAATTCAGCCTGTGTGCGCTTTCAGGCCATGCTGCAACGCGACGTGCTTCAGCCACCTCCTTTGCAATCGCCAGGCACTGAGCGAGGTGCTCGATGGCCTGGCTAAGTCCCCCTGCGACTGATACGCGTTGCCAAGGTTCGAAAACGCCCGGCCCTCCCTCGCCCACCTCCTTTGCAATCGCCAGGTGCTTTGTGTGGTAAAGTCCGAGAAATAGACTAGCTAAGGACAAGCGTCCGAAGAAAGCCTTCACAGAAGGGCCAGCACAAAAGACCAACCAAATTTGTTGGCAAACGGGCGGAGCACCGCACTCAAGAAGAGCTGAGGTGGCGAGTAGAAAGCTCGTGATGGAGTGTGGGAAAAAAGACTGGCCCTGCTACACCAAGAATGTGCAGGCATCCAAGTGCATCATATAACAGGAAACGCGTGTGTAGGTGAGATGAAGGTGGGCAGGCACGAGGAGGAGGAGGTTCACAAAAGGATCACAGAAGCAGGGGAGCGATGGATGCACCAAGTAGCTGTGCAGAACAAGCAGAGCTCGCGCGGGGGGTAATTGGAGACCTCGCTGCCAAGTGGAAGATCATCTCATGATGGGGACGACACCCGGCTGGAGGAAGTCATGGCCACAGCGATGAAGGAGTTACGGACAGCCGAGGAGTGTGCAAGAACAGGCGAGGGAGCAAGGGAGCAAGGGCCTCAGGGGATCCCAGGAGCATCAGTGGGTAACCATCCATAGATAGGCCCAGAAGCGCGACTGGAGATGGAGCTACACCATCTTGATATAACTTGAACATCTGTAGAGCAGTTAAGGCAAACAAACAACGTGCGAATGGTAACGAAGGAGGCAACGGGCGAGAAGGATTCAAAGTAGTTGACTGGAAAAGACGCGCTCAACGTCCGGACGTCGGCTGTCCGGACAGCCGACGGCCGCCCGCCACAACAATAACAACACTGCAACCGATGCGCGACGCTGACGGAGACGGTGTTCTACTAGTGCCGATACAACGAACGCGCAGACACCACCCCGCCGCACCTCTACTCGACCCGTGCGGACGACGGCGCCCTACGCCGGTGCAACGACACGCGGAAGTCAACCTGTCGATAACTCCTGTCTCCTCTCCCTCTTGATTGCTGGCGCGTACGCGGTTTCTCCCTCCCTCCCTTCCTCCATCTCTCCCTCCCTGGCTCACTATCTTATCTTCTCTACCACCTTCTAAGAGGCGTGAGCATTTCATCTGTCTTCAGCATTTCATTTAAGTTTTCCGTCGCTGTTTTAAAGTTATTTGACACTAGAATATAATGGGATTACAAAAATGGCCAAGTCAAGGGAAACGCGCTCCACGTGCCGCGACGAACGCCGGACCCGCCATCTGCACCACAGGCTTTCCCACGCCCCGCATGATCCCTGGTCTGAGTCGCGGGCTCAACGTCGCCTGCCATGCCCCGCTTTGCCCATGAAACACTGGTTTCATGTCGCCGCCTGTGGCGTCAGCGGGATGCAGAAAAGATAGCTGGAGCATCACTTGAATTCGCGGGAGAATCCATGGTATTCGGGGCGTGAACCGAAATGGCCAACACTCTGGCTGTTTTTGTAGGCGTGCCTGACGAACTGTGCTCGAAGGCCAGTCCTTTTGATTCGGGAACGACCTGTGTTGTTTGGTCTCCTGGAATCTCAATTGCGAGCGGCGCAGGACCTTCTTCCTCACTTCCTCCAATTTTGCCGCGATATGTGCCTCTTCTTCGAGACGCATATTTCCCGGGAGTTGGTAGCTGCACAACACTCTGACACGTCACTTCTCTGGTCACTTTCACTGTTGAGCCTCTCTCTCGCTGCACACTTACTTCATTTTTTAATCTTCGGCGCCGTCCGTTTGCAGAGGGAATGTAGCTGCTCTGCTTCTCCTCGTCGTCTGGGGCATTTCGCGAAGCGTCTTGCAAGACAACTTCTGCAAACCTGCGCATTACCATGCAAACACCATGGAAACAACAGGTAGTCAGCTACCAGTCGCACAATATGAAATCCTGTCGGACGATGGCAGCGGCGAGAAAAGCATCCAGCTGTGCTGTCTGTGTGAGTGTTCGTGTATGGGTGTGCATGTGTGCGTGCGCGGTCTAACCCGTCTTCGTCCACCATGACGGGCTCGCTTGCCCCCTTTGAACCCCATCCTTTTCCTGGGTACCCACCAGCAGCTTGAGCGTTTTCTTGCTCAGCTCCGTTGCTGCCTCCACCCGCAGCCTTGGCTGCTCCTGCGAACCAGACCCCAGTTTCGCCCGGCTTTCCTCCTGTCTCGTTACTGAGCTCTGCGTCAATACTTTTGGATTCGAGGTGTTTTGCCGGACTCCCCCCTACAAGATCAAACCCGTCGTCAATGCCGGCCATCTCTTGCATCTTGCGCTGGCGCCAGCAGTAGCCAATGATGGCGCCCGCTATGATCGAGCCGGCGATGACCACCACCACAATCACTATCAGAAGGCTCTTGTTCCCTTGGCCACCGGACTTTGCTTCCAGGGGCAAGGTAACCTGGGGCTTTTGGACAAGAAGGCCCTTGGGAAGCCCCGCCGCCTCCAGCTCTTGGTTTATTCTCTCCTGCGTCAGCCGCTCAGACACTAGGACCGCCGTCTCTTGGTCGTTTGTCTTGACCACCACCCCAATCCGGATGTCCTTCGTCAGCAGTTTTCTTCTCCGCAAATCGTTGACAGCCTGAATAGTGGTAATCTGAACTGCAGACAACTCGACGTTCGCCACGTTTGCTATGGCTTTCCTGAACGTATTCTGGTACACCAGGGTAAACTTATCCTCCGTGATGGGCAGACTTATGACAAATTCTACACAGCGACCTGGGATGCACGGCTCTGGCAAGGTCTTGGGAAGAAGAGGAGGCGCAAGTGGCGGCGCAGGTGTGATCGCCGGTGGTGGCCAAGTTGCTGTCACCTCTACTCTCTCTTGTGGCATCGGCCACTCAGTCCTATCGCAGTCCTGCACACCACTGACCAGGGCAAGCTCTGTTGACACGTTGTGGGACAGAAGTTTGCAGCAGTCGCGGAACATGCACTGGTTCAGCCGTTGAATATACGTTGGGCACACGTCTGCGCTGCCTGTTCCGTCATCACCTGCACAAGTTGGCGTCCAAGAAGTCAGCGAATGTAACAATGCTTCCGCACAAGCACTGATTGTTGACTAATTACACTCACAGGATTCGCCCCTCAACCCCATCAATCCATTCTTAGCTGAGTTTGGAGACGGTGTGACAACTGGCGCTGCGCTGGTTGTTGGGGCGGTGGGGCATCTAGCGCAGATATCTGAATGAGCATCCCAGTCTTTGCTTTCATCCGTGGTTTTGACCTTGCTGCAATCGTCAAAATACCGGATGGTGAAGTAGTGCAACTCGATGCTTCCCGAGAGGATCGGAACACACTCTTTTGTCTTCTCCGATCTGTCGCACATATGGAGGGCTTCGGCAGTGGATTCCTCCCCTATGTCGGGCTTGTCGATGATGCACACGTCTCCCAAATCACTAAACTTCTTCACACATTGCCCTTGTTCGGCAAGACTCACTCCGAATGGTGGCACCGGCATCTTGTACACGAAACGCACGGCCACCAATTCCCAGTCCTGATAATTGAAGAAGGTGATGCAGACTTTGTCTTCGGATATCACACACTGGTGCAAGGATGAGCTATCGGGTTTAGCGCATGTGAAGCCGTCCTTGACGACGCGTGCTACAGTCGTTAGGCTGGTTTGCCCGGCGCAGGTTCCGCATTTATGTTCTATTTCGATGTAGCCCTTGGCGGGCCGCACAATGCTGGGGTCAAGATCAGGGCTCGCCAGCACCACTTCATGCAACTTCTTGAGCCGAGCCTGAATGCGCACGCTTTTTATATTCCCCGAACCG
>Ga0315899_10008717_pt1 | contig 10871 bp, 5 predicted proteins | sample LakEriMetagenome_2_FD_203518 | JGI IMG/M metagenome (GOLD analysis project Ga0315899, IMG submission 203518) | Freshwater fungal communities from buoy surface, Lake Erie, Ohio, United States - Buoy 4 MA112 | ecosystem: Environmental > Aquatic > Freshwater > Lake | place: USA: Lake Erie, Ohio...
GCTTTGTGGTTGCACCGTCAATACTTCCTGTAATTATGATCCTGAGGCCCTTATTCCCGATGGCTCTTGCGGATACTCTGGATGCATGGATGTAAGCGCGTGCAACTATCAGCAATGGGCAACATGTGATAATGGCTCCTGTATTTATGGAAGCAACATCAACGGTGTTGTTTTCCATGACGTGAATGGAGATGGCATTCAACAAACCGCTCAACCGGCCGAGCCGGTGCTGAGCAACATCGGTGTCATAACAATCGAAGAACTTGGCGTGCTTATTTATCCCGATGCCAGCGGCCAATTTGTATTGCCTAATGTGCCGCAAGCGACGTACACCATTTCATTCGAAGATCCGAATGGGCATTGGATGTTGAATGCGGACAATGAACTCACCGTTACTCTTCCAACATGCAACGGATTAAAACTACCTCTGATACCGGCAAGTCAAACGATGGCGCAGGTAAGCGGAGTGAGCATTTGGGAGAATAGCACCATTCATTGCGTCGCCGGATTCAATCCCGGAATTTATATCTACAACAATGGTAATTTACCCTTGAACGGAACCTTTGTGATGACATTCGATGCATCGTTGACGTATACCGAGGCACCGTGGGCAGGCACGGGTGTAACCGTTGAAGCACCAACCCAAACATCGCCCGGCACACTCACCTGGACCATCGACAATCAGCCGGCCGGTTCGTTGTATTACTATCAGATTCACATCAACGGACCGGGTGCTGCAACCACGGGTCAGTCGTTTCCTTTCTCTTTTGAGTTGACGCTATTGGATGCTTCAGGAGCGGAATTTTACGAAAACGTCTGGACGATTAATCCGACGGTTACCTGCAGTTATGATCCGAACGATAAACAAGCAGCTCCAGCCGGGTGGACCGAACAGCATTTCATTACGGCAGGCCAAGAAATCGAGTACCGCATTCGTTTTCAAAACACAGGTAATGCTCCTGCGTTCAATGTTCGTATCGAAGACCAACTCGATTTATCGAAACTCAATTTGAGTTCGTTTAACCCGATTGCCGCTTCGCATTCGTATAGCACCATCGTAACTCCCGATGGAATGGTGCAGTTTGTTTTCGATAACATCATGCTACCCGATAGCGTGCACGATGAGGCGAATTCGCACGGATGGGTGGTGTATCGAATTCGATCTTTTGATTCGCTGTTGCCTTTAAACGTCATCAACAACACGGCTGCTATTTACTTCGATGACAACGAGCCGGTCATTACCAATACTTACTCGCACACTATTTTCTCGTGCGATTTAATTCCGGATCCAAACGGAGTAAATGGAACATGCGAAGGGCAGTCAGTTCTGCTGAATATCTTCCCGGAGTTGGACTACATAGAAACGTATGCATGGTATGTCGATGGAACCCAAGTGGGCAATGAAATCATGTACGAATTTCCTGCCGATGCTCCAGGTAATTACAGTTTCGTGTTGAATCGAACTAACCCTTTCTGCAATGTCCTTGATACGCTAAATGTGGAAGTATGGCCGGTGCCTGAAACAACGGCTGTAAATATCGGAATCTTAGTCGCTCCCAACGGACAGTCTTGGGATTGGCTAGTCGGTGGTCAATCGATTGGTTGGAATGAACAGGAATTCGTGCCCATGGAAGCCGGTGCTTATTCGGTTATTACGATGAACGAGTTTGGTTGTACTTCTCTCAGCAATGAAATTATATGGGTTATCGGAAGTGTGGAAGAAGCTTCCACTGATCGCATGCAGGTGTATCCGAATCCAGCCCATGCAATGGTGAACGTTACAATACCGAATGGATTCCGCGGTGTGCGCATCTTCAATGCAAGCGGTCAGTTGGTGCATGCCAATGAATCTGCCAGCGGTGCACAGCAATTGGATTTGACAGGGTGGTCACCGGGCATGTATCGCATGGAAGTGCCGGGGTTGAGCGCTGTTACACTCATCATCAAATAAGACGAACGAAAAGAGTTGAAAAGGCCTCGCATGCATGCGGGGCTTTTTTTATTGCAAGAATCGACGAAGCACATCGGCTTTCATTTCAGTTTCCTGCCATTCTTCTTCGGGTGAAGAACCTGCGACAATCCCACCACCTACATGCAATTCGAAATGGTCTTCGAAGACTTGCATGCAGCGCAGATTTACAAAATGCAATTCATCTCCTGAGTTAAATCTCAAGCCGATGGTTCCTGCATAAAGTCTGCGCTGAGTCGTTGAATGTGCGTTCAAGAAATTCAAAGCTGCTTGTCGCGGAATGCCGCAAACGGCAGGCGTTGGCTGCAGTTCAGCAATCAGCTGTTTAGCATCGCTCGTTCCCGAAAAGCGAATATCTGTTTTCAAATGTGCCAGCGGTCCAGCTTGCGCCGTGAATGGCCCATTGAGTTCGATATCGGTGGCGCCCCATTGCGTGATGGTCTGCACGATGAAGTCGGTGACCAGCGATTGTTCGCGACGGAGTTTATCATTCCAGGAAATCGCACGCGTGTCTAAGTGAGCTTGTGTGCCGGCTAAACTCACCGTATGAAAATGTTGCCCTTTTTTATGCAGCAGTAGTTCGGGTGTTGCTCCAATCCACGTTCCAAATTCGGGATGGTGCAGCGCATAAACCAGCGTGTTTGGATAGTGCTCGGTAAGACTTAGAAAAATGGCGTCCAGCGATTGATTGGTTCGTGGCGCATGCTTGATGCAACTCACGACGACTTTCTCGAGCGCGCCATGTTCAATGGCTTGCAGCGCCGATTGAATGGTGAGTGCATGAACTTCGCGCGGAGTTTCGTCTTGTGGGCCATTGCTCGCGTGCACATGGAATGGCGCAATGTCTAACTCCGTTGACTGCGTTGCATCAACGAAGTGCCCATCCACAAATCGAAATGAAATAGGGGAGCGCTTTGCATCGAATTCCAGCGGAAGAACAAGGATTGCAAAGAAATCATTCTTCGCTATGGCGCTTTCGATATTCATCCTTTTTTCTCTTTCACCATAACGGTTAATCGACTGGAGGCGATGAGCTGTTTTTCTTCATCCACGATGTCGATGTTCCAGATATGAATGGAGCGTCCCTTGTGAAGAATTTTGGCAATGCCTGTGACGGTTCCGCTGCGCTTGGATTTTACATGATTGATATTTAACTCAACGCCCACGGCTATCCCACCGTTTTCATGTGCGATGAGGTGTGAGCCATAACTACCGAGCGTTTCAGCAAGCGCAGCACTTGCACCTCCGTGCAACAGTCCATAGGGCTGTTGGGTGCGATGGTCGACAGGCATGGTTGCTTCGATATGGCCTGTTGCTATATGCGTAAACTCAATGCCTAATGCACCGAGAAGAGTGCTGTCTGAAAGCGCGTTTGCGTCGATTAAACTCATGATGCGAAGGTAGGGTGTGAGGGTTGAAAGTTGAAAGTTGTAGGTTGCGGGTTGAAGGTAGAGGTCAAAAAAAAACCGCCGAAGTGGCGGTTCTTTTTGGAATTATTGAAAGTTAGAAATTCGTTTGATCCTTGTGGTTACGGAATTCCAAATCGCTCTTGGCTTTTTCACCAAGTGTTGCATCTTTTTGAACTGCGTTGCGCAGGTTCGTACCAACACCGGCACCATCACCGCTGCGGGCACAAATGATTGCGCGCAAGTAGTCGGCTTTGGCTGAGCTGTCGCCACTAGCATCGATATCCGCTTTGGCAGCACCGGCATCTTTATTCAACAGCTTCGCAAGAGAAGAGTTGAAGGTTTTGAATGAACCCATTTTGCTGATAGCACCTGAGTAATTACCATTTTGGATATCAATGATTCCCTTATTGTAATTGGTTTCAGCGCCAGAACCTGCTTCGTTGAAATAGGTTAGAGCATTTTTGCGATCACCGTTTACGCGAGTCACAATACCCATATTATTGGCTGTTTCAGGACATTTTTTCATTCCGTAAGCCTTGCTCCAGTTGGTCTTGGCATCGGCTACTTTGTTTTGCATGTAGTATACACAACCGAGGTTGTTGAATGCACGATAGTCTGCAGTTGAAAGAGCGCAAGCGGCTTGATAAATTGAAGCCTTTTTGCTTAAATCTTCAACCAATGAACCCGCACGCATCAATTCTTCGTATTTCAACTGAGAAGGATTAGTGGTTGCCAATTGGACGAGTTCCTCATCGCTATAACCCTGCAAATCGTAATTAATAAGAACACGACAACGGCGCAGACCTGGGAAGATGTCTTTCTGGATCTCCGTATATGTCTTAGAGATGTTTTTGATTTCTTGCTCACGCTTCTGAAGGTCGGTAGTCATTTTCAAAACATTGATGATGATATTTCTGTCTTCAATGTTTGAAGCTTCCATGGCAGAGCGGAAACCTTCCCAGTCTTCTCCTTTCGGAGTCAAAGCGAAAAGGCTCTCGGGAGCATTGGTGAGTTTCATTTTCTTAGCCAGGTCCATAAACGCTTTCTTACCTGCTTCAGCACGCTCAGTGGCCAGATTGTCGTTCAAGAGCATCTCACCTTCGGGCGAAGCATACGAGGTGAATTCGATTTTCTTAATGACCAAAGCAGGATTCGAAGCAACACTCTTCATCCAGTTTCCAAGGCTGACCATATCAGCTTGTTTCAATTCTGCAGGCTTCAATGAAGATGAATTGTAATCAAAGTTGATTTGAGTGCTGTCGTTGGTGTAACTCAACGTGCGCACATATTGGTCTTTACTCCAAATACACTTATCATCATTCTTCACCAAATAGGGAGTTGTAATGACGCCTTCACCCAATGTTAACACGGGAAGATCTGCCTCTTTGCTTCCCTGACGCCCGTGAATGCGAAGTTCCAATTTGCCATTCGCCATTTCCGGAGTAAATGCAACCTTATCACTATATGAAATAGGTTTTTCAACTTTGAACGGAACTGGCATTCCATTTCCCACGGCTTGCTCACCCTGGTAGTAAGTAGTTTTGAAACGAGTTTCCTTTCCGCCATGAACAAACACCGGAACGGCTTCGATGCTTGCCTTTTTAGGGAAGCTTTTAGCTGGGAATTTGCCGGTGATAGCCACAGCCACGGTATCGCCATGTACTTCAAGCGGATCGGGGTTTGACTTCATACCCATCGACTGCATAGCTTTCTCCATGGTTTTCAGATTAGCACATCCTACGATGAGGACTGTGCAAAACACAGCTGTCAGAAAATATAAGCCGTTATTTTTCATGCGGATTAATTGAATTGGTTTCTATAATTAACAAGGCGCAAATCTAGTCAAGCCACCTATATCGTAAAAAATTAAATTGCTGATTTCATACCCTTTATCAACATTGAATCGTGTATGGTAGATACTCGCGGCTATCGGAAATGAATCACTTACTCTCAGAGGGATTCATCTGTTCGAATGAAACACGCAGGAATTCATTCCAAAGGGCATCATCGGGCGGAGGAGCCACGATGCAAACCGGCGTTTTCTTAACCGGGTGTAGGAATTCGATTTTTCGGGCGTGTAGATGTATGGAAGCGTTGTCGTTCGTGCGCTTTGCCCCATATTTGATATCGCCTTTTATAGGACAGTCCAGGCTTGCAAGCGTTGCTCTGATTTGGTGGTGGCGCCCTGTTTTTGGATATACTTCGATAAATGTGTAGTTATCGCCTTCGCCAATTAACTTGTAACTAAGCTCAGATTCTTTTCTGTCGGGACCAGGCTCAGGAAATGCAAAAGTCTTGTTGAGCTTCTGGTCTTTCCATAGATAGTTGACTATTTTGGCCTCACTCACTTCAGGTTTGCCTTTTACCACGGCCCAATACGTTTTTTGAACCTCGCGGTACTTGAACATATTGGACAGGCGGTTGAGGGCCTTGGTGGTTCGCGCATAAATCACAATTCCACTCACGGGCCTATCCAACCTATGCACGGTACCAATGAAGGCTAGTCCTGGTTTATTGTACTTCTGTTTGACATAGTTCTTTACTGTTTCGCAAAGCGTTTGATCACCGCTGATATCGCTTTGGATAATGTCAGAGTTGCGCTTGTTTACTACCACCAGGTGATTGTCTTCATAGAGAACACGCAGGTTCTCTACGGTGCTCATAATGATGGGTTCTTTCGGTGCCTGGCGCCATTCGCGCTTGCCGTTCGATTGTGTTGAATGCATTGAAACCAGTGAATTATGCGACTCGAAAAATCGCTTCGTGATGCAGGTATGTTAATACTGTTCTTTCTCGTTGGGGAAGTCGCCACTTTTTACATCTGCTACATAGTTGCTCACGGCGTTGTGAATTTGCTCACCTGCGTTCATGTACCTGCGCAAAAAACGTGGACTGAAATCTTGTGTGTATCCGAGCATGTCGTTTACAACAAGTACTTGTCCATCGACCTGCCCACCGGCGCCAATGCCTATTGTTGGTATTTCAATGGAAGATGTCACTTGAGCGGCTAGTGTTGCCGGGATTTTTTCCAATACCAGGGCAAAACAACCGCATTCATCGAGCACCTTAGCGTCGCTGAGCAATCGCTCCGCTTCTTGCTCTTCTTTTGCTCGCACCTGATACGTTCCAAACTTGTAAATGCTTTGCGGAGTAAGTCCAAGGTGGCCCATCACGGGAATTCCGGCGGTTAGAATGCGTTGAATGGATTCCCGTATTTCAGCTCCTCCTTCCATTTTCACAGCGTGGGCTCCGCTTTCTTTCATAATGCGTATGGCTGAGTTGAGTGCTTCTTTCGAATTGCCCTGGTAGGAACCGAAAGGCAAGTCGACCACTACCAAACAACGTTTGGCAGCTCTTACTACACCCTGTGCATGATAAATCATTTGGTCGAGTGTTATGGGCAAGGTCGTTTCATGTCCCGCCATTACATTACTCGCACTGTCGCCCACGAGTATGACATCGATGCCGGCCGCGTCGACCAGTCTTGCCATACTATAATCATAGGAAGTTAGCATGGAGATTTTCTCCCCTCGAAACTTCATCTCTTGCAGCGTATTGGTTGTAATGCGCCTGATTTCTTTGTTCACTGACATGCGACAAAAGTAAGATGCATTACAACCCAATCAACTACTCATTTGTATTCGACAATCAGTTGTTTACAGACCCTGCAACTCACAATCAGTGTTAGGAGTCATTGTTTTGTAATTTGCACCATTATTCAACTATTTCATTACTATATGAAGCCCATCTTTATTCGGATAGCGTTCATTTTATCTTGTTTTTTACCGATTGCCGCGCAATCTCAATGGAACTATCCCCAGTACATCATGTCGAATGACACCATTTCGAGTTGCTTTGGGCGACTATTCGATAGCGGAGGTCCCACGGATTCATACGGCCTTAATGAGAGCTTCACAACGACCATTAGTTCTCAAAATGCTATTACGCTTACATTCTATGGTGCTTTCTCACTTCAGGAGGATGTTGATTCTTTGAGTATTTACGATGGAACGGTTGCTACAGGAAATCTATTAGGAGTCTTTACCGGGCAGCAACTACCCAATGTTGTTACAGCACAATCAGGCACTGCAATCTTGATTTTTACCTCTGACGGCAGTATTTCTACTTCGGGCTTCAGCCTTTATTGGGAAACGGATGCAGCTTTTCCTTCCCCTCCGTCATTATCGGTTCCTATACTACCGGCATGCAATTCCAGTGAGTTAAATGTAGAATTCAATACCCTCATTCCATGCGAGTGGCTGGAGGATGCTACGTTTCAAGTGTATTCCATTTCACAGCAGTTTACGGTGGAGTCTACCGATTTGAATTGTGCTTCAGGTCAGACAGATCATGCTACACTCACACTCAATCGTCCGCTTCAATACAACTGCGATGTAATTGTTAATCTTACCATTCAAATTCCTGATGAGTGCGATGTATTCTATGAGTTTGATGTGCTTACAACTTTTTTTTATGATGAATGTCCTATCGGAGCGCAGTTAACTGCTGAGTCTCCTGTAATCTGTTCGGGAGAATGCACAGATATTTCATTAAACCTTCCGGGTTGCTTCACCTACGACTATCAGTGGGTTAATGACCCTGAATCATCATCAACTACACTTAATGTGTGCCCTACCACGACTACTGAATACACTGTTCAAGTCACAGAGCTCGAGACTAATATCCAGCAGAGCTTTTCAGTCACGGTCGTGGTGGAGGAGGCAGGTATAATCACCCCGGAACAATCGGTGTGTCAATCGGGACAGGTAATCCAACTTCAATCGCAAACCAATGGCCAGTGGCAGGGCAATGGGGTCGTTGCTGGCACTGAAGTGTTTGATCCGGAATTGGCAGGAGCCGGTGAACATGTGATCTACATTCAAACAGAGTATTGCCTGGATAGCATATTATTGACAGTTCTGCCCATTGAGGTGCCTCCTGCTTTTGCTGCATGCGAAGGCTCGGCTGCGTTTCAATTGACATCTATTCCGACAGGCGGTGTCTGGGCAGGAAGTGGTGTTGCTGCAGATGGTTTTTTTAATCCGGTTGCCTCAGGTTCCTTCCCGGTTTCTTATTCAGTCAATGGATGTGTCGTTAACTCTGAAGTAAATGTTGCTCAAATATCCGGGCCCGCCGCACTCAGCCCGGTCTGTCAGTCTGTGAGTCCATTTCAAATAGATGTAACTCCGCTAGGTGGAATCTGGACCGGGTCTGGAATTGTAGATCAGTACCTGGGCATCTTTGATCCGTCTGAGGCCGCTCCGGGATTAGTTTCATTGAACTATGCTTTGAACGGATGCGATGAAGAATTTTCATTTGAAGTTCGTGCCATGGGAGTAATAGATTCTTTGGAGCTTTGTCCGGGTAATGCTCCCGCAGTGCTCGATCCCAATGCGCAGCCTCCGGGAGGCCAGTGGAGCAATGCTGCCGATGTAGTTTTACCTGCCGGCATATTCAATCCGGGAAGCTTCAATTCGGATACAGAGACGTTTGCTATTTACACCTATTCATCAGGGTATTTGTGTCGAGATACAGTTCATATTTCTATAGTCGCTACCGATATTCAAGTAGAGGAGCTTTCTTTTTGTTATGACGAGCCATCCATAGAAATTGGCAATGATTTGTTGGGTGATATTTCCCCTGTTGGTGGAATCTGGTCGGGCCCGGGTGTTTCGGGGTCGCTCAATTCCGGATTCATGCTTACTCCGCAAGATATGCCTATAGGCTTGAACTACATTTATTACAATGCAAACACTTGTACCGATTCAGTTTTAGTTGTGGTATATGGTCCGAGTCTTCCTGATGCGCCTCAAATTTTTTGTTCGTCTGATGAGCCGGTAATTTTAGCTAATGCAGTTCCCGGTGGCTCTTGGTCTGGCTCAGGCGTTGTGGATGTACAGCTTGGATTATTTGATCCTTCCGAAGCCGACGAGGGTACTTATTTCATTTATTGGAATAACCCGCTTGGTTGTGGTGATAGCATTTTGGTAACTGTAGAAAAGGTTGTTGAACCGTCCATCAGCGGTATCAGTGATATTTATTGTAATGCAGATTACGATGTGAATTTCACTTTGGAGCCCATGGGCGGCCAATTGATAGGTTCGCTTAGCAGCCTATCGTTTAACCCCTCGGAACTGACCGATGGTGAGTATACAGTTATCTATCGCCTTACTCCTGAGCATTGTCCTGTGATTGATGATACAGCAACATTCGCGGTCTATCCGCCACTAGTTATTGAGCCGTTTACTGTCGCAACTAACCCGGTTTGCTTTTCTGAAACGATTGAATTGAATGCAATCGTGGAAGGAGGTTACCCTGATAACGGGCTTACCTACTTGTGGAGCAACGGTGGTGCGAATGCAGCAGAGAATACACAGCTCTATACCGAAACGACAACCGTTACGCTGACAGTTGATGACGGTTGCTCGGAATCTGTTTCGCAGAGCATTGAGATTGTGGTGCATCCACTTTATAATTTCGACGCGATGACATCGCCAATCGAGTGTCTTGGAGAGCCTGGCTCAGTTGAATTGACTTTTGGAACGAATGCCTCTTACGATGTTACCTGGAACGGTGAGGCAGGAAACTACCAATATGACGGACAAGCAGGGGAGGTTCTGGAGATTAATATTGTGGATGAAAATCTTTGTCGCAGAGATACGGTTGTAACCATACCTGCCTTCCCGGCATTCAGCTACACGGCGCTGGTTCCTGAAACATTGTGTGCGGATGAGACGGGTACAATCCAGCTTACCATTTTGCCTGCAGCCAGCTATGATGTGGAGTGGAACGGAGTAGTGGGTAATACTTCCTTTACTGCTCCGGCAGGAACAGATATCCAAATAGAGATTACAGATAGCTATGGTTGCACTCAAGACACTTCAATCCTGCTCGAGATGTTTACCGACTTTCAATTTTTCGTGACCAACCCAAGTATTCTTTGCCCCGGACAACCTGCGCCGATAGAGATTGACTTTATACCGACCTCTAATTATGAGGTTCTTTGGAATGGAGCGCCGGGCAATCCGAATCTGTTTGTTGCACAAGCGGGCACGTCAACTGAAGTTACTATCACCGACCAATATGGTTGCGAGAAGGATACCATTGTCACAGTTGACTCTTATCCGGATTTTAATATGGACATTACACTTCCCCCGATAAATTGCCCTGGTGAACCATCCGAAGTGGAGTTGTCTTTCACGCCGGTTGGCATTTATGGTATTCAGTGGAATGGAGTCACAACCAACGCAACCTCATATGTAACAGCTGCCGGTGAAAGTGTTTTCATAAACATTGAAGATAATTATGGATGTTTCAAGGACACATCAGTAATTGCACCGGCTCATCCTGACTTTTCCTTGCAAATAACTACTCCCTCAACCCAGTGCACAGGGCAAACGGGAACAATCGAATTGAATGTTGTTCCGGCGGGAAGTTATAATACTGAATGGAATGGGGAAGGGGTAGGAGAAAATTTTACTTATGATGCGCAA
>Ga0315899_10008720_pt1 | contig 10869 bp, 13 predicted proteins | sample LakEriMetagenome_2_FD_203518 | JGI IMG/M metagenome (GOLD analysis project Ga0315899, IMG submission 203518) | Freshwater fungal communities from buoy surface, Lake Erie, Ohio, United States - Buoy 4 MA112 | ecosystem: Environmental > Aquatic > Freshwater > Lake | place: USA: Lake Erie, Ohio...
CACCAGAGTTGACCCATTTGTTTGGTCAACTCTTGTCGTAAAAGCAGGAATCCACTCCGATCATTAAAAAAGAAAGCAACGTGGATAAGGAGGACATAATTTTACTACCGGTCGATTCGGGCCTCTCCAGGCACCTGGAGATGAAAAGACCTAAGGACACAGTTATAACGGCAACTGGGTACGAATGGACGATCACATCGTTTTAGGGAAATCCTTTTTTCTTTTTACTATGTTGTTTTTTTTTAAAAAAAAGGACATCAAAGATGCTTTTAACAGCAAACCGCCACACAGCAAACTTGGGTGGCGGGAAGAGTCCGAAGAAGAGCGAGGATAGACGGTCCGGGAGCAGGCCTCTTGTGACAGAAGGCCTGGCTGGGAGGTGCGGGCGGGCGGCACGCGGCGCCGGCATGCTCGCGGTCGTCGGTGGCGAGGGGCGTTGGTGCAGGGGGTAGGGGTGTGCGGCCACGGGCCTCACGCGCGGCGTGCGCAGCGGAGTGGCTGCGAGCGGATGAGGGCGGGCATGGGAGGGAGTGAGTGAGGCGCGCCAGCGCGGAGGTCCGCTGTCCTCGGCGCACATGCAGCTCGTTGGGTGCGGCTGCCGCACTGTGCGCCGTACTGCGCTGTCGTAGGCGCCCGCGCCCTCCTCGGGGGCGGCGGCGACGTTGTCGTCGCGGTTCGCGAGGGCGGGGCTCGCAGGGCACGCCGGCCTGCGGGCGCACACAGCCTGGCGAGAGCGGCGCCTGGATGGATCGTATGCGCGGCGCCGGCATCGCTTGTATTTGCCCCCGCGTACAGCGTGCTGAACCCGACGTGTGCACACGCCCACATGCGAGACCATTTATGTATTATATTATTTACCTTATTATCATGTTATTTACGCCCGGTCGCAGGCGGGACGATTTATGGGAGCCATGGCAGAGGAAATCATCTTCGAGGCAGACCCCTTTGTGGAAACGTGCAACCGCTTGTACTCCAAGTGGAAGGTAACCTACACCCTTAACGCTAAACCTGAACGCTCGACACGACAACCTATACCCTACACCCTACTCCCTGAACTTTTTGTGGAAACCTGTAACCGCGTGTTTTTCAAGTGCAAGGTAACCTAATCCCTAATCCCTAAACCCTAAACCCTACGCCCTACACCCTACACCCTACACCCTAAACTCTTTGTGAAGAGTTGTGACCGCGTGTATTCCAAGGACAAGGTTTCTGGCATTGCCTGTGCTTTGAGTTTAGTGTTTGGTGTTTTGGCTTGAGGCTTTAGTTTAGTGCTTAGTGTTTAGGCTTTAGGGTTTAGGAAACCGCATGTATTTCAAGTGGTGTGTGTGGGTGTGAGTACACCCACCCACCCCCTCCCCCCTCCCACACACACACACACACACACTTGGGGGCAGACGGACACGGGCAATGAGGAGTGGGGTCCGAATTGCGAAGCACTAGTTATTGTTGCGCCCGCGCGACAAGAAGAGGTGGTGTCCTTCCCCAAGTCCATGGCCTTGCACGCCGCGCTCTTCTCCATGGAGCTCAACGAGGTGCCTAAACCCTAAACCCTAAACCCTAAACTCTAAACCCTAAACCCTGACCCCAAGTCTATGGCTTTGCACGCCGCGCTCTTCTCCATGGAGCTCAACGAGGTGCCTAAACCCTAAACCCTAAACCCTAAACCCTAAACCCTGACCCCAAGTCTATGGCTTTGCACGCCGCGCTCTTCTCCATGGAGCTCAACGAGGTGCCTAAACCCTAAACCCTAAACCCTAAACCCTAAACCCTAAACCCTGACCCCAAGTCTATGGCTTTGCACGCCGCGCTCTTCTCCATGGAGCTCAATGAGATGCCCTCTCTCTCTCTCTCTCTCTCTCTCTCTCTCTCTCTCTTTCTCTCTCTCTCTCTCTCTCTCGCTGTCTTCTCACGCCGCGCTCTTCTCCCATGGATTTCAAGCAGGTGCTGCTCGCTTTTAATCATGTGTGTTCGTGTGTGTTTGTGTGGTTGGGTGAGTGGTTGGGTGGGTGTAGGTGTGGGTGTGGGTGTTTGGGTGTTTGTGTGTGTGTGTGTGTATGTGTGTGTGTATGTATGTGTGTATGTATGTGTGTATGTCATACGTATTGTGTGTGTGTGTGTGTGTGTGTGTGCGTGTGTTTATTAGGTGCTGCTTGCCTTTTGTGAGGACAAGATCATCGCACTCGCGGCGCAAAAGAAAGCAAAGCTGCTGCAGGATCTCAGCAGCAAGTTGCCCGACACCTTCAAGTATAAGTTGCAGGTGTGCGTGTGTGCGTGTGTGCGTGTGTGTGCGTGTATGTGTGTGTGTGTGTGTGTATGTCTGTGTGTGTGTTTACACACACACGAACACACACACACGTACACACACTCTCATACCAGGAAATTGCCTGACACCTTCAAATATAAGTTACAGGTGTGAACCCGCGATGAAGAAAAATTCTGAAAAGTACTCCATATTGTGACCGTATATAGTAAATCTACTCGGGCACTGATAGTCATCATAACAAGTCTAAGTTGCAAGTGTTGCAGGTGTTGACACTCGACAAGACATTCGGAAGAAAAATATTCCATATTGCGACTGTATATAGTCCTAGTAAATCTACTCGGGCACTCATGTATCCTCCTCCTCATATACACATGTATCCTCCTCTGACAAGTAGAAGTTGCAGGTGCTGACGCGCGACAAGGCTGACAAGGACAAGGGCAAATTCGAAACTGCACAAATCCAAATAATATAATTCCATCAAAAAAAAAAAAGGTTTTGACGCGCGACAAGACTGACAAGGACAAGAGCAACTTCGAAACGGCACAAATTCTCAAACGTCAGTGCCCAAGTATATTTACTATCAAAACCTCACTATATAGAAGACTTTTGAGAATAGAGGCCTGACAATAGCAACTTCGAAACAGCACAAATTCTCAAAAGTTCTCTCTACAATGCCTTCAGACGGTAAATACACTAGGGCTCTCACGTATGAGAATTTTCAACTTCGAAACGGCACAAATTCTCAAAGGACTCTCTATAGTGCCTTTGTGTAGTAAATGTACTAGGACACTAACTTTTGAGAATTTCTGCCTAGATCATCACGAACTTGAAGGGGGACAAGGAGGCCGTGAAGATAGGCACACACTCTCAAAAGTCCTAAACTTCTAACCTAAACCTCTTACCTAAACCCCAATCCTAGCGTAAACTCTGTAAACCCTTAACCTAAAACCTTGACCTAAACGCTGTTGTTTGTGCTGCCAGGCACCCTCAAGGAAAAACCTTTGGGGAGCTTTTGCGAGGAGTGGGCTAAGGCGTTGGCTGCTGCCCAAGGTGTATAAACCCTGAACTAAACCCTATACTAAACCCTAAACTATCGGGAGCTTTTGCAAGCAGTGGGCTAAGGCGTTGAGTAGCGGCCTAAACCCTAAAACCTACACCACCATAACCCTAAATCCTGACCTAAACTAACTAAACCCTCAACCAGGCGTAACTTCGGCGGACATCACCAACGGTATGTCTGACGTGCTGGTGGTCAAGGGGCAGGCGCAGATCGCTGCTGCTAAAGGCGCCGGACAGGTACTAAACCCTGAACTAAACCCTAAACCCTAACTTGAATCCAACTAAACCCTAATCTAAATCCTAAAGCGCAAGGCGCAGATCGCTGTGGCTAAAAACACCGGACGGGTCTCGGCGTTTTGTGTGTACTCGCGCGCGCTCGTGCGTGCGTGCGTGTGTGTGTGTGCGTGTGTAATGTGTATGTGTGTGTGCGTGTGTGTGTGTGTGTGCGCGCGCGCGTGTATTCTGCGTGTATATATGTATGTATATCCTGTCCCAAGTGTGTGTGTTTGTGTGTTTGTGTGTGTATGTGTGTGTGCGCGCGCGCGCGCGCGTGCGTGTGTGCGTTTGTGTGTGTGTATACACACACACACACCTGGGACAGGTCTCGGCGGCTGCTCTTCAAAAAGATCCTCTTTCAAAAGATCTAAACACTAAACTAAACTAAACTGAACTCGACAGGTCTCGGCGCTGCTCTTCAAGAAGACCCTCATGGAAAAGATCCTTGATGTGGTGGACCAGGAGGAAAAGCAGAAGATGATTGAGATCGGTGACCCTGAACCCTAAACTAAACTAAACACACAGAAGATGATTGAAATCGGGGACACATTGAAATCGGGGACACATCTGAAGAGTCAGTAGATAGTGACTTTTATCTAGTAAATGTACTAGGGTTCTAATTTTTGAGAATTTGTGCCACACAGGCGACATAGGCTTTTTGGAAAAGCCCTTGAAAAAAATAGTCGCTCAATGCGAACCGAAGCTCGAAGAAAACGACGTTCAAGTATTAATGCCTCCTGTTCTCCAGAGCGGCGGGAATTATGACCTAAAGTGGAGTGCACAGACTGATGAGGAGGTTGTCTTAACTAAACTACACGAAACTGAACTCTACGTGTGCACATAGGAGTTATGGGTTATGACCTTGAGTGGAATTCACAGACTGATGAGCAGGTTATATCTAAACTAAATTACACTAAACTAAAGCCTACGTCCACTCCATAGACTAATACCGTGTGATGAGCAGGCTCGCCTGCATCTCCCTGGCAAGGGTATCCCTGCTATTCATGTCGCGTCTATCACGGTGCACCACAAGCTGTGTTGCAGCACTGTGGGTCGTACGCTCATGTTCAACGCGAAAAAGGACCAGGTAGACACATACAATCACCTCTACCAAGTGTTCGAGGAGTGCATGCTGGAAATCAAACCGGGGGTGTCCATGCGCAAATTGTACGAGAAAGCCTCATCCAGCCTCAAGGAACGCGACGCGAAGCTGGTTGGAAATCTTTTTGAGGAGCTAGGTTGGGCGCTCGGGTACGAGGTGCGCGACAAAAGGTATGTACTCAACGAGAAGAGCAAGGCGCTTTTCCAGCCCGGCATGCTAGTGTGCCTGCGTCTCGGTCTTCAGAATCTATCCACAACTTCCAAGGACGAAAAGGCTAAAAAGTACTCGCTTCTTATCGCCGATACATTTGTTGTGACAAAAGACGGCGCCGAGTGTCTGACCGACGCTGTTCAGCGAAAGCCGAAGAAGGTGCAGTGGAACCTGGACGGCCCCGAGGACGAGAAAGAAGCCAAGTCGAGCAAGAAGATTGCGTCCAAGGAGGAAATTGATGGGCGGTTGAAAGAGGAGGAGCACCGGAGAAGGCAGGACAAAATGTCAGAGGCGGAGAGGGCGGCTGAGCGTGAGCAGTTTGAGAAGCGAAATCAGGAAAATGCCCAAAAAAAATTGGAGGAGCAGAAACGGCGGCGCAATCAAAACGGAGACGCCACGTTGGATGTGCAGAAGAAGGTGTCTACTGACTATACCGGAACCGACGACTATCCCTCCAAGGCCTTTGGTTGGGTGGGGGGGGTAGCCAAAAACTACACGCAGCTGTGTGTCGATGAAAAGGCGATGACGGTGTTTGTTCCCATAAATGGGATACCTGTCCCATTCCACGTGTCGTGTATCCGAAATGCCGGATACCAGCAGGAGGTAACAGGAGGAGGAGCGGTGCTGCGAATCAACTTGAATGCACCAGGCTCGGGGCTTTTGCCGGGGACGTTTGACAAGAAGCTCTCGTTTCTGCGCGAAATTTCCTACCGCGCGACCGACGTTGGAAACTTGCAGTTGGTTCACAAGTCTATATCAGACATGCGCAAGTCATACACGCAGCTCGAAAAGGAGAGACAAGCAACTGCCGAAGTGGAGGAGCAGCCTTCGCTGCGCCTCAACCCCAACCGGGGGCCGCGTCTGTCAAATGTGCGCGTGTATCCCAACCTCCAGGCGAAAGGGCGAAAGACGGAGGGTGACCTGGAGGCGCACCTCAACGGCTTCCGCTTCACAGCAAAGAAGGACAAGCACAATGCATCGGCACCGGTCTCGAGCCGCATCATCGATATCATCTACAAAAACATCAAGCACGCTTTCTACCAGCCATCGAACAAAATGATGTCTTTGATTCTTGTACACTTCCGCCTCCATTCCCCGATCATGATTAACAAGACGGCGGCCAAAGATGTGCAATTCTACATCGAGATCGAAGACAACGAGTCCCTGTTGGACAACCGGCGCCGCAACCAGTTCGACAAGGATGAGATTGAGGATGAGGAGAGACAGAGAAAGGTGATTGCAAAGATTGACAAGGAGTTCAAAAGCTTTTGCGACAGAGTGCATAGAGAGTGCCTCCCGGCCAAGAACAAGGCAGACCCGGACACTAAAATCTGGGAGTGGGACATTCCTTACACGGAGCTAATGTTCCAGGGCACCCCCAAGAACCAGATGGTGGAGCTGTTCCCCACGGTCAACTGCATCGTGAACCTGGCGTCAAAGCCCGTCTTCATCACAGACATGGATGAAATCGACTTGGCGTATTACGAACGGATGAACCCGGGGCGCGGCAACTTTGACCTGGCGCTGATATACAAGAGGTTCCTGAACCAAAACGCAAAGATTTCCGAGTGCTGGGAGCGCATCACTGCGATTGACATGAAATACCTCGATAGTATCAAGGAAGTGATGCAGAAGTCTAGTATTCCCCAGTACGAGGGGACCACGACGATTGGTTGGGCGAGCGTGCTGAAAGACTATGTCAAAAATTTCGATGATATCTCCAGAGATGGAGGATGGAAGGTGGTCTTTGGTGAGGACTCCGACGCCGAAGATGTATTTCTCTTTCGCTCGCTCGCTCGCTCGCGCTTGATCTCGCTCTCGCGCGCGCTATCTATTTCTCTCTCTCTCTCTCTCTCTCGCTGTATATATATATATATATATACATATGTATTGTGTGTGTTTGCACATGTGTGTGTGTGTGTGTTCGCGTTCGCGTGCGTGCGTGCGTGTGCGTTCGCGTGCGTGCGCATTTATATTTCATATATCTGCTGACCGCTGGGTGATTTTGCTTGCGTGTCTGCCCTTTTTCCCAACAAAAAACAAATCTAAACAGGGGAGGGTAAGAGCGCTAGCACTGTGCTGGTTGTGTGTGTGTGTGTGTGCGCGCGCGCGCGCGCGCGTGTGTATGTGTGTGTGCGTGTGGATGTTCGGCGTTTCCTGCGTCCGTTCACTGCTAGCCGTTTGGTGGTCATTCCGACCAGAACGCTTTCAACCGGGCTGGCGCCCCTGTTTGATGCCGACGTCCGATGACAGGCCCCTGATTCATGCCCATGACCCATGACAGGGTGCCGCTGGCGGAACACACACACACTCACACACAAACACACACACACACGCACACACATTATGATGTAATATGATGTATCTTGTTGTAGGTTGATTAGCGTCTGAGGGGTGAGTAGTTTGTGCGGGGTGTGCAGGGTGAGTAAGTTGAGTAGCATGATATGCGCGCGCGCGCGCACACACACACACACACACACAACACACACACAGGAGGAGGGCGATGAAGATGAGGAGGACGAGGACTTCGATGGAGGCGAAAGTGGCTCCGATTTCGAAGAGGATGAGGAGTCGAGCGAGGAGTAAGAAATCCTTGCACGCGCGCGCGCATGCACACACAAACACACACACAAACACACACACAAACACACACAGTTACAGCGAGGCGTCAGAGGACGACAGTGATGACGGTTCCGAAGAGCTGTCCTCGGAGGGTAATTTTGATTGTCATTATATTTTAATACGAATAAGTTAAATAAAGAAAACAACAATTTGTTTTTTGTATCAACACGCACACACAGACACACACTCCTACACACACACACGCAGGTATGGATTCTGACGAGGCGGAGGAGTGGGCGGAGCAGGAGGACAGGCGAACCATTGCAGAGGTGTGTCTCTAAACAGAATGTGTTCTCTAGTATCTGAAGGGCAACAAGTGGGGCAGAGATTAAGATGCGAAACTAAACTAAGAGGGCTAACTAATCTAACTCTGAAAAGGAGAAGCTCAAGGGCAACAAGAGGGGCAGAGATGATTTTGTGTGTTTTTTGTGTGCGTGCGTGTGTTTGTGTAGTATGTGTGAGTGTGAGAGAGAGAGAGTGTGTGTGTGTGTGATATATATATATATATACAAACAGGAGAAGCTCAAAGGCAACAAGAGGGGCAGAGATGACTCTCCACCTCCAAAGTCCAAGAAAGCTAAGGGGGGTGGGGGGGGTGGGGGAAGCGCACCTAAGGGGGGGGGAGGCGGCAAGACGGTGCGATATTACACACACACACACACACACACACACACACACACACACACACACACATAGACATCCATAGACATACACATAGACATGGATGTATAAATTATATGGGGGGCAGCGACAAGAAGGTGTGGATATATGTACATCATCATGCACGTGGGCAGTGACGCACGCTCGTCATATATATACATATATATTTATATATATGTACATACATACATATATATATGCACATGTGCTGTATTTGCAGACGGGTGTGATTATTATGTTCAAATATTGTAATACCAAAATAATTGTTTTTCACATTGCGATGAATGCGATGAATACACTCTCACATGCGTGCGCGCAACACACACACACACACACACCGCAGCGCTGATGTCATTCGTTGAGAAGACAGCCTCGATGTTGATGTTGAAAAGACATGGAGTATTTTTTCAAATACCTAGACCCTTGCTCCTGGAGGTGGATGTGGAGGAGGCCACATAAGACATTTATACGCTATATACGCTATATATTCAAAGTCGTTTATTCGATCATAGAAAAAGGGGAAACAGGGGGAAGGGAGATAGACTCGGGGGAAGGTGGCGGCGCTGGAGTGTGGGAGGAGTGAGAGATTATGAACAAGATGTTGCTGTATTTGGAGGAGGTGCCCGCGTCACTTGGTGTGTGGTGTATATGCTGTCCCTTGGTGTGTGGTGTATATGCTGTGCGTGTATATTAATACGCCACATACGCCATACGCTATATACGCCATGCCTCCCTTGGTGTATACTAATACGCCACATACGTCATGCGTCCCTTGGTTTGGTGTGCCGTGTGGATGCCAGTGCGCATGGCGTCCGTACTTCACATTTCACTCGTGATTAAACGATGATCTAATATCGATCACTCGAAAACCTAGCACGATTGGCCTTTCTGTATAAAATTATCTACAGCTAGGCTCAGAGAGAGAGAGAGAGAGAGAGAGAGAGAAGTCTTATTGACAATCAAGAAGTGACTGAAGGTCGGCAAGCACTACGCCGACGTGGAAGACGCCAAGTCCATCGCATCGTGACTGGATTGTACCTAATTTATTCGTATTCAACGATACTATAGGGGGACCCCGGGCGCCTGCGGTTAAGCCAGGGCGCGTCACTCAAGCTTTACGGGAGTGAATACTGCTCCCCTGTCTGGGGACAGCGCCCGCTATCGTTGGCATCTCTGTCCTCGTGCTATTTCCTTCACCGTCCATCTTGCTGAGCTCGCTCACCCAGCGGGGAGGCCCGTCATCCACGTCTGCGTACAGGCTGCTCTGACTCCGGCTGTGGGCCGGGTTGGTCACCGCTGGTGCTAGCAACTTGGGGGGTCGAGGGGTTGCGCGTTCCAGCCGTAATTTGAAATCCGTTATCACCTCTTGACTTTCCCTCCCAGCTGCGCAACAGACCAAGAAGAGGATAAGAAGCAGGAGAAGCCAGTGAAATCGTATCAGAAATGTAGCGATTAGGGGCCTGCACGTGAATTTGCGGGCGCTCAAATACATATACACACACAAGCACGCACGCGTACGCATACACACAAGCACGCACGCATGTGCACAGCCGCAAACATGGTGCTACTTCCCTTTTTGCAGCTCTCAACGACTCCAACCTTCATGCACATATGAGACTTGCTCTGCTTAAGCGTACCTGCAGTTGCGCCAGAGCCGATCGTGTCCTGAACGAATTCATCTTCAATCTGTGTTGCCTCGTCTACCACAGTGTTCCGTAATTCTGAGTCAACAGACGTACATGTCACGCCTTGAATTCCGAAGCCTCGGATATAACAGCGTATTGGGCGAGGGACAATGCACGATTGAGGCGTCCACAAAAGTAATTCCTGCAAGCAGCGCATAATTCAGAGCAAGCAAAACCTGCAGTGAAGAAATCCTCTGACCATCCAGACGCTTCGTTAAATTCGCGCCAGCTTGCGCCAGAGTCTCCCAGCAGCTCCAGCAAAGTGTCCCGATCACCAAATGCGGCGCCTGGGGGTAATCTTGCGGTTTGGTGAATTGATGAGGCTGTGAAATCTTTTTGGCTGCTCTTTCCACCATATGCGGCGGCTGGGGGTGAGCTTGCGGTTGGGTAGATTGGTGAGGCACAGAAATGTTTTGGGCTGCTGTTTCTGGATTCGACCTTGTCTTTAGGACCTGTTTTGTCACATGCTTAAAATATTACGCAGAAATACAAACGCGCAGGCACAATCACGCGATTCTGAGCAATTTACGCTTTTTGGTGTCAGGTCTGCGTGTACACACATGTACACGTACCACATATGCGTACGTATGGAATACATGTACGTGCATGGTCGCATGTTTGTATCGAGTCAAAGTCCTTTGTTTCGAACAGACATAGCGTTGCCAGATATAAGAACGTTACTTGTCTTGTCGACTCTGCCTCGAGAAACGTTGAAGGGGAAGGGTTCGACCAAGGCCTTGCCCTTTTCCAAAGAAAGAAGGGAAGCAAAACTTGCGTGTTCCTTACGAGAAAGGTGTTCTTTCAGGGCACGTGACTGCTGTTTCAGGCTGGATGGAATGACGGATGGACCCGCGAAAAGGGAGGTATTCTGCTGCTGTCTGCCACATGGTCCTCTCACTTCACTCACGCTTCTCGCACTTTGCGTCTGTGTCACGTTTAGGTGTGTACTCGCAATCGCGCTTGGAGTGCTGCCAGAAGGCAAGGGAACAGCG
>Ga0315899_10008722_pt1 | contig 10867 bp, 7 predicted proteins | sample LakEriMetagenome_2_FD_203518 | JGI IMG/M metagenome (GOLD analysis project Ga0315899, IMG submission 203518) | Freshwater fungal communities from buoy surface, Lake Erie, Ohio, United States - Buoy 4 MA112 | ecosystem: Environmental > Aquatic > Freshwater > Lake | place: USA: Lake Erie, Ohio...
TCGTCCCCGAGGCCGACGCGAAGCTGCAGTCCGGGCCGGTCACGGCCGGGCGCGCCGGTGCGTCCGGCCCGTCCGCTGCGGCCGCGGGCGGCGACCGGGTGGTCACGCAGATCTTCCGTCTGACCTACGAGTCGGCGAGCAACCTCGTGCCCGTGCTGCGGCCGCTGATCTCGCCGAACAACACCATCGTCGCGTACCCGAACAACAACTCGCTGGTCATCACCGACTACGCGGCCAACCTGCAGCGGCTCGCGCGGATCATCGCGACGCTCGACAGTCCGGCCTCCGGCGAGATCGAGGTGGTCGCGATGAAGCACGCGCTCGCCGCCGACGTCGCGCTGCAGGTCTCGCGGCTGCTCGACGACCAGGCGCGTGCCGGCGGCGCGCAGGGCGCGACGGTCGATCCCGGCCAGCGCGTGACCGTGCTCGCCGACACCCGCATCAACTCGATCCTGATCCGTTCGGCGAGCCCGGCGCGGATGAACCTCGCAAAGAGCCTGATCTCGCGGCTCGACCAGCCGTCGTCCGAGCCGGGCAACATCCGCGTCGTCTACCTGCGCAACGCCGAGGCGACGCGCCTGGTGCAGGTGCTACGCGGCGTGCTCGTCGGCGAGGGTGGGGGCGGACAGTTCGGCCAGCAGGGTGCGTTCGGCGGCAACCCGCAGGCCGGTGCGTTCGGCGGCGGGCAGTTCGGTGCGGGCCTGTCCTCGTCGACCCAGAACAGCCCGGTCACCGGGCTCGGCGGTCCGGCCGGCGCGAACTCGCCCGGCACCGCGCCGCTCGGCACCGGCCAGCAGGGCGCTGGCGTCACTTCGATCGCCGCCGGCGGCGCGGTGATCGCGGCCGACCCGTCGACCAACTCGCTGATCATCACCGCGCCCGAGCCGACCTACCGCAACCTGCGCGCGGTCATCGACAAGCTCGACGCGCGCCGCGTGCAGGTCTACATCGAGTCGCTGATCGTCGAGGTGAGCGCCGACCGCTCGATGGAGCTCGGCGTGCAGTGGCAGTTCCTGAACCAGGGCAGCAACACCATCGGCGGCACGAACCTGCCGCCGCGCGGCACCGGCGCGAACATCCTCGACGTCGCCACCAACATCCTCGGCGTCGGCCGCGGCCTGAACATCGGCGTGGTGAGCAGCAAGCCGATCCTCGGCTCGACCGCAGAGGGCACCGCGATCAACCTCGGCTTCCTCGCCCGCGCGCTCGAGACCGAGGCCGGCGCGAATATCCTCGCGACGCCGAACCTGGTGACCCTCGACAACGAGGAGGCCCGGATCATCATCGGCCAGAACGTCCCGTTCATCACCGGCTCGTTCACCAACACCGGCGCGGCCGCCGGCGCGGTGAACCCGTTCCAGACGATCGAGCGGCGCGACGTCGGCACGACGTTGCGGGTGCGCCCGCAGGTCGCCGAGGGCGGCACGGTGCGGATGCAGATCTTCCAGGAGGTCTCGAGCGTGCAGGACGCGACGCTCGCCGCCGGCCTGATCACCAACAAGCGTGCAATCGAGTCGAACGTGCTGGTCGACGACGGGCAGGTGGTGGTGCTCGGCGGCCTGATCGAGGAGCGCGTCGAGGGCGGCGTGAGCATGGTGCCGGGCCTGGGCCGCGTGCCGATCCTCGGCAACCTGTTCCGCTACGACAACCGCAAGCGGGTGAAGACCAACCTGCTGGTGTTCCTGCGCCCGGTGGTGCTGCGCAACGCCGAGGCCTCGTTCGGCATCACCGCGGACCGCTACGACTACATCCGCCAGCTGCAGGGCAACTCGGTGGTCACGCCGAGCGAGCTGATCCCCGAGCGGCAGTTCCAGCCGCCGGCGATGTCGCCGATGCCGCCGCGGCCGGGCCAGCCGGGGGTCGCGCCGCCGGCCATGTCGCCGGCGATCAACGACGCGATGCCCGATCGCTGGCGCCCGGTCGCGCCGCGCCCGCAGGCCCCGGCCGGCGGCGAGGCCGCGCCCGCCCCGGGCCAGCCGCCCGCGGCGCCGACGATCGACGTGCGCCCCGGTGCGCCGACGCAGGGCGGCTCGCCACCGGCGCTGCCGTCTACGGGCGGCGTGCCGCCGCAGGGCGGGGTCGTGCAGACCGCGCCGAACGAGATCGTGATCCGCCGCGGCATCGCGGGGCCGGCCGGCGTCGAGCCGGCCTCCGGGGTCGCCAACTGACGCGGGGGCCGCGATGAGCCAGGTCTCGCCGGCGCGCTACGTCCCCTACGGCTACGCGCGCCAGAACCAGCTGCTGGTGTCGGGCGTCTCGGGCGACGCGATCGAGGTGTGGATCGGCGACGCGACGCCGGCGCACGCGCTCGCCGAGCTCGCGCGCACGCTGCCGCTGCGCGTCGTGCCGGTGCGCAAGCCGGGCGCCGAGCTGGCCGCCGCGATCGCCCGCGCCTACGCGCAGCAGGAGGGCTCGGCGGCCTCGGTGGTCGACGAGGTCGAGAGCGACCTCGACCTGTCGCGGCTGCTGCAGGACATCCCGAAGATCGAAGACCTGCTCGAGACCGAGGACGACGCGCCGATCATCCGGATGATCAACGCGCTCCTGACGCAGGCGGCGCGCGACGGTGCGTCCGACATCCACATCGAGCCGTTCGAGACCTACTCTCAGGTGCGCTTTCGCGTCGACGGCGCGCTGCGCGACGTGGTGCGACCGCGGCGCGAGCTGCACGCGGCGCTGGTCTCGCGCATCAAGATCATGGCGCAGCTCGACATCGCCGAGAAGCGCCTGCCCCAGGACGGCCGGATCACGCTGCGCATCGGCGGCCGGCCGGTGGACGTGCGGGTCTCGACGCTGCCGACCGGGCACGGCGAGCGCGCGGTGCTGCGTCTGCTGGAGAAGGAGGCCGGGCGCCTCGACCTCGGCAAGCTCGGCATGTCGCCGCAGACGCTCGGGATGTTCGACAAGCTGGTCCACCAGCCGCACGGCATCGTGCTCGTCACCGGGCCGACCGGCTCGGGCAAGAGCACGACGCTGTACTCGGCGCTGAACCGCATCGACTCCGCGACGATCAACGTGATGACCGTCGAGGATCCGATCGAGTACGACCTCGAAGGCATCGGCCAGACGCAGGTCAACGCGCGGATCGACATGACCTTCGCGAAGGCCCTGCGCTCGATCCTGCGGCAGGATCCGGACGTCATCATGATCGGCGAGATCCGCGACCTCGAGACCGCGCAGATCGCCGTGCAGGCCTCGCTCACCGGCCACCTGGTGCTCGCCACGCTCCACACCAACGACGCGGTGTCCGCGGTCACGCGGCTGATCGACATGGGCGTCGAGCCCTTCCTGCTGTCGTCGTCGCTGCTCGGCATCGGCGCGCAGCGGCTGGTGCGAAAGCTCTGCCCGCAGTGTCGGCAGCCCGACCCGATCTCGAAGGGCTGGCGCGCCGTCGGCTGCCTCGCCTGCAACAAGACCGGCTACTCGGGCCGCACCGGCATCTACGAGCTGATGGTCGTCGACGACGAGCTGCGCGCGCTGATCCACCGCAACGCAGGCGAAGGCGAGATCCGCGGGGCGGCGTTGCGCAACGGCATGCAGACGATGCGCGACGACGGCCAGCGCTGGGTGCAGGCCGGCATCACCTCGCTCGACGAGGTGGTGCGGGTCACCCGAGACTGATGGTACGGCCCCCACGCTCCCTGCGGTCGCTGCCCCCCGAGGGGGGTGAGCGGCGCTCGTGCAGAGCCCGGCAGAGCCGGGCGGTTGCACGATGGGCCCGAGCGCAGCTCGGGCCGCGCCGCGAACGGTCCCGCGCCGAAAGGCGCGGGTGCCAGCGTCAGCGGCTTGGGGCGGCCCGGCGCCGCTGACATGCCCGCATATCGCTTCGAAGCCGCCACCGGCGCGGGCCGGATCGAGCGCGGCATCGTCGACGCCGACAGTCCGAAGCAGGCGCGTGGCGTGCTGCGCGAGCGCGGGCTGACGCCGATCGCGCTCGCGCCGGTCGAGGACCGCACGCCGAGCGCGGGTGCGATCGTCATCGGCGGACGGCTGCGCGACGCCGAGCTCGCGATGGCGACCCGCCAGCTCGCGAGCCTGCTGTCGGCGAAGCTGCCGCTCGAGCGCGCGCTCGCCGCGGTGATCGAGCAGGCCGAGCGGCCGGTCATCCGCGACCGGTTCGCGGCGGTGAGGAGCGACGTGGTCGGCGGCCAGACGCTCGCCGCGTCGATGGCCAAGTTCCCGCGCGACTTCCCCGACGTCTACCGCGCGCTGGTCGCGGCGGGCGAGCAGTCGGGCGACCTCGCGCTGGTGATGTCGAAGCTCGCCGACTACGTCGAGTCGCGCACCGCGCTCACGCAGCGCGTGAAGCTCGCGTTCACCTATCCGGCGATCGTCACGCTGGTCGCGGCCGGCGTCATCGTCGCGCTGCTGACCTACGTCGTGCCGCAGGTGGTGGGCGTGTTCGCGCAGACCAAGCAGAAGCTGCCGCTGCTCACCGTGATCCTGATCGAGGCCTCCGCGTTCCTGCGCAGCTGGGGCTGGCTGCTCGCGATCGCGCTGGTCGGGGCGGTCGCGGGGTTCCGCTACCTGCTGCGCAGCCCGACGCTGCGGATGTCGTGGCACGCGCGGCTGCTCGATGCGCCGCTCTTCGGTCGGCTGATCCGCGGCGTCAACACCGCGCGCTTCGCCTCGACGCTCGCGATCCTGACCGGCAGCGGCGTGCCGCTGATCCGCGCGCTGGAGGCGGGCGCGCAGACGCTGACCAACGACGCGCTGCGCGCCAACGTCGCCGACGCGGTGTCGCGGGTGCGCGAGGGCTCGACGCTGTCGCGCGCGCTCGCGGCCGGCCAGCAGTTCCCGCCGATGATGATCCACATGATCGCGAGCGGCGAGGCGACCGGCGAGTTGCCCGAGATGCTCGACCGGACCGCGAAGACGCTGTCCTCCGAGGTCGAGCGGCGCACGCTCGCGCTCACCAGCCTGCTCGAGCCGATCCTGATCCTGGTGATGGGCGCGATCGTGCTGATGATCGTGCTGGCGGTGCTGCTGCCGATCATCGAGATCAACCAGCTGGTGAAGTGACGGCGGGTGCCGCTTGAGATCGCGGAGATCACCCGCATCTGTCGCCGCGTTGCCGTCCGAGGAGGACCCGTCGCATGTGGCCCGTTCGAGCCTGGACCTTCCTGAAGACCGTCGGCCGTGACGGCCTGGTGCTGCTGCACGCGCTGCGCGACGCCGAGACGCCGCTGCCGCTGAAGGCGGCGATCCTGGCGCTTGCCGCCTACGCGATCAGCCCGATCGACCTGCTGCCCGACGTCGCGCTGCTGTTCGGTTGGGCCGACGACCTCGCGCTGCTGATGATCGGCATCCCGTTCCTCGTCAAGCGGCTGCCGGCCGCGGTGCGGGCGCGGGCGGAGCGGGCAGCGGGGCGGTTCGGGGCGCGGCGGGCCTGAGGCGCGGGGTCCGGGCCTGCGCAGCGAGACTGCGGGTTCAGCCCGCCGTCACCGGAGGCGGCGTCGCGCGCCGGGCGGCGCGGCCCAGCCACAGCATCCCGTACGCGCCCGACAGGCCGGCGCAGATCAGGATCGTCGACCAACCGAGCAGCCCCGCGGTCGGCGCGAGCAGCTGGTGGCCGAGCGAGATCAGCGTGGCCAGGCCGCTGCCGAGCGCGAGACCGAAGCAGATCGCGTCGAGCGCCGGGCCCTCGGGCGCCTCGCGGGCGAGCCAGGTGACCGCCGAGACGCCGACCAGCGCCGCGCCCAGCAGCCGGGCGAGGTGCAGCGCGTCGAGGTCGGGCTCCGCGCCGTAGAGCCACAGGAAATCGGCGGGCGCGAACAGCAGCGGGATCGCGTAGCCGATCGCGATCAGCGCGTGGGTGGTCAGGACCGGGATCGGGGTCATCGCGGCGCTCCCTCGACGAAGCCGTCGGCCGTGACGCCCACTGTCGCGCGTTCCGCCCGCTTCGGCAAGCGGCGGGCGCCGCGAACGGTGCGGGCGTTCGGCTAGAGCCGCAGCGCGCCCGCGTAGCCGGTCAGCTCCAGGTAGCCGCGGCCGATCCGCCGGCCGCCCTCGAGCGCGACGACCGCGCCTTCCCAGTAGGTGGTCCCGGTGCTGCCGCGCGCGTCGAGCTCCTGGTCGTCGAAGAGCGGCCGCAGCTCGAGCTCGCGCCCGGCGATGCGGATGCGCATCGACACCGGCCAGCGCGCGCCGCTGCGGGCCGACTGCCAGTGGCGCAGCGGCTCGAAGGTGGGCTTCAGGCCGGTTAGCACGACGCCTGCAGCGCCTTCGCGCAGCGTCGCGTCGGTCCACGCGTCGCGGCCGTCGCGGGCGCGGATCCGGAAGGCCATCAGTGCGCCGCCGTCGTCGAGGTTGAGCCCGGTCCAGTCCCAGCCGGCGGCGCGCTCGTCGAGGATCTCGCTCGACCACTCGTGATCGAACCAGGCGCGGCCCTCGACCGGCGTATCGGCCGCGCCGACCCGCACGCGGCCGGCGGCGCGGACCTGCGGGCGGCTGTAGTAGCGGCTCGCCTGCGCCTCGCCGGGGCCCTTGCGGGAGTAGCCGGCCTCGCCCTGCAGCAGCGGCGGCGCGGCAGGGTCCAGGTCGAGCTCGAAAGCGAAGTCCTTCGCGACGATCCGGGCGCGGTAGCGGTCGGTGGCGGGGTCGCGGCGCAGCGTCCACGCGTCGTCGCCGGCGCCGAGCCAGACGCGGGTGTCGCCGGTCTGCGCGCCGGCGAGGCCGAAGCCGGCGCGCGACGAGCGCTCGGCGTGCAGCAGCCGGCCGCGCTCGGGCAGCGCGAGCGCGGCGTGCGCGAGCACGAGCTGCGTCGGCGCGAAGCGGCTGGGGTTGGCGGCCGGGTGCGCGGTGCGGCTGCGGAAGAAGGTCAGCTGGAAGCCGGCGTCGGCCGCGCCAGGGCGCTCGAGCCACCCGGTCACGTACCACCACTCGGTGCGGTGGTCGGGGTGGGCGCCGAAGTCCGCGGGGAAGGTCATCGGCGGGTCGCGTCGGACCGGGGCCCAGTCGAACGGGCGCGTGCCGGTTGGTGCGGGGGCGGAGGCCCCGGTCGGGGCCGACGAGCCGGGTGCTCCCGGCGAGCCGGACGAGGCGGTCGAGCCGGACGTGCCCGACGTGCCTGGCGAGGCCCACGAGCGGTTGCCGGCCGTGCCGGCGGCGAGCACGACGGCCGGCAGCGTCGCCGCCCGCAGCAGCCGCCGGCGCAGCGGCGCGACCGTGCCCGCCGGCGCGTGCTGCACCGGATCCGAGCCGTCGCGCACGCCGCTCACCAGTCCTGCCTCACCGCCGCGAGCGGCCCGGCGCCGAGCGCCCCGCGCGCGGCGAGCAGCGCGCTCGCGACCGCCGCTGCGACCAGCGCGCCGCCACTCGCGGCGAGCAGGCCGAGCGGCCAGTGCACGTCCATCGTCCAATGGAAGGACTGCGGGTTGACGCGCTCGATCAGCACCAGCCCGATCGCCGCGCCGATCGCGCCGCCCCAGGCGACGGCCACCGACACGGTCAGCGCCGACTCGATCGCGAGCTGCGCGACGACCTGGCGCCGCCGCGCGCCGACGTGCCGCAGCATGCCGAACTCGCGCGCGCGCACCAGCGCCTCGCCGGCGCAGGCGGCCGCGACGCCGAACAGGCCGACGAGGATCGCGATCGCCTCGAGCGCGTAGGTGACCGCGAAGCTGCGGTCGAAGATCCGCAGGCTCAGCGCGCGCAGCTCGGCCGAGCTGCGCCACTCGAGCGCGGCGAGCGCCGGCGTGCGCGCGGCGATCGCCGCGATCGCGTCGTCGGGCCGCGCGCCGGGGGCGAGCCAGAGCGCGACGTCGGACGCGCCGGCGTCGCCGCCGAGCGCACGCCAGTCGTCGGACGCGATCGCGACCGCGCCGTGCTGGCGCGCGTAGTCGCGCCAGACGCCGGCGACGAAGAAGCGGGGCGGCGCACCGGCGGGCGGCGGCGTGCCGATCGGCAGCTCGATCCGTTGGCCGGGCGCGAGCCGGTAGCGATCGAGCATCGGCTCGGAGATCCACACCGCCACCGCGCCGGCGGGCGGTGCGAGCGCCTCGCCGGTCAAAGGAAGCCGGTGCTGCGGGTGGGCGGGGTCGAGGTCACGGACAAGCAGCGCGACCGGCGGGCGCGCGTCGTCGAGGCTCAGGTCCACGACCCGCAGGAACTCGGCGCGTACGACGCCGGACGACTCGGCGATCGCGCGGCGCAGCGCGTCGTCGAGCGGGGCGCCCGATGCGGAGGGCACGCGAGCGTAGACGTCGGCCGGCAGCACCGCGTCGAGCCAGTCGGCGACCGACACGCGGAAGCTGCTGACCATGATCGCCATCGCCGAGGACAGCGCGAAGGCCGCGACGACGCCGGCCAGGCCCGCGGCGACCGTGCCGGGCGACTGCGCGATGCGCGTCGTCGCGAGCCACGCGGCGGGCACGCTCCAGAGCGCACGGTCGGCGACGCGCGCCAGTGCGCGGCCGAGCAGGCGCACCAGCAGGGGCACGCATGCGACCCCGGCGAGCAGCCACGCGGCGATCGCGGCGTAGGCCGCGAGCGGCAGCCCGCCGATCGGCGGCAGCAGCAGCAGCAGCGCGCCCGCGATCGCGAGCACCGCCGCGAGCCGCCCGCGCGCGAGGCCGGCGAGCGTGTCCTCGGCGCTGCCGTGCCTGAGCGCGCGCGCCGGCGCGATCCGCGACGACGCCCAGGCCGGCAGCGCCGCGCCGAGCGTGCCGACCGCGAGGCCGAGCGCCGCGAACGCCGCGATCTCGAACGGCGGCAGCGCGAGCCGCGGCCGCGAGCCGCTGAAGTAGCCGCCGCCGAGGTCGCCGCCGACCGCGGCGAGCAGCGCCGCGGCGAGCGCGATGCCGGCAGCGGTGCCGAGCGCCGCGCCGAGCGCGCCGATCGCGACGCCCTGCGCGAGCACCGCGCCGAGCCGGGTGCGGCGCGGCGCGCCGAGCACGCCGAGCAGCGCGAGCTCGCCCTGCTGGCGCACGACCGACAGCGCGGTGGTCGCGAACACCAGGAACGCGCCGGTGAAGAGCGCGACGAGCGCGAGCACGTTCAGGTTGACGCGGTACGCCCGCGACACGTTCGACATCCGCTGCTCGGCGGCGTCGGGCGTCGTCCAGCGCGCGTCGGGCGGCAGCCGCGCCTCGACCGCGCGCCGCACGGCGGTCCCGTCGGCGCCCTCGGCGAGCCGCAGGTCGATCCGCGTGAGCCGCCCGATCGCGCCGAGCCGCCACTGCGCGGTGCCGAGGTCCATCACCGCGAGGCGCTGTCCGGGCGCGGCGCCCGGCACCGTGCCGGCCACGCGCAGCGCGACGATCGCCAGCCCGACGCGGACCTCGAGCGCGTCGCCCTCGGCGAGCCCGAGCGCCTCGAGCGCGGCCTGCGACAGGAAGATCGCGTCGGGGTCGAAGAGCGGCGAGTCGGCGCCGCCGGCGCGGCCGGCCTGGGGCAGCAGCGCGGGCGTCACCGCGGCCGCGGCGAACGGGTCGAGCGCGACGACGCGCAGCGTGCGCGGCGCGCTCGACGCGGCCGGAGCGCCCGAGGTTCCCGAAGTGTCCGGGCGAGCGGCCGCGCCCGCCCCCGCACGCGGCACGAGGGCGAGCTCCGCCTCGAGCACCGGGCTCGCTGCCGCGATGCCCGCGATCGGCGGGTCGGCGAGCCGTGCCCACGCGGCCTCGTCGAACGCCTCGCCCCGCGCGCGGACCTGCGCGTGCGCTTCGCCGTTGACCGTCGCGATCGCCTGCCGGAACTCCTCGAGCGCCGACGCGTTGACGAGGTGGATCGCGAGCGCGAGCGCGACGCCGATCGCCACCGCGAGCACCGAGGTCGCCGCGCGGCCGGGGGCCGCGCGCCATTGGCCGAGCGCGAGCCACGCCCACCAGCGCAGCGTGGCGGCACGCGGACGCCGGGCGGGCGAGCCACCGTCCGCCGTCGGCGAGTCGGCGCCCGTGCCGGTCGGCCGCCCGTCGCCGGCGACCCGCGGCGGCGCGCTCAAGGCGCCTCCTCGAGCCCCGCAGGGGTCAGCCGCAGCCGCCGCTGCGCGATCGCCGCGGCCTGCGCCGAGTGCGTGACCATCAGCAGCGCCGCGCCGTGCGCGCGCACCTGCTCTTCGATCAGCGCGAGCGCCGCGCCGCCGGTGCGCGGGTCGAGGTTGCCGGTCGGCTCGTCGGCGAGGATCAGTCGCGGCCGGTGCACCAGCGCGCGTGCGAGCGCGACGCGCTGCTGCTCGCCGCCGGACAGCTCGCGCGGCAGCGAGGCCGCCCGGTCGCCCAGCCCGACGCGCGCGAGCATCGCCTCGGCGACCGGGCGCGCCTCGGCCGCGTCGACGCCGTTCAGGAGCAGCGGCACAGCGACGTTCTGCCACAGCCGCAGGTGAGGCAGCAGGTGGAAGGCCTGGAATACGAAGCCGATCTCGCGCGCGCGCAGCCTCGCCGCCTCGTTCTCGGGCAGCGCGTGGATCGGCCGGCCCGACACCAGGATCTCGCCCGAGTCCGGCCGCTCCAGCCCGGCGACCAGGTTCAGCAGCGTCGACTTGCCGACGCCCGACTCGCCGAGCAGCGCGATGCGCTCGCCCGCGCGCAGCTCGAGCGACAGGTCCGCGAGCACTTCGCGGTCGGGACCGAAGCGCTTGTGCAGGTGGACGATCGCGAGCACCGGCGGGGCCGCGGGCGCGCCGGCGGGGGCGGCGGCGCGCCGCTCGCCGGCGGGCGGCGCGACGGCATCGGACATGCGTGGGGCTCCGGGGGCGGGCACGGCCTCGGTGGCCGCGCCGCGGGGTTGTTCGAGAGGTGGAAGACCGATGATACGGGCCGGCCCAAGACCCTTCGCGCGGCTCGGGCCCGCGCGCTCAGGCCGCTTCGCGCCGCCCGGCCTCGCCGCAGTGCGCGGCGATCTCGTCGACCAGCCGCGGCACCAGCGCCTC
>Ga0315899_10008723_pt1 | contig 10867 bp, 17 predicted proteins | sample LakEriMetagenome_2_FD_203518 | JGI IMG/M metagenome (GOLD analysis project Ga0315899, IMG submission 203518) | Freshwater fungal communities from buoy surface, Lake Erie, Ohio, United States - Buoy 4 MA112 | ecosystem: Environmental > Aquatic > Freshwater > Lake | place: USA: Lake Erie, Ohio...
TAGGTCTCTTTTGACACTGTACTAGGTCTCTTTTGACACTGTACTAGGTCTCTTTTGACACTGTACTAGGTCTCTTTTGACACTGTACTAGGTCTCTTTTGACACTGTACTAGGTCTCTTTTGACATTGTACTAGGTCTCTTTTGACACTGTACTAGGTCTCGCGCACTCTGGCAGGAGTCTTTGATAAGGGTTTTGGTAACGTATTTGGGGTTTAGGGTTTAGGGGCTAAACCCGTAGTGGGCCTACCCCGAAAAGGCGTGTTCTGATGAGTTTTTTTTAGGGCGCATACTTCAACATTGCCTTCAGGCTTAGGTAATAGGGCTTAGGATGTAAAAGGTTGGGGGAATGGGGTTTAGGGGTTCAATGGGGGGCAAGAAGAAGAGCACTACATCAACACTAGGGGTTTTAGGGTTTGAGGTTTAGGCACGTACATCAACACCGCCGGAGGGAGAGAGCGCCCGCCCCGTTGATCCGATGCGGCTGTTTAGTTTTTATGAAAATGATTTGTTTTATTTCTATGCAAATTGTTTTTAATAGATATTCAAAAAAGGGTGGGATGACACAGACATACACATACCTAGTGTGTAGGACACTGTACTAGGTCTCTTTTGACACTGTACTAGGTCTCTTTTGACACAGACATACACATACCTAGTGTGTAGGTGGTAGCTGTTGTGCGCATACAGACAGAGGCAAGTATGCTGAAGACAACAAAAACATACTTGCTAGCAAACAAGGGCTTGTCCTCGTTGAGTTAGATAAATAAACTCACTTGCGTTTAGCTTAGTTCGATAAATAAACTCGCGTTTAGCTTAGTTTGATAAACAAACTTACTTGCTCGAAAGCAAGGGCTTGCCCTCAGCGTTGCCGGAGCCCAAGGGATTTGTCTTGCCCAGTTTCTCATCTGCACAAAAAACACTCTGTAATTAGCCCGCTGGCGTTGCCAACAAACACACAGACACACACACACACACACACACACATTGTGGTTAGCCCGCTGTCACACGCAAGCTATACAATGTGTTCTCTATAGATAGAATTTGTTCTCTATATTTGTGTGTCGTTGCCACACATTGAGTGAGCTGTGCGCGCGCTTGTCCCTAAACCCTAAAACCTAAACGCTAAACCCTAAACCCTCGTTGTGAGCTGGTACCTCAAGTTCCCCGTGTTTTCCTACGGTCGCAACGCACGCTATAGACGTGGTCTCTACAGATAAATTGTGTACTCTAAATTTGTCTGTCTGTTGCCACACATTTAAGTATGCTATGCGTTATCAGGATACAGCTGTCAGCCATCTGCTCACTTACCCGCAGCACCTACTTCCCAAACAACGTCCATCATGTCGAGGGCATTGCGCGGCTCTGACATTTCACGGCTCGCGCGCAGCTCAGCAATGCGGCGCCGAATTGCCTTGAGACGGGCTTCGTCGTAGGGTGACTCAAACAGGCGCGTGATGATGCCATAGAGCGTGAACACCACCGTCTGCGTCAGGGCAACGAACTTGTCGAACATCCACTCGGACGCATTCCACATCCAGTAGCGCTTTCCGAGCAGTTCCATCTTCAGCGCGGTAACGGAATCCCGGCGCTCGTCGCGGCTCCTCACACCCATGCTGCCGATGGGTTGCGAGCGCGCGCAAAATGCCCCCTGCCTCGTCTTCAGGGCCAGACTGTGGGCCGGAGCAGTGAAGGCGGCAGACTCCGGAAGGGCGACGAGTGCTGCGAACGCGGCCGCCCGCATCATATTGTTCGGCATTTTTCGTGCTCGTCCACGCTCTGCCTGCTGGCTGCTGAAGCTGCCTATTCAACCTGAAAGCCCGAGGGTCGCAGCCAACCAAACAAAGAACGATTAGAACGATGCGGCCGCCGCCCCGCGCAGACACCTGCCTCTGTGCGCGTTCACTGCTAAACGCCCACTAACGTCAATCGTGCGCTTACACCCGGACCTCCCAAACCTCTCTCTTTCCTTACCACCCACACCGCGCTTGTCTTCAGTACCGCCTATGACGGTCTCAAAGAACGAACATTCAAGGGGGGGAAAGCAAATTTTTCCACCTTCTTGACTTTGTATGATGCAGCCACAAACCCCCCACCCTGGTTCGTTGCAAGAGCTTTGTGGAGAGGTTCAAAGCGAAAAACCGGGTTATGGGGCGCATGCGCAAGGCAGTGGCTGTGGCTGCGCTCCTGCCGTGGGCATCGTGCTTCAACGCATGCGCAATTGTGAGGTCGGTGCAAGGGCGCCCGTCTGTGCTCGCGGCGGCCGCGGTGCCGCGCCGCGGCCTCACAGCAGCCGCGCAGGCCGCGGGGTCAGGCGTGGATGCCCAAGTCAAAACAGGGGGTTCAACGAGCAGCAGCACCAGCGAGGATGACGGCAAGGCGGCGCTGGCACGGATGCGCGCAAGAAGAGGTGCGTGCATGCCGTCTGCGCGCGCGCAGTGCACAGCGCTCTGACGCGCGCGCGCGTGCACAGCACGCATCACCTGATCCACCGCGTCCGCACGCATCACCTGACCCACCGTGCGTCTGCGTGCAGCAGCAAAAGCTGCCAAGGAGGAGGAGGCTCGCGCCGTCACCGATAAGAGGCTACTGCGCGGCGTCTTGGTCGAGGCGCTGGAGGCGCAGCGTCGCAGGCGGACGGCGCTGGAAGAGCAGCTGGCTAAGTGTACACCCGGCAACTATTTCTCGACAGTAATCTGTATGGTGACTTTATATAGGAAATATACTAGGGCAATGAACTTTGAGGATTTGTGTCAGGGCACCCACAGGGTGCGCATCGGCAGGGCACAGAGGCGCAGGCTGACGCCAAGAGCGATGAGAAGGCAGCCAAGCTTCGATCCAAGGCCTTGCAACGGGCGCAACAAGTGCCGCAGCTACTTGCGGAGGTTGCCGCTTGCGAGACGAGGCTGGACGTGCTCTTGGGCCAGCTCGCCGCGCGTGAACCCGATCTCGCCGTCTTGCGCCGCGGGATGGAGGCACAAATGCTGCAGAGTCCCATTGTGACGACCTGACACAGTAAATATACAATAGCACTGACTTTTCAGAACTTCTTTTCTAGGAGTTGGGCCTCTCGGATAGGATCAAGACGTTTGATTTGAACAAGGGAGCGCTGAATCAACGAGGGCGACCAGATGGGTTCACCGGCTTGGTGCTCGAAAGCTCCAAGGGCGTGCCTATTCTTATCGGGCCCCGCACCTTCAGCGATGCCCTCCTCCGTCGCATCGCACGCGGTACCGACCTCTGGTTCCAGGTAATCAACCATTTATTTATTTTATTTATTTTTGTTTTATTTGTACGCGGTACCGACCTATGGTTGCAGGTGATCAAACATTCTATGAATATTGTCGCTATATTTATCATACGTTTTTACTCTATATTTATCATATGTTTTATTCTTGTTTGAATGTGATGCATTATTTTTTTTTTTGATGAATATTGTCGCTATATTTATCACATGTTTTTACTCTATAGTTATCATATGTTTTACTCTTGTTTGAATGTGATGCATTATTATTATCTATGGCTGAATGATATTGTCTACGACTGAATGCCATCATTCTCATTAGGTGGCCGAGGGTAACGGCTTTCGCTGTACACACACACACACACACACACACACAAACAAACACACACACTCACTCTCTCTCACACACACACACAAACACACACTCACACACACACACACACACACACACACACACACACACACAAACATGTTAGGTGGCCGAGGGTAACGGCTCACGCGTGCTCCTGCGAACTTCCATGGCCAGCCACCTTGTCAAGAGCCCTCGGGAATGCATGGAAATGGCCGCGGACCTGGCCGCATACTTTTCTGACTCGCGGCGCAAGGTGTGGGATGCCGAGCAAGCCATTGAGGTGATACATACAGACACACGCACGCACACACACACACACACACACACACACATACACACACACACACATCCATGCATCCATGTAGGTCATGTATACGGACTCGCGGCACGTCGCCAGGCGGGGCACGCGTGTAGGGCAGATGAAAGACAGCAAGAAGCTTGGTAGCATCTGGGCCAAGCCCGCGCGGGTGACTGAGGCGGCTAGGAAAGCACTGGAGGAGCAGGGTTGGCCGTGAGAGGGAGGAGATGGGGAGGAGGATGGGGGGTGGTGGAGGAGAGGAGGGTTTATTCAGGAGGAGGAGGAGGTATTCCTGTACGTGTACGCGTGATGAGGATGAACGACGCCCAGGTCGGAGGTATCATCAAGGTTCCCCCCGCTCGCTCCTACAATGCAGCCAGTTGACAGATGGGTGGGGCTCGAGAAGCCCAGGTCCACCCCCTCTTCCCTCCAGGCTGGTGTTTTAATTTCCGAGTCAAATTTAAATAAAACATCATTCTTTTCAAGTTCACGGCGGTTTCAAGTTAGAGTACAGTGGCCACGGTTAACAGAGATGAGCGCGGGGATGATTTCCAGCTCACCCGGTGTTGTGCCACTGAGGAACATGTTTGATGGGATGTGCTGCACGGCGCCGGTGAGCAAGATCGTGCCGCGCGACAAGTGTCGTGGCATTGTGGATCAGGCGCGCACTGGCATGTGCTTGCTTGCTGACCGGGCGCGCATGTTCGTGCTTGCCTGCAGTGCGGGGCTGTATGGCGCGCCCGCGCTCTCTCCGAGGCTCTCTCTCTCTCTCTCTCTCTCCCACTCACTCTCTTTCTCTCGCTCCGACTCTCTCTCTCTCTCTCTCTCTCTCTCTCACACACACACAAATAGAACAACGGCGAGTTACAGTCAGTGATGTCAGTCAAGCGGTGCGGAGTGGGCATAATTTTCAGGGCCGACGTCACCGGGGCGCTCGCGGTGTTCAGTGTTGCGCCCGGCTCGCCTGCCGCTGCCGACATCCAGATCAAGTGCGGCGACTTGCTGACTGCGGTGCGCCAGCCGCTTTGCAGCGCCGTAGGGGTCGCTTCAGGATCGACGGCGGCGTGCGAAGCGACTCATTCTTGCTGATGTGCGTGTATCGGTTATCTATTATTAACGTAAAGGAAACTTTCTTTGGAATGTCCGAGGCTGACGTGCAGTTCTTGTGCTGCCGCAGGTGGACAAGCACAATGTGTTTCGATTTCCGATAAATCAAGTGTCGGGATTAATTCTCGGCCCGCCGGGGACTTCAGTCGCACTCACCTTTCAACGTCGCCCCGCTGGGCAGGGGCAGCCAGGTGTGCGCGTCCACACGGTCCTGCGGCGCGTCGACATCCAGGCACTTGCACTTGGTCCCACTGCGCCCATGGGCATGGGATCGGTCGGGTTTGAACTTTTGCACCGGCCGGTTGCGGTTGATGAACAGCCTGTCAATTGGTTCGCGAAGAGCCTCTCCCGACACCCAGATCCAGCAAGGATCATGTTCAGCAGAGACTGTCCACCAGACTCCCCAATGCCATCCTCCCGAGGCTCTCCAATGCCATCCTCCCGAGGCTCTCAGGCCGGTTCAATGGCTGAGAAGAAGGCAGCGGAAGAGGCGGAAAGGGCATGGGCATGGGACCCCCGCGTGCATTGACTGGTGCACGACCTTTGCCGCGCGGTGGGAGTTCCACAGGTCCTTGCGAAACAGGAGCGCGACTTGGCGCCCCAAGGAACGCCGACTGGCGACACTCGGGTTTAGTCGAACGCCCCAAGGCCGGCACAGTCTTTTTCGTGAGCAGGGCTAATTCGCGGCTGACGCTTGGCTCTCGAGGGGTGTTCGCTGGCTCTGAGAGCTCTGCTCTAGGCTTGCCTAGAGCAGAGCTAGATTCATTTTAGCTGCAGCTGTGCCTGTGGCCGCGTTGGGCGTGTGGTACCAAGTACCAAGTGGGGGATGATTGACGAGACACCACCCCTGCTTGAAGTGAGTAGGATGGCTTCGGTGAATGCGTTGCTGTAAATGCGTTGTTTGGCACCGCCTGTGCCTGTGCGCAGTGAGCATCAAACGGCCCGAAGTTCGCCATCAACTGAAGTACCTGTGCTGCAGCTGGTGCAGTACCAGCACCTGGCCACTCAGCGGCAGCCTCGAACAAGCCCACCAACATGCGAGAGTGCACGGCAGCATTCCTCAGGCTAGGGGATCTTCAATTCTTGCTTCCTGTCAATATACCCTTGTCCCATGTCCATATTGATGTCCATATTGACGCACCTCCTCCTCCTCCTCCTCCTCCTCCTCCTTCTCTCTGCTTTCTCGTGACCTAGAGCATCAGACCCACTTCCCTACTCCTGTCATCCCCCTAAACTAAATTTTGTTTCTGTAAGAACAATAAAAGGATCATCATCATTATCCCCCTACTCTTGCCACCCTATTCCTTGTCACGATCGCCCCCCTATACTCCCTACTCCTGTCACTTCATCACCTACACCCGTCAACTGAAGCCCGTCATCTTATACCATACCCCTTACAATGCAGTACATCTTACAGCGTAGATCCTGTCGAAGCCCCGAGCGCTAGATCCTGACGCTTCTCCTTGCTCTCGCTCAACACCTCCTCCTGCAGCGCCGCCAGTACAACCTCTTCCTCTTTGTCACTTTTCCAGCTCCACAACCGAGGCCACCCGGTGACTACCAACACCCGCCGATCGCCAACTCTGCCTCCAGCGATCATGTGTTGGTGTCTTTGTCGCAGCAAGTGTGTATGCTCATGCTGTGCTTCCTCCTGTTCCTTTGCTTGGAGTGCTTCGAGTGTTTGTGTTTGCGCAAGCAAGCCTCAGGGTCCCCCCCCCCTTTTTAGGGCTTTAGGTGTTTGTGTTTAGCATGTGCGTGGTGCGTGTGCGGCGCTCCTCCCCTCCCACCCTCCCTCTCCCTCTCTCTCCCTCTCCCACTCTTCCTCCCTCCCTCCCTGGCTGTCTTGTTCTGTCCGCCTCTGTCTTCTGCCTTCTTTGAGAGGGTACCTGCGTGGACCGCTTTCGCTTGCGCTCCTCTTCTGGGTCGAGGGCCTGGTTTCCCATCACAAATGCGCATCAGTCGCGCGCTCTGGGCCACGCACAAAAGCATCACGGCGCGGCCGCGGCGCAAGCACAGAAACTCAGGAGAGACGGTCCAGGACCGGGGCGGCTGTGTAGGTGGTTGCCTTCTCCGAAGTTGCCGATCCCAGCGCCCCCGGGTGGCCATCGGGCATCTGGATGAAGCCAGACATGCTCCGGGGAACGAAAAAAGGAAAGAAAAAAGCAACCTCTCTTCACAAGCAACCGCTCTTATACGAACTGCTCACAGCGTGCCTGACGTAAAAACAGAAGCTGGAGCTTGAGCTTGTCGGCTCATCATCCTGTCATGTCTTCACTTAGTTCAGGGGCCGTGACGAATCTCAAGTACTTGAGGTGCTGACCTTTTTAAGCGGATAAAATTCAGTGCCCTAGCACGTCAGTGCCCTCGCAGGGTGCCCTAGTGACCTTACAGTCAGTGCAAACCCACGCTGTACCTGTCCCATTGGTTTGTCATCACCTTCGTCGCCATCAGATTTAGTAGGCGAGGGCACAGATACATAACCCCCCCTATAGGTCTGCACGTTGTCACACGGTGAGGGACACGCGATCAGACTGAGATATCTGCGCGCATGCTTTGCTGGCCAATACTGCATCGTATGATGACACGGAAAAGTATCACACGTTGCATGTACGTCGTCACCGTGTGGTGACATAGCATACCGCCCTCAGATGACCTACCTGTCGCATTGGTCTAGCAAGTATCACACTTGACCGTGCGTCACAGCATAACAACATCAGATCACCTACACTGTACCTGTCCCATTGGTCTAAACAGCATAGCATGCACACCGAGCTCCTCGGGCTGCGTGCGCCGGAAGAAGGCCCACGGTTCGCTCAACGACCTGCCAAGCGGTTGTTTATTACAAAATGTAAAGGGAACATTCATTGGAATGTCCGGGATAGGCTTCATAGTGAGCAAGTTGGCACGCCTTTCTCCAAAACCCGGGCACAGTATGCTCATGTATGTCCCGATGTGTGCGTCTGTGTGCTCATGTGTGTGTGCTCCTATGTGTGTGTGTGCATGTGTGTGTGTGTGTGCGTGGGTATGCATGTGTCTGTGCTCGTATGTGTGTGTCTTTGTGTGTATGTGTGTGTGTGCATGTGTGTGTGTGTGTGCGTGGGTATGTTTGTGTGTGCTTGGATGCTCGTTTGTGTACGAGCCTGCACGTGCATGTGTGTATGTACAGTTGTACGTGTATGTACGAGTGCGTATGGTGTAGAGGCTAATGAATCGAGTACCAATAAACAACACAAATCCCTGTACGTTGTACGTGAATGTACGTGTATGTGTGCGTGTGCACGTGTGTGTAGGTGTGTGTATGTGCGTATACTTGTACGATTGTAAAAGTGTGTGCGTGTACGAGTGTGTTCATGTGTGTTCGTATGTGAATGGATGCACAAGTGTGTGTGTGCACGTGTGAAGAATGCGAACGGGTGATCCGCATGCACAGAGACTGGGTTGTATGAAGCCGAGTGCGGCCAATGAAGGGGGATCACACACCAACAGGGTTCGAGCACGTGGGGAAAGCTGTCTTCTGTGAAAAAGTGAAGGGCAGCAAGAAGGAACATGCTCGTTTAGTAGGTCTCTTTTGCTAGTTTAGTTAGTCTCTTTTGCTTGTTTAGTAGGTCTCTGTGGAAAAGTGAAAGGCAGCAAGAAGGAAAAGGGGGAGCCTGAAGCAGAAGATGAGATAGAGGACCATGCACCTGACAACGAAGTCCACGAGAGCGGACGCGCCTGCAAGCAGAAAGGATGGTGGAAGCGTGGGGATGTGGAAGCTAAGTTGAACACGGTCAACATGACTGCGAGGGTGCATAAAGAGTGCGACATCATGGATGAGGAGGCCCTTATCAAACTCCAAGGAGCATGGAATAATCCAGAACGGAAGGATGAATGTACAGTGCGCTTGCATGATCTAGAGCGGGCCTACTGGATGGGCACTAAGGTCGGCCAGCTGGGAGGATATGGATTCCAGGGAGTGACTTTGGGTGTGGATGTGTCATGCAAAGATGGGAAGATGGGGTCAAAGTGCTGCGAATTCAGGGAGGAAGGTGCAGACAAATGTGCACGAGTTGGCAGAGAGGAGGAAGGCACGAGCTGAAATAGACCGGTGTTTTTTGGGGGGATGTACTAGCGTTGCAGTCAGCAGCTCTTAGCGAAGATGTCCTAGTCCTGTGTGATGACGAGGCAGTTTTGTGTGCTGTCAAGAAGCGGATGGGACAAGGAGGAAAAGCGACGCTAGCCACAGCACCGGATGCTGATATCCTACGAGAAATAGCCTGCCTGCTAACGGAACGCGAGCGAGCAGGGAGAGTTACCTTTCTGATCAAAGTGAAATCGCATCGCGAAGAACCGATCAACGAACGAGTTGACACCCTCTTGGAGGAGGGATGGGAAATTTCCGATGACGACAAAAGGTGGGATGACCGGACGGACGACGTTTAAAGTGCGAAAAGGGACAACACAGCACTCTCAGTGTGGACGAACAGCGCAACACCTTCCGAAAACAAGCAGGATGGGCTAAGCTGCAAGAGATAAGAGCAACAACAGTAAAGCACTAGACAGAACGAGTGTGGTATCGCCACAACCAACCGCTGGCTGCAGTCATCGAGAGAAGGAACACAGGCATCAAAGAGTGGAAGCTTTAAAGATGATCAGGAATGGGGCAAGAAATGCTGTGAGGATCTACATCAGAGGAGAATGGGGAGACCAGTGACTCGTACATGGAGTACGAACTTCCTCCTCCGAGAAGGATCGAGTCGAGAAGAGATAGGGAAATGGTTAAAAAACAAGTCTATACCATGGCAGAGGCGGAGAAGGTTGCTCCTGTGACAGCTCCAGGTAGTGACTAACACATTAGTCCTCTCTCCTTCATGTCTAGTCTTTCAAGTGATGGGAGAGAAGAGTGATGCAAAGCAGATGTTCACAAAAACCGCCGGCATTCACCGCAAAGTGTTAGGTGCTGACCACAGTCCTCTCACGAAAACGTCAGAGCGATTGGCTGAACAGTAGAAAGCAAACACAAACAAGTTGTTCTCCTGAATAAAGAGATGAAATTTGAACACGACGGATCGTACCTCGGATACATACCTGTGACATCCCACAACTCAAACTGTTCTCCAGGCGACTCCTCTGCCCAGAGCAGGCTCGGCCAAAAATCAGAAACCGTTGATTCGAATGATGCGGTGTTTATTTTACTACCCAAGAATGGAGGAGAATCATTGAAGGATTGTTGAGGTATACATGATGATCATGATGGTTTGCGAAGGGGGCGGCGCCACGGGTACACCGAGCAATCATGTTCCGAGTCGTGACAAGAGGTACTAGGCTCAGCCTGAAACTAGTCCCGGCGCCAGGTTTCCAGCCTTGAACTTAGCGCAATCTAGCGGTAATCTGAGTCGCGCGCCTCATGCCAGATGGTCACAACTCTGCAATGCTCGGAAGATGAGCCTAACGGCACCTGGCACGGCACCAGAGAGCACATTCTAGAGTGACGCGGACCACCGCATTTCGTATAGAGAACACATTCCATTTCGTATAGAGAACACATTCTATATGGCGTACAACGAGCACATTCAAGAGGGACATGGTACGCGGACAAGCGCATTTCGCGAGCGCCCCCCCATAGCTCCTCGCACACACGAGCACACACGATTCCTCCCACCGCGTGCTGGAGTCGCCCGCCCGGCCTCCCGTGCCAGGGGCGCAAGCATAAACAAACTATTCCTCTCTCCAATGCTCCCCCGTCCCTGATGACACCACCTCAGTTCTGGCTCCAACTGTCCGCACACCCGGTCCCCAGACCCCGTGTATCGCTGTATCGCTTCCAATAAACGCTCTCTTTCTTTCTTTCTCTCTCTCTCCGTTTCTCTTTTTTTTTCTCTAGGCCTA
>Ga0315899_10008724_pt1 | contig 10865 bp, 7 predicted proteins | sample LakEriMetagenome_2_FD_203518 | JGI IMG/M metagenome (GOLD analysis project Ga0315899, IMG submission 203518) | Freshwater fungal communities from buoy surface, Lake Erie, Ohio, United States - Buoy 4 MA112 | ecosystem: Environmental > Aquatic > Freshwater > Lake | place: USA: Lake Erie, Ohio...
CAAGCCTCGTTCGAGGAGCTGGGCTTCTCCTGCTCCAGGATGGATACCTCGCAGCCTACGAGTGAGTCAGAGTCCTGCAGGGCGCTCGTGCACATGATGATCACGCGTACCCTCACCGCGGAGATGCAAGCCTCGTTCGAGGAGCTGGGCTTTTCCTGCTCCAGCCCCCGGTAAAAATGCATGAATTGCAATGGCCTCTGTGATTCCACGCTGGCCCCAAGCAGAGAGAGTGATTCGTTTATTGAATAGATGATGCCGGGCGACTCACTTAAATTTATTGAAGAACAATCTTATGGACAAGGCGGGGCACAGTGGGAATCGGAGGAGGTGGAAGACGTGGACGACGAAAGGAGACAGATTCTGGAGGAAGCAGCGGATCTTGACCACATCTGGGGTGTCTGGGAGGAGGAGGAAGGGGCGACCAGCACTCGGTGTAAGTGGATTAAGCAACCATCCCAGAGAGGAAATGACTCGCATTTGCATGGCGTCAGTCTTTTATTGAAACGAAACGGCATTTCTCTGTTTTCTCTGTTCGTAGTGCGAGTTTTATCACCAAACACACGTTACTGAATGGAGTACCAATAAATAAAACTCTCTCTCTCCGCACTTATAGCCTCCAAGAGGATTGAGTTTCACGAATCCGTCTCGTGAGACGTGACGCGAGCATTCGCGATTTGTGGGACTCTCGCTCATGAGCATGCTAGACGCGTTATCTGATCTTCCCAGATCTCTGTAGGACCATGCTGTAAACACGCAAATCATTTCAGGAGCAGCACTCATGAGCGGGTGTGATTGCCCAGGGGTAGCGCGAAAGCGCAGACGAAAAACCGTGATCGCTTCCATGCAGTCCGCCATGTCGATGAAATCCACTGTGCACGGGCTGAAGCCACGCACGTCGCGACCCCTCGTCGTGACACCCAATCCTCGCCTTACTAGGTTCTTGTTGGTACAGTCTAAAGTGAGGTGCATGATCTCACAGTGAGATGTTTCCATTTTCTGCAACTCGTTCATTGCTGTTGCCTTGAGTACACCTTCCTCCTCCTTCCCTTCCTCCTCCTCCTCTTCCTCCTCCCCCTCCTCCCCCTACCTGGTCCTAACACATGTCCTAGTGCGCGGCGCCGAGCGAGTTTGTGCTTTGCTTACTGTGCACGCGGATCTTTTCTTTCTGTGCACACCACGTCAGGCGTTAGGTTTCGGGGTTTCAGGATTAGGGATGATAGTGTGTCAGTGTAGTAGGGTCTAGCAGACAGATTCCTGCTGCCAACACCATGATCTAATGCGCTAGAAGACCAGGAACGATCAAATACCGCCCGCCAGCACCGCCCACGAACACCGCCCACACACGCCAATTTTCGCAACGGGCTAGAATGCGCGCCCGCCTCCCACACTAGTCAACATGTTGACAAGATCATGCTCGTCGTACCTCATAGCACATGTCTTTCACTGTCCTCCTCCCCCCCCCCGCACACAGCTTTATAATAGGTCCTGCAGTAATAAACGCACACACGGCTACGGCCACTCTTCGAACCCGTGACACTCTGTAGCAGGCTCGGGGAGAGCCCCAATACCTGAAAACATTTCGGGCCGGAGCCGACCCAGGAATAATACTCAGTGCTCTTGTGTTCTCGTAGCGCAGTTGGTAGGCCGCCTGGGCAGCGATGGATTCTGGAACGAGGATTACGTGTGGGGGGTCCGGGTACGCCGCCATTTTGGCGCACGCGGGAGGATTTCTGTACGGTACGGAACTCGGCTCGGTGACCTTAAAGAGAGTTGGTTTATTTTGTTTTCCAATTAAACACTCAACACACACACAGGTCGATTTAAGCAACTATTTATTCGACCTGAACTGAACCTGAATCGGTGACACCTATGAGGTCACGACCTGACTCAGTGACCTGAACTTGACCTGACCTGACCTGAAAACAACTCGTCCGGGATTTCGGGAGTTTCCCAAACTTTTGGGACAATTTTGGAGAAATTTTGGGGAAATCCAAGATTTTGGGGGAAAATCCGGGAAATTTGGGATTTGTCCCTTGTCGTCGCAAATTTGACCTGACCTGAACCTGACCTGACACGGATCGAGGTCACGTACCACAAAATTGACCTGACCTGAACCTGAACTGTACCTGACCTCTCCCTATTCAGGTATAATCAGGTCAGGTCGCGACCTGACTTTGACCTGTCCGCAGATCGCTGCGAAGTTACCATTTAATTGCCAGTATGTCCCCCCTCGTCTCCCAATTGGCCACAATGTAGGGGGGGGTTTAACACACACCGGTTTTAGAGAATGCCCACCGATTTTCCCCCCACTGAAACAGGGACTTTACATACCTCCTATGTGCTATATATGGGGTTTGAATTCCTCTGAGGTTGAATCCCTCCTATATGTGTGTGTGTTGAGTGTTTATTTTCAAAGTCACCGAGCCAAGCTTCTTACGGGACTCACCGGCATGTCACGGTTATATTCTGTTATTGGACTACGCTTATGTAGGTGTTCTCTTCACGACATTTGTGGATAAGAAGGAGCGGTTTCCTGCTTCTGAGTCGGTCTTGCAGATGTCAAAGACAGCTGCCTGATTTGAGCTTGCAATCGGGTTTTCGAGTTAGAGTCCTAGCTCAGGATTGGCCTTGATCTAGGCGTATAATTTGTCCCATCCACCCACACTGGAGGATATTATCAGCAACACAATTAGAGGATAACATTAGCAACACAACAGCTTTTTTTGCAGAGCTATGCTCTTTTGCCAACCACTTTACGGGTCTATGTAAAAGTTTTCTATCATGAGAGATTACTCAAACCTCTTGATTTCATGATCCATACAAGATCACCGCGTCACAGGAGCACCTGCAAGGACTGGGGGCGCCAACATCTGCAAACATAACCGCCAGAGGAGCTGGTGTAAGGACTGCGGGGGCACCAGCATCTGCGAGCAGACTAAGTCACGGGTGTAAGGACTGCGGGGGCACCAGCATCTGCGAGCAGACTAAGTCAGCTTGTTCATGGCCGCCTGCCACTGGACAATGAGGAGAAGGCGTGCACTCTAAACTGGAGGAGGACAAGGAGGAGGATTCTGACTTCGTGCCCTCGTGCCATGAAGTAGTAGCGACAGAAAATTAATTTTCTTACGTAACTAATAATTTCCTATGTAAAAGAGGAGGCGTGCCGCGGGTCAGGCTTGGAGCCCCAGAGAGAGAGAGAGAGAGAAAGAGTATTTGCCTGCGGAAGAGGCCTAGATTCGAGCCCGATCAAGACTGACAAGAAGGGCTGCACGCATTTGCGATGGAGCATCATGCACATCATGTAGCGTTGTGCTTGCTGATCGTCCTCCAGTGCATGAACGGCGCTCAAGATTTTGTCATGCGCATGTTTCTTCTTGAATTCACCCGCCTGTTTGACAGACCCCCTGGGTGACCTTCGCTCCTTCGTTCTCTGCAAGCAACAGCAGTGTGGCCTGGCTGGGCGGAGATGGCTCAGAGTCAACATCATTTATGGCTACGGATGGCTTGCTTTTAACTTAGCTTTGAAGAAATCTCTCTTCCTCCTGCCCCTGCCCAAATGTCCGCCCGCTCTCCCCCACCTCATGCACCTCTTCTCCAAGTGCCGGAAAGGGCTAGGTTGAAAATATATTTCGCAGAGACGAATTCAAACCCGCTTCCTCGTGTTATGAGGTTGACATGTAGGACATGTAGGAGCCCTCGCGAAAGGAGGAGCTCATGATGGCTGACGCCCTCCATGTCCTCAGCTCCGTGTCTGCTGCCTGCCGCAAACATACCATGCGGTTAGCGTCCTCGTCAGAAATCATCGCGCAGCAGTTGGGAGGGGGGAGGAGAGAGAGAGACAGGGAGGGAAAGAGAGGGAGCGGGAGGGAGGAAGGGAGGGAAAGAGCGAGGGAGAGAGAAGAGCGAGGAGAGAGGGTGTGAGAGGGGACGGAGAGAGAGCACGCGCGTGTGCGAGAAAGAGCGTGAGCGTGTGCGAGAGAGAATTTTAAAAACGAGCGATCGGACCTCCACGCGCAGGGTCAGCGCCGCGGTACGCCTTCGCTGGTTTTTTTGGTTCGAGATAGATATCGGCAGGCGCAAAGGGGTAGGTGTTGATCGTCAGTGTGAACTGATCGTCAGTGTGAGTTTCATGCTAATCAATCAACAAACACGCAGGGACTGTATTTACATGTGTCTATACATTTTCAAATGATGTTTTATTACATTTAATGTGATGTTACACGTGTGTGTTCAGTGTGTGTTTGTTCTCCACACACGTTGCTCTGCACACCTGGGCTTCCAGCTGGTGAAGGGTGCTATAAAGGCGCTCGAGCTCTAGGGCGTCCTCGGCTTTCACGCTCCCCTGCTGTCCCTCCTCGTCGTTTACATCTCCTGTACGTTCCGCCCGAAGTCACTTGCACGCACGCACTCTCACACGCACACACATATCATTAGGGGGGAATAGCGGGATAGAAAAGTAGGCTTGCCAGTGCATGCACGCACACATGAACATATCATCCCAACCACGTGCACGTGCACGGGCGGGCACACCTTGAAGACGCACTGGCGACGCCGCAAGTCAAAAGAGATCTCTATAGAGGCAAAACAAACCTATATTGTGTTGCAAAACACCTTGAAGACGCACTAGGCGACGCCGCAAGTATTCATGATTTAACGCGGCCTCTTCCTCCTCCGCCTCCATGTTCCCTCGCTCCTCCGTATATGAATGGGCTGGGCTGGGTAGGTCTGGTGCAGCAACAGATGACAGCTGCAGGAGTCGGAGCAAAAAGAGATGAGGACAGACAAAAAAAAAGGAGAGATGAGGACAGACAACAATAAGAGATGAGGACACACACAAAGAGATGAGGACAGACTCGCGGTAAGAAGAGGCAGCAAGAACAAGTGAACGTCTTCATCGGTACTGAGCTGAATGATAGAAAAGATGAGGATACGCGGCAAGAAAAGGGTTTAGGATTCAGGGTTTAGGGTTTAGGGTTTAGGGTTTAGGGTTTAGTTTGGAGGAGCATGAAGCGGTGAGAACTCGCGGCAAAAAATTGCCTCTCTCTCTCTCTCTCTCTCTCACACACACACACACACACACGAGGATATGTGGTACATAAATCCATAGACAGTTGCCAACTTTCGGCATACACACTTGAGCACTGCTACTCTCTGCAGACGTTATCAACTTTACATGGGGTATGTTTCCCAGATGTATCACGCTTTACTATAGCAGCCAGTACTCACGTTGATCACATTTTTGGTGTTATGCTCTCATTTTTGATAGCATACTCTTGTTGAACAAACTCAAACCTGCGAGACGCAAGAAATGGGGGAGAGAGGCAGAAAGTCTCCGTCTCCCTGCTCTTGCGGGCGTTGCTGACGCACGTGCTGACTCTCTTGCGCACTGACGTTCCCTATCTCGCTCACTTGCTCTTGCTGCCGCCATTCTGAAATGGTCCATTCTTGGAGCGAAGTCCGGGAAAATGAAGTTCTGGAGCCTTCACCAAATGGCGAGGTTTCAAGCGCGCGTGTGGCTCCGACGTGTGAGTGCCCGCCCACGAACTTGGTTGAGTCATCATTGGTACTGAGCTGAAGGACAGCTTCGTCGCGTTGGAGCCGCGAAAGATGGCGCTGACTTTGAAACGACTTCAATATTTTGCTGGGGTCGAACCACGCTGGCGAGGGAGAGGGACCGTCACAAGAAGGCTCCTCGCAAGTTTCAAGGTGCAAAGCTTGCAGCAGCCATTCCACCTGCGCCTGGTTGCGCGAATCTGCGCTTGCCTTTGCCCGGTGGGTGCTGTGCTCATTATCGGATATAATAAGAGAGCCATCCGCATCTACCACGACATTAATGCAATCAGATTTCCATGATCTGGACACTTCCTGCTCCTGCAGCTTAGCAAACTCAGCCCACCGACTGAAGACCTGGAGACAGCACAGGCTCAATCCTCTAAGCTGCACCCGCCGGTAGCTGACGCCCAGATTTCTGCTGGAGACGTAGAATCGACACCAGGACCTCCACGCCCTAGCCACCGACCTCCTGAGGCCTCGAAGCAGATACTGGACTAGTTGTGCCTGGTGCGCTTGCTTTCTCATGACTTGATGCTGCCACTGGTGCAAGGCCCCTGTTTGTGACCTCAGTCTGCTGTGCAGGCAGTGACGCTTGAGAAGCGATGAATACCGACGGCACATGGCCAGCCACGAGCTCCAGCGATACATGCTCTGCTGCAGCAGCTCAAGCTCACAGCCCATGAGTTGCAGCGCAAACAGCGCATCTACCTCCACTTGCGCCATGTGGAGACCATGTGCAAGATCAGAAGCCAGTGTCTTGCTACATGCCGCACAGCAGTCCTCCGCCACCTGTCGCAATCTTTGCACCTCCCATTTTGCTGCGCTTGCCTCCTTTTCTTCCGTCTTGGCTACCGCTTGAATAGTTTTCTCTGAGGGACGAGGGGAATGAAGGTACTGCTCCCAAACGGCGAACGCCTTGGACAACGAGCGGCGTCGCATCATGCGGCATAGCACCCTAGTGTGTTTTGCTTTGTTCCTCTCGCACTGCTTCTGCCACTCGTTCTGTGAGCACAAAAGCACCATTACGCTTGCATACGTGAGTATGAATGTGGATGAGCATCGTCGGACAAAGACAGTACAATGACAGGGGGAAAAGAGCAGTAAGGGCCGCTGTGCACAATCTGAGACCCAGTCACTCCTCCTCTCACATACGCTCTCTAAAGCGAGCCGCCACACGCACACTCCCACTCCCACTCCTCACTCTCTCGGAGACCAAGCGACGCCAGTGGAGAAGGTAACACGCGCACAGGGTCACTTGATTTTGCGCAAGTAGGGCGTCGACGGCGCGATGCCGGGTCTGGATAGCGTAGTTATGTGATAAGGATTGCACGCTCCATGCCGCAAGGGTGCTCGCAAGTAGCCGGCAGTCTGACGTCCTGTCTGCCTCAATTCCTGCGGCTGTGTTGGTGTTCTGCTGCAAAAGGCCTGTGTAGCAGCCGCGTACGACGTGAATCGTGCGACATGAAAGAGGGGCTACCACATAAGCGCATGCAGTGTATACCGAAACCCAGACGCAGGCGAAGATGCAGACGCACATGCACACACATACTCACATGCAGATAAACACGCGGAGAATTGGCACGAGAAGCAGACAAAATCAAACACAGAGGAGACCTGCGAAGGCGAGGGATTGCGAGAGGCTCCAACCGAGCTGCCTCAGACCTTCAATTTCAGCCCCCCACGCTCTCAACGCGTCTTGGCGGATCACCTCTCTCGCTTCTCTCGCCTTCCTTGCCTCCCTCTCCAAGTCAAGTGCCTCCAACACTGCCTCTGGCGCGCAGAAGGGACTGAAGTCTGTCACTTCGTTGTTTTCCTGAGGAAAGCTCATGTCATCAGCGCCCAACAACGCTTCTGCGGCGGCACCTGCCGGCTGCCCGGTGCCTGTCGGGTGTCCCACTCCGCTGCGCCTGCTCACCGCGATTTCGTTGTGTGCAGCTCTGTGGGCAACTACACATGCGGCGCGTCTCGGGTGCGGGCGACGGGCGGGCGTGGGCGAACCTTCCATGTATCCGTCCAGTATCCCACCTGCTTCATCGCCGCCCTTCTCTTCTGGTATCGGGGGGGCGATTGTCAGCGTCACTGGCGTATTCGGAGATCCGCGAATCTGAGCTGTGACATCCTCTACGTGGAGCGGAGCCACACACGTTCCATTGACTGCCACAATCCGCTCTCCTATGTCAAGCAGCCCACTTTTTTCAGCTGCTCCCGCAGCTATCAGGGCCGTGATGGTGTATGGCATATTTGCTGTGTGTTCACCGGCCATGCTCCCCCGGTCCATTTCTGCATCCATGGAATCTGACACTGGGTTCCAGGTGAAAATGCCTTCGCCCGTCATCCCGTGCCTCGCAACATTGTGCTCGGCATTCATACGTTCTAGCGAATCCTTTTGCTCTTGGCGCATCGACTCCACTGCTATGCCGCTGGCCCTCTGGCGGCGCTGAGTGTTGAGCCCCTCCCTCCATGCGGGAGGGGCTGATGTTGTTCTGGTTGCCCAAGTCATCTCACGAACTTCCCCTGGGCTCGGAGAATTATCCGCAGACTGAGGTCTGAATGCTTGCGTCAAGTCCGGCGTCAACCAGCTTGATTCTGCATTTCCTCTTCCAGCTGCGCCCCTATTCTCCATCGCTTGAATGACGGCCATCAATTCGGATTCAAGCTGCGCCAGGTCGGCTTTGGCCTTGAGCTTGACTAGTTCCAGCACTTCTCTGCGCACGTATTGTGCGCCTGCGCCCGGAAAATCCAGATCCGGGTACGAGTCCTGGTGTGGCTCGCCCTCTGCATGCATGCAGCCACGTGTGTAGGTCTGCTCGAATAGCGCGTCCTGTCCCAAGAAGTCAGCACTCGCGAGCGCCTCCACTTTCTGCGGGAGTTGGTCACGCGGTCTTTGTGACGCTACATGCGGGTGCAGCTCCTCGTGTAACGAGGGAGCGGCCACAAGCTCCGCCTGCAGACTTTGCTGCACCTGAGCGGCGCGCTGCGCCTGGGCGGCAACCTCGGCAGCAAGAATGTCGCGCTCATGCATCAGATCCTCGTGCTGGGCCCTGAGAGCGACGAGCTCGGCCTGGACAGCATGGTGCTTAGCCACTTGCTCCTGTCTAAATTTGACGTCCTGATCCATCACGCAACCATATTCATCAACCGTCCCACCCGCCTCATTTGCGTCAATCTGCACCCCTTTCTCTGCGGTCTTGGCCAACGTGTGGATGTTTTCCGCCTCTCCCTCATACATCTCTCCCTCCCTGCGATCTTCTTGCAGTTGGTGATGGGCATCGCCAAGGGCCAGCATAAGATCTTGCTCTGCTGTCGTAAGCGCCTGATGATGGGTAGCGAGAGCTGCTTCATATGCGCTAGCTTTTTCCGACACCAGCTCAAGCTGATTACGCGTACTTAGAAGCCGGCAAGCGAGATCTCGGCTCTCTTCCTTTGCTGCCACGGCGCTTCTGCTTGCCCCTTCTGCGAGGGCTTGGCTCTGCTCTAGGATTTCGCGGAGGCGTTTCTCCCGAGACCGATGCTCTTGGCAGCGCTGATGCATTGAGGAGATGTATGCGCCCAAGGCACGAATCTCGACATACAACGGAAGCGGTGACTGCTCCCCGGGACTTGTTTCGCCCAGTGTTTCCTCCATGATCTTGTGGAGTTCGAGCCGAGCGAGAGAGAGAGCAGCGGCTTCACCATCAAGCGCGCCGGGCCAGGAGAACAAGGAGCCATCGGACTGCTCGTGCCACCAATCGGCACTCTCGTCCTCGTCTGCTTCTGCCTGGTCCTTTCTCCAGACAAGACTCTGAGGAGCCAACTTCGAGTCTGGCTCCCTCTCACGCCAGTCAGACGCACACAGCCAGTCTGACGGCGCCGGCCGGCCTTGGTCAAGAACAGGTCTTGGTCTCGGCCAAAGGTGGCGCCCGCGGTTGGCCCCGTCAAGGGCTGGGATGGAGTCGCACGTGCTTTGTCTGTCGTCACGTTCTGTTTGCTGGAGCCTTGCCCAAGCAGGGTGCGCGTGCGACTCAAAGACCTTTGCTGTCAAACGCTTTGGCGATGATACATCCACATCTCTGTCGGATCCTTCGGCTGCAGGGTAATGCTTCAGCTCGCGGACCCCCTCCTGAGCCTTGTGCTCGTTGCGCCTTGGAGAGTTTTGGCCAAGCAAGCTGTGCTCATTATGCAAGATATCTCTTGCTGCATCTGTTGCATCTGCTCGCAAATGCGGCTGTATTGCGGCGCCTGCAGCCCCCGTTGCAAAAGGAGGCGACCAAGCAGAAAATGCTGAGTCTTGATCAGGCTGCACATCCAACGAAGTCAGCGCCCTCGTGTGTCACTCGCTTGAGCTCCCGCTAAGTCTGAGCCTCACGCGCGCTTGAGTGACGCTCACGCCTGTCCTGTGCAAGTGCTCATTATCCAGTCTGTATATCAAATGATGTGTGTCAGGCATGCCCTCACCGTTTTCGGCTGTACAGGCAGGCAAATTGGTCGAGGCATCCAGCTGCCGAGCACGTTGGCACCCCACCGAAGAGGTGCCGATCAAGCTCACTGGTTTCGGAAAACGAAAAGAGCTGTACAAAATTTGTACCAGCCCGAAAAGGTGTGCGCGGGGTCGAAAACGAAGGGAAAAATGAAAATCGGCAAAACGTTGCGGTCTGGATCCTCAGAGACACTTATAATCAGTGGCCTACAGCCCTCCGTGAGCGTATACGACGCCATTTTGGCGCACGCGGGATGAGTTCTGTACGGTATGGAATTCGGCTCGGTGACCTTGAAGAGAATTGGTTTCTTTGTTTTCCAATTAAACACTCAACACAGCGGGCAGGACAGAAATCATGATCCCTCGCAACAACTTGAACAAGGTGGAGAAGCCTACAGCCCTCCGCCGGCGTGAGTGGCTCACCGTGACGGCGCTACTCCGTGAGCGGCTCCAGCCCTTCGTGAGCGCCGTGAGCCGCTCACGGCTCTACTGCCCTCCGTGAGCGAGGCCTACAGCCCTCCATCAGCGGCTTTGCGGCTGACGACCTATTTTGAGACATTGCAGTACAATTTTGTCCTGCGGTAAATACTTTGAATGTTTTCCGAAGCATACTCTTTTAATGGAGATTGTGTTGATTGTTTATTTTCAAGGTCACCGAGCCAAGTGTGTGTGTGTGTTCATTGTTGTCACGCTATAACCGTGACACACCCCCACTGATGGGGATGTGAGTGCCTATGCCACTGGAGGGGAGGGCCAGGGTATGGCAAGTTGCCGAGGAAGAAGAGCCGAGGCCATGTCGTGAGTATGGTGATGCTGGGTCCGCGCGCGGTCGACACCCTAGACCCCCCCCCCGTAT
>Ga0315899_10008727_pt1 | contig 10863 bp, 7 predicted proteins | sample LakEriMetagenome_2_FD_203518 | JGI IMG/M metagenome (GOLD analysis project Ga0315899, IMG submission 203518) | Freshwater fungal communities from buoy surface, Lake Erie, Ohio, United States - Buoy 4 MA112 | ecosystem: Environmental > Aquatic > Freshwater > Lake | place: USA: Lake Erie, Ohio...
TCGGCAAGTATTTTGCAGCCGCGCAGGAAGCGGGCACGATTTACCGCTATATCGAGAGCAAAAAGGGGAAGGACGGATTCATTGCAGAAGTTTCGATGGACGAAACCGATTCGCCACAAACACCTCAGGAGTTGTTCGTAATTCTCGCGGCGCTTGCGGATCAAGGGGTCCAATTGCAGACCATCGCTCCTAAATTCACCGGACGGTTCAATAAAGGTGTGGATTACGTTGGGGATCTCTCACAATTCGAAAAAGAGTTTCGCGATGATCTGTCGGTCATTGCGCATTGCGTGAATCAGTATGGCCTCCCATCGAACCTCAAGCTGAGCGTTCATAGCGGAAGCGATAAGTTTTCGATCTACCCGATCATTCAACGCGCTCTCGCGGAAACCGGGGCCGGATTGCATATCAAAACTGCGGGTACAACGTGGCTCGAAGAATTAATTGGATTGTCCGAATCGGGCGGTGACGGACTGCAATTGGTCAACGACATTTATGCCACAGCATTAGATCAGATCGAGGCGTTGAGCGCACCCTACGCCAGCGTGATCGACATTGATCCGAGCAAGCTCCCCACCAAGCAAGCGGCTAGTGGATGGACCGGCAAACGTTGGGCCGATGCATTGCGACACGCCCCAAACCACCCCGACTTCAACGCGAGCCTACGTCAATTGCTGCACGTGTCGTTCAAGCTCGCAGCCAAAGAAGGAACCCGATTCACGGACTTGCTCAAGGCAAACCGCGATATCGTCGCGATGAACGTGTCGGACAATATTTACCTCAGGCACATGCGCCCATTGTTCTTGCCTTCATAGACGCCTGTTGCATCCGCGAACCGTGGAGGGCAATCTGCGAGTGTCGTCCGCCCATCACTACGTAATCCCCAAATTGCGACATCGCCCATCTTAAATCTCACGCGAAGCCGCGAATAACGTGAATGATGCGAATAACGCGAATAACGCGAAGTGGATCATCGAACTTGGTATCAGATTGGCTTCCCGCCCTTTATTGCTGCTTCGCATTAAACTGCGCACGCAGCTGCTTCAGCGCGGATGCAACGAGAAGTTCCCCGCTACCTTCGGCGCAGCGTGCCGAGATGACTTCGTAATTGCCTTGAGCGTACGCCTGCTGAGTCGGTACATACCCTATCGAGCCATTAGCTAATTCATGGATCGAGGTCGTGGCAAAGGGAGAGCCGGCCTTAATGGACATCCCGAGTTGCACGAAGATCTCGCCAGGCAGGGACACCCACGCAATCTCTCGTCCGACGGTGATGACTTGAACTTCAGCTTCAATGAGGGAATCGCCACGAGCTTCTACATCCGCGATTCGATAAGCCTCAACCATGTCCATAAACGGAGGTGCGGGAGTGTCACTGATTTTTGATAGTACTTCTTTCGCCCACCGGGAGCGTTCCTCCGTGTGGGGAGCCTTGGGAAGCAAAACTATCTCACGCGATGCTTGGATACCGGTGGATGTCGCTTTTTGCAACGCGTTGAGATTCCTCAAAATGGCACCTGACAACCTTGTGCCGATCCGTGCGGCCTCTTGATGGCCTCCTTGGCGACTCGCCGAACGGACATCGATATGGTTCACATCCCCACAGCAGCCGGTTGCATATTGGAAATGCCGATTTGGTCCGAACACCCGGCCGAGACACTGTTCAATTGTGAACGGCATATCTGCACTCCACTCGGTGCCTCCGACCGTGTCCAGATGAATGGCAAAACTGCTCAGTATCCCGATCGGCGTCGACTGGTCATCTTGAACGATGATCATGGGAAGCCCGTCATCGGTCGGTCCCGCTTCACGAACAATCTTCGGATTCAACTTGCCCGGGTTCCAGCCAACCGTCCCGTCCGTCATGAAAAACCGACGGTTGAACGCAAGCTTCGTTTCACTGCCGATTCCATGATGCAAGGAAGCTGGAATCGAGTACGATTCGGCGGCCGCGACACTTTCAAGGATTCGACTCGGTAGCGACAGCATGTATTGCTTGGCTTCGTCGGTTTGATTGCCGAACCTGGCCGGTAATCGTTCATCCGGTTCGTAAAGCATAGGACCCGTATGAGAATGGGTCGCGCTGATCATCACACAGTCTTCCGGGATCCCGAATTTTTCGCGAATCAATTCGCGAGTTTCAGCGACCATCCAAGGCGTCGTCGCGATTAGATCGATGGAGATCAAGACGACTTTGGTTTTTCCGTCATCGAGAATGGTTGCTTTTGACCAAAGTGGGTCGTGTGTGCCGGTGGAAAATCGCACGCCGTAATAACCGGCCATCGGTGTTGGCCGCGCCGGAGTGATGTCCGATTTACCAAACCCGACTCGTAACGTCGGCTGCGCAGTGTCGCTTGTCTCATTTCCTTGGGCAAAAATCGCACCGGCCATTCCGAAGATCCAAACCGCAGCGCAAAGCCCTGCACCTAGGAAAAGCACGTGTGCACGCCAGGTCCGAAGAGCATTCGGTCGAACCGGGACCACGCGACGAGATTTCCGGTGACACGACTCTCGGAAGTTGGACAAATCAATTCTCCAAGTGCTCATGGTTTCTATCGTTTTGGGGTAAGTGATTTTGAAGGTTATGAGGGAAGTAGAGGCAGTGGTTGCAGATGTCAACGGAGGGGACTTCAATGGCTACTGTGGTTGCGATGGCTTGAACGTTAGCCTGCGAATCCGATGCGACTCGCTGTCTCCAATGTAAATGGAACCGTCGGAGTCCGCAAAGATGCCATGCGGACGAGCTAATCGGCATTCGCGAGCAGGTCCATCGGGGCCGTCGCCCGCTTGAGTTGTGCCAGCGATGCGTTCCAATACACCTGTGGCGGGCGAGTAACACAAAACCGTATGGCTTTCAGTATCTGCTAACCAAACGCGGTTATCACGATCAACCGAAATACCTTTTGGTCCGTTCATAGGACTTTCGAGTCCCGGCATGGAATCTCGTAGGTTCCCCTTTTTTCCAGTCCCTGCGCGGCGATAGATCTTGTTGGTTTTCCCATCCACTTGAAACAGCTGGTTTCCCTCGCGGGTTGCCAACCACCAATCTCCCTTCGCATCGAAATCGATGGTCCGGGGCCCGTTGAGTGCCGACTCGCTCGCCAGCCGGTCGTCCAGCGTTGGTCCAGGGTTGCCAATCCCAGCGATGGTTGAAATCGTTCCTGATCGAGCGTCCACCTTTCGCACGACATGGTTCCCTATGTCGCAAATAAGTAAATCGCCGATACTATTGAACTGGATGCTGTGAGGTGATCGCAATTGAGCCTCAGCGGCTGGCCCTCCATCGCCTCGGTAACCCGCCGCACCCGTTCCCGCAATCGTTGTGATTTTTCCCGACGATCGCTCAAAACGGCGGACCTGATGGTTCCCTGTGTCCACCACCACGAGATTCCCTGCTGGATCGAAGCGAATTTCATGAGGAAGGTTCAGTGCACAAGCGGCGGCGAGGGTCCCGTCCGGAGAATGTCCTGGCGAACCTAATCCTGCATAAGTCGTCAAAAGACCATCATGTCCAATCCGTCGGATTTTGTGACCTCCATACTCGCAAAACCAAAGAGCACTATCCGGACCTCGAACCACCCCAAAGGGATTGTTGAGCTGAGCTAGAATTGCGGGACCACCGTCACCAGTCCCTCCTGCCTCACCGGTTCCGGCAATCGTTTCGATCCACCACGATCCGTGCGAAACCGATCGCTCCGGCTGCCCCGATCGCTCAGGCTGCCCCGATCGCTCCGACTGCCCTGCCGAATCCTGCGCGTTCGCCCATGCGCAACCCACGGCGACGAAGCACATGAAGGTGAGTTTCAAGGACGACAGAGCTACCGAAAAAGTTAAGTCCATCGATGTGTGCAAAACCTGGGGGAGCGATGGCATAGCATGGCGAAATTGCGAGGTGGAGGCGCTGCGGTTGCCTTTGTTTTCGCTACAATACTGCGCGTTGCACGATGCATCCGCGTTTCGCCTGTTGTTGCCTGTTTTGGGATCCATAATGAGAATTTCAAGCCAAATTATTGTGAGTGCTATTTCGCGTCAAATTGCTCGTATCAAGGTCCCGGTCGCTTCGGCCGCCATCTTGGCAGCCAGCTTAGCGTTCCAGGGCTACGCCGATGATACCGATTGGGCGCAATGGCGAGGGCCAGCGCGCGATGGTCGCGCGGCTCCTCAGTCCTTGTTGAAGTCGTGGCCCGAAAACGGACCCAAACTTCTTTGGAGCATCAAGAACGCGGGCCTTGGATACTCTGCGGTTTCGGTTAGCAATGGACGATTGTACACCTTGGGCCAACGAGGCGCAGAGTGCGTCGCAATTTGCCTTGATGCCGCTACTGGAAACGAAGTCTGGGCACATCGCATCGATCGCGGTACCGAAAAAGGGGATTACCTCACCGAATGGGGTGGTGGCCCGCGAAGCAGTCCCACTATCGATGGGGATCACCTGTATTGCTTAAGCGATCTCGGCGAACTCGTTTGCTTGAAGACCAATGATGGGAGCAAGGTATGGAGCGTAAATCTCGTCAAAGATCTCGGAGGCAAGATTCCTCAATGGGGCTACAGCGAATCGATTCTTATCGATGGTGATCGAGTCGTTTGCACTCCTGGCGGTGATAATTTTATGGTTGCCTTCAACAAAAAGACCGGTGATCGAGTTTACACTTCGAAGGGGTTCACCGACGGCGCCCAATACGTTTCGATCATGAAGACCTCGGTCGCGGGGATTCCAATTTACATCACCGCCGCAAAGCCAGGCCTGGTCGCCTTCCATGCAGAGACAGGGGAGCTGCAATTCAAGAGCCCCACTACAGGAAATGGTGTCGCGGTTATTCCGACTCCCGTTATCGCGGGAAGCGACGTTTACCACTCCTCTGCCTACAAAGCGGGGAATACGCTGCTGTCCCTCACTGCAAATAACGGCAAGGTGGAAATGAAGGAGGTCTACCATTTTGACAGGGAGAGCATGCAAAACCATCACGGTGGCTATGTTCTCGACAATGGAGTGATCTACGGATTCACCAACGAACTGCGAGGCTCTTGGTTGGCGCAAGACCTCAAGACTGGAGCGAACCTATGGACAAAAAAGGTTGGTGGTGCCCGGTCCGGTTCCATCGCCTTCGCGGATGGAATGCTCTATTGCTATGACGATTCCGATGGAACCGTGTATCTGGTCAAACCTTCGAAGGAGGGTTGGGAAGAAGCGGGCAAGGTCAAGCTTCCCGAGCAAACCTCGACCGATCGCGGTCGCGGTGCGATTTGGGCACACCCCGTTATCGCCAACCAAAAGCTCTTCATTCGCGATCAAGAATTGATCTATGCGTACGATATCGCAAAATAACAAGCAGTGCATCGCGCAAGCATCGCATTGCTTGAGGATCTTCTTGACTTGTACGTCATGCCTTGTGTTCCAAAGCTTTCCTCGCTGACCGGTGTCGAGGATCGGTGCACAAGCCGACGTGTCATGACGAAGCGTCGTTGGTCCAGCAAAAGACGGATTGACGACGCGACAGCCATCGGATTGTCAGCCCCTTTCTTCCCTGCACGACCTCGTCCGCCTCTACCAATAGGATCATCGCGCCCGTGAGTGACCCAAACTCGATCGAGCAATATATTCGCCGCTACGAGGCTGGCGAATTGTCGTCCCTCGAGCTTGGGCAAAAAATCCTCCTCGCTTCGATTACTAGCGAGGGAAACATCACGCCCGACCTCGACCGACGGACTCGCACGGGCTACCCTGAAGTCATTTACGGCGCTGGTAAATCGCCTGGCGCGATTCTCGCTGTCGCTGAAGCGTTGCTCCGAACGACGGAACAGATTCTGGTCACTCGGGTGTCACCGGAACAAGCCCGCGTGGTCTCCGAAGCGTTTCCATGGTGCCGGTGGAACCACATCGCTCGCACTCTTCGGATCGGTAACCACGCGATGCCTATCGATCCATTCTGTGTCGAATCAAAGGCTGTCGTTTCGGTCGTTACCGCTGGCACCACCGATGAACCGGTAGCGATGGAAGCCTGCGAAACTTTGGCATGGATGGGTGTTGCATCCCGCATCATCCAAGACGTCGGAATCGCGGGGCCGTATCGCTTGTTAGCCCGTGTCCCCGAACTTAGGACTAGTACCGTGGTCGTTTGCGTGGCAGGGATGGAAGCTGCTTTGCCCAGCGCTCTTGCTGGCCACGTCGCGTGTCCGGTCATCGCGGTTCCCACAAGCGTCGGTTATGGCGCCAACATGGGGGGGATCGCGGCCCTACTCAGCATGCTCAATAGTTGCGCCGCCAACGTCACGGTCGTCAATATCGACGCAGGATTCAAGGGTGGCTATATCGCCGGATTAATCGCCAATATGACCCACCCACCCGGCTGATCTCTGGGGCGGTGTGTGTACGGGGGGCGGGGTGTGTACGGTGCGGGTCTGCACGGGTTCGGAATCCCGCATTTGGTTCTCCAAATTCGTTGACCATAACTTCCAATTAGACCAGGTCGCCGGTTGAAGTTCGCAGGTTGAAGTTCGAGCGTCGCTTCCCGTGTGGGCGCGGGGTATCGCGTACGCTACCATCACAGATCGATTCCTCTCCCCTCGATCTTCTCTACTTCTCGAGAAAGCCGGCATCATGCGTGCTATCCTCGCTCTCGATCAAGGCACCACGAGTTCGCGTGCCATCGTATTTGACCACTCGGGAGCAATCCTTGGTGTCTCGCAAAAAGAGTTTCGACAGTACTACCCGCAAGGTGGCTGGGTAGAACACGACGCGAACGAAATATGGACTACCCAACTCGATGTGGCGCAAGCGGTCCTATCCAAAGCGAACTTGAAAGCTAGCGATATTGCTGCCATCGGAATTACCAATCAGAGAGAAACCACGGTCATTTGGGATCGTGGAACCGGACAACCGATCGCGCATGCTATCGTGTGGCAGGACCGAAGAACCGCGGGGTTGTGCGATCAAATTCGGCAAGCGGGACATGCCGACCGCATCAGCGAAAAAACAGGCTTGGTCGTCGATGCCTATTTCTCCGGAACCAAGATACGTTGGCTGCTCGACAATGTGCCCGGTGCACGCGAGCGCGCCGACCGAGGTGAACTTGCCTTTGGAACGATCGATAGTTGGCTCCTTTGGAACCTCAGTGGTGGCAAGCTTCACATTACCGACGTCAGCAATGCATCGCGCACGATGCTGATGAATCTTCGCACGGAGCAGTGGGACGAAGAGTTATTGCAGTTGTTGAACATCCCTCGTTCGATTCTACCTGAAATTCGTTCCACTAGCGAAAGGTATGGAACCACCGATCCCAATCTATTCGGTGGACCGATCGTGCTCGGCGGTGCAGCCGGGGATCAGCAAGCCGCCCTTTTCGGTCAGAACTGCACTAACCATGGGATGGCAAAAAATACCTATGGGACAGGTTGCTTCATGCTGATGAACATCGGCGAACAACCTCAAGCATCGAAACAGAAGCTCCTTACCAGTGTCGCATGGCGGACCGCGAGCAACCCGGCCTGTTACGCGCTCGAAGGAAGTGTATTTATCGCCGGTGCAACGGTGCAGTGGCTACGCGACGGGCTAGGAATCATTCAATCCTCAACGGACGTTGAGCGATTAGCATCCCAGGTGCCCGATAGCGACGGAGTTTATCTCGTTCCTGCCTTTGCGGGATTGGGAGCGCCTCATTGGGATGCCTACGCGCGGGGGACGATCGTCGGCATCACCCGAGGCACGACCGCTGCGCATCTGGCGCGCGCTGCCCTGGATGGGATCGCTTACCAAGTTGCCGATGTGTTGACAGCGATGGAAACGGATAGCGGACTAAGCATCCAAGAACTGCGGGTCGACGGGGGCGCATGTGTTAATGATCTCATGATGCAGTTCCAAGCAGACATTTTGCGATGCCCTGTGGTTCGCCCACAAGTCATCGAAACGACTGCGTTGGGGGCCGCGTATTTCGCGGGATTGGCAGTTGGATTCTGGAAGGACGAGAAAGAGCTCCAATCGATTTGGAAAGCCGAGCGTATTTTCGAACCGAAAATGGATGAATCCTTAGCCATCGAAAAACGATCGCGCTGGCTCGATGCGCTCCATCGATCGCGAGATTGGGAGAAGCACGCGTGACGCCCAGTACCCATGGTGTGATGGATCGCGCGCGTTCCTTGCAGCGAATCATCGAGGATCCCGAGTATCTTTGGGATATCGTGGTTGTCGGAGGTGGAGCGACAGGTGCGTATGTCGCCCTCGATGCGGCCAGCCGCGGATACAGCGTCGCGCTGCTTGAGCGTTCAGATTTCGGGAAAGGGACCTCGAGCCGAGCGACGAAACTCGTCCACGGAGGGGTGAGGTACTTAGCCCAAGGCAACATCAGTCTTGTTCGCGAAGCACTTCACGAACGGACCCTCCTCCTACAAAATGCGCCTCATGTTGTTCATGAATTGTCATTTGTTGTTCCTTGTAAAAATATTTTCGAGAAATGCTGGTACCGACTCGGGTTTTTCGTTTACGACTGGCTTGCCGGCGCGAGCAGCTTTCATCGTGCGAGAGGACTAACGCCATCGGAATGCATGAGGCTGGCTCCTGGCCTCTCTCCCCAGAAAGCAAGAGGAGGTGTTCTGTACTCCGATGGACAATTCGATGACACTCGCCTGCTGATCAATATTTTGCAAACCGCCACCGAGCACGGCGCTGCGGTCGTAAACTATGCGAATGTGGAAACTATCGCCAAGGATTCCAGCGGAAAAGTCAACGGTGTTCTATTTCGCGACGTTGAAACGGGAAATATGCATTCGTTGAACTCGCGATGTGTTGTCAATGCAACCGGCCCGTTTGTCGATGATGTAAGGCGATTGGATTCCGCCTTCAATGAACCGATGGTGTCAGCCAGTCAAGGTGTTCACATTGTTCTTCCTCGAGGATTTCTTCGGGGGAATGCGGCGGTGATCGTTCCAAAAACTTCAGATGGCCGAGTGATTTTTCTCATTCCTTGGCATGATCATGTCGTGGTAGGAACTACGGACACACCGATCGACCGACCCGTAGAGGAGCCGCGCGCGTTGAGAGAAGAGATTGATTTTCTGCTTTCGACAGCAAGTCAGTACCTGATGCATCATCCTACGCGAGATGACATTCGAAGCGTCTTTACCGGCATCCGTCCTTTAGTGAAAAAAAGCGGAAAGGGGCGCAACACATCGAAGCTGTCAAGAGACCACATGATCGAGGTTACTCGCTCGGGCATGATCACGATTACCGGTGGAAAATGGACAACTGCTCGACGCATGGCGGAGGATTGTGTGAATCGTGCCGCATCGCTCGCAAACCTCCACTATTCGCCATGTAAAACCTCGACGCTTCGACTCCATGGCTATGTAAAAGGCACAATGCCCAATCGGTATGAGCCAGGAGTATACTGGTCTAAGCCATGCACAGATGTCTACGGCAGCGATCGAATAGAACTTGAAGGACTCGCGCGATCCAATCCGATTTTTAGAAATCCGATTCTCGCCGACTGGCCCGGACTACGTGCAGCTGAAATCATATGGGCGGTCCGCCATGAAATGGCCCGTACGGTCGAAGATGTCCTGGCCCGACGTTGCCGTCTCCTGTTTCTGGACACCCGAAAAGCGGAACTCGCGGCACCTGCGGTGGCTGAGATCATGGCTAGGGAATTGCATCGGGGCGCAGATTGGGTTGAACAGCAAGTACAAGACTTTCAAAAACTACTCGAATCGTATCGCATCTAAAAAGAGGAATCGAGGTGGATCCATGTCCCCATATCTTGCAGAGTTTATCGGAACGACTTTATTGATTGTTTGGAAACGGCGTTGTCGCCAACGTGTTGCTCGCAAAGACCAAGGGGCACGGCAGCGGTTGGATCGTGATCTCGGCAGGCTGGGGAATCTCGGTATTTGTCGGTGCGTTTTGCGCTGAAAAATATAGCGGCGCTCATCTCAACCCGGCCGTAACACTGGCGATGCTCATTGCGGGTAAGATAGACACAAGCGCAGCCATAGGATACGCAATTGCTCAATTCCTCGGCGCCATCTTCGGAGCCTTTTTAGTCTACATCTTTTATTATGACCATTTCGTAGCAACCGAGAGTAGCGATGACAAATTGGCTTGCTTCTGCACAGGCGCCAACATTCGGAATCACACGCAATCGGTGATCTGCGAAGCGATTGGGACTTACGCATTAATCCTGCCGATCTTCCTAATGGTGGCTCCAAGCTTGGAAACGGTACCGATAGTTCCGGGAGCGTCAGAAAGCAAACTGGGGCTTGGGACGCTTGGACTCCTTCCGGTGGGCCTATTGGTATTTGGCATTGGTTTATCCCTGGGAGGTACGACGGGCTATGCGATCAATCCCGTTCGCGATCTCGGGCCTCGCATTGTCCATGCAATCCTCCCAATACCTGGGAAGCGGGACAGCGATTGGGGATACGCTTGGGTACCCTTGGTTGGACCACTGCTCGGTGCAAGTCTCGCTGCGCTAACTTTCCTGGCTATGAATTCGTTTAGGTAGAGGCACTAAGCCTCTTCAAATCGTCCAGTACGTCGTTCATTCATCGCCACATACGCTGCACTAGCGATAGTAACTGCCATTCGATTGCATTTTGGGGTACCATATCCGCCACCTCAAAAAAATCGCCTATTAGCACCCGCAACGCAGGTTCGTCGACTGCAAAGGAAATCATGGAAACCAAAGTTTTAGGGAACTCGGATCTGAAACTCTCGCGGATCGGTATTGGCGCGTGGGCGATCGGTGGAGGAGGTTGGGCTTTCTCGTGGAGCGATCAAGACGACGCGGTTAGCATTCGATCGATCCACGCGGCCCTTGATGCTGGTATGAACTGGATCGATACGGCCGCTGTATATGGGCTTGGGCATTCCGA
>Ga0315899_10008730_pt1 | contig 10859 bp, 10 predicted proteins | sample LakEriMetagenome_2_FD_203518 | JGI IMG/M metagenome (GOLD analysis project Ga0315899, IMG submission 203518) | Freshwater fungal communities from buoy surface, Lake Erie, Ohio, United States - Buoy 4 MA112 | ecosystem: Environmental > Aquatic > Freshwater > Lake | place: USA: Lake Erie, Ohio...
TCTTAGCTACCTCACTGAAATGACCACACGAAGAAAAAGTACTCCCGACACAGAAACAGTTCCCCCAGATAACACCGAGGAGACAACCACTGTGACAACTGCACCTGAACACCCTATCGAGGAACTAGGCGAGTCTCACATGGAGCCTCACCAGGAAATCCCTCAGGAGGACCACCCTGAGGCAAGCTCCGAGGTGCCCCCTGTGAAAGAAGCAGAGGCGGCACTACGACCACCCGCACTCGCTAAGCGACTACCGTCAAAAAACACTCCGAAATTTTCCCTCAAGATACGGTAAACTATGCCCCAAAGCCTGAGAAACATTCCATGGATTCGACAACAGGCCGAGATGGCGAAAGCCATCGAAGCCAACGCAAGGTACGCCGGGTCACCCAGGGGAACTGTTCGTGGGACCATAATTAGTGTTGAAGACCCTGAAGACTTGGGAAGAGTCAAGGTGCTGTTCGACGCCATGAATCCTCAGGATATCCCGTCAGTCGAAGGTGCTGGGGAGTTTTCTCTACCGAGGCCAGGAGAGTCAAGCAACTTGTCACACTGGCTCGATGTTTCCCCGGCATTTAAGGGAAAGCAGCCGAAGACACTCGAAGGAAAGAGAGTGAATATCGCCCTAAGTAACGGAGAGTACCACTATGCAGTTTTGCAAGACGTACTGTACGATCCTCAGAATTTGACAGATGGCTCTCAACAAGCTCTACAGATTCCGAGCAATAGCACAATGACTCGGCTGCCGATATACGAAGCTGGCGGTCTGCCCCCGGCATGCAAGGAGAACCACGGCTGCACTGTTGTTGAAGAAAATGGTCCAATGAACTCAGATTGGGTGTGTATTTGTCTGAAGAGAGACGGACAGTACATTTGGGTAAGGCACGCAGATTTAGCGCACGGGCACGCAGGCGGAAACGATGTTACATCGCAGGTTGACTCTGCTGGAAATCGTCTCAGCCCTGGACAAATGGCTGCAACATACGACCACGTCTTTGTTACAAGTCATCAGGAAATGAAAAAAGAGGGGCGAACCGGGTACTCTACTGCCCCTGCCGGTAATCCTTGGGGGTCTGCTGCAGCGTGGGCACCGCCCCCGATGAGCACGATACAAGCGTTCAAGTTTGTGGAAGGGCCTTTGTTCAGCCAAGACACTGCCCTTAGCTTTGCACGAAATTCTGGGTTTATCGATAATATTACCGGGTCGTTCATAACCACCTACAACCCTGAAATTCTCGCTGCAGTTGAGAGTGTCCCAGGGTCGAATTTTACGAAGACGGCGATTCAGCAAGCACAAAAAGTTCTAAACTTCTCAGAAGTTTTTAGAAAAGTCATAGCAGACCCAACTGACTTTGTGAAAAAGGCAGCAGAAAAGTCTCTGCCGTCCTATGTCCCTGGAGCAACCAAGTTTGTTATTTCGACCCTTCAAAATCCTGCGGCAACAATAAAAACTGTTTTCTCTAAGCTACCCTCCTTACCAAACCCATTCAAATGACTTTCACCGAGGATTACGACCCAGGCTTTGTCAACTCTCCAGGGTTCGGCCAGAGTGCTACAAACCCATTGGCACCAGTGTTCTACAAATCTCTCGGAGTAGTTGAGAACCTCTGTGTATACGACTCAATTTACGCGGCCAACTCTGTAAGTGCCCACGTTTCTTTCTCCATCGGAAAAAGCTTCCTGAGTCAGGAAAGATTCTTTGTTGCTGTACCCACAACTTTTCTTGAACCGGTGACTTGCGAACAGGATCTGAGAGTCGAGGCGATAACCAACACGGACAGACTTATTGTGGACGGAAAAGAGTACCGAGACCGGGTTATTGTCGCTAGGAACGGAACTTTCCACGCACTGGTGAGAGTCTAATGGCAGTACGTCGCCCATCGGTCTATCGCCAAGGGGAATTTATCTTTCAGGACTTCTTGTACTTTCAGGACGGGGCAAGTGAGCTGCGGTATGTCCTAGGAAAGTATGATGGGGAGCCCTACGAGTCCGTTGCTCAAACTTTCGATCACCCCGCACCAGGTTTAAGGGGAGGGAGCATAGTATCCCGAATAGACTACACAGTGAGCGGTAAGTTGCTCACGATAGACAATTGGGAAGTCAACTGGAGAGACGAGTGGCCCCTTCGTCTGGCCTTCCAATTCCTTATAAATTGTCTCTACTCTCCAGCTCAAGGATACTCGGTGCGAGCCCATAAGGATATATACTCGTTTTGGGTGTCCGAGAACCTGTTCCCTGTGTCGAACGACCCAAAAGATTACTTGCTGCGTTGACTGCTTTGTGAGTTTCGCCCCGTTACAGGGTAAAACCTTGTACAAGGAAAGAGTCGAATGTCAGTACCGCAGATAAAGGAGGCCATACTCTCAGCACCAAGTACGGTTGTCCTATACTTCGATAGCCCACTTGACACTCGGGTCAGTGTCCCCATAAGTTCTTTCACTGTGAACTACGGCCAGTACGGAGTAGAGACATTCGTGTACTCCTCGGACACAATGGTGTCCCTTGGCCTAGACAGCTGTTTGTCTGCTTGGGACGAGGTATTTGTTTCCTATGAGCCCCCCGTCGCCTTAGCGTCCTGCATGAGAGGGCCAGTCCCCCCCACAGCCAGTGATGTTGTCAAGAAAAGAAACGCAGTACGAGGCTTTTACCGAGTTTCAGTCAGAAACACGCTCACACCGAGCGAACAAACGGAAAGCTCTCGCAAAGGTTCCAACCTTGGGCAGACCATTGGCGGCTACGGCTATCCGCATCAAGATCGCTCAGGTGTATTAACTCCGAACAGGTCTGACCCGCGAAGTGCGTCCCCCGACGACTTCATTATCGCGTACGGACTCAAAGAGGCCATACAACTTACGAACATTGACGACGCGAGTGCAAACTCGGTGAATGTTGCCAAGATGCGAATGGCAATCGAGGATGCAAACGCTCTCATAGACTCATACATTGAGCAATCAGGGAAAGCGGGAAAGGTGCTAATTACGAGTAACCGCCGCCGAACAGCTCTTATTATAGCTCGATACTACCTGGATAATGTTCGGCGAAGAGAAGATGTTTTCAAGGACTACACTGAAGCGCTAAAGCAGCTCGACGCCGAACGAGAGATGACGTCGGTTCGTGCAGGCCATGGCGATTCAGCTATCGACACCAAAGCGGGAATCATGCGTTCTTGGCGCGTTCCCCAACGGTACAACGGAGTTTCAGGTAAAGGTTTCGGCGGATGGAACACGGACATGGCGGGAGACCAGGCTCCGGACTTTCGTGCTGGTTTCGGGGCAACGGGGCAAAACAACTCTGAAACTAACTGGATCTCAGCACGAAACTACGAGGACTTAGGTGGGACCCCGCAAATTACAGAGCCGAACGACGCAGGTGGCTATCGCGTTAACGGCTCTGATACGATCTACCCTTAAGTCCTAACCTAAATGGAACTGAATACAATAACGAAAATAGAGCAATTCCTCTGCGACTCTCTTATTGCCTCCCCCCTCATACCAATTGGGGTTAATGTATTGCGTTTGGCTGACGCGGTTGAGAATGAGGGCGTTGTAACTCAGACGAACAACATTGTTGTGCGCTACGAAAGCTCAACAAGCAATGTTAAGAACCGAGTGCCTTTCATATACGAAGACACTCTCAATTTCGAGCTTAACTTTTCGTGCCAAAACTACCTGACGAGTTCAGGGCACGACTTTGCCACGCAACTCCTAATGGGCGCAAAAATCACACTGTCGGGAAGCGCTCCTTCAGGCGCTTACGTGCAAGTTTTGGAACCTTTTCGCTGCTCTACATCCCAGTTTACAGGCTTAAGTCCCGAGTCCCAGTACACCTACACTCAAAACTGGTCCGTAACCATAGAGGAAACCCTGCCGTATATAGCACTCGACCCTTGTGTTCAACGTGGTGATTGCCGACAAATTTTCCCCACACGAAATGTCCTAACTTCCTTGCCTTTGGCGGGTGTCCTCGATGAGGCAACAGGGAGTGTATATGTGCCATGGTACCCTGAGATGAACCCCCTAGAGGCAGAGTTCACGGACGCACTCGGAGTGCAGTGGAGTGAAGAACTCACGCAGTCAGGAGATTGGGTCTATGTATGCAGCCCGAGTGAAGTATTCCTCGAAGACCCTTTAAATCAGCCAATCTACTTATTAAGCAATAAGAATTTCACGGCGGACGGTCGCTTGGTTGTAACAATTTGGAACGCCACAACAAAGCAGCCCATAAAGGAAGTTTTCTATGTTGACTCTGGGAAAAAGCTTGCTCGTTACGCTGTGGATCTTTGGAGGAACACGGTTTCTGGTGCGACTAAGGGGGGGATAGACCCCCTAAGTGTGAAAGATGCGTCCTGGTCTTCGGGACTCACTTACGGGGAGTTCGCAGTTGTAAGGGGGGCGAATCAAACCTTGTACTCGGACCCTCTGGACCCGAATGGCAAGTTGCAAACTTTAATGGGCGGAGCACTCGTCGGTGTGAAGCCAGACACGTTTATTCAAACACCGAGGGGGCGGTTCTACTTTGTAGCTCAGTCTCCGCAGGGTAAAGGTTGGTTGGTACAAGATTCCTTCGAGCTTGCGTCAATTAACTCCCTATGGAAACTCGGCTGCATTCCTTGTGAGGGTGGGCCAAATCCCCCAAGTCTCTGTTAAGTATGGCAACTCCCGCACAACTCTGGGCACAGTACGACGTTGCTGTTAAGTCCAACAATACAGCCTTGGCACAGGCGATCCTTAAACAATTGCAAAACTTCAAGAGTTACCCAACTTCAAATACAGGGTGCTCACGATGCAGAAAAACACTATGACAACAAGTTCGAACGACAAAATTTTGAGGCAGAAAGAGACCCTTGCCGCAGCAGCATTGCAGGTTGCTGAAGACGCTCTTGAGTTACTTCAAGACCACTTGGAGGAGTGTAGTACTCGGGATCTTGTGACGGTGTTCAACTCGGCTGTGAAAGCACACCGCGAGATTGTGTCGGATATTGTGAGTCTGACCGATTCGGAGAGCAAACAGGAGCAGATCCTGGCGAAAGAGTATAACGGGACACTTACGAAATTGCTGAAAAATCTTGAGTGAGAGACCCGTAAAACGTATAACAGTGTAATATGAACTTTCGCCCCCCGTCTATAACACACGCTTCTCAGTTAGAGGAAAAATCCCGGTGGAGAAAATATACGAAAGGTATTCGAGAGCTTGAACTTCTTGAGGCACCTCGATCTGTAATTCAGGAGTTCAGGTTCAAGGCTGCCCGAGATTGTTTCCTGGCCTTTTGTGATATCATGAAAAATGGGGACTTAAACGTTTCCCCCTTTCACGAGATTATTGCAAGTGCCTTTGAGGATCTTTTCGAACGTCGATACAATCGGCTTATTATTTCGTGCCCCCCGCGTTCAGGAAAGTCTATGCTTTCCACTATGTTTTTAGCGTGGTTGCTCGGAAAAGACGAAAGAACTCAGCACATCTTGGCTTCTTACGGTGCTTCCCTATCTCAGAAGTTTCACAGAGAAGCTGTCGTAATGATGAAGACTCCCTCGTTTAGGAAGGTCTTTCCTGAGTTTTCAGGATTTAACCGTGACTCGAAATATGATTTAGTGGGTGGTGGTTATGTACTTGCGACATCCGTTGGAGGTATTCTCACTGGGTTCACGTCTGGAACCATAGACATGGAATCCACGGGTATTGGTGCAGCACTAATTGACGACCCATTGAAATCTTCTGACTCTAAAGCAGCGCTGGACAACTTAGAAAGTTGGTGGGCAGAGCAAATGTCCACACGAAGAACAAACCACTACGCTCAAGTTATTATAGCAACCCGTTTTCATGAAAAAGACCTTCACGGGGTCTTGATGGATGGAGATGGTTTATACGACCCGGAAGATAATCCTTTTGGATGGAGGTGGATAAACATAGCAGGGCTCTGTGAGGACCCTGACAATGACCCTCTAGGTAGAGAGATGGGAGAAAGCCACTGGCCCGACAACCCCGCTTTCTCTGTTCCGATGCTTGAGTCCCAGAAAAAGATAATGGGTAGCTTTAAGTTCGCAGCACTTTACCAAGGGGTTCCTGTATCGGCTGAGGGACAGATTGTAAAGAATAGCTGGGTCAAGGTAATTGAGGAGGAAGACTGCCCTACCCTGGACGTTGTATGGTTTGGAGTTGACTGCGCTTTCTCCGAGCGAGAGAAAGCAGATGAAAGTGCGATCTGCGTCGCGGGCATAAACACTCGTAATCCAGATACTGTTTACATTCGTGAGATTGTTAAGGGTAAGTGGGGCTTTCCTGACTTAATTGACTCAGTAAAGCAGCATTACACCCTATACAACGCAAAAGTTCTGTGCATTGAAAAAGCAGCATCGGGGCACTCTCTCATTCAAATGCTGAAGCGAGAGGCTAAGATACCTATTGAGGAGATGAGGCCGCTAAAGTCAAAGACGACTCGCCTTCAGGCAGTTTGCCCTTTACTTGAAAACCATCGCGTTATACTGGTTCGAGGACTATGGACTGACGCGTTCGTAAAAGAACTAACGTCTTTTCCGTACGTTCGCCACGACGATAGTACTGACGCCATGGTATGGGCGCTGACTTACTACTCGCTCAAAATTGACTCCGTTGACCGGGGCATACAAGACTCGATCATTCAGAGTCGAAAATGGGCTGGTGACCTACGCAGACCGATGTTCAGAGACGGTCACTCCTACGGTGGGCTTTTCGAAGAGCGAATTGTATCGGTCGGGGGACGAAGAGTCCCCCGCAGTACGGGCTTAAACGACCCTGACCCCCAGTCTGCCGAGACACTTGATAGGGGCATTTTCCGGGGTGGCCGCAGCCGAGGTCTTCGAAGTGGGTCCGGCTACGACCTTTTCAATTAGTTTACTTCAGGTTTCGACCCATGGAGTGAATTCCAATCAATTTCAACCAACCACGTAAAATGAAGTCTAAACACCAGAAAGTAACGCATGCTTCCCAGCTAGCAGAGAGCTCAAGCTGGAGGAGCTACCAAAGAAAACTTCTTGAGCTGAAACTTGAGGGGTTGCCTCAAGAGGCTTACACTAAGGAAAGTGCAAAAAATAGCTTTCTTGCTTTCTGCGATCTTGTGTCCGATGCAGGAGGTTTCGCACTCGAAAACGCACCGCTCGATGCAAAAGCGTACGAAGTGATAGGGTCCGCCTTTGAGGACATTGCAGAAGGAAGGTACCCAATTCTCCTCGTGTCAATGCCACCACGATCAGGAAAAACCACTCTGGGGGTTCACTTATTGTCCTGGCTCTTAAGGAAAGACTCTACTGTTAGTCATGTAGTAACTTCTTACGACCAAAGTGCATCCAGATTTGCAGCAAGTAGGGTGAAGGAACTGATTAGTACTCCTTCCTTTGGAGGGATTTTTTCTAAAGTTCATTTGGAACCGCACCATGTTTCGCCGTCTGCTCCTGGGAGTTCTGTGTGCGGTCTCGCCTACGGGGGATTCAGAGGGGCCGGAGTTTGGTTGATCGATGACTATCATAAGTATATGGGCAATGGTGTTAATAGTGAATGGGTGGAGCAAGTTGGAACCCTAGGAGTAGCGAATAGGGCCACAGTTGTTCTCGGGTCTCGAAGAGGTGAGGGAGACATTTTCAGCTACTTTCTGGAAAAGTACGGTGTCTTTGACCCTGTTCTTAACCCGAAAGGAGCCGTTCACATTAACTTGTCCGCCATCATTGAGAGCGAAGAAGAAGCCAAGGTTGACATCCTCGGCAGGAAACCTGGACAGAGCATCAATGATGCTAACACCACATTTAGCCCGAAGAATCTTCAGGACTTGCGGAAAACAATAGGAGATGTAAAGTTCTCGTGGTTGTACAAAGGGGTGCCCACTAGCGGATTCGGAGTCTACTCTGAGGTCCCACCTCTAGATAAGGTTATTATCTCTATTGACCCTTCTTGCTCACCCCTCAACGCTAACAAGACTGGGATTTGTGTAGCAGGGTCTACGAAGGAAAAAGACTGTGTGTACATTCTCGAAGCGTACCATGCAAATTGGAACTTGGAGACTGTTGGCGTAATTGTTTCTCTGGCCGCCAAAGCATACGGCGTGACAGAAGTTGTTATTGAGTCGTCTATGGCGAGTGAGCACTGGAGACAGTACCTAGAGAAGCTAGGTTTACCTGTTCGAGTGAGCAAGGAGAGAGTGGTGGCTAAGGCACTTGCGACCAATCTAATGGTAAAGTCGGGGAAAGTAGCATCCAACCCAGATATACACAACGTGTTGTTTAAAAGTTGGGAGTGCATTGGATCGTACTCAGATATAATGGATGCTATTTTGGTTAGCTTCATGGAACTGCTTCCACCTGCTGTTTAATTCCGGTGTAGATTGCGATTCGCAACCGCACAAAAAGTTGCTGTTGTTTCTCTACAGTTAAAATGGCTATTTCACCCACTGACAAAAACACTGAAATAATGCAGGAGCTACACGGCACTCGCTGCCTCATTACAAGTCCTTCCTCGGACAAGTACCTTCGTCAAGCGAAGACACGAAAAGAGTACCTGATTCCCGAAGACTCCTACTCTCGGTGGTGTGGCGGGGCCGACGGTTTTGATCTATTCGTAGAAAGGGTTCACGAGTGACTTGGACAATATAAGTCAGGCGAAAAAAAAGGGGGGGCCAGCGGGTAAAATCACTCGTAGGGTTTCCCTTTCACAATAAACTCTACCAAACGTTTCGAAGAGGGAGAAGGATTATGTAGTCCTGGTTATCAACGAAGAATACACGCTATCCACTGTTGTCAAATCCTCTTATACTATGTTGAAAAGTCGAGACAAGCGAAAGTCACGTCGCGCTGAAACAGCTCAAACGGTTGAACGTTCCTACGGCAGGGGTATGGATGTCATACCTTTCTACTCAAAGTCTGACCGCCAAGAAGATCTTTGGACTTCCTTAAACAAAAATACAGTCACCATAGCTATTGGACCCTCCGGAGTTGGAAAAACTCTTGTGGCTTTGTGGTGGGGTTTGACTGAGATTTCAAAGGGTAATATACAGAAAGTTTACTACATTCGAAGTGATGTAGGATGCTCTCATCAAAGAAGTAGGGGTGCCTTGCCTGGAACGCTTGAGGAAAAGATGAAACCTCTTGTTGGACCAGTATACGACAATTTGGTTGTAATGACTAAGAGTAGGGGGGCTGCTGACTACTTGGTTGATAAGAAAATTGTAGAGCCCACTCTTCTAGAAGACTTACGGGGAAGATCGCTAAATGAGTGTCTGATTCTTTTTGATGAGGCTCAGAACTCTATGCCCGAAAACGTCAAAACCGTCATTAGTAGGGTTGGAAAAGATTCAAAAGTTATCATTACAGGAGACACTAGACAAATTGACCTCGATGTGTTTAAACCTGAAAACGGACTCTTAGACTGCTACCATCGACTTTCATCCATTCGGGGTGTAGGGAGAGTTAAGTTTGAAAGAGAGGATATTGTAAGAAATGGAATTATAGCTGAAATCTTGGAGGCTTACGAAGCTTGATCACTAATTTCCTTGACGTGGTATCATGATTGAGACAAGGGGCCGAAAGGCCCCTTTACGCTTGAGAAGCAAACAGGGTAAAAAAAAAGGGGGGGGGGCGAGACCTGCGCACTTCCGTAGTCTTCACACTTTCAACCATGAACAAACTCGACCACTGTTACCTTGAAGCCCTTTCAGAAGCACTGAAAGGTAACTTAGGCGAGGCTTTAGAACTTCGCAATGAAGCGGATGCGTTAGCATCCGAAGGTTTCTCCTTCTCTGAGGACTACGGGAGTAAATACCCGTTCATTGAAGAGGCTGTAAACACACTCCTTGGCTCTTTTGACTTTACAAGATGTGTCCGAGCCGACGGCTCGGCCTATGGTACCCGAGGGAAGTGTAAGAAGGGTACAGAGCAAGCCAAACCCATACAGATGACTTCTCTTGCCAACTCGCGACCTAAGAGAATGGGAGAGTTATTGAGAGACCATAAAAAGGCACTAAAGGATTTAAAGTCTCTCCATAGGAGGGGAACTTCTATATATGAGCCAGGGGGAATTTTTCAGGAAGTTATGGACAAAGAGGAAGAGGTGTTTAAAACAGAGGGAGAATTAATGAACGAGGAACCTAAATTAGCAAGAGCAATTTCTGTTAGTGCCACTCAATTAGCAAATCAGTATAGGGGTCAGGCTGATAAACAAAGACAAAAACTGGAAAAACTGGTCCAGAATAATGGATCAGGTTACATACGACCAGGGGGACGTCGAGACCAGGAGAGTGAAGCAAGACACGCTTGGGGTAGAAATGATGATGCAGCAGATTTCCACGATAAGCGAGCCAAACAGGCGGATGGAATTTTGTTAAAGTATAAATTAGACGCGGTGTAGAATTACGCTAGCCGAGATAGACTCAGGAAGGTGCGGGGTGCTTTCAGGGTGAGTTTCAACTCACCCAGGGTTACGGGGGGGGGGGGTAAAACTCACCATAGCCAGACATAACAACAGCACCGTGATTTGTGCCCCGCCAAAGCCCAGCCTTGAGGCAAAACCATGAGGAGAGACACTCGCTTCCCTCGCCCCGACCGCTTGGCCTTAGAACAAAGCCTGCCACCTGGCTCCCTCAGCCACCCTCAGTCCCACGGAGTGTGGTCCGTTTTCTTGCAGTGTGACGACCCCTCAGATGTTGCACACAAGTTTCGTTCGTATCGCGACAGCAACCTGTGCACAATCCCCCGCGAGCAACTTCGAGCAATGCGAGACACCTTGATCCTTGGTATGAGAGAATCGAACAAAGCATCGGCAAAGCCACTCAAGGAAAAGCAAAAGGGCCGGCATTACGCTGACTACGACAAAGAATGGGTGGAAAAGCCCCGTAATGGAGC
>Ga0315899_10008731_pt1 | contig 10859 bp, 13 predicted proteins | sample LakEriMetagenome_2_FD_203518 | JGI IMG/M metagenome (GOLD analysis project Ga0315899, IMG submission 203518) | Freshwater fungal communities from buoy surface, Lake Erie, Ohio, United States - Buoy 4 MA112 | ecosystem: Environmental > Aquatic > Freshwater > Lake | place: USA: Lake Erie, Ohio...
GGGAGGGAGGTACCTGCAAAGCACCAGCGGTTGTGGCCTTCGAGCTGCTTGAAAAACATTCTGTCCTCCGCTACTCCGTACACGTGCGACTGACAGGAAATGACAAGAGAAAGACAAAAAAATTACCACACACACACACACACACACACACACATTCACACACGGACACACGCACCCGCACGCAGACGCGCACACACGCACGCACTCACGCACACACACACACACCCTCATGCATTGTCGCGAGCACGCACGCACGAACAGCATGCGCACACGTGCGCGGTCACTCTGCCTTGCGCCTTGCCGAGGTATACAAGAAGATACGCACATGAATGTGTACTCTATAGAATGTGTTCTTAATAGAATGTGTTCTCTATAGCCTTGCCGAGATAGACAGGGAGATACGCACATAACTCATCTCTATCTATATATTATAGAGGGCGAGAGAGAGCAAGAGAGAGAGAGGGAGGGAGGGAGGGAGGGAGGGAGGGAGGGAGGGAGGGAGGGAGGAAGGAGAGAGAGCGAGAGAGAGAGAGAGAGAGAGAGACAGACAGACTGAAAGAGAGAGAGAGAGACACAGAGAGAGAGAGAGAGAGAGAGAGAGAGAGAGAGAGAGATCCATGCCGTCTTGTATCACAGCGCGACAAAGGGCACAACGAAAAAAAAAACCTCTAGAATCTCAGCCTTTTCGAGCAGTGACTGCGAGAGCGCCGCAGAGATGTCGCCGCCCGGCACTTTGCCCACAAGCAACGAATTGAACACGATCAATGTCTCATCGAGATCCCACACGAAGACCGTACGTGGCGACCACTCAGGGGGCGCACCCGCATCGTGCTGCACTTTTTGCCGCTTTGTCTCGGGCTGGTATCCACCAGCCCCCTCGTCTTCACTCTTTTCTCTGTTGGCTGCACCGTTCAAGGTCTGCGTGGCCTGCGGACAAGCAGAGGAAGGTGGAGGTGTGGAGTCCGCAAATGGGTCGTAATCATCTCCTGCATCATCTCGCGCCACCGCGTGTTCATCTGGCGCTGCACGCGTGCTCTCCTTGTGCGGCGGCCAATTCTGCTGTTGCTGCGGTGGCTGATACTGCTGCTGCTGGTAGGTGGGGGCATGCTGAATCTGCTGCCCATTCTGCTGTGGCTGATACTGCTGCTGGTGGTGACTTGGAGGTTGCGGGTAGGTGGGGGCATGCGGCTGGTGAATGTGCTGATGCTGGTTATTTTGCACCGGTGCTGGGTAGGTATTGAATTGGCACAGTGTTGGGTGCCCGCTGGGGGCGTACGGCGGCATTGGCTGCGAAGGATTTGGAGCCGGGAGCAGGCTGGCCCAGACTGATTGTCCTGCGGAGTGAATCATCAATGCGCTTAGAGCGGTACCCCTCGGAAACAAGCAGGGCCGACACGTGCGGGGGAATCTTCCAGAATACTGAAAGGATGGTGCTACCTGTTGGCACGTGCGTGTAGTACGCATGCTCACCGCTCCAGCCGCCAAACCGGTACGATCCCTCTGTGTTTTTTTGCGTGCAGACGCCGTGAGACAAAAGGATTGATGCTGCCGCGCAGTGGCAAGAGAGAGATCAGCATCGAACCCGGATATCCCGAGATTGAAACGGGTTCGCCGACGAGCATTATGTGCGGCACCACGGTCGTTTTAAAAAGGCGGGAAACCGGGGAAAAAAGAAAAAGTAAGAAAATGTTCGCACTTATTCGGGCGCTGCATGAGAATACGCAGATGCTCTGGGGGCCCAATGACGACTCGTACAGCACGACTGACTACTACATGTGAGAAGCTGCTTCGGCTGCTGCTGCATGCGCTTCCTCGCAACGTAAACCCTGGCGCCTTGCCCCGCACCCATTTTTTTTGCGGCGAGGGTCGGGCTGCGGCGGCCACACGCACGCCGCACGTCCCTGGCCGACAGCGTCGTTCGATGCCCAAGTTTAGGATAAGTCGGCAAAGTTTAGGCGCCGTCGGCCGTGTGTTTTCACTCCAACGGCCTCTGCCGATGCTTACACAAATACGAACACCCACACAGGCCGACGGGTTCGTCCGACAACGTGCACTACTGGGCGATGGAGCCGCAGCAAGTCACACCGACCCCTAACCCCGGCCCGGCCGGCTCATCCGCATACTATGCATAGAGATATACATCGCACATACTTTTCAAGCAACTGAGTGGGGACGGCGTCTCGGCAGCGCATTGCACCAGTGTGAACGAGCCATCCATTCACGGAAGCAGAAATCAAATCGAAGCAGAGCATCGCCTGGACTATAATAAAGATCTAAATGCGTTATTGCATGCACCCCGCTGCGGCGCGGCGGCAGATAGGGAGAGAGAGAGAGAGAGAGAGAGAGAGAGAGAGAGAGTAAAAAGTTTCGTTGACAATCAATAAGTGACTAAGGTCGGTAAGCACAATGCCCAGTCGGGTAACACCGCCTCTGGGTGCACGGGCCCAGCATATGACGGCGAGTTCTGCAACCCTCCTCCCTCCCTATAGAGACCCTTCCCCTTCTCCCCCTTTTCCCTCACTCCACGTCGGGTCTCCACCGCTTCTGGGGAAGTTTTCCACTACTGCAGGTGAGAGGGCCTCGCGGCTCGCGTACAGTAGCACGGAGGGATAGGGTGAGAGGCTAGTCGTCATCATGTCTAACTGATGCCGGCGTTACGTGGTCGCGCCTCCCTCATTCATCGCTTTGCTTTGAAACCTTCCTCCTCCAGTGGGAGCCAGGGATCGAGGGATGCCGGGAGAAAGAAAGTGGAACACATGGATGAGGGAAGTAGTGGAGGAGGAGAGACGAGTGAAAGGGGGCGGTACGAGATAGAGGAAAGGAGGGACTCCGAGGACTCCCCTCTCCTCCTCTCCAGGCAGCGCAGGGTGCGCAAGCGCAGACATTTCTGACGCTGGAGTGCCAGCACGCGCACAAGAGAAGCTAGGTAAACCAGCACACGCCACATCCCCTAAAAACGCTGTATTACATGCAGACACACAAAAACTGCCAGTGTAGCTCCAGCGCTTTACCGCAGGCGGCGGGCCTCGCGCTCGGACTCGAGCAGCACAAGGATGTCCCCCTCGCGAACCGGCCCCTGACAGCGGCCATACTTGTTAGAATCGGGCCAGGCGGGAGGTCCGTCCGTATCTGTAACCTAAAATACCGCTCGGCACTCGCAGACAAGCAAGCAGGGGCTATGTGTCATCGCACGCGTCGAATGGCACTAGGCCACCGATCATCCCCTCCTAAGCCGCCCGTGTCGGCCCGCCAGTCCTATGGGGACACAACCATCGTGCGCACGAGCCCATGGGATGCCCGTGCGTTGGCTGCCGCACGCACCCTCACTATGACCAAAAACTGATGGAACCTGGAGCACGCAGGGAACCTGGAGCACACGCAGGGTGCTCCAGGTGTGCATGTAGAGAGAGAATATTTACCTTCACATTCCGGACGATCGAACGGTTCTCGTCATCCAAGAATTCCACGCGCACCTGGGTCACGGTACCCCGAGAACCGGTGCGGCCGAGCACCAATTTAACCCTAGCCAACTTCGGACGGGAGTCGCCAAGCTTGTCCTGCATCCACAACCCCCACGTCAGCGCCCGCCTCCGCTTAGCACAGCCCCATCCCATGACCAAAGTTCGGCCGATGCTGAAACTCTCGCGCGCTAGACCACAGTCCTGATGCATTTCATCATCCACATGCACCCGCTACTAAACGTTGCCGCTACCAGCCGACGGATAACACCGCAAGGAGCGGGCGCTCGACAGCTGGGAGACCGCCGGAACAGTAATCGCAATCTCAAGCTGCCCTGCAACCTGTCCTCTGTCGTCTGGCAGTTTGCCCTCACAGCCCTGGCCGGCATCCGAGTCCACACTCAACCCTGCCCATCGGTATCTCCTGTCGGCACCGAACGGCCGCACCGCAGCCACCGGGCGCCAAGGCGCGGCCAGACTTGCAAACGCGGCACCGGGTCATGCTCTCCCCCGGCCGTCGCGCTGCAGTACGCCCGCCCTTGGCCCTCCCCCTCGCCAAAGGCCCCCCAAACTCACCATGTCTGCCTGGGCTGTACGCTCGAGGGACGGTGAGCTTTTTTTTAGTATGGTACGAAATCTATCCGGCCACGGAATGTGTTTTTTTTCTTATTTCGGGGTGCGCATGCAGCAAGACCCTTTTGCAGCACCGGATGTAGCCTGCCACATGAAAAGGGCGCGACCGCAACCGCTGCGTCCTGCGTGGTGTAGCATCTGCTGACGCGGCCCACAACTCCTGGCGGCTGGGAGCGGCGCACGGAAGCTGTTGTGGAAGATGATGGGATGTGAGAGGATGTGATAAAGATTGCACATGGATGAAGAATTGGGCAAGGATACGGGAATATGACCCTGACTGCACTTCTGGGCTGGCGTGTCCTGAGCTTAGGCTGGTGTGCCCTAGCAAACTAGGCAAAACACGGGCGGACAGCAGCTTCTCGCTCTCTCGCATTCAGGCGTTCGGGCGGAGGGTGGGTCCGCCCGCCCTCCGCACTCTCGCAGCTTTCGGGGAGACACGGGGCAGGCACCACAACAAGAGTACGCGCGCCAGTGGAGCGAGGGGGTGCTGCAGGCGGCGGTGGGGCTGAGCGTCGTCTGCGCGCACGCGCAAGCTCAGCTTCAAGCGGCCCGCCACTCAAGATGCTGCGCGGCGGTGCATGTGAGCGGCGGGCGTTCGGAATAATTCTAAATGTGTGCCGGACGAGCGTGTTCACAATCGACTGGGCGCACACTCCCTTGCCATTGGCAAGATTGACATTTTTCACAATGCCTCCCAAATTCGCTTTGGGAGGCATTGAGCGGCGGGCGTTCGGAATAATTCTAAATTTGTGCCGGACGAGCGTGTTCACAATCGAATGGGCGCACACTCCCTTGCCATTGGCAAGATTGACATTTTTCACAATGCCTCTCAAATTCGCTGTACACCGGCAGCGGAACATCAAGCCCAACCACCTGCTGTGTATTGCCTCTGGCCGCCATAAGGCTGTGTTGCGCGTGACGGAAGTGACAAGAGAATTCTCGAGCATCTGAAAGATGGTCCAGAGGCAGGAAATCATCTGCCGTGAAAGGCCCACCGGGCCGAGGGCAAGAAAAACACATTATCATACATCCAGTCTGGTGATGACTCATCCCAGCATCATTGACCCGTTTTCGATGAAACCGCGAGCCAAATCCCGGATCACGGACACACCCGAGTCTTCTTCGAATGTGTGTGCCCTGTTCCGGGCAAACTGGACAAACTGGACGCAGGGGCAGCCATGGCAGGAGGAGGACAAGAAGCAGGCAGTGCGAGGTCTGCGGCGCGAGCTGCAATTGGTAAAGCGTGAGAGAGATGCCGCCCACCGTAAGAAGTGCTGCTTGGTCGAGGCAATCCGAGTATCCGGAGCAAGGATGCCGCCCTCCGTACCGAGGATCGAGATCGCGCGCAGGCCTCCGTCGATGCTGAGGTCAAGGGTGCAATGGCGGAGAGGTGGCCGACGCCCTCGCGTGCTGCTTGTGCGCGTGCTGCTTTGAGAGCCGCTGTGGCACTTGATTGCGGGCACGCATACTGCAACCGGCAGGCGGGGAGGAGGGAGGCAAGGAGGGGAGCAGCAGAAGAGCGAGTCAAGTGTGTGCGCGCTGGCCTTGACGTCCTGTGGCTGCGCTTCATAGGCAAGCTACGGCAAATGTAGGAAGAAGCTACGGCGGTGTGACAGACAAGGCCGTGCTGGTTGCTCTACTGCAGCCAGCACCGCCATCAAACACCTCTCCACACCACGACCCTGCGCTGTGCCAACTGTTGCCTTGAGTCGTTTCACACAGCGAAAGAGCGTCGGCACGCACGGCTCCCTCGGCATGGCACAAGACTTGTGGCGTTTAGGGTTTAGGGTTTAGTGTTTAGGCACAAGACTTGTGGCGTTGCGCATAGTCAGCTTTGTCCACACACAATTCCCCTCTCATACGCCACTGTGTAGCCAGTGTGTTGCGAATGTGTTGCTAATGTGTTGCGAATGCACTAGCTTTGTCAACACACAATTCCCCTCTTCAACGCTTCAGCACCGCTCAGTGTATTATTTTGACCCAAACCAAGATCTCTTTGGCGGTGCGGCCTGTGCCCCGCCTTCAGCCGGAGGCGGCTGGCTTTTTGCAGCATCGACGCTTGATTGCGACTCCTGGGGTTTCTTGGCAGATGCATTTTTGACGCCAATTATCTCGCGCACCTGGGTTAGGGTTTAGTAGGTCTCTTTTACTCATATAGTATGTCTCTTTTCAGTTATGACGCCAATTATTTCGCGCACCTGGTCTCCTGTAAGAGTCTCTTCTTTGATCAGTTCCCGGGCAAGCTTGTGCAGTTTGTCCTCGTTCTCCAGGAGCAGCCTCTTGGCGTTGTTGTAGGCCTGCCCGGTTAGCCGCTTCACCTCGGCATCGATCGCCTCCCGCGTGTGTTGGCTCACGTGCGCCTCTCCCCCCTGGCCCGTGAGGTTTCTATGAGTCACGAACCCCACTTTCTCACTCATGCCCCATCGCTCCACCATTCTCGTAGCCAGCTGCGTTGCCTGCTCAAAGTCGCTCGACGCCCCGCTCGTCACGTTGTCGGTGCCGTAGATGATTTCTTCTGCCACCCGCCCTCCCATGCACACATCCATCTTAGCCAGCATCTGGCGCTTGCTCCAGCTTGTCTCGTCGGCGGATGGCAGTTGCATCACCATACCCAGAGACTGACCACGCGGCACCACGGTAGCCTTGTGCACGGGCAGTGCCTCTGGCGTAAGTGAAGCGACGATGGCATGCCCACCCTCGTGGTAGGCGGTCAGCCGCCGGCTCTCCTGCAACTCATTTCACATGCGTCAAACCCTAGGTGTGTTAATTGTGTCAGGTTCACAAGCCCCCCCGTTTTTGAACTTGGTCTCTGCGGGTTCTTTAAGATTCTGTAAAAAGAGATGTCGTGGTTTAAGACTCGGTCCCAGGGCAGAAACACGAGATGCTTGTTTTTGAAAGTTCGCGCCGGTTGAGCTCAAGAGCATCAGCAAGAGGGAACGGCAGGAAAGCAAGAGGAGCATGACAGCAGGAGGCACACGCCAACACTAGCGATTTCATATGTCAAGAATAATTTCCTATGTCAATAACACGTTCCTACATATACACAGGAGGAGGCACGCAGGCACCTCAAAATGTCCTACATATACACCTCAGTAACGACGGCGCTCTTGCGCTCGGCACCCATCATGATGCGATCCTTGGCATACTCCAGGTCCGCCATGTCGATGGCCTTTTTGCTGTCATTGGAGGCTTTGATCGCAGCCACGTTGGCGAGATTTGCTAAGTCGGCGCCACTGAAGCCCGGCGTCCCGCGGGCGAGTACGTCGACGTCAACGTCTGGATCAAGAGGCATGTTTTGTAGATGCAGGCTCAGCATCTGGCGCCTGCCCCTGACGTCGGGGTTGGGAACTACGACGTGCCGGTCGAGACGGCCTGGGCGGGTGAGCGCCTTGTCGAGCACCTCAGGGAAATTTGTGGCAGCGACCACGATGATGCCTTGTCCACTGTTGAAGCCGTCCATCTCGGCCAGGAGCTGGTTCAGCGTCATGCGCATGTACTGCTGGTCCTTGGGGTTGCGCGAGGCACCGATGGCATCGATCTCATCGATGAAGATGATGCACGGCGCCTTGCGCTTTGCATTTTCGAACAATTCCCGCACCCGTCGCGCTCCAACGCCCACGTACATTTCCTCAAACTCCGACCCTGACGCGTAAAAAAAGGGGACGCCAGCCTCCCCCGCAATGGCCTTGGCCAGCAGCGTCTTGCCAGTCCCCGGCGGGCCCATGAGCAGTACTCCTGCGTCCTCCCCTGCGTCAGCGCTCGCAACCCGCAACGTGATGCGGGCCCGCCAAACTCGCATAGCGAAGAAAAACAACGCAGAGAGCACGCTGCGCACAAGTTCGAGGTCCGCAGCAGCTCACCTTTTGTCATTTTGCCGCCGAGGCGCGTAAACTTCTCCGGCTGGCGCAGGAACGCCACGATCTCCTCCAGCTCGGCCTTTGCTTCGTCCACACCTACCACATCCTTGAAGGTCTTTGTGCTCTCGGCCGCTTTGGTGGACCCCATCTCGCCGCCGGACGAGATTCCCTTTACCAGCCCGCGCTCTTCCATGATGGTCGTAATGCCGAGCAGCAGCAGGTAGGCTCCCGCCAGCATTCGCAGGGTGCGCCATACTTGCTCCTTTGACGACGGCTCGGCCATGGCCACATGCACCATCTGCGGGCCTCCGCGAACGCCCGGGGGGACACCGGCGCCTGCGAACTGCTGGGTTGGAAAGCCCGACGCGGAGGCGGTGCGCATGTGCACGGGGTCCAGAACCCCAGACCGGTCAGGCCGCGCGGTCGCGCCGCGCAGCGTGGCCTTGGCCAGCGCCCGCAGGTACTCGCGCAGAACCGCCTCGCTCAGCCGCGAGTTGGGGAGCGCCTCGACATGCGCGACAACGGCGTCGGCACCCTCCTCCTCCTCGAGCTTGCGGAGCAGCCGAACCTGCCGCTCCGGGTCGCTGGGCGCCTCCCGGGCTTCCCGCTTCAGGCTCATGAGCGAGCGGTTTGCCCGCTGGCGCTGCGCCACCATCGCGTCTGCCAGGCCACGGACAGGGTACGGCAGGACACGGCTGTGCGCAGCACCTGCCTTAGACGCGGGCGCCCGCAGCGCGGGGAGCCCCGAGGGCGCCCGGCACTGCGCGACGCGCAACCGCATGCGCAGCATATGAGGGAGTTCTCTTGGGCCTGCGCCACGAACTCGTCGTTCTGGAACGTGGAGAAGAAAGGGGACTTGCACCATGGTGCAGCCCGTGATGATATGAACGGGTCCCCCAGATTACCAGCAGCGAACAAGCGCAAGGCCAGAGCCCACACGGCGCCGCCGGCATCCGCCGCCGCGCAGCGTCCTTTGTGCTGCCCATCGCCGAGCAAGCTGCGCAGGGTCGCGATCCCGCCAGTGCGCGCCGAACCGGGTCAGGTGTGCCCCGACGCTGGCGAGATGACGGATGACAAGGCGCGTGCAGAGGCGCTGAAGCTGGAGGGCAACGCGTTCCTGAGTGCCAAGGACTATGCGAGCGCAGAGCATTGCTACACCCAGGCCATTGCGATTGACCCAGGTCAACCGCGCGCAAACACCTACACACGCACACACCCAAAGCGGGACTCCAATGGGAAAATTGTGATTTTGGTTTTTGCATACATATGTGTCTGTGTCTGTGTATTCATACACAGACACACATCCACAAACGCACACAAGTACCAACACACTGACTCGAACTTTTCTGTGTGCATGTGTATGTGTATGAGTATGTGTGTGTCTGTGTGTAAACCTGCTCATTTCGTCACCAAGTCCGTGTGTGTGTGTGTGTGTGTGTGTGTGTGTGTGTGTGTGTGTAAACGTGCTCCCTTCGACACCACGCAAACACGCGCGCACACACACAGCGGTCGAGGCCTTCTGGCTCAACAGGTGCCTCGTGCGTGCCAACCAGGTCCTAAAGCCTAAGCCTTAAACCCTACGCCCTAAACCCTAAACCCTTTGGCTCAACAGGTGCCTCGTGCGTGCCAACGAGGTCCAAAAAACCCTAACCCCTAAACCCTAAACCCTAAACCCTAAACCCTAAACCCTAAGCCATAAGCCCTAAATCTTTTGGCTCAACAGGTGCCTCGTGCGCGCCAAGCTTGTCAAATATTCTCAAAAGTGAATTTAGCCAGTCAAGTATACCAGGGCACTGACTCTTGAGAATCTCTACCCAGGGCAAGTACGACGCCGCCGTGGAAGACTGCCAAGCGGCGCTCAAGGTGAACCCGCGCTCCGCCAAGGCCTACGGCCGCATGGGCTCCGCGCAGTTTGCGGCACGCCGTTACGCCCTGTCTGTCGACGCCTACCAGGCTGCGCTCGAGATCGATGCCTCCAATCAAACGTATAGGGAGGGGCTGCAGAAGTCGCAGGGGCTTTTGGATGGCGCTTCGGGTGGGGGCGGGGATGGGGCCGCTGGCGGTACCGAAGGTGCGGGTGCGGGCGCGGGCGGCAGCGCCGTTTCTCAGCTGGAGAGCATCTTGAAGGCGGCGGCGGCTGGCCCTAGCAAGGCAGAGGCAAAGTCGGTGCACGATAGCTCAGCTGACATGACTGTGGGATTGGTGTCTCTTCTCAAAAGTCCTATACTAACTTTACTCAACTATCATACGAACTTTACTCTCTGCTCAGCTGACACGACTGTGGGATTGGTGTCTCTTTTCAAAAGTCCTATACTAACTTTACTCTTTTTCCTCTGAATATGCTAGGCCACTGACTTTTGAGATTTTTTTTTTTGTAGGCAAGATCAGCTCGCGCCATGAATCTCTTCAACGAGATCAAGGCTGACTACGAGGCACAACTAGTCCAGACTCATACAGAGGAGGAGCGCGAGGTTGTCTTGGAGCAGCTGCGCACTAGACTAACTTTACTCAACTATCATACTAACTTTACTCAACGATCATACTAACTTTACTCAACTATCACAGGTTGTCTTGGAGCAGCTGCATGCGCGGTCGGCCCCAAAGGTGCTGGCACTCGCACGCAACACACAATAGACTAACTTTACTCAACTATCATACTAACTTTACTCAACTGTCATACGGCCCCAAAGGTGCTGGAACTCGCACGCAACACACAATAGACTAACTTTACTCAACTATCATACTAACTTTACTCAACTGTCATACGGCCCCAAAGGTGCTGGAACTCGCACGCAACACACAATAGACTAACTTTACTCAACTATCATACTAACTTTACTCAACTGTCATACGGCCCCAAAGGTGCTGGAACTCGCACGCAACACACAATAGACTAACTTTACTCAACTAT
>Ga0315899_10008732_pt1 | contig 10859 bp, 16 predicted proteins | sample LakEriMetagenome_2_FD_203518 | JGI IMG/M metagenome (GOLD analysis project Ga0315899, IMG submission 203518) | Freshwater fungal communities from buoy surface, Lake Erie, Ohio, United States - Buoy 4 MA112 | ecosystem: Environmental > Aquatic > Freshwater > Lake | place: USA: Lake Erie, Ohio...
GCAGGAATGCGGAGGGGGACTTGAGCGGTACGAAAGAGAGAGTCGTCACTGGCATGATCCACCCCAGAAGGATCACGGCCCATCCGCGGGCACCTTTCGTGTGACCCATTGCGCGAGCGGTTCGTGGCGACAAGATATATTTTTGAACTAGGGCTGCTCCCCCAGGGAGAGGAGCGCAAGCTGGAGGACATACGGTTCAAGATGCAGAACCCGCCATCGCCAGGGAACGAGCAGGAGAGAAGCCCTGAGAATCCGGAAGAGGCCGGCGAGGAGGGCGAGGGCACGTCGCAAGGCGACAACCTCATGCTGCGCAAGATGCGCATGGTACCCAACAAACTGGGAAAGAGAATGGTGTCTGCATCATGTCTGCAGCCGGGCTGGTCCTGCGCCTGGTCATGTGCCTGACTCCCTGTGGGATGTGCCCCCGGTGTCGGCAGGCGCAAGAGCGCAAGCAGCGCGAGGAAAAGGAGGCTGCAGCAGCTGGGGCCGCGCCGCCCTCGGCGCCGTCGTCCTCGCCTCTGAAACTTTGCTAGAGGCGTGGTCGGGCGGCTGCCGACGGCGCGATGCCGTCGGGTGCCACTGCGGCAGCTGGGGACGGGCGGGCGCGTGAAAGGGCCCCGGTATCACCTGCCACAACGAGAGTCTGCAAAAACCTGAGAGGCTGCAGGGTGTTGGGCCCGATGGTGAGGGTGTCGAAGCTGCCCCTCACGGCGGTAGTGGACATACGTTAGCTAAAAATGCAGCTGATGCATGAGCTCGGCAACTCACAGGAGCCGGGCACGGTTCTGTGGAAGGACAATAGGCGTGCATCATCCTCATCGAGGATGATGCCGCGAGGATGAGTGCTTGAAGGCAAGCGGAGGGAGGAGCAAACACGTCGATTCAAAATTTCGGCAGCTGCCTGCTGTTGCCACTCACACGCTTCGCGAGTAGCGGCAACGCGAACCCAGTTACGCCCACGGTAGTGCTTGGTCAAAGGACAGCAGCGAGGACGGGAAAGAGGAACCAAGCCACCAGGCTGGAAAGGTCTTTCCGTGCTGAGTTTCCATGTTTTGAGTATCCCACGCGGTTTGTCCCTCTCAGAGACGCCCACGCGGGTGTGAGAAAAGGAGAAGGTGACAGGTACCACCTTGGAGCTAGCCAGTGGAAGTAGGAAGAAAATAATATTTTAGTAAGGGAACACACTCTATACGTACTATTACAACAAGCTCAACAAGCGATCAACACGGCATCTCGGCATCTCGGCATCTCTCTCAGCGTGTCCAGCCCCAACTCAGGCTGACAATACACACAACTAGAGCTCACTGCTCGGGCCGTCGCAGTCAGGAAGGTAACGGAGCATAGCATCTTGCGCGGCATTCACGTAGCTCGCCACGTTGTGGTCCTTGAGCATGTTGGGCGACAGTATGATACTGTCGAGCTCGTGGCACTCCACCTCCGCGATGCCCCACCGATGCTGGCCCTCTTTTGCCTTGAACTGCACAGATCAAGAGGACACCGCCCGCCGCCCGCCACCCGAAGCACGCCGCACGGCACGAACACGAATGCGCACAGTTAGGCGAGAGCATCCACAGTTGGCGTCGACATTTTGCTGCACGAAAGCTCACACGGCAGCGCAAGACGCGAGCAAGTGCCGTGCGCAAGAATGCAGCAGAGGTAGGGTTTAGGTAGGGTTTAGGATTGAGGGTCTAGAGTTTAGGGTGCAGGTGCGGCGCGCAAGCTCCAAGCCCAAGCCGTGCTGCCATTCTTCGCAGAGCGCAGGGGAATTCCTCCTCCTCCTCCTGTGCTCTGGCTGAACTCACGTTCTCGGGGTGTGCCTGCAAGAGGTAAGTGCGGCCCGGAGGACACTGCATGCTCGGTCGCGTGGACACGCCCAACACCTTGGCCAGGGGCCGGTTGTCTGATACGGCGTCTCGTAACCTGTGTGTGTGTGTGTGTGTGTGTGTGTGTGTGCGTGTGTGTATGGAGGTCTCTAGGCTCATGTATGGCTCAAGACTGACGCGAAGCTCTTCGCCCGCTCCTACCTAAACCCTAAACCCTAAACTCTAAACCCCATTCCCTAAGCTCTTGGCCAAGTCGCACGCTGCCACGAGAGGCGGGGCAAGCAAGAGGGTGCAGGCGCCCACGGTACCGGTTGAGAAGAAGCTTGGATGCGGTGTCGAACAGTTGGTGCACGGTGGAGCTGGCGGGCTGGACGAGCTTTGTGATGGTTTCGTTGTTGAGTCGCGGAATGATCTGTTTAGGGTTTAGGGTTTAGGGTTTAGGGTTTAGAGTTTAGGGCTTAGGGCTTCGTTATTGAGTCACGGAATGATATCTGCTTTGCGCCCACGCGCAGCAGCACGGCGCCGCCACACCTCACATCTCAAACCTGACATCTGGCATCTTCACGGTCGTCCAGACGCAGAAAGCAGGGAAAGCAAAGGCGAGCAAGGGAGACAAGGGTTTAGAATTTAGGCTTGAGGGTTTAGGCTTGAGGGTTTAGAATTTAGGCTTGAGGGTTTAGCCTGATACTTCTTCAGGGAAAGCAAAGGCGAGCAAGGGAGACAAGGAGGGCAGCATGCATCGTGGTCTCAAAAAAGAAATGGAAGCAAGGCAGCATACATCATGGTCTAAAAAAACAAAAAGGAAGCAAGGAAAGCGAGGGAGACATCATGTTCTAGGACGAGGTGGGTGACGTGGCGAAGGAGCATGTTCTCGAGGTACGTCGTCCGGTGAACACACGAGGGCGCTCCGAAGACGATTGCCTTGGCCTGCAGCTGCTCGATTCGAAGCATGGCAGTGGCAATGGCGGCAGCTCCTGCGTGTGTGTGGAGGAGGAAGCGGGTTCATGCCCTGGATCTTGCTCACATGCGCTCGCGCTTGCTTCCACTGCGCATGCAGGCGTGTGTATTGCTTTCTGCATACTATGTATGTATATGTATGTGTATCATATATGTATGTATGTGTATGTATGTATATGTATATATGTATATGTACACACGCAGCGAGAGAGAGAGAGAGAGAGAGAGAGAGAGAGAGAGAGAGAAACGCTTATAGCGCAATCTGCGACCGACCCATACACAGACAAAGACACACACATACATATCCATAATCCATATCCATATCCATATCCATTAGATGTAGACATACATGTACAGCACAATCTGCGATAGACCCAAGCAGGCTTCGGCGACGCATGCATCGACGCATGCATTGCGTCACGACCCTGTACCAAGACTGTGGGCCCCCAGCAACAAGTCCACATTAGCAACACATTGACCACACATCAGCAAAACATTAGCAACACACCTGCACCAAGACTGTGGCCCACCAGCAACAAGTCCGCGCCCTCTGCCTTTTTCCCCTTGCCTGCCCACCCAGTTGCTAAGCTCATCAGCTCTCTCTCTCTCTCTCTCTCTCTCTCTCTCTCTTTCTCGCTCTCTCTGTCTCTCTCTGTCTCTCTCTGTCTCTCTCTTTCTCTCTCTCTCTCTCTCTATGCATACATATATACATAATCGTCGATACGTTCTCAGTAGGAGCCGAGGAGGTAGCCAGCGGAGAGAACGGGACAGGAACCAAACCCCAAACCCTAAGCCTTCAAAAAAAAAAGACCTTACACCCTAGACCCTGCACAAAAGCATGCATGCTGCGCGCGCCCCATCTAGAGGGCTCTTACTCTTACGCGCTGCGCCTCCTGAAGCGCTGCATTCCCTCTAGAGCCACCTCCTCGGCGCGCCCCCCCCCTCCTTACGCGCTGTGTATCCACAGGGCTCTTACGCGATGTTCATCCTGAAGCGCTGCATGCCCTCGTTCGCGCTGCCCTAAACCCTAAACCCTAAACCCTTAAACGCCTTCTGAAGCGCAGCATGCCCTCTAGAGAGCTCCTACACGTCGCGCCTCCGACTCGGAGGCGGCATGATAATAATGTAATTTTTGTTTCTCAAAGAACAAATAAATAATAAATCATCATCATCGGGAGGGCAGCGGGCGGCGGATCAGCAGGATGTTGGGTGGGTGGGTGGTCGGGGGGGTGGGGGGGGGCAGACCCGTTCTCGGCAAACGTTCCTTTAGGCATGCTTTGATTTCCGCAACCAGAAACTCAGCCGAGCGTAGGATGCCTTTGTGCACATGTCCATCCATGAATCTTTCAGGCTCAGCAGAGATGTCTGTCTGTGGATGCAGCGAGTAGTCCTCAAAAAGTTTATCTCTTTAGTGTCAAAAGAGACCTACTACAGTGTCAAAAGAGACCCACTACTTTGTCAGGACTGAGAGTAGTCCTCAAAAAGGTGACACATCCCTTGGTGTTCAAAACACACCCCTTGATGTTCAAAACAACGGTTCTGACGCACCAGCGATTGAAACAAAAGCAAAACCAGGGGGGGAAAGAGGAAGGAAAAAAATGGGGAAAAGGCTAGTATCTCTCCTCGAAGTTACCACGACGTTTCTGACGTGCCGCTTTTCATGTGTTTGTTCGCGCAAAGATTTTCAGTTAACGCTTGACGCGTAGCGACAGAGCCTCTCGCAATCCCTATTGCAGCAGCGTGCGTGTCTAGCGCAGATACCAGGATGTCCTCGACTGAGTAGGTACCGCGAACGACGATCCAAAAGCTCTTAGGCTTGGCGGTGCTCTGCAGGATCACGAACGCCGGCTGAAAAATCTGGCGTCGCACGCAGCACACACGTCAGTCACCTTCAATCAACACAGGCGGGGAGGACATGCGCGTTTTCATGCGCGGACATTTGCGCGGCCCATACGAGGAACGTGTGTGCACACAACAGCGCGCAAATAGACGCAGACGCGCAGGCACGAGAAGAGAAATCGTTTTCACGGTCTGATGTGCATGCCTTCGACGCACATTCGCACGCGTGCGCACGATGAGCACACGGACCTGGGCATCCCAGTTGGATCTGACGATTTTGTACCCTGCGCAGGCCACAACACCCGCTCACAAAAACGTAATGAGAGCGGACACTGATCAAGCGCACCGCGCAGGTGCAGCCGAGAGTACAGAGCCACGCAAGCGGGCGAGACCTTGCAGGGGCCCGACGCCCATAATGTTGCCGCCGCGCGAAGGGTCATAGGCCAGCTGGATCAAAGCCGACGCTGCGGTTCTTGCGCACGTCAATCGCAAGCTGACGAGGGCCCAGCTGTGCGCACAGCAGCGGGCGCGCAAAAATCGCGACAGCATACCAGTTTCGATTTTCCTGACCATCGGCCGCAGAGATGGCGGCAGGCACGTGTCGTCTCGCCATGTTCGCCACCGGCTGCGCGCGCGCACGAAGGCGGCGCGAGACAGCGTCAGCGGGCGGGCTCGCTGGGGAGCGCGCATCGTGCCAGCAGCAGCAGCAGCAACGGCGGGCCGGACGCATTGCAGAGACGCGTACACCTAGCGAGCTGCTGCGAGCCCAGCTCTATCGCGAGCTTGGCTGCCAGCTCCGCGGGGTCGCGGCTCGTGAGGCGCTGCCAGAGCGTCGCGAGCGACTTTCGAAAGTGCTCAAAGTTGACCTCCTCGAACCCGCGCGGCAGCCCCGCGGACCGGAAGCCTTCGCCAATGCCACCACCGTTACTGCTCCCCGCCACGGTCGCGAGCGCCAGCAGCACAAACGCCAGCAGGCTGGCGCATGCCATTGTGGGGACACAGCGGAGAAAGCGAGGCGTAGTTGAAATTGATTCGAGGTCTTTGCGTCTTATCTCGCGGCCACGCGGCGGGGAGAGTTGCAACAGAGTCGGTGCAGGGCTGCGGCGGCCCGCCGCGGACACGCGCTGAGAGTTGCCACAGCGTCGGTGCAGGGCTGCGGCGGCGCTCGCGCGCGTCCCGTTGCATGTGCGGGTCAGGACCCTCATCGTGAAAGCCACCCCCCCCATCATGTTAGGAGGAGAGGCGGGCGCGTGCACGGCACCTTCGCCCGGCCTTCCCCCGAGTCTGCAGTTCAACAACCCCGGAATTTCCTTCTCTTCCGCGTCCCAGCGCTCCCAGGGCGAGAACTCACTCTTTACCCGCGAATTATGGCTCTCGGCCAGCCACATTCTTCGCGAGTTTTCGCCTTTGCAGCAGCTCGCGACGCGCAAGGAGGACGAGGAGGCCAACGATGACGAATCTGGGGATGACGAAGACGCTGGGGGTTGCCATGCCTTCGAGGGTGAGCGCAGCAAGCTCCTGCTCGTCATGGTCGGGCTGCCCGCTCGCGGCAAATCCTTCCTTGCCCACCGGCTGACCAACTACCTGTCGTGGTACGGACTGCGGACGCGTGTCTTCAACGTCGGGGCCTACCGGCGAGCGGTGGGGGGCAAGGAGGATGCCGAGTTCTTTGATGCCGCCAACAAGGACGGATTGGCCACTCGCGAGCACCTCGCCTGGACCGTCTTTAGCGAACTCCTCCAGTGGCTCACTAGCGGAAAGGGTGACGTGGGCATTTTTGACGCCACCAACACCACAGGTAGTGCTCCGCGGCCAGGACACGTGCGCGTGCATGCGCCCTGCATTCCTGTTTGCCGTCTGCTCTTGTCCTCGTGCACACCACCATCCAGCAAACCTCGCACCTTATCCTCGTCGCTCTCTGTTCCCTGCCAATCCTTCTGGCGTCTGCGACCGCCCCAAGCCCCGTGCATTGACTGCTCGCTTCGCGTTGGCCTTGCTTGTCTCATGCTCTCTCCCTCTCACCCCCCTCCCCTCCCGCCCCCCCCCCCTCTGTCCCTTGCTCTATCTCTCTCGAACGAGCGCGTAGATGAGCGGCGGAGGCAGATCCTGGAGAAGGGATTGGCAAAGATCCCCGACCTCAAGGTGAGCCATCACGCCTTTTCCTGCGCGGCTGGCGTGCTGTGTTCTGTGTGTATGCTGTGGTGCTGGCACCATTGAGCTAATTTGTATGTGCTTGTGTGTTTGCGGGTTCTGTCCATGTGTGTGTGTGTGTGTCTGCGTTTGTGTCTGCGTGCGTGATGTGTATGTGCTTGTGTGTTTGAAGGTTGTGTGTGTGTGTGTGTGTGTGTGTGTGTGTGTGTGTGTGTGTGTGTGTGTGTGTGTGTGATGTTTATGTGATTGTTGTGTGAGAGAGAGAATCTGCGAGGACCCGGCAGAGCTGTAATCTAATTTTATTTTTTATTTAGGTGCTGTTCATCGAGAGCATCTGCGAGGACCCGGCAGTGCTGGAGGCTAATTTTATTTTTTATTTAGGTGCTGTTCATCGAGAGCACTCTGCGTGGACCCGGCAGTGCTGGAAGCTAATTTTGCTTAAATTTTTATTTGTTTGTATTTAGGTGCTGTTCATCGAGAGCATCTGCGAGGACCCGGCAGTGCTGGAAGCTAATTTGCAGCACAAAGTCAAGAGCTCCCCAGACTTTGTGGGAGGTCTCCTTTTGCAATTATTACTATCAAAAGAGACCTAATACTAAGCCATAGCCAAAAGAGCCCTACTTTCAAAAGAGACCTAACACAGACTTTGTGGGAGGTTTCCTTTTACAATTATTACTATTTTTATTAGTGTGTGTATGTGTTGATGTGTGTGTGTGTACTAAATGTATATATATGTATACTGCAGGTTTATATGTATATACTATATGAATACACACACACACACACACACCCTACATACTCTAAATCTCTCTCTCCCTCTCTTTCGCTCGCTCGCGCGCCCTCTCTCTCTCTCTACTCGCTCGCTCGCGCGCGCGCTCTCTCTCCATGACAGTCCCCGCGCAACAAGCGAAAGAGGACTTCATGATGCGGATTAAAAAGTATGAGCAGGTGTACAGAACCATCAACGATGACACACTGTCCTACATTAAAGTCATCAACCTGTCCAGCAAAGTCATCTGCAACTTGATCCACGGTGTGTGTGTGTGTGTGTGTGTGTGTGTGGTGTGTGTGTGTGTGGTGTGTGGTGTGTGGTGTGTGTGTGTGTGTGTGTGTGTGTGTATGTGTGTGGTGTGTGTGGTGTGTGTGTGTGTGTGTGTCACACACACCACACCACACCACACACACACACTGTGGTGTGTGGTGTGTGGTGTGTGTGTGTGTATGTGTGTGGGTATGTGTGTATGTGTGTGGGTGTTGGTGTGGGTGTGGGTGTGATGCGTCCAATTCTGGAAAAACCGAAAAAGTCCACATATAGTAGTTATGCTGCGGCACTGATTTTGGAGAATTTTATCTAGGGCGTACACAGCATCGCATATTAGCCTTTCTCATGAGCCTCCATGTCATTGAGCGCCCGGTAGAGAATTATCCTCAAAAGCCCTCTACATAGTGAAGACATATTCTACTAGGCCTCTTTTGATAGTAGGGCTCTTTTGGCTATGGCTTAGTATTAGGTCTCTTTTGATAGTAATAACAAAAGCCCTCGACATATTCTCCAAAGTCAGTGTGTTCCTATGTGTGTTCCTATGTGTGTTCATATGTGTGTTCCTATGTGTGTTCTCTCCCTCTACATAGTGAAGACATATTCTCCAAAGTCCTCTCGATAGTGACTTTATCTAGGACGCATACCAGGCAACTGACCTTTGGGAGTTTATATAAAAAAAAAAATATAAAAAATAAATCTATAGGTCTGGCTCGTTCGCCCGGGGCCGGTTGACGTCGACCCTTCGCTTTACATGGGCTCCTGCCACCCTGGTCGTTCTTCCTCTATATCTATCTATTCTCTCTGGTCCTCTGGTGTGTTCATATGTGTGTTCCTATGTGTGTTCTCTCCCTCTTCCTCTATATCTATCTATTCTCTCTGGTCCTCTGGCGGCCAAGGCCGTGTTGTCAGTGTGTGGTCGTGGCAGACTGCTCTTCCCTTAAACGCCCTGGAACGCCCTTAAATGCCCTTAAACGCCATTGGCGCATACGCCTGGCAGACTGCACTTCCCCGGAACGCCCTTAAGTCGCCCTTCTTACACGCCCTTCTTACACGCCCTTAAACGCCCTTCAATGCTCTTAAACGCCATGGGCGCATACGCATACATGCGCGCGTGAGGGCGGTGATTGTCGAGGCCTACGAGCGTGAAAGGCATGGCATGTGTCATATGAGGAGGAGGATACATGTAGATGATGACAGAGATAGGGAGCGTGAAAGGCGCACTGCGCCCGTACTATATGTGTATCGTTTATATGTTTATTTTTTATTTTTCAGTGACATCATGATGCCTATACCTGTCTGCATCTGGACTGACATATCTGTGTACCTGTTCGGTCATGCACTTTTTTGTCCCATTTTTTTTTTGGCGGGTGGTGGGTGTGTGGCGATGGGAGGAACCAGGCGTGGTGGCGCATCAACTGCATTCGCCCAAGCTGCACTCGTCTGACGTGCGCCACCAAGCGTCTGCAAGGTCGAGACCCATGGGAGTGAGCAGCGTAGGGACGAGCAGGACAGGCAACAAATCTCAAAAGTCTGCGTACATTTCCTAGGGCATGTCGCCGATTGATTGAGTACATTAGTGAGGCTTAGTACATTAGTACATTTCGTCGATAGAGGCACTTTGTACTGACTTTTTGAGATCCCCACCCTCCCCCCAGGCCACGGGTCGCCTCTGTCTGCTCTGACGCCGTCGACTTCGCACTCCTCACTTGCGGCTCTCGGCCGCGAAAATTCGCCGAGAGCTTTTGGTCCGGGCTCGCCGGACACCGTTGGTGACGCAAAGGGTTCCTTTGGTCAGGATCCGAACCCTTCACCCCCACAGGCTTCCACTCCTCTACGCCTCGGGAGACAGCAGTCGCTCTCTTTCGCTGACGCGACTGGAGAAAATCTTGAACATGACTGGAACTCAGCAGTGGAGCCAATTGAGCCGCCCGAAATGATGTTGAGCGAGGACGAGGATGACTACTGGGGCTCCTTCAAGGGCATTGCCTCCTGGCAACGCGTCGTCGCCAATGAGCATACTGCTGCCATGGAGGCTAGAGCTGCCAGTGCAAGCCAGGCTGCTGCACATTCTGCAGCGCCGCACACCTACTCCTGGCCCCTGCCCTCCGCCGCCGCCCCACCGGTGACCATGCTCATTCCCTCGCAGAAGCGCTGCCATGACGAGCGAGTTGACCTAGTGTTGATGTGTTGATGGCGGAAACGACTAGTGCAGGCAACCATGGCCAGTGCCTCAGGGTGTGGCGTTGGTGTGCTGTGCTGCACGGGTGTGTGTGTATATAGATGGCTCTCGTCAACTCGGGCTAGAGCAAAGGAGCAGCGGTGACGTGGGTGTGTAACCCGCTGACGGGCGAGTGATGGGCGGGCATGTTGGCAGCCGGGCACGTCGTCGGCGCGCGACGCAACGCAGACGCAGGGATACAAACAAGATGCAACTTCCATCCATGATCTAGTCATCCCGCATGTCAGTCCTCGTTCCCCTCCCGCACATAGCACTTCTCAATTCCACTCCCCTCCTTTCGCACCCCACCCCATCGAGACGTGTGCTGCAGCCGCTTCATATGGATGATAATGGATGATACCACCCCATGTCATATCGATGATAATGGATCATAACACCCCGTGTAACGCATGTGCAAATCGTCACGTCCCAAATACCCCTGAAGCATGAGCCAACTGAATTGCCACACGTTGCGTGTGCACACGGACCTCACAGCCATCAGCTGATGGAGCGAGCCTAAACGACGAAGGCCGACACATGGCCGAAAAGGTTCCCTTCTCTCTTTCTTTCTTTCTTTCGCCCTTGTCCTCCTCTCCTTTGTCTCATCTACACTTTTGTTTTTCGCCATCTGCCGGCGAGCGAGAATGGACCTGAATGCATTATGCCACTACTCCCCCCCCCCCCACACCCACACACCCACACCCACACGTCTCTTCTGATGCGCCCTGCTATATATATATATATATATATATATATATATGTATATATATATATATATGTATATATATATATATATATATATATATATTTATATATAGTTGCTAATGTC
>Ga0315899_10008735_pt1 | contig 10858 bp, 8 predicted proteins | sample LakEriMetagenome_2_FD_203518 | JGI IMG/M metagenome (GOLD analysis project Ga0315899, IMG submission 203518) | Freshwater fungal communities from buoy surface, Lake Erie, Ohio, United States - Buoy 4 MA112 | ecosystem: Environmental > Aquatic > Freshwater > Lake | place: USA: Lake Erie, Ohio...
AGAAGAAAGGAAATGATTGAAAAGGTAAGAATAGGCAGAAGAGGGTAAGAGAAGGTAAGATATAGGGTCGAAATATCTTTCGACCTTCCTTTTGACGAGATGCGATTCTTCAAAAGACTTGAAGTCTGGAAGACGTTACATCAAATGTCTTCAGTCGATGGAAGTGTAAAGATTGTAATTCTATTTGTCTTTTGCGATTAGTATATTGTTCAGCGGTTTCCGCTCTACCTTGCATTCACAATAATTGCAAGATGAAATCAAGAATATTCGGGGTGTTGTTTTTTTTAATGGGATGCTTTCAAGCAAATGCCTTCCAAGTCTCTTTTCAAGTAGATATGTCTAGTCAAACCGTGAGCCCAACAGGCATGCACATCGCCGGAAGCTTCGCAGATGCGAATAGCGATGGTACCATCGATAACCCATATCCCAATTGGGATCCAAGTGTCCTTGCGCTGATAAGCCAAGGGAATGGCATCTGGTCAATCACGTTAGATTTAGCTCCCGGATACTACGAGTACAAATTTGTGAACGGTGGAGATTGGTCTAACCCCGAGTTTTTTCCAGCCGATGCTCCTTGTATTCAAGGAACATTTGGTAACCGCTCAATAACAGTAGCAAGTGCGAATGAAATTCTTCCCGTTGTTTGCTGGAATGAATGCGTAGCTTGCGGACAAGGGTGCACAGACCCAACTGCTTGCAACTACGTTCCAAGCGCAACAGTGGACGGGCCGTGTACTTATCCCGATTTCATTCCTACAATTATCATAGATCAGCCCAGTCTCGGCTGCTTTAGCAACGGAGTCCGCATTTATCCAAGCGGAGGAACATTTGCTCAAATCGGTTGGGGCACTTCATTCGGAAGTATTTCTAGCGTTTCAGATACGTTAATCATTTATGGAAACGTGACGCAAGACTTCTATTTCATCGGGACAGATCCAAGCGGATGCGTGGTGAATATTGGTCCATTAAGTGTGAATGTAAGTGAGCCGACCCCTGTTTCGATTTGCCTTGTAACAGTGGATGATGCAAGCGGAAAGAACCACATCATATGGGAACCCATTGCAAACAGCGCTGTTCAGAGCATTGTTGTTTTCAAAGAGACCAATGTGTTAAATGTGTTTGAGGAAATAGGGCAGGTAGATTATTTATCTGCAGGAACTTTTCAAGACGATAACTCAAATCCACAAGTGCAATCGAACCGTTACCGCATTGCTATGCGTGATACATGCGGATATCTTTACGCTCCTCTGGATGGCATTCACAAGACCATTCATTTAACAACCTCTCCCGGAATTGGCAATAACGTGAATTTAAATTGGAACGCCTACGAAGGAATCGCTTTTGATAGCTATAATATTTACAGAGGCGCTAACACAGGCATTATGAACCTTATTGCCACAGTAGCGAGTAACGTATTTTCATACACCGATTTAAATCCTCCACTGGGTGAAGTGAATTACATGATTGAAGTGGTAGGCGTGAGTTGCGATCCTTCTCGATCGTTGGTGTATTCGCGTTCAAACATTTTAGATCTTCTGGCGCAAAACGTATCGGAAGAAATGAAAGGCACCTTTGAAGTTTTTCCAAATCCTGCTTCAACATACCTAACCATTCAATTGAATGAAAAGGATCTTGGCGCACAAGTATTGGTGTTCAATGCACTTGGACAAGAAGTGTTAAGTGAGCGTGTGAGTTCTGTAAATCAAATACTCAACATTGAAAAATTGTCAGAAGGCTTTTATTTTCTAAAGATTGAAAGTCAGATTGTAAGACTTCAGGTGATCAAACAATAAACGAAAAGTCTAAGGCCTCGGATTGCTGAAGGGAACACGCTGGCCTTCTACGTAAGGGGCAACGTCTAAAATGGGCAGGTAGGTCCATTTACCGTCTACCAATTTGTATCCATCATAACTTCCGTCTGGACCGTACTCAGGAAAGAATCCTTCGTAGATGGTTTCTCTGGGCGCTAAATGGTCAACGATAATGGTTTCTTCTTTTTCGTAATAGCGCAAAGAGCATGTCACTTGATCGCTGTATTCAAAGACAATTCGCTTTGGGTTTTTGTCTTTTACATCGAAGAAATTCCCGCCGAACTTACAGCTGCTTCCATTGATTGTCAAAATTTCAATCAACTTGTAATTCGATAAATTATCTTTTGAATCGAAGCCGAGTAGGGCATAGGCAATCGTCTCTTTCTTTCCTTTCTTCATGGGGGCTATCCCGTAGTAAAGGCCACCGGTCCATTTGTCTTCGTCATACGTTTTCGTTTCCCATTTGGGCTGGTTGTTCGGTTTGAAATTCAACTTGATGAAAACAGGTGGTTTCTTTTTATTCGATTTATGAAAAATGCATCCGAAATAAAGCTGTGTTCCATCTTCCTTGGGGAAGTTCCAAGTGAAGACGCGAAGAGAGCCATCTGAAGACACCGGTTTGAAGATTCGCGCTGCTTCAAATGGATAAGTAAAAAAGTCTTCGAAGGCTGAAGCAGATTCTAACTCGTAAATGATTTTTTCCGATTGCTCAACGGCATTCGCTTCATTTCCTTGAGCCAGGGAAGTGCACAAAGGAATCAAACGTTGTTCTACTTCCAAGCAAGTTTGTCCCGCGCTTATCAAATTTGTCGCAAGAAAGAAAAGTAAAATCGGTGCTGTTTTGTACAATTTCATAATCAAGTAACGCAAAAGAAATGCTTAATGTTTTGCTGAATTTATTTCTTGTTGAAAACCCATGCGAATTCGAGTCCAACGTAATACGATTGCGTTAGCGGAGATTTCGGAAACTTTAAGTACACTTCGTCATTATTTAAAATTTTCGCAGCATAACGAAAACGCTGCGTGTAATACCCTGTGAACGAAGCACGCGGTGTAACAACCAAATGTTTTCCAAAAACCAATGCACGATATCCAATACCCGCTTGAACGTATGGCGCAATGCTTTGAATGTGTTCGTTCGAAGTAACAGCACTATCAGTAAATTGAACAGCCATGCGGCTTGCATTGACTCCTCCTTCAATAAAAAGAAAAATACGCGTGCCCAAGGGGCCGGCAGCAACCGGACTAAACCAAGCCTTCGGCCCTGTTATAAATTGCATTCCAATTTGAACTTCTTGAAGGTCTATACGAACGGTATCTTCCGCAAATAATTTGGAAGTGCGCGTGCGGTATGTCGCATGAGGAGCTAAGTAAATAGATCTTCTAGGGTTCAGCGGTATACTATAACCGATAGACCCGCTGTAACCGCGAACGGGATGTTCAAGGACTATTAAATTATAGGGATGTCTTGCATTGAACGAATCAACTGCTGCGGAAATGTCTGGAGTGTCTTGGTAGAATGCACCCCCTTCAAAAAGCAATTGAGCATGTAATTGGAAGGACAGGAAAAGAAGTGCAGCGAAGAGAAAGCTTTTCATGATTTATTATTCAAGGCGTCTAACTTAGACCCAAAGGTATAGCCTAACGTGGTTGCGCGAAACTTCGCAGCTTCCGCTTTTTCCCCTTCGAAAAGTTCATTCACGGTTGTGTGAAATAGGGAGACCCATGCATTGAAGTCGGCAGAGTTCGCATGTAAGTTCGCATGTTTGTCGAAGACGTTCGTGGTATAGCCCGCTTCGTCTAGCAATACGAAAGACCAGAAGTGAACCATTTTCGGCTTGTGCTCTTCGAAGTTCAAATGAACAAAGAAGTGTGAAAGCTTTTCATCTTGAAGAACACGGTCATAAAACATGTCTACAAGCTTTACAATATCTTCTTTGGTTTGAATGTCTTTCTTCATTGTTTCATACTCAACTTCCGCGTGTAGCAAAGCACAGCGCCATAATACGGTTCGCGGAAATTCCAATTGCCAGTGAGCATTAACGATAGCCCACCTTTCTTCGAAAGATAACCCATTTCAATTTGCGCGGGAACACCAATGGTTGCTCCGGCTTTGTAATCGAACTGATCAATGACTTGCATGGCACTGTCTCCGTAAAGTCTAAGCGTTAAGCCCATTCCAGCGCTTGCAGCCACAAACATGTTTTTCCGTCCCCAAACTTGTCCCCATAAAATACCAACCTCAAGTGAGCGGTTTTTTCTGAAAAAAATGCTGTCGTCTTGCCCTTCAATAAGTTCTTGTGAATACGCCGCACGAAGTGTCGTAGAAACTGTTTCCTCGTATGTCGATTTTGATGCGAACAATTGATAAGATAAATTGTCCGCACTATTTGCGCCAAGTCCGAAACTAGTCCAGCTGGTGTTCAACATGGGATTAGTGGTGTATTGGGCTTGAGCAACAAGCGAAATAAACATCAAAAACAGAAGCGGGGCGAATCGACTCAATTTCATATCCGAAAGATAAGTTAAAAGTGACGTGCTCCGCATAGGACGTTTTATCTTCGCAATATGAAAAAATGGATTTCTTTCTTTCTTGGCGTTGCTCTGCTTTCTTCATGCAGCATTTTAAATAAGAATAAAAAGGCCGTTGAGTTGCCCGGATTGGCTTCGCCCATTCATCTTCCAACTACCTATACGCGAATCCCCGTTTCGAATTACATCATTCATCCGGAAGAAGTGGTCAGTATTTCAACGAGTCCATACGATAAAACAAATCTTTCTTCTGCACGCGAAGTGGTTTTTCCAGTGGGTAACTACGAGCCCGTTTTCAATTTAAACATTGAAACGAAAACCAATGAATACGACATTCCCGTTTTCGCTTCAGCGAAAAAGTCTTACGTGTTTAACTACACACCGACACCCCAAAAAAATGTGGCTTCTGTTTTTATTGCTGGGGCCATGAACGGCTGGAACAAAAATGCAACACCTTTGAAACGCAACGAAGACGGTACCTACAGCGTGGAGTTGTTTTTAGAGCCTGGCTTGTATCCTTATCGCATTTGGGAAAACGGGACAGATGAATTGCTCGATTGGAACAATAAAAACAAAATGCCAAACGGCCTAGGTGGAGAAAATAGTTTCATTGAAATTCCGTCCGCGCCGAGACCAAGTATGGAGGTTCTTTCGCTTAAAGGAAAAAAGATAATCATCTATTGCAGCAGCGAACCGAAGGGCTCGCAAATCTATTTCGAGAATCAGCGCATTCCTGTTTCTGTCGTTCACGTTCAAGAGCCATACTTGAGCGAGTGGGAATTGCATTTCAATATTCCAGCAAAAGCTTGGAAGATGAAACGCTCGCACATTCGTGCTTACGCACACGACGGAAATCAACTCTTCAACGATGTGCTCATTCCTCTATCCTACGGAAGACCCGTGAAGAAATCCTTCCAACTAAAAAGAAAAGACACCCGTGCAACAGTCATGTACTTCGCCATGGTGGATCGTTTTAAAAATGGAAAGAAGGAAAATGATCGTCCAACAAACGACGCGCGCATTAAACCCATCGCAAACAACTTGGGTGGAGATCTCGTTGGAATTACTCAGGCCATTGAAGACGGATATTTCAAGAAGTTGGGAACGAATACCATCTGGATTTCACCCATTACTAAGAATGCGGAAGGCGCTTGGGGCTTGTGGGACAAAGGCGGAGATACAAGCATGTTCAGCGGTTACCACGGCTATTGGCCAACGTCATTGCGAACAATAGATGATCGTTTCGGTACGGAAGAAGAATTCAAAAACTTATTGAAGGTCGCGCACAAGCACAAGATGAATGTGTACCTCGATTACGTTGCCCATCACGTGCATCAGGATCATCCATTAATCAAAGAACACAAAGACTGGGTAACTCCATTGTACCTTCCAGACGGAAGCATGAACACCGAGCGTTGGGACGATCAGCGTTTAACCACTTGGTTCGACGTTTTCCTTCCAACTTGGGATTTCGCAAAACCGGAAGTAGTGAGTGCACTAACAGACACTGCCATGTTTTGGGTAACGAATTACGATCTCGACGGATTCCGTCACGACGCCACGAAGCACATTCGCACAGAGTTTTGGACAACATTGACTTCCAAAGTGAAGGCAAGCGGAAAGAATGTCTTTCAAATTGGTGAAACCTACGGAAGCCCAGAGTTGATTCAATCGTACATCGGAAGTGAGCAAATGGATGCGCAGTTCGATTTCAATTTATACGACGCGGCAGTAGATGCTTTCGCAAAACCGGAAACAAGTTTCGCGAATTTGGGAAGAGTCATTCAAGAGAGCGCGAAGTATTACGGTTCGCACCACATGATGGGCAACATCACGGGTAACCAAGATCGCGCGCGTTTCATTTCATACGCAGACGGAAGCGTGAAGTTCGAAGAGAACGCGAAGCAAGCGGGATGGTCACGCAAGATTGAGCACAAAGACAATATAGGATATGTTCGTTTGGAACAACTCACTGCATTCTTGATGTCGGTGCCTGGAATTCCATGTATTTATTACGGCGATGAAATAGGAATGCCAGGTGGAAACGATCCAGACAATCGCCGCATGATGCGCTTCGATCAATTGAATAATGAAGAAGCGGCACTTAGAACTTCAACTCAGAAATTGGTGAAACTGAGAAGAAAGAATTTGCCTTTGATTTACGGAGAAACCTATGTGATGCAAGCAGATGAGAAGGCTTTGGTTATCGCAAGAAAATACCTTGACAAGATTTCCATTGCAGTCTTCGCGAAAGGCGAGGGGAATGTGAACATTACACTTCCAGGTTATTGGAAAGGAAAGGTGAGCACAGACGGATTAGAGATTGTTTCAACCGATGCAGGTTCTAATTCTTACACGTTGAAAGTAGGTGGGAAGGGGTACGGTTTCTTCTTTGTGAAATGAACCACATTCTTCCGAACAACAAAATTGGAACGCTGAAAGACTTTGCTCTTCATCGATTGGGAGAGGTCTATGATGCCCGCGAATCGCGGAACATCGTGAATGAACTCTTTCGTCATTATTTGAATTTATCTTCTGCGGATTTAATTGTTAAAGCAAACGATTCCATCAGCGAGTCGCAAATGCTCTTGGTCTACAAAGCCGTTAAACGCATCTGGAATAATGAACCGCTTCAGTATGTTTTGGGCAACGCCTATTTTTTCGGAATGGACTTGCATGTTTCTCCAGCGGTCTTAATCCCTCGTCCAGAAACAGAGGAGTTGGTAAGGTGGATACTGGAAGCCATAAGGCCGAATGATTATTCGGCCATTGAAGGTCAGATAGCACAAAACGATCGTATCGCACCGAATAATCATTCGGTACACTCGGTGTTAGACATCGGGACCGGCTCCGGCGCCATAGCCCTCGCTTTGAAAAAAGCACAACCCACTTGGAATGTTTCAGGATGTGATGTTTCGAAAGAAGCGTTGCAAGTTGCAGAAAAAAATTCCAAAGAATTTCAGTTGGAAGTGGAGTGGAAGCAAGTAGATATTTTATTTCAAAATTTTCCAGAAGGAAATTGGAATACCATTGTTTCGAATCCGCCATACATCCCTGTTTCAGAAGGAAGTGAAATGCGTCCGTCTGCTGTTGAACACGAACCACACCTCGCACTCTTCGTTCCGGAAAACGATCCGCTGTTGTTTTATAGACGTATTCTTGAACTTGCAAATAATTGCGGAACAGTCAATCAAGTCTTCTTCGAAATACACGAGAATTACGCCAGTGAAACTCTCGCTCTCGGAGAATCCTTGGGTTGGAAAGGAGAGTTGAAGAAAGATCTTCAGGGAAAAGCGCGCATGCTACTCTTTACGAAGTAATCTTGCGAAGCATCTTTGGCTCCGCAATCTTTGACTCCGTCAATCTTCACTCCGTGAATTAGCCTTCCATCCCGCCTTCGTTCGACTTCATGTTCTTGCGCTTGAACAATTGCGAATCCATCTTTCCGAATTTCCATGAAATGTTGAAACGGAACATCTGCCAGTCGCGACGCTTATAGGTGATTTGATCGAAGTAAGGCGAAGTGCTGTGAACAATGTTTACACGTGTACGCAACACGTCTTGTGCACTGAATGAAAGCACCAAACTTCTATTCGCCAAGAACTCTTTACGAATGGAAAGATCCAAACCGTAAGTAGGTTCAATGTATCCTTGAACGGTATTGTTGCTTCCGCCCCAGCCACCGCCGCCCATGCCCATTCCTCCGCCACCACCACCGCCTCCGCGTTCACTGCTTCCAACTTCCAACGAGCGTTTGCTGCTGTAGTCGAACATGGCTTGAATGGAGATGTTCTTGGGAGCTTTGTAGGTGATGTTGCTTTTAATCCAATACGAACTGATGTTGTTTTTCAAATTCGGGTCAAGATTCGTTCCATCAATGGCACTGTTGTACACATTAATGTTGGTACTCATTTCAATGGTTTTTGAAAGGGAATTACGAGATACAAATTCCAACCCGAGGGCTTGACTGCTGCTTGCATTTTGGTAAGAGGTAACCACAACAGTATCCCCCAAGAATTCACTGTATTCCAAGCTTTGCTGGCGAACCGTAACATTTGTGGTGTAGCGGCCATACGCAGAAACAATCACGGTGTTTTTCTTATTAGGTATCCATTGCCAAGACAACTCTCCCGATTGTGTGAATTCCGGTTTCAATCCGGGATTTCCTCTTTGAATATTTAACGAATCGCTGTAGTCTGTAAATGGAGAAAGCGTCATAAAACTCGGACGGTTGATCTTTCTGTTCAGCGCGAATTGAACGTCTTGTTTTTCAGTAATCACTCGTGTTACGAACAAAGAAGGGAATAGTGCAATCGGGTATTTATAAGCGAAGTTACTTCCGTTGCTTAATAACTCACCTTTGTAATCGCTGCTCTCAGCACGAAGTCCAGCTTTAATTTTCCAAACAGGTAAATCCAATGCTGCTGTTCCATAAGCGGCATAAACTTGGTCGAGATAATGATAGTTAACGCCCAATGAAGTAATGTCTTCCCAAATGCCATTGGCCAGTTGCTTGTTTCGGTATTCGGTAGTGAAGTCACGCACCGATAAGCGGGTTCCAGCTTCAATACGAAAACGATCGGTCACCTTCGATTCGAAATCTATTTGTGAAGTAATTAAAAACTGAGAGACATCTCCATGTTGCATCAAATACGTAGCATTCGCATCGTTGTAAATGTTCATGTAATCGCCGTCGAACACACTTTTAATTCGGTTATAATTGATGTCGGCATTTAATTCCGTTCCTTCTTTGGTGAAGAGGTGTTTGTACAATACGCTTCCACCAACATTCTGAAAGGCACGCTTGGTGTAGCTTTCGCGATAGTAGGAACCTATTCCACCACCAATGGTGTCAGTTAGCACGTTCAAGGTGTCGAACGGTGCGAAAGACCCTCGATGAATATTACTCGAGAAAGTAAGTGTATTCCGGTTGTCTAGCAGCCAATCGAATCCACCTCTGCCCGTTAGCATAAGTCCATCGTTAAAATTATATTGGTCTTGGAAAAGGGTGAATGCTGGAGAAACGTTTGTTCTCTCCGTTGTTCCAATGCTAATGCTTCGACGTTGATTATAATTTGCGTTAGCGAAGAAGTTTATCTTGCCTTGACGAATGTTGAAGTCAAATCCTGAGTTAATTCTTCCGCGCTTATCCATACCTCCACGAATGCTTCCGTTATATCCGCCGCTGCGGTTGTGTTTCATTACGATGTTTACAATACCACCGCCTCCGCCACTAGCGTCGTATTTCGCAGAAGGATTGGTAATTAATTCAACTCGTTGAATAGCATCTGCAGGAATTTGATCAATGGTTAGGGTAGTGGGTCTTCCGTCTACGAAGATTTGCGGAGCAGCATTTCTAAGCTGAACATTTCCGTCTGTGTCTACTTGCAATGAAGGTATGTTGCGAAGTACGTCTTCTGCCGTTCCACCCGAATTCATGGGGTTTTTGTCAACATCGTAAATGCGTTTGTCGAATTCCAGTCGTGGCCCACCACCGTCAATGGTAACGGTATTCAAGGTTCGTGTGAAAGCCAACTTAATATTTCCAAGATCTTTTTCCACCAGACCCATAGGTCCTCCAGCGGGTTTCAATGTGAAAACGAAATAAGCTGCATCTACTTCAGCCAATGAAAAGCGCAAAGTTAGTTTCTCATTAACGGGTAAATCCTCAATGGTAAATTCTCCGTTCGATTGCGAAAGTGCACCACCCAATACAAGCGGATTCTTTTCCTTCACCACCAAACTGTCTTCTTTGTAAACGCGTAAAATCACGAACTCAAGGGGCTTGTTTGTCCTTGAATCGAATAACTTTCCATAAACGCGACCTTTTGCAGGCGGACGTTGAGGCTGTCCTGTCCCGCTGCCCCCTGGTTTTCCCCCGTTCTGTGGTTGAGCAAAAGAGATAGTTGCCGATAACAGCATGAACGCAACAAACAAAGTTGCACTCGCTTGCTTTATGGAGGTTTGAAGTGAAAATGTCATGCGGATAGAACAGGAATAATTGCAAAAAGTTTAATGTGGTAAAGTTAACCAATAGAAGAGGAGTATAGCTTAATTTTGCTTACTTATGAAACCCATTCCTTTTTCACCGCCGAGAATTGACGAAAAGACAATCGAAGCGGTTACAGCAGTGCTGCGTTCAGGTTGGATTACTACAGGTCCGCAGACACGTGCTTTTGAAAACGATATTCAGAAATACACCCACTCGGGACCAGTTCTTTGTTTGAACTCATGGACAAACGCAGTAGAGATGGTTTTGTATTGGTTTGGAATTGGTCCGGGCGATGAAATCATTGTTCCTGCATACACCTACGCTGCAACAGCTAACGTGGTAGTTCACTTGGGAGCAACACCCGTAATGGTCGATTGTGCGCCGAATTCAGCGCATATGGACCTCGAGAAAGTGGCGGCTGCAATAACGGAAAACACTAAGGCGATAATGCCTGTTGATTTAGGCGGATTGCCAGTTGATTACGACGCATATATGGAGTTGGTGAAAAATTTCACTAAAAAAT
>Ga0315899_10008736_pt1 | contig 10858 bp, 8 predicted proteins | sample LakEriMetagenome_2_FD_203518 | JGI IMG/M metagenome (GOLD analysis project Ga0315899, IMG submission 203518) | Freshwater fungal communities from buoy surface, Lake Erie, Ohio, United States - Buoy 4 MA112 | ecosystem: Environmental > Aquatic > Freshwater > Lake | place: USA: Lake Erie, Ohio...
CCTGCAGGCGACGCTTCAGCAACGGCACCGTCAAACCCGCCTCCACAGCCAGCTGCTCCTGACTGGGACGCTCACCCCCAGAGCGCAACGTCAGCTCCGCCTCCAATTCCTCCAAAGCCACCAGCTCCTGCACTTGACGACCCAAGGTGATCTCCTGCTCGTGCGTCAGCAGCGGCACTCGGCCGATGTCGCGCAAGTAGGAGCGCACGAGATCCGCATCCATCGATGGCAACTCGCGGACCGTCGTCACTGAAACGGGGGCCGGGGTGAGGTCAGCGGTGGGGAGATCGAGAGGAGAGAGGACGACCATGGGCCTGGACCTAACGATCTGTAAAGCCTAACCTAACGAAGTGTAAATGTCTCTCATCTGGCCGCCCTGCCAGCGTGATCCGGCCGGGCTTCAGGCGTCGCCAAAGCGCTCCAGCAACCAGGAGGCGGTCTGGAGATAAATGAACACACCAGCCACATCCGTTGCGGTGGCGATGAAAGGGGCCGACATCAAGGCTGGATCGAGCCCGAAGTGATGGAACAACAGGGGAAGCGCGGCGCCTGCCGTGGCCGCCAGGGTGGTGATCCCCAACAGGCTGATCCCTGCAGCCCAGGCCACCACCCAATTGTGCGACACGTATCCCGCCCAGGGCACCACCACAAACATCATCAACAGCCCCAGCAGAGCACCGGCCACCGCCTCCCTCCCCACGGCCAGACCAGGACCAAGGGACTGGATGCGCTGGGTGCTTAGCCCTCGGATGACCACAGTGGAGCTTTGGGCCCCAACGTTGCCCCCCGTCCCGATGAGCAGAGGGATGAAGGCTGCCAGGACCACGACCCTTTTGAGAACGGCATCTTCAGAGGCGATCACGGCAGACGTGCCGGTGTTCGCCAAAAGCAGCACAAGAAGCCAAACCACCCGCCTGCGGGCCACCGTAAACAGGTTGCTTTGGAAGTAATCATCTTCATCGCCCGCTTGCAGGGCCCCGGCGGCATAGATGTCGCGGGTGGCCTCCTGTTGAATCACGTCAATCACATCGTCCACCGTGACAATGCCCACAAGACGTTGCTCGCGATCCACCACGGGCACCGCCAGAAAGTCGTAACGCTGGATGAGTCGAGCCACCTCCTCTTGGTCCGTATCCGTGGTCACGCTCACCACTTCGCGTGTCATCACGTCCCCCAGGCGCTCCTCTGGGTCCGCGGTCACCAGATCCCGCAGGGAGAGGATGCCCGTGAGGTGGCGAGACGCGTCTGTGACGTACAGGCTGTAAATCGTTTCCGTGTCCCGTGCCCGGCGCCGCACAATTTCAAGGGCTTGACTCGCCCGATGAAACTCCTTGAGATCGATGAATTGGGTGGTCATCAGCCGACCAGCCGTTCCGCTCTCGTAGCCGAGCATCTGGGCCGTGATCCGCCGTTCTGCCGGGCTTAGCTCAGCCAACAAGCGCCTAACCACCTTGGCAGGCAACTCATCAAACAGTCGCACCCGATCGTCGGGGGACATTTCCTCCACCAACTCCAGCACCTCTCCGGATCGCAAGCGCTCGAGCAAGCTCTGCTGCACGGCGGGTTCGAGGTATTCATACACCTCAATCGCTTCATCTTTGGGCAGGAGCCGAAAGGCAAGGGCCTGCAGCGTTGTGGGGAGGTTGCCAATGGCTTCCGCGCCATCCACGGGCTGCACGGGCTTCAGCAACACCTTGGCACCGTCGTAGTTGCCAGCCTCGAGCAAGAGCTGCAAATGCTGAACGAGGACTTCAGCGCCGCCGGACACTTCGCTCATGTCCCTGCCTGCCGACAGCATGGATTGTATGGGGTGGGGCGATGCGTCAGCCCAAAACCCAGCCCCGGGTCTCCCGACCTGCGGAGCCGGCCGTGGCCACTTGCAACCAGCGGCGACCTCCCGGCTCAAGCCAAGCTCTCAACACCCGCATCGGAATGCCGGGCTCCAGGTGAGCCAGCGCCGGGGCCTGACAGCGCGGTGAAGAGCGAAGGGTGCAGAGGTTGAGATTGATGAGGGGCTCTTCGGGTGATTCTCGACGCCTCAGCTCCGGCAGGCGCCTTTCCGCCCCTCCAGCGGGCAGAGCCGCTGGGGCAAACAGGGCGAAACCCAAGAGGGCGGCCCAGGGCAGCAGAGCGTGGCAGGGGCGAGACAGCGAGAACGGCATCAGATATCCAATTGGGCGAAGTCGAGTTCAGCGCTGTGCGCCTCGATGAATTCTCGGCGCGGCGCGACTTTGTCACCCATGAGAATGGTGAAAATTCGATCCGCTTCTGCCGCATCTTCAATTTCCACACGTTTCATCATCCGAGTGGAGGGATCCATTGTGGTCTCCCAGAGCTGCTGTGGCATCATTTCGCCGAGGCCTTTAAAGCGTTGGATGGTGTAATTTGCTTTTTCCCCATAGGATTCCAAAGTTTTTCTTAGGTCGATTTCGTTGTAGCAATAGGCATGCTTCTTGCCCCTTTCGACTTTATAAAGAGGTGGACATGCGATGTATATGTACCCACCTTCGACCAAGGCCCGCTGATAGCGATAGAAAAAGGTCAGCAGCAGAGTGCGGATGTGGGCGCCATCTACGTCAGCATCAGTCATGATGACGATGCGGTGATAGCGCAAGTTTTTTTCATCGAATTCTTCACCTTTAATCCCCAAACCCAAAGCAGTAATAAGGGCTTGTATTTCTGAATTTTTATAGATCTTTGAATCATCTGTTTTCTCGATGTTTAGAATTTTTCCACGTAGCGGCAAAATAGCCTGAAAGCGCCTGTCTCGACCTTGCTTCGCCGATCCACCAGCGGAGTCACCCTCAACAATATAAATTTCTGAATCGCCAGGATCCCGCGAACTGCAATCGGCCAATTTCCCTGGAAGAGTAGAGCTCTCGAGAACTGATTTGCGGCGAACCAATTCCCTGGCCCGGCGTGCCGCTTCGGCAGCGTTGAAAGCCTGGATTGCCTTTTCCAGGATGAGGTCAATCACCGATGGGTGAAACTCCAAATATTCCGCCAAGGCTTCGCCGACCAAAGTATCGACAATTCCCCTAACCTCAGTGTTGCCTAGCTTGGTTTTTGTTTGCCCTTCGAATTCCGGATCGGGCACCTTGACGGAGAGAACGGCTGTCAACCCCTCACGGATGTTCTCGCCGGCAAGATTTGCATCACTCTCTTTGCGCTTGCCCCGCTTCTTGGCAAAGGCATTCAATGTGCGGGTGAGAACGGTTTTTAATCCTTCGATGTGGGTCCCTCCGTCCACCGTGCGGATGTTATTGGCAAAGCCAAAGATATTGTCCGAATAGGCATCAACACACCACTGCAAAGCGGCCTCTACCTGAACATTATCTTTCTCTGCATCTACATAAATAATTTCTGGATGCAGAGGATCCTTCTCCGCATTCATGTAAGCCACATACTCTTTGATGCCGCCCTCGTAGTGATAGATCTCTTCATGCGCAGCTTCACCAGGGCGCTCATCGCGAAAGAGTATGCGCACCCCACCATTCAAGTAGGCCAATTCCCGCAGGCGGGCGGCCAGGGTTTGGTAGTCAAATTCAATGCCACCGGTGAAAATCTCCAAGTCCGGCAGGAAGCGCACACGGGTGCCTGTTTGCTCAGGATCCTCAGCCGGTTTGGCCACCAGGGACCCAATGGGCACACCCCGTTCAAAGCGTTGGTTGTGCTCCTTTCCTTGGCGAAGAACGGTCACCTCCACCCACTCGCTGAGGGCATTCACCACAGAAATTCCCACCCCGTGAAGGCCGCCGGAGACTTTGTAACCCCCAGAGCCAAACTTGCCTCCTGCATGCAGCACGGTGAGCACCGTCTCCAAGGCACTTTTCCCTGTGCGGGGATGGACGTCTGTCGGGATTCCACGGCCGTTGTCGGCAACGCTGGCGGATCCATCCGCGTGAAGGATCACCAAAATTTCGTCGCAATGCCCGGCAAGGGCCTCATCGACAGAGTTATCCACAACCTCATAAACGAGGTGGTGGAGACCCCTGGGCCCTGTAGAACCGATATACATGCCAGGCCGCTTGCGGACCGGCTCCAGGCCTTCCAGCACCTGGATTTGCTCAGCGCCGTAGGCAGATTGGACTCGCGAAGCGTCGCTCATGCGAAGGCGGGTCTCAGATGGGATGAGGGAGCGTTAAGACAAGCAAAAACGACCGCCAGAATGGGCCGCAGAAACGCCATGAAAGAGGCGTGAACGAAAATCGGCTGGCTTGTGTGAGCCAATTTACCATTGGCCCTTCCACGCGCCAGCCAGCTCCTCTGCGGAAGCGTTTCCACATGAGGTGAAATGCCCCTTGGAACCCACTGCCGCTCGAGGGGCCCTACGCAGGCCCAGAGTATTGGGCATGAGCTCGACTTTCTCTCCACCGCTCCCTGGAGCCGGCCAGCCACCCCTTGTCATCGCTCTCATGGGTCCCACTGCCAGCGGCAAAACCTGCCTGGCATTGAAGTTGGCCGAAGCGTTGAACCTGGCGGTGATCAGCGTGGACGCCCGACAGCTCTACATCGGCATGGACATCGGCACGGCCAAGCCCACGACCCAACAGCAGGAGCGGGTGCGTCATGAGCTGCTCGACCTAAGGCCCCCCGACCACCCCTTCACCCTGCAGGAGTTCCTCCCCCTGGCGCGAGCCGCCGTTCAAGCCGAGCTTCAGCGCTGCGGGATGGCCTTGCTGGTGGGGGGCAGTGGGCTATACCTGCAGGGACTGCTGCAGGGGCTGGCCCCTCCCGCCGTTCCTCCCCAGCCGCCTCTCCGCGAACAATTCAAGGCCCTGGGGCAACCGCTGTGCCACGCGATCCTGGCCACCTGCGACCCCGTTGCCGCCAGACGAATCGCCCCTGCGGACACCTCCCGCACCCAACGGGCCCTGGAGGTGTGCTACGCCACGGGCCAGTCCCTCTCCTCCCAGCAACGGCGCATCCCCCCCCCTTGGCCGGCGTTGGAACTGGGACTGGACCCTGCGGACCTGCCCCTCCGCATCAAGAAGCGCACCTTGTGCATGTATGAGGACGGACTGGTGAGGGAAACCGCTGCGCTGATCGCCCGCCACGGGGAAAGCTGCCCGCTCCTCGACACCATTGGCTACGACGAGGCCCGGCGCGTGCTGCGGGGGGATCTGGAGGAAAGCCAAGCCATCGCGAGAACGGAGCAACGCACCCGGCAATACGCCAAAAGGCAACGCACCTGGTTTCGGCGACAACACCACCCCATTTGGCTCGAGGGTGAGGATCTGATGCAACAAGCCATCAAAGCCGTCCAGGCGTCACGGCAAGGTTTAGGGTGAAGTGCAATCCGCCCTGTTGAATGCCTCCCCGCCCCCGCATAGATCGTCGTGCTCCCGTGCGGGAGCTCCCCAACATCAATGAGCGCATCAGCTACCCCAACCTCCGGGTCGTCGATGCCGATGGCAGTCAGCTCGGGGTCATCACACGCGAGGCTGCTCTGGAAGTAGCCCGAGAGCGAGAGCTTGACCTGGTCTTGGTGAGTGAAAAAGCCGATCCCCCCGTTTGCCGGGTGATGGATTACGGCAAATACAAGTTTGAGCAAGAAAAAAAAGCCAAGGAAGCCAAGAAAAAATCCCACCAGACCGAGGTGAAGGAGGTAAAAATGCGTTACAAAATCGACTCGCACGACTATCAGGTGCGCATAGGCCAGGCCAGCCGTTTTCTTAAGGCTGGTGACAAAGTGAAGTGCACGGTGATCTTCCGTGGCCGGGAAATTCAGCACACTGCTCTTGCCGAAGCACTTTTGATGCGGATGGCAAAAGATCTCGAGGACAACGCTGAGCTTCAGCAGCCACCCAAGCGGGAAGGTCGCAACATGATCATGTTTCTCTCCCCACGCCGCCAGGCGGCCAGCAAGACCGCCCCGGCCAAGCCCGCCAAACCAGCCCCTGTCAAAACAACGTCAAAGGCAGTTGATTCAGGCGGCCCAGTCCCCCCGAGCGAGGACTGAACCCTCCCGATTCATTTTAACTTTTTCGCAAAGAATCCAAGGATCGCCAACCAGGCGGCCCTGGCCTCTTCGGGTTGAAAATCCTCCCGCTCCTCACAAAGGAAACCGTGCCCTGCAGCAAAGGTGAGCAGCTGCACCCGCTCGATATCGCTGCCACCTTGGGCTGCCTCCACCGCCATGGCGATCGCCCTCAGATCCTCAGGCGGAACCAGGGGGTCCTGGCGACCGTAAATGAGCAGCACACGTCCACCAGGCTGGGTCAAGACCTCCAGGCTGGGGGGGCCCCCTCCGGGCCGTCCCTGCACCACCCCGGCTCCATAACAGACGCAACTCGCCGCCATGCCCTCCAAGGCTGAGGCCAAAAACGCAACGTGTCCACCAAAGCAAAAGCCAATGCAACCCACGGCCAAGGGCCTGCCCTCGGCCGCCTGCGAGGCCAGCCACCGCTGGGCCTGGGCCACGTCAAGCATGAGAGTGGAGGCGGTGGTGCGGTCCTTGTGGGAGCGACCCTCCTGAACCTGCTCGGGGCCATACCCCAGGCACAGATCCGGTGCCGTTCTCGCAAACAGAGGGATGGCCAAAGCCCCATAACCCAACCCCGCCAGGCGGTCGGCGACGCTGCGCACCCAGGGGTTGACACCGAAGATCTCTGGCAACACCACCAGAGCCCCCTGGAGAGGGCCTTGCTGGGGCCGAGCCCACCAACTGCGCAGGGGGACCTCCCCGGGCCGTTCGGGGGCCAACGTCGCCCATCCGGCCGTGATGGGAACAGCGGGAGAGGCTTCAGAGAAGACGGTCCACCCAGATTTCTCCATGACCCGCAAGCAACCGGCACATGGTGCTATGCCAGGGGGGGAATTGTCACGGAGGCAAAAGCTCCTTAGGGTGGCCGCCAGATCCATGGCTTAAGCCGCGTGCGCTTCCACATCCAGCAGGAAAGCGATATTCCCGCCTCCACCCAGCTCTACAACCAGATTTGCTTCGCCATCGCCGCAAGGCACTACCCACCGGGTCACCGCTTGCCCAGCACACGCCAACTGGCCATGCAGACGGGCTTGCACCGGAACACCATTAGCAAGGTCTACAGGCAATTGGAGACCGATGGCGTGGTGGAGGCGATGGCTGGCTCTGGCATCTATGTTCGCGATCAGCAGAAGCCCAAGGAGCTCAAACCACCACCAGGGCTTCGCACGAAGACGCTGCCGGACATTGACCGGGTGGTGCGGCAAAGCATCGACGGACTGCTCAATGCAGGCTGCACCCTTCAGCAGGCGCGGGATCTGCTCACACGCGAGGTTGATTGGCGACTCCGCTGCGGCGCGAGGGTGTTAGTCAGCACGCCGCGGGAGGATATTGGTGCCTCCATGTTGATCGCCGAGGAGCTCATCCCCAATTTGGAAGTGCCTGTGGAGGTCGTTCCAATGGAGGAGCTAGAAGCGGTATTGGAGAATTCCAGCAAAGGCACCGTGGTGACTAGCCGCTATTTTCTGCAACCCGTTGAGGAGATCGCCCAACGCCACGGCATTCGGGCCGTGCCTGTTGATCTGAACGACTTCCGACATGAGCTCGACCTGCTCAAGGAGCTGCGAGCCGGCAGCTGCGTGGGTTTGGTGAGCATCAGTCCCGGCATCCTGCGGGCCGCAGAGGTGATCCTGCACTCCATGCGGGGGAACGAACTCTTAGTGATGACAGCCAATCCCGACACGGGCAGTAGGTTGCTTGCCCTGCTGCGAGCCGCCAGCCATGTGTTGTGTGATCGACCCAGCCTGCCCTTGGTGGAGCAAACGCTGCGACAAAACCGTGCGCAATTGATGCGGCTTCCCGTTGTGCACTGCGCGCAGAGCTACCTGGGCAGTGCCACCATCGATCAGTTGCGCAAAGAAATCGGCCTTCTGGCCGTCTAATGCGATCCGTCAGCGACGTCTTCCGGGCCATGCGAGCCGATCTGGCCCTAATCCGAGAAAGGGATCCTGCCGCTAGGAGCACCCTCGAAATCCTGCTGTGCTATCCAGGCTTCCACGCCCTCGCGATGCATCGCATCAGCCACCGCCTGTGGCGCTTGCAGATTCCCCTGCTCCCGCGCCTGCTGAGCCAAGTGGCTCGGTTGCTGACTGGCGTGGAAATCCATCCCGGTGCCCAGATCGGCCATGGGGTCTTCATCGACCATGGCATGGGTGTGGTGATCGGGGAAACCAGCGTGATCGGCGACAACTGCTTGCTCTATCAGGGCGTCACCCTGGGAGGAACCGGCAAACAACATGGCAAACGACACCCCACGCTGGAAAACAACGTTGTTGTCGGTGCGGGGGCCAAAGTGCTGGGGGCCATCACGGTGGGCTCGAACACGAGGATCGGGGCAGGCTCGGTGGTTCTGAGGGACGTGGATCCAGACAGCACGGTCGTCGGCGTTCCTGGAAGAGTGGTGCACCAATCCGGCGTGCGCATCGACCCCCTTGCCCACTCAGCCCTGCCAGATGCGGAAGCCAAAGTCATCCGCAATTTGATGGAACGAATTGACCAGCTGGAGGGCGAGGTCAACCGGCTCCAGGAATGCTTGCGGGAGGTGGCGGCCGGTAGGCCCCTGAAGGAGCCGTGCAGCGGTAAAGCGCAAAACATCCGTGACAGGGAGATTCTTGAGTTTCTGGGCGAAAGGATCGAACAACCTCCCGGTGACAGGGGAAAACGAGGGCAACGCCCTGAACCTCAAAACGAAAACTCACTGTAGAAAGCCAGGGATCTCCTGCAGAAGTCAGGCAGTCACCTGCTCCGGCACCTGGGGCTGGAACATAAACATGGAGTAAATGACATTGCGTCGAATTTGTATCATCATTTCCAGGAACATATCATAGGCTTCATTTTTATATTCGATAATTGGCTCTTTCTGAGCGTAGCCACGCAGATAAATGGTTTCCCTCAGGGCTTCCATGGATTGCAGGTGCTCCCGCCAAAGGGTGTCGATCTGCTGAAGAATAAAGAAGCGCTCGGCCTCACGCATCAGGCCAGGCCTGATCTGGTTCACCTGGTCCTCCTTGATGTCATAGGCATTGCGCATTTGCTCTTGTAGAAATGCCTTGAGCTCATCAATACTGAGACCTCGCAATTGCTCAGGTGTGAGATCCTGGAGGAGGTAAATAAATTCTTTAACCTTATCCAGCAAACGCTGCAAGTCCCACTCTTCAGGTGGCAGATCAGGATTCACATAAGCTTCAACGATGTCATCAATCGTCCGCTCCCCGTAACCTAAGACCTGCAATTTCAGCTCTCTTCCCTCAAGCACACGTCGACGCTCTGCATAAACAGCTTTACGCTGATTATTCATGACATCATCATATTGAAAAACTTCTTTTCGCTGATCGTAGTAGTAGGTTTCAACTTTCTTTTGTGCTCCTTCCAGTGAGCGCGTCAGCATGCCTGATTCAATAGGCATGTCTTCCTCCACACGGAAAGCATTCATCAGCCCTGCCACTCGATCTCCACCAAAGATGCGCAAGAGGTTGTCTTCTAGCGAGAGGAAAAAGCGGGTGGTCCCTGGGTCTCCTTGACGCCCTGCTCGACCCCTCAGCTGGTTATCGATGCGTCGGGACTCGTGCCGTTCTGTGCCGATCACATGCAACCCACCCGCTTCCCGCACCTGGATTTCCTCCTGCTTGACGACCAGGTCGTACTCGTCCTTAATGCGGCGAATCAAATCCCGCATTTGCTGAATCTGCGGGTCGCTCGTTGGAGCTTTCTCTGCAGCCGAGGCGATGCGATCCTCCAGTTCCAGTAGGGAGAGAGAGCGTCCACCCCACTGCTGCGTCAGCTCTCTGGCCAAGGCTTCAAGGGCCTTCTCTGTCTCCTCGGAAAGTGCACAGGGATAGAGAGTGCTCACGGCACGGGCTCGTTGGTCTGTGGAGCGCTGGTATGGGATTGGAGCACCATGACCTTCCTCCGCTTGAACCAAACAGGGGAGCAGAACTTCGCGGCATTTCAAGCGAGACATGTAATCGCTGTTGCCCCCCAGGATGATGTCCGTTCCACGACCCGCCATGTTGGTGGCGATGGTCACAGCTCCGGCCCGGCCGGCCTGAGCGATGATCTCGGCTTCACGCTCCACATTTTCTGGCTTGGCATTAAGGAGGTTGTGGGGAATGGCAAGCTCAGCGAGGAGAGTCGAAAGCAGTTCAGACTTTTCCACGCTGGTGGTCCCGACAAGAACGGGGCGACCTCGACCATGAATTTCTGCGGTTTCATTGGCAACAGCACGCCACTTTGCCGGTTCTGTCTTATAAACCTGATCTGTCCAGTCCACGCGTGCAGTCGTGCGGTTGGTGGGCACCGTCGTCACTTCCAACTTATAGGTTTTCTCGAACTCCAATTCCTCTGTTTTGGCCGTGCCTGTCATGCCTGCAAGGCGCGGATAGAGCAGAAAAAAGTTTTGATAAGTAATGCTCGCCAGGGTTTGGGTTTCGGGCTGGATGGGAAGGTTCTCTTTAGACTCGATGGCCTGATGCAGTCCATCACTCCAGCGTCTACCAGGCATGACACGCCCTGTATTTTCATCCACAATCACGACATCTTGATTGCGAACGATATAATTGACGTCTTTAATGAATAGCTCTTTGGCCTTGAGGGCGTTGTTGACAAAATGCGCCCAGGGATCAGTTGAGTCGTAAAGATCCTGTATCCCAAGCAAATTGGCGGCATGGGCATATCCCTCATCAGTGAGTGTGACATTGCGGCGCTTTTCATCGACCTCATAATCACCCTCTGGATCAATCCCGTCCCTGCCAAGCTCAGGGGAGCGCACCAGCTGTGCTGCCACTTCAGACGCCAACCGATATTTTTCTTGAGGACGCTCGACTTGCCCAGAGATAATTAGTGGTGTTCGGGCTTCATCAATGAGAATGGAATCGA
>Ga0315899_10008738_pt1 | contig 10857 bp, 7 predicted proteins | sample LakEriMetagenome_2_FD_203518 | JGI IMG/M metagenome (GOLD analysis project Ga0315899, IMG submission 203518) | Freshwater fungal communities from buoy surface, Lake Erie, Ohio, United States - Buoy 4 MA112 | ecosystem: Environmental > Aquatic > Freshwater > Lake | place: USA: Lake Erie, Ohio...
CTATCCCCCACCACCAAGTATCCCGAGAAGGAACTCAACGCGATTATCGCCAAGTACCACGATGACACCGCAGCTATCAGGCGTCACATGATCGAGTATGGGATTTTGGAGAGGGATGCGGAGAGTTTTTATTGGTTAAGAAGTTCAGTACAGCTTCAATACTGAAACCGAAAACTACGAATCACTTTATTTCTTCTACGGAAAGAACCTTTATATATTGGTCATCATCAATCTCAAGTTGTTCGTCACTGAAATTGTGATTGATATCCAATCTGAAAAGAATTTGATTTGCTGCCTGTAAAATTGTTAAATCTGAGGGAATCAAGAAACTTCCTTCAACTTTCCAAAACATTTGTTGCCATATGCCAGAATTTTCCTTCAGAGCAATTTCCATAACTTTGGGGAATTCCTCCCAATAATCATTCGTTTCTATTGAATCAGCTTTGAAGTCCCAATCTTTAAGGCCAACGGGGCCACTCCATGGTGGGATTTGTAAAGTTACCTCTACTCCATCCTGAATCAATTCTTCATCCTCGTCTATTCCGATTCGCAGGACATGCACGCTCACTAAATCAATCCTTAATTGCACTTCAATTTCGTTACTTTTTGTCACCATCATTTCAAACTCCTAGCTGGCCCTGAACACTCGAGTACGATGGAAAGACAAGTAATCCTCTTGCGACGAGGAGAAATTTCCAACATTCTTGGGAACTTCTATCTCCCAATCATCCAAAACAGAAGTGTTCAATTTGCTTGAAACCAACAACTCCCCTTTTTGGGTAAACGAGATGAAACCTCTGTCAAAAAGGTGATCAACGTGAGGGCTTAGCAATAGTCCATTACTACCGTCAAGTTTTTCCTTATTGTCGGATTGACTCCAAGGTTTTATGTGACTTGCTCGAAGATGCTTGATTTCGGTGACACCTGTTACGCGACAACCCTCTTCAAGCAACCGAACATTAGCTTTGAAGAGCCCTTGGCCTCGCCGTGCTTTAACAATCTGGATCTTCTCTAGATCTCCCTGAAGATGCTTCTGTGAAATCTCTAAATCCATTTCATATTCAGAATCTTCATCAATAACAGGCTCAAACTCTTTCTGAATATCAGTAATCGGCGCACTACTTAAAGCAATCAATAATCTGCCAAAACCTTCTGAAATTTCCGTTAAGTAAACGCCCTGAAGACCAGAACCATTTTCCTGTAGAGGTGCGTACTTTGGGTATAAGAGCGGCACGATGACATCCATGTAATCTTTAGGCTTGAATTCAACAATCTGCTTTGAAAACTCGACTTCTACCAACCACCCAGATTGTGCCCAATTCTCACCCTGGCCACCAAAATCTGGTTTTGGGGCTTCATATGCAGTTTTTTGAACAACGCCTATTGCTTTGATGTAGGTATCTTTAAATGAAAAAACTAAATCTCCTGGAACCGCTTCCTTCATACATTCGTAAAAGTAGTTTTTTGCTCCATCTATGCGAGTTTTTGGAGACCACAAAAATCCACCGGGCACTTCATAATCGAAGGTCTGGTTTTGGTTCACCCACCAATATTTCACTTATCTAGAATACTGCCACTAAGGAATTCTGGGTGAAAATCAACTTGCAATTGTTGAATAGGCGTCATGTGGTAAATACAGATTCTTCTGGAAGGCTAAGAATAGATTCCGAACTTTACTAACCTCGCCATTACCCAAAACCTTGACAGCGTTGAACACATCTGCATACTTGATCTCCAGCAATGTCTCTAGCTTGCTTTCTTCGAGTTCACCAACGCCAGATTCAATGTACTGAGAAACTAAAAAGTCCACAAACTCGAGTTGTTTTGATTCAATTCCTGCTTCCATAATCGAGCGAGAGACTGCTGCTCGAACTTTACGAGTCACAGGCTTCAGGGCATATTTCACAAACTCCAACACATCAAATAGATCACTATTTTGCGCATCAATCAATTCTTGGATTGAAAGAAGCTCGATGGTTGGAAAGCCTGCATCCTCTAACTGCTTAAGAAGCTGGGCTCGCGTTGACGGAACTGCCCAAATTGCTCGGAGCTCATCTTCGTTCTTAAACAAGTCAGGCATCTCCAAAGTGTTAAAGAGAGATTGAATGAACTCAGTTAAAGACATAGGTGTGCCATCTACGGAATAAAACATCTTTGATGTCATATGTTGGAATTCGCGCTCTTTACCATCAGCTAACTTGATGATGATCTTTTCCCGCTTGGCCGGTGGATCATCAGGGTCATTACCCCCGCCATCAATTGGTCCGGGCTTGGGCTTATCAATTGGCCCGGAAGGGCCAGGTTCTGGTTTAGGAGTTGGATCTACAGGTTCACCATCCCACTCTGGATCATAAAAATTGTGCGATGCGTTAACAAAGTCGTGAATTGTAAAGAAGTCTTTGCCGTCATAAAGACGAGTGCCACGTCCAATGATTTGTTTGAATTCAATAATCGAGTTAACTGGACGCATCAAAACGATATTTCTGATGTTTCGCGCATCTACACCCGTTGATAGCTTCTGCGAAGTAGTCAAGATCGTTGGAATTGTTTTTTCGTTATCCTGAAAATCACGCAAATGTTGATCTCCAATGCCACCTTCATCTGCGGTTACTCTCACACAGTAAGAGGTATTGGGGTTCGTTTTCTTCTCGTTAATGATGTCTCTAATCATTAGTGCATGGTCTTGCGTTGCACAAAAGATAATTGTCTTCTCATTTGGATTGATTTGAGCAAGCAACAACTCCACCCGATAAACTTCTCGTTCACGAATGATGATTACTCTATTGAAATCTCCACCTGTGTAGAGCTTGCCAACTTCCACCTCACCTGCCACCACGGTGTCATCGCCAACGAAGGTGTAATCATCAATCGATGTTTGATACTTACGCACACGGAAGGGAGTTAGGAATCCATCTCCAATGCCTTCTTTCAGTGAATAGATATAGCGAGGTTCACCAAAGTAGGCGTATGTGTCAACGTTGTCTCGTCGCTTCGGTGTAGCAGTCAATCCAAGCTGTACCGCTGGTGCGAAGTATTCAAGAATGGCTCTCCAGTTACCGTCTTCTGTTGCACCACCTCGGTGACACTCATCCACGATAATTAAATCGAAGAAATCCTTTGGATACTCCCCAAAATTAGGTACACCCGTTGATTCGGTTTCAAAGGTCTGGAAAATAGTGAAGAAGATATTTCCATTAGTAGGTACTTTGCCCTTCTTGCGAACGGCATCTGGTGAAATGCGAACTAATGCATCTTCAGGGAATGGAGAAAACTCATTGAAGGCCTGATCTGCCAATATATTTCTATCTGCCAAAAATAAAATGCGTGGCCTACGTTTTTTATCACCAGATCGATTCCACCTTACTTGGAAGAGCTTCCATGCAATGTGAAATGCAATTTTGGTCTTACCAGTACCTGTAGCAAGTGTTAGCAGAAGCCTGTCATCACCCTTAGCTATTGCTTCGAGAACATTTTCAACAGCTTTTTGTTGATAGTAGCGAACAGGTTCCGTTCCGCCTCTACTCTCAAAATCAACGGCTCTTAACTCTTCGACGAGTTCATTCTTTGGCTCATTAATCAAGTCCCACAACTGATCCGGGGTTGGGAATACCTGAATATCTTCCTCTTTCCCAGTAACCAAATTGATCTGACGGATCTTTTGCCCATTTGTTGCAAACGCAAAGGGAAGTCCAAGTTTGTTGCCATCTCGAATTGCCTGACCAACACCTTCTGTATGTGCTAGATCCCACTTCTTTGCCTCAACAACGGCCAAACGCTTCCCCTTGTATTCCAGCACGTAATCAGCTACTGAAGGTTCGGCTCTCTTTCCACCGCCAATAATTCTTCCAGCTGTTATCTGAAATTCTCTACGAACTAAGTGACCAACCCAGCCAGATTCCGCCAAGGCAGGATCAATGAACTGCGCCCGAGTATCTGCTTCAGTAAGTGCCATTAAGCGCCTGCGTTCTCTTGCGAGAAAGCACTACTCAAAAGAGATTGGCGAAGCGTAACGGCAAAGTCTTTTTTAGTTCTGATTTGAGCTTTCAATAATTCAATTTGGGCAAAAGCACTATCCAGTTTATCGACTATTTCTTTTTGCTTTTCAAGGGTAGGCAGTTCAATAGTCATATCTCTCAATTTAGACATCGAAACGTAATCAATAGTTGTTGCACGCCCTAATGATTTAAGTGTATCCATATTCGCAAGGAACCAATAGTAAAGATATTCAACTAAGAGCTGTCGGGAATCCTTAACTACTAATGCATTGAATTGCTGGTTAGTTGTAAGCTTAATTCTATTGATTGCAATTGCCCCTACAGATGCCGTACAACAAAGAAGTACTGCATTCTCTGGAACAAGAGAAATACTGGATTCCTTCAAGGCTTTTTGCGTAATAAACTTTTCTGTGTGAGTGATGTATTTTCCCTGCTTACGTAAATCATCTACAGTAAACCAAGGCACGTCGCCATTTACCCAGAAATTCTTATTAGTTTTTAAAGGTGTGGATCCATTGAAAAGATCTACTACTTCGCCAATTTTGACAATTGTTGATTCTCGGAATGATTGAGTCATCGCAACTTCTTGATTCGCTGAAAAATTGCCTTCGACCGCAGGAGTGAACGCTGAACTCAAAATAGATTGCAATAACTGATTTGCATTTTCTTCACTCAATTCAAGGTTTCTTTCCAGTAAATCTATCTCGGCAAAGGCCTTATCCAGTTTTTCAACAATATCTCGTTGCTTTTCTAATAACGGAAGGATAATCGGTAGATTCCTGACTTTTTCTAGGGAAACACCGCCAATTATTCCAGTGATTGAGTTCTTAAAAAGATCTTGAAATATTGAAGTTTGTAAGTAATAAAATAGATACCTACTATTCAATTGGGCATCGCACTCGAAGCAAAAAAGCTTATTGACGAAAAAAACATCTCTATCAATAATTGCCATCTTTCTTCCTGCACTCCCCCCTTCGGCACAAATTAGAACAGAACCTTTTTTTGCCAATTTAAACTCGACTGATTTTGAATGGGGGATTTTGACGCCATTTTCATAATTAACGAGGAATCCATAAGAGATATCTTTTGTTGCTATGTAAGGCGTGCCTTCGTTCAGGCCCATGTAGTTCTGCGCTTTAACTCTTTCATTTATGGAATTACCACTATAAATTCTTGCTGCTTCACTAAGCCGAATAGACCTCATATCAATTCCCTTAATTTTTGCAGAATAGCTTGATTCTCAACATCTAGCGATTCGATCTCGGCGATAATTTCTGCCGGTGAGCGATGGACAACTTCATCATTTCCATTCGGGTTCTTAACCGATAAATCCCAAGTTTCTTGGTTAACACTTGATACATCGACTGACCATGAAAGATCTGAGTCCTTTAATTTCTTTTGTAGTTCGATGAACTCTTCTAAATCCTTTTCGTTGAGCGGATTAGTCTTACCCATGTTTCGACCTGGCTTCAGTTGGTAGTACCAGATTTTTTTAGTTGGTTCACCCTTCTTAAAAAAGAGAACTACAGTCTTTACACCTGCACCTTGGAATGTGCCGCTAGGGCAATCGAGAATGGTGTGAAGGTTGTGGTTTTCAAGAAGTTCTTTACGAAGAGCAATAGAGGCATTATCGGTATTTGAGAGAAAAGTATTCTTGATAACGATGCCCGCAGAACCACCTGCGCGCAAAATTTTCATAAAGTGCTGTAGGAATAGGTATGCAGTCTCGCCTGTTTTGATGGGGAAATTCTGCTGGACCTCAGCACGCTCTTTGCCGCCAAAGGGAGGATTCGCGAGAATAATGTCGTAACGGTTCTTTTCTTGAATATCTGCAATATTCTCGCCTAATGTATTTGTATGGATCAAATTAGGTGCATCGATGCCATGCAAGATCATGTTCATGGTGCCAATGATGTAAGCAAGAGATTTCTTCTCTTTGCCATAGAAAGTTTTCTTTTGAAGTGTTGCTACTTCACTTGTGGTTAGCTGCTTTGATTCAGATAGGTAGGCAAAGGATTCGCAGAGAAATCCAGCAGAGCCTGATGCGCCGTCGTAGATTGTTTGGCCTATCTTGGGGGCAATAACTTTGATGATTGCTCTGATGAGTGGTCGCGGCGTGTAGTACTCCCCGCCATTTCGGCCAGCATTACCCATGTTCTTGATTTTGTCTTCATAAAGATGCGACATTTCATGGATCTCAGCACTAGTTTGGAATCTAAGTTGATCTACAAGTTCTAATACTTCGCGCAGGTTATAGCCGCTTTGTAAGCGATTCTGGATCTCTCCAAAGATCTCACCGATTTTGTATTCCAAAGTGTCTGGACCAGTCGCCGTTGATTTGAACTTTGCTAAGTATGGAAAGAGTTCGTTATTGACGAAGGCGCGTAAGTCATCACCTGTAAGAGCCACATTATGGTCAACTTTTCCATCTTTGGTTTTGGGAACAGCCCAGGCACTCCAGCGATATTTCCCAGAGATTATGGGTTCGTACTTCTTATTGGCGAGTTCTGCTCCAACTTTTCGAGCACTTTCAAGATCGTCAATGTACTTGAGGAATAGAACCCAGGACGATTGCTCGACATAATCAAGCTCGCTACTGCACCCTGCATCTTTATGGAGAATGTCATCGATGTTCTTAAAGGTATTTTCAAACATCTTGGGGCTCCTAAGGGATGTGGTTAAGTAGGGTAAAGATACCTTTGAGCTGCGTCAAAAGGTTAGTTTTCTGGGTTGGAAAGTAAGTCGTCCAAAAGGGGAAGGGCATAAACATTTAAGGACTGATCATTTGTTCTCACCTATTGAACCGAGATTCCCTATCTGGCAGGCTCGCCCAGTGGCTGTCAGTGGACGTCCATGCTCGAGAGGGGGGTGGTGGATCTAGGTCAAATCAGGACTAGCCAACACCAGAGTTATGCCTCAAATCAATAAGGAGAGTGAAGTCGCCTATCTTGGCGTTGTACACGAAAACATTAAGAGCCGTGAAGAACAGCTCGAAGAACTCCACAAGAATGCATCTGCCGCAACCGCGGACTCGAAATCTCAACAAACACTTCGTGATTTTTACAGAAATGTTCAAGTTCCTGATCCTGACAATCCATATTTTGTAAGGGTTGACTTAAGCAATGGTGAGATTCGATATTACGGATATCAGAAGCTACGCCAAGCTACGAATAATCCCCCTATCCCCCAATCGCATGTGGGAGTAGATGATCTATTAGTTCTTTCCTCCAGATCTGATGGCAAAGGTTACACAGCTGACTATCCTGAGAATCTTCCTGACTTAGTAGCGCGAACTCGTTTCATAATTAAGTTTGGCGAGATTGTTAAGATTTCAGAAGAGTTCTTTGATAGCTCACGCGGTGAAAATACTGTAATTGCATCTGAAATTGTTACTGAGAGTATCGGTCAAACTCGAAACAAGAAGATGCAACCAATATCTTCAACTTTGCAGCCCGATCAGTTTCAAATTACTCGCGAACCAATAACACACTCCTTGGCGATCCAGGGTCCTCCAGGAAGTGGAAAAACTGCCGTACTGCTTGAACGACTTGCCCGCATTGCATTTGCTGATGAAGCTGTTTATAGAAAAGGCATGCTGCTTATAGGCCCGAACAAAGCTTTTATGGAATATGTCTCCCAGGTGCTTCCAACATTGGGCGAAACTGATATTGAACGAAAGAGTATCGATGAACTTTCACAGTTTTCTAAGAATCTAAATTCTCCAGTTGTAGAAAGTGAAGATCTCATCTACATCAAGGGTTCTGAAAATATGAAGGCGCTTCTTGAAAATCTCGTCGAGGGCCAAATGAAGGTGATCTCAAAGAGCGCCTTTTTGAAGGTATTGGATATAAGCATTGAATTCACCGCTGCAGATTCCTTCCGTATGCTTCAAGAAATTGAAGAAGAGAGTTACCCGAATTTCAATCAACGACGAAGAGTTGCAGAGAATCGTTTGAGGAATCTCCTGGTTGAACGTTTCCAGGAAGGCTGGATCGCAAAGAGAGGCGATCTTCGAGGCCTACAAGGAAATCCCACACAGCTGATTACTCAGGAATCTGCATACAGAACAATTTTAAGGAACATGTTCCCAAACATAGATCCAGTAAGTTTGTTGACTAAGCTGAAGGCAGATGCAACCTTTTTTATGGAGTGCGCCAGCGGGGCATTAGAACCTGAGGATCAATTGATTTGGCTTGAAGAATCAGAAATGCACGCGACAAAAGTAACAAGACATGATGTTGCAATTTTGGATTATTTGGACTTTTTGATTAACGAACCGATTAAGAAGTGGGGCCATATAGCTGTTGATGAGGCGCAAGATTTATCACCAATGGAACTCGCTATGGTTTCTCGTCGACTTGATGCAAGCGCAACTCTCTCTTTAGCAGGCGATTTGGCTCAACAGACTGGAACTCAGTATTACGAGTCCTGGGATGGGGTACTTCAATTACTTGAACAAGAGTTTGAATACAGCAAGAAAGAACTTACGCGTAGCTATCGCGTACCTTCAGACATTCTGGTCTACTCAAAGCAATTTTTAGATCAATCTCGAATCAACGTTTCACCTTCAGAACCATTCCTTGAACGTGAAAACTCCTTAGAGTTCGCCGAAATTGACGATCCGAAAATGCGTGTTATGGATGTAATCGCGCGAGCAACTGAGCACCTAAAGAACAAAGAGTCTGTTCTAATCTTGGCCCCAAAATCTACGAGAGCGATTTATTCGAGCTACAGCTTCCCAGATAATGGGAATGCGCATGTCAGGGTTATGGATCCCACTGAAGTAAAAGGACTTGAATTTGATGCTGTATTGATTGTCGACCCAGATCAAATCCTTAGCGACTATCCCTGGGGAAAAAGTCGCCTAGCTCGATTGTTTTATGTACTCGCCACACGTCCAACGAAAAAACTTGTAATGATTGGCGCTGACTCCGAATCCCTAAGAACGCCCTTATTTGGAATTGAGGATGAGGATTTAGAGGAAATATCAATCGATGATGAATACGAAGAAGTTATTGAGGCTGCTGAAAGTATTCTTGACAATGTAACTCAGGCTGAAGTCGCAGAAATTTTAAAGCCGAAAAAAGTTATGTCACCTGTAGAACCTAAGGATGAAGCACGAAGAGAGTTAATTCTAGATATACATTCGATCTCGATTCTGGATTTATGTAGGGAATTGAAGGTAGATCTCCGGCAAGCTAGTGGTGAATTTACCTTTGGAAACTGGATGTTTGCAGGTATGACTCAAGTACGTTGTAGTGATTGTGGCGATAAACCCCAAATGGTCTTTATCAAGCACTCCGACCCAGAAGTTGAAGAATCGGTTGAAGATCATCACTTTGCAATTACTTGCACTGGTTGCTCTGTCATTCGAGACTTTTCTACAGATCGACATGGTTCGCTGGATTCTATTTCTTCAGAATTAAAGATAACTGCACTCGTGAAGAACAAATGTCTGCCTTGTGGAGGTAATTAATGCGCATCCAAGTTCCAACTGACTATTCCGAAGACAATATAACCGTCACCGCAAATGCCTTATTTGTTCATTTTGCAAATGACTTGAGCTCTTTCATAAATGCTTTTATGACAACTAAGCATGGGCCTGCTTGGCTTCAAAACTTAAAAGTAGAAGATGTTAATTACAGAAATTTCAATCCAAAGGATCCGGCCGCTCTGCTCAAAGATTTAGCCAAGTATGGTTCAAGCAAGCTTCGACCAGCTCTTCACTCAAAAATTGAAAGAGGATTCATGAAGAGCTATCTTGAAGATTTAGATGCTCTGCTGGGTGAGAGAAATGCCTGGCTGCATCGACAGGTGCAAGAAACCGAGGCAGAGCTATTGGATTTAGTTACCACTCTCCTACGTGTGGGAAAGCCACTATCTCTGCCAATAGTTGAGGATTGCATCGCCATTCAAACTTCAATTCTTGCACCTGTCGTTGTAGCACCTGTTGCCGCTGAACCAATCAAAGTTCCAAGTCAGCCTGACGTACAGGCGGTAGAAGACGTAGTGCAACCCGTGCAAGATGTTTCGGAGATCTTGCCTGCTGACATCGTGAGCGTAGAGGTAGTTGAAATAGGAACGGCTGTAACTAAAGTGGTCGCCGAGCCCGAAGCGATTTCTGTTTCCGAGATTATTCAGATTGCGGGCGATGAGACTTCACAAATTGGTGATGAAGTGAAGGAAAGATTGCTTTCGCACTCTTATGTACTACATCTGAACGGTGATATTCGAGATCGTGCAAGTGACGAACTACTAGTGGATGTAAATCCAGGATCTGCACAATCCCTTGGTGCCTTCTTGATTTCCAGAAAACCTTCTGGCGGGCGAATAAGAATTACTGAAGATGGAACATTGTGTGCTTTTTTTGAAGAAAAGTGGGGCTATCTAGCAAAAGTAAAACCTGAGGACTGGTTTCCAGACCATCTTCATATCGGGACGAACTAGGAATCGGGAGAACATAAAATGTTTAAGACAAAGGTCGAATTAAGAAATCTAAAGGAGTATTTAACTCAGGATCGAGTAATTCGAATACCACCTTGGCAACGTGAATACGGGTGGAAGCCAAATGAGAATGGCCAGGTTGGCGTTCTTCTGTCAGATATGAAGGAGTTCATTGAATCAGATGACACTGAATACCTAATTGGGTCAGTGATTTTGTGCCCTGATCCTGAAAAGGAGGGCCGATACCTTCTTATCGATGGCCAGCAACGCTCGATGACCTTCTTGATTTTCTTAATGGCGGCTAGAAAATTCATCAAGAATGAAAATCTCAATGTCGAAGATGGCCATCCTCTCTCAAGTGTCGTAGATGAGCTAAAGAATTGCATTTCTGCCAAAAAAGATGAGTATGCCGAGCGCC
>Ga0315899_10008741_pt1 | contig 10855 bp, 11 predicted proteins | sample LakEriMetagenome_2_FD_203518 | JGI IMG/M metagenome (GOLD analysis project Ga0315899, IMG submission 203518) | Freshwater fungal communities from buoy surface, Lake Erie, Ohio, United States - Buoy 4 MA112 | ecosystem: Environmental > Aquatic > Freshwater > Lake | place: USA: Lake Erie, Ohio...
GCTCTCTCGCTCTCTCGCTCGCTCGCTCGCTCGCTCGCTCGCTCTCACGCACACACACGCACACACACACACAGGTATACGAGGTCCCAGGGGTGCCATCGGGGGGCCTTCTTCACATCAGAAACCCTTGGGGCACTGGCGAATGGACCGGTCGCTACTCCAAAGAATCCCCTATGTGGCAGGTTTTTTTCCTCTCGGAAAGACTCTCTCTCTCTCTCTCTCTCTCTCTCTCACACACACTCACTCACTCGCACGCACACACACACACAGGGCCTTAGCGACGACGTCAAGGCAATGGTGGGCTACACGGCTCTCTTATCCACCAAATCTCCCTCTCGTCCCCCCCCCCGTGACCAGGGGCTTTTGGGGGGGATGAGTGGGTCAGTGCCACCTATGGTGGCAGCTATAGCCGCAAAAATTCAATATCAGCAAGGCTTCTTTAGACAACCTGCTCGCACCACACGGGTATGTCAGTACTAGTAGGTCTCTTTTGCTCCTTAATAGGTCTATTTACAGGTCTCTTTTGACACGTGGTGCATTCCTCATAGGGAGGGGACCATCCAGAAATCTCCGCGGGGTCGTTCTTCATGTGCTGGGAGGATTTTTATTCGCACTTCGACCGTATCTATCTCTGCAAAATGCCACCGGGCACCGAGGGTGGAGAGATGCTCGAGGCAAGCGCAGCAGGCGAGTGGAGTTTGAACGCAGGCAGCGCGGGGGGATGTAGCAACCACGCGTCCTTTTCTGAAAACCCGCAGTTTCGGCTCATAGTGCCCGCACAGACGAATTTGCACGTGCGCCTGTTCCAGTGGTCTACCGCGGTCGAGAGCCCCTCCCGTTGGCGAGTGGGGACAGCAGCGCCGAATCACATTGGCATGTACATAGTCAAAATGTCCTGTGAGGCCCAGACACAAGTGGCACTCACAAGGCTACCCCCTGTAACGGACAGTGATGAGGGGGGAAGGAGGCGGGGCAGAGATGAGGGGGAAAGTGCCTGTCGGGTTGTAGCAAAGACGCGGGTGTTCACAAACGTGTGGCAAAATGCCATCAAGCTCCGCCCCGGGATCGAGCTCGAACGGAGCAAAGGAAGGGCTGCTGGGAAGGGGACGGGGGAGGAGGCAGATTTCTATGTCATAGTGCCATGTACCTATGAGCCTTTCTGTGAGGGCCGCTTTTCGTTGCAGGTGATATCAACGCAGCCCGAGGTACCGTGCGTACTCCAGCCCATCACGCAACGGCCTAGTAAAGCAGAGATCGCCGGGCGGTGGACGGTTGACTGTGCGGGCGGATGCTGCAATCATCCGACGTGGATGCGCAACCCCATTTTCTTGCTGGATCTGCCTCACACGTCCCGCCATCAGTACCCACAGCCGACGCTGACTCTTTCCGTCGGAGAAGCAGGGACATCAGTGGGTCTGGGCATGTATGTCTTCCCGTATTTGGGTTCTGGGTTAGAGAATAACCTCTCTCGCGCACAGATCGTTGCCGAAACGTCGCCTTTTATGAAAGGTCTCACGTGTCTGTGTTGGAGAGGGGGAAGGGAGTTGAGTTTGTGTGTCTCTGTGTGAGCAGGGCAAAATGTCTTGGGCAGTTTCAGGGGCCTTTTGCCCCGAGTATGTGTTTGTGTGTGTGCAGGGCAAAATGTGTCTTGGGAGTTTGAGTGGCTTCTTTTTTTCTTGTTTTCCCTCATGTGTGTATGTGTGCAGGGCAAAAAGAGTTTGAATGGCTTCTTTTTTCTTTCCCCCCACTCGTGTGTGTGTGTGTGTGTGTGTGTGTGTGCGTGCGTGCGTGTGTGTGCGTGTGTGTGCGCGTGTGTACACAAATGCATGTGTGTGTGTGTGTGTGTGTGTGTGTGTGTGTGCAGGGCAAAGTGTGTCTTTGAGTTTGAGTGGTCTTCCTCCGCGCAAGTACATTGTCATGACGTCCACCTTCGAGGTTACTCTCTCTCTCTCTCTCTCTCTCTCTCTCTCTCTGTGTGTGTTTGAGAGAGAGAGAGAGAGAGGCAGGGAGGGAGAGAGAGAGAGCGTGTGTACGTGTGTGTGTGTATACATACACATATACGGTGCACGCATACGTGTGTATGCATACCACATACACACACGCCTCAGATTTCAAATTCATCTATGTGGCTCTCTCTCTCTCTCCCTCTCCCTCTCTGTACATACTGTACATACATGCATGAATAATGCATACTGTATGCACATCTTGCCTCAGATCTCGCATTCGTGTATACACACTCCGAGTCTCTCCCTCTCCCTCTCCCGGCCCCTCTCCCGGTCCCTCTCCCTCTCTCTCTCCCTCTCTTGCCCTCCCCGAAACCCCCCTCAACTCCCCCACACCCAGCCGTGCGAACTCCTGTCAAGTTTCAGTCTCCTTCTCCACTCCCCCCCGAGCGCTCCCGCTACCATGTCTGCCCTCACTAATCCCGTGGGGGTGCGGAGTGGGGTGGGGGGAGGGGGTGGGGGGCTCGGCGGTTTGCTCGGTCGTTCGCGTGTCCCGATCCTGTTTGACCTGCCTGGGCATCGGGTGAGTGTTTGGGGGGGTGGAAGAGAGGGTGATTGTAGTTGGAGTCGGAGTTCTTGATTGATGATGCTGTATAATATGGAAGCCAGAGTGGGTACGGAGCGGGTGTGGGCGAATTCTCTTCTCTCTCTCTACTCTCTCTCTCTCTCTCTCTCTCTCTCTCTCTCTCTCTCGCTCGCTCGCCCGCTCTGGCTCTCTCTCTCTCTCTCTCTCTCTCTCTCTAATGTGCACTGATATATAGACGCATACGTCCTCGCATATCCCATATTGCATACATACGCAGGCCCCAAACCTGGCTCCAGATGGTTACGCACGTTCGCGCGCCCAGCAGGGCGGCAGCGGCAGCGGTGGCATAGGAGGACGAGGAGGGGGTGGTGGTATGACATCAGAAGAGGAGGAGATGGAACTAGCACTCGCCTTGTCGCGGTCTGAAATGTAGACAGTGGGTACTGTAACGGGTCCCGGGCCCAAATGGTCAAGGCCGCCCAATGACATGTGTGCAATAAAACAAAGAACCACGCATCGATACCCTCCACGGGCGTCGCCCGATGCTCCGCTTCAGCGTATGCCCGGGGCCAGTGCCAGTGGGCCCAGGGCGCGCATGCAAATTTTCCACGCACACAACTTGAAACAGGAGTATGGTAGCTAACAGCCGCGCCGGTGTTTCTCAAGGGTTCACCGACCATCTTTCAAAGTTCGCCGGGTTGATGTTTATCATTGCAGGACCTACTACAAAGCTGTGCGCGTGGGGGAAAGAGGATAATAGAGGACATGTGCTATGAGATACGACGAGCCGAGGCTTGTGTGGAATATTGGATTGAGTCGTGCTGGTTGTTTCCTTTGGTGATGGAAGATGCCCCTTTCGGGCACGGCGTGCAGCGTGTGCTCCAGATACGCATGGTATCTTTGTAGGTGGACTCTGGGCTCGGCTCGCACGTTGTCACGGACGTCATGGCACAAGGAAATAGTTCGATGAAGAGAACAGCATGTTCGGGTGCTTCTCAGGACAATGCGGTTGTCCGATCCTATGTTGCAATGCTAGAGTATTCTAGCATTGCAACAAAGGATCGGACAACCGCACGAGAGGCAAGAGCGCCCTAGACAGTAGAGAGTCGCACGAAGTTAGTCACACGAACTTGAGCGGTTCGGGAGAATCTCATGAGATACTACCTATCTCATGAGATACTCCCGAACCGTCAAATCCGGGGAGCTCTGGAAGATCCCCGGATTCCGGGCCGGAAGCATCTGTCACTGACAGACTGTCAGTACAACCACTGGATGACCCGGGCAGGTGCCGGGAACTTCCGGGAGGGTATCCTGAGTGACCTACCAAAATGTCCAGTACGATCCACACGTCCACACCCACGTCTATGTACCAAATGATCATGGCTTTGCCCGTCTCAACATCGGAAAAAGCTGCCAGATCAAACACATCACGTTAAATTACACGATGCAATCAAACCTAAGCCAGGAGTGCATCGTGCAATGTGAGATCACCCGCCTGAATCCAAAAGGCAAAAAAATCCCAAACCATGGGGGCCAACACGCCCATACGCCCAAGCATCAGCGTTCTCGACGTCGGCTGCAAAGGCTGGAGGCATGAAATGAGCGCACGGAGGGGCATGTGAGTTTGCAATCAAAATGATTGCGAGGGAGGGAGGGAGGGAGGGAGGGAGGGAGGGAGGGAGGGAGGGAGGCAGCACGGGAGGCGCGTGCGAAGGAGGGAGGCAGGGAGGCAAGCAGACAGACAGAGAACAATATCATCGTTTGTAGGGATGCTCTGCTCCCGCTTAACCTGAAAAATGAATTTTTTGTTATTTTAGGTGGAAGTGGACCAGTCTATGATGATCTCTATGATACCATTCGTTGCAGCTTCCAAGGCCTAAGTACTTTGGACTTTGGAGTGGTACGGTGTCCTTGTAACGTGATGATTTGCAAGGCCCCGAGGCGCACGCCGTGATGATGAGGATGAACGCCGCCCAGTCAGCCGGCCGTCAGGCAACTCCGCCCAGCCATCACGGCGTGCGCCTCGGGGACTTTGGTGTGGCCAGGGTTTCCCCCGCTCGCTCCTACAATGCACCTCGTGGCCCGTGCCAGTGTACTTTTAAGGTTTTGGGTCCCTTCCTTTTTTTCAGCAACGACCCTTGCAGTAATAAACACACACACCCTTGAACACTAATCAAGCCGGGAAATGCTGTTCGCATTGGTGCCATTCAATCAGCTAGGTGCATGGGTCAGTGGCCCCCAGGGCGACATTCAGGCACACAAGGTATTTCCTCTCCCGCCGGAAAAGTCTCTCTCCCTCTCTCCCTCTCCCTCCCTCTCTCTCACTCAGCCTGTCTGTATATATCTCTCTCCTTCCGCCCCTCAGGCTCTCTCTCTCTCTCACTCACTCACTATCACTTCTCCGAGGCGCGCGCTCTCTCTCATCCATGCGCCCGTCTCTCCCTCTGCGTGCATCATGCGCTTGCGCCGAGACTTTTGTCAACACATTGAGCTTCCGAGCGTTGTGGGAACGCTGCAGCATTTCATGCGAACCACAGTGCATACTGTGTAAAGTTGTGGCCTGAGCGAGGAGATATGACCTTCGTGGACATCTGGTGCTCTGTCCCGTAGGTGACCAATTCTCACGTCTTGTTCGCCGTCTTGCAAATTACAGGTGTGCGATACTGTGGACCCTTCGCCCGGTATGTGCATTCCTACTGGCCCAGACTGCGAGTGTACGACTGGTAATTTCAATAACATTATCCGTGCCTGTACAAGACTGATGCGCGGCCAGAGTATGCACATGGTGATTGTACTGTATGGTGGTTAGCTTGATTCACTACGGTTGATTCATTAGTATTTTGGTACTTGCTGTCTACGAGACAAACGGCAACTCGGTTGTGAGCTGACTTCTTTGTATCAGTCTGATTGTGCTTTGAGAGTTTCAGTGATTGTCCAGGACACTAGACGATCTAATCTAATATAATCTAATATATGAATCACTATAATATGAAATAATCTAAAATAACACTGTTGCCAGGACACTGGACGATCAACGGGCACCAGACCTCCCCTTGGGAGTAATTCAGTAATGTAGTCTGAGAAGCAGCAGCAGACGATTAGTAGCAAGACATGCGCAGTCATATTAGTCTATATTCAGTCACGTATGTTTTACACTCCACCGTCTCGCATTTGCTCTATCCGAGGCCGAGTGGAGTGTAGAACATACGTGCCGTGAGATAGATGATGGCGATCGCGAGACCATCAGAGCAGGGCGAATGATGCAAAATAGATTATTGTCATAATTTCGTTGGAAACATGATCGACTTTCGCGAGGACATCGCCCTAATGTGGAGGGAGGGAGAGAATGAGCGCGTGCGCGAATAAGAGAGCGAGCGAGAGAAGAGAGAGAGACAAAGAGAGAGAGAGAGTTTATTAGACTCGACCACTTCCACAACGGGGTTCCCATAACGTCGACCGATGGCGGGCTCCGCATCACCACAGTACTTTGGAGGAAGCAATACTGCCGTCTCCCACCTGCTCTCCTTTACACCTACACACGACAAACAACCCTGCCTAGCTCAATTTCCTCCCGCCCTCCACGGAGGATGATCCCTCCACGTAGGATGAGGCCTGCGGCTCATCGACTGCTGACAAGAATGCAAACGAGCTGCCCACCGCCTACTGACCTACCCTTCTTTCGCGCTCAAACGAGCCACATCCCGTGCCTTCAAAAATAAAAAAATAGTGTTCGCCTGGCCTATTTTGCCAACCCCTCCTCCACTTGACGCAGCTCGCCCTGCCAGAGAGAGGGAGAGGTCAGCCTTTCACGTTTGCTTGTATGTGTCTTTGTGTCTATGAATGTGATGACCCAAGACAGATGTTTAGGGTTTGGGGTTCAGGAGGGAGTGGGTGCGCGAGACGTGCGCGTGCACACACACTTCACGCACGCGCGCGCACACACCCACCCACACCCACCCACACACACAAACGACGCACCTCTAGCTTGGCCTTGGCCGGCGAGTGTGCCGGGAGGCTATTGAGCTGCTCGCGCACTTCTTCTGCCAATGTGGAGGCAAGGTGCTTCTCCGCAGAGAGGGACTTGCCCGAGATGAGCGTGCCTGCCGCTAGCTCGTTGCTGAGCTTTTCCGCCGCGCTGTGGGATGGAAAGGGACATGGCAAGTGTGAATCAATCGTGAATACACAGATACACCCGCAAACAGCGCGCGCGCGCGCATACATGCATGCAACCAAGGGGGCATATAGCGTCAAGTTTCATTGGGGAATGCTTCATGGTCTCTTGTTAGATCTACATCTAGGTGTGTATCTCTGTCTATGTTTATGTCTGTGTCTACATGATTGATACGCAGACTCTTGGCTGGCGGTACGTGAATGAGTGTGCATGTTTGTGGACGTGTGTGTGTGTAGAGATAATTATTTACCACTGGAGCCTCATGTGTGTGACATGTCTACGCATGGCGTTTGCGTACGGGCATGTGTGTGTATGCGTGCAGGCAACACCTCTGCGCAAGGGTTGCGCCGATGGCCTGCAATTCCTCAGCCGAAGGTGCCTGCTCCGCGAGGCGCGCGCGCACGCGGCGGGCCAGCACACCCTTGGGCACCCCAATCTCCCTGGCCGCATTGGCCAAGGCCTGCTTCTCGAAACGAGACTCCGATTGCCGCACCGCCGAGTCTCCCGCGTCCCCGGATACCACCTCTGTTTCGGCACTTCCTGATGCTGCGACCCGTGAGGCACCCAGCGGGGACACGCTCCCCAACTGCACTGCCTTCTCCATCCGGGCAACGCTCAGGCGTTGCTTCCGCTCAAGCTTCCGCAGCGCGCCTAGCTTGTGCAGGGCCGCCGCGCCGCGCGCTGCCGCCTCACCTTGCCGCAGCTTCCTCTCCAGTTCGTGCGCTTTCTCCGCATCTGCCGCTGCGATGGCGCGCAGTCGCGCTGCCACCGCTGCTGCCCTGTTCGTCCCATTCGACACCGCTGCGGCCCCACGGCTGCGCGAGGCCTCCTCAGACATTGACTTGTGCGCAGCCGTCACGGCTTTGTTGCGCTCCTCGAGGTGGCTCAGAACCCGTGCGTCTGCAGCAGCAGTGGCAGAGTCCTCTTGCGACTTCATCCACTCCGCGCCTTCCCGGCTCAGCGGCGCGCGCGCACTCCTCCCGCGTGCCCCTCGCAGCTCGGCGTCCATGGCCTCTGCAGCATCACCCCGCATCGCCTCTGCAGGCTCCTGCGCTGGGGTGGTGCTCTGACCCAGGAGCTTACTGAGCTTGGCCACTATTCGTGACTGGTCTTGGGGCTTGAGCAGCCCCAGACTCTGCTCCAGCGAACCCTCAAGCTGTGCAACGCGCCCATTGAGCGCCAAGAGCGTGTTGCCGAGCACGGGCTTCTCCGGCTGCGCAGCGCCTCTGCTGCCCGGGACGGAGAAAGGCGACGGATGCGCGACGCCGGCCGCCTGCAAGATAGGCTCGAGAGCCGGGTCAGTCTTGGCCGTAAACAAGTCGAGGTCCTCTTCGGCCTTCTTGGGCGGCAGAAATGAGAGGAAAGAGCGGCCAACCTTCATCGCTGCGCTCTCCAGTGCTTGCTGGCTGCCCGCCTGCCGAGCGCGCCACATGGCTTCCGCTTGCACTCCAGCGCCAATACCCGCCGCCGCCCCCAAGCCCACCACACGTACGAGTGCAGGGGAGACTGAATCACCGTCTCCCAGCTGCGACAGGGGCTGCATAGCAGCAGGGGCAGCAGAGCTTGCAGCGCCACCGCCCATGAGGCGTGAGAGCGTGTCGTGAACGAGCTGGTCCTCCTGCACAGCTGCGGCCTTGCGATTGTCGGCGACGGATTCAATTCTTCGGGCCAGGCCAACGAGAGCCGCTTGTTCGCGCGCTAACTCCACAACTGCTGGCACTACGTCCTTGCCGCTCAAGAGCTGCGCGCCCTCTTCCCCCTCTTTTTTGCCCTTTGACGCCAGTCCAGCGGCTGCCACGGAGCCGGAGCTCAAAGTCATTATGTTTCGCATGAGCTGCTTCATCTCGGCGATCTTGCTTTTTTCTGCTAGCGCGCCGTAGCTCGCACCCAAGGGCCGCTCGTCGAACTCCATGCCGTCGTGCGTTTTTAGGCGCTTGTCATGGGCACGGATGTCGGTGCGCACGCCACTCCTGCGCAAGGATCAACACGTGCTAGTGAGGCCGGGTCAAGACGCATCGGCGTGCTTTCATGAGCAAGCGCGTGCGAATCTGACCATGAACGCAGTGCGATACCCGCGCACCAGGCATGCTCGCAAAAACACTGGCGGCTCGCAGCCGCACCTTTTGCCATTCTTTTTTTGGCCGCCAATCTCCACGTGCTCGGCCCCCGGGCGTTGCCATTCGAATTTATAGGGCTGCTCATTTGGCTTCTTCTCCACAGCCTGGCGCGTGTCTTCGAGGGACAAGCGGCCGCGCTCGCGCACCGTCTGGCGAAGCTTTCTGAGGCTCGGAAGATAGTGCTTGCCTGTCAATGCTGTGTAGTCCACTGTGGGCGTCTGGAGATTCATGTAAATCTGGACATGACAGGCTGTGCCCTTGCAGTCCGAATAGGGGGTGACGTCCACGCCCTCAGAAGCTTCCTTGGCTTCCTTTGCTTTCGCGGCATCTTCCTTAGCTTCCTGGAGTTTGAAGAACTTCCTGTACGCTGCACGCACATGGCGTCTCTCAGCGGCATGCGAGGGGAATCCAGCCTTGTCGCCCGAGGCAGCCACCGAGGGCTGCTCTGCGAGCTGCGACGCGCGGGCCTTGTGGGCCAACGCGATGGGCGGACCTTGGACCCCCGCCGGGGGCTTCTTCCGGTCTGCTGGGTGCGCGTCGACGATGAAGGCAACCCGCGTGTTGAGCTTCGCCTCCGCGTCGCGCAGAGCACGGGACAAGCGGTCAACATTCGCCTTCGCCTGGGCGATCGACTGGTCCAGCGCCTCCTCCACGTGCACCACGTGCGCGGACTGGTGCAGCTTGGTGGCAGCGAGCGGCCTGGCCAGCTTAGAGGGCTTGCCGAGCTTGGCGCCCTCGAGCACCTTATTCGCGAGGTGATTGAGGTGTGTCTGCGCCTTTGACAGCTGGACGAAGAGCGTGTCGACCTCGCGCTCCGCCTCCAGGACGCTGCGCCCGACCGCCGAGTCGTACACGGTGAGCGACGACGAGGCGGCGGACTTGGCCTGGGCAGTGTCCAGCACCGTCCGCCCGCCGCGGCCGTGGAGCTCCACAACAGTCACGATCGCCACAACCGCCAGTGCCGCCAGCGCCGACGTTCCCGTCCCTCTCCTCCCCTCGTGCCGGCGCATCCCGGCGTCACTTCAAGTGGACCTCACTTCAGTGACCTTTGGTTCACCCCGCACACTGTCCTGCACACCTGCAAGAATTGTACAGTACAAACACTGTCACATCAAATAATAATGTTCCCGTGATATTCCGGGTGACCTGTCATCCGGTTTCCAGCGACTGGACAAGGTTGGAATGGTGCAGTACGGCTCCTTTGCCGCCGAGCGCGGAGGTGAGTGTCTGCGCCTGCGTCTCCACAGGGCACTCACCCGCGCGTAATTTCCGGCGCGGCACTGGCGCGTTTATGGCCGCGCCTGTGCTCGGACTGCTCCTTGCCATCTATTGCAGCGGGGCGGCTTTGCTCCGGAGTGCGCGGAGAGACCGCCAGCGGAACGTGACTTCGAGCGCGGCCCTACAATGCCCGCGCCTTCTGTGCTGTGGCAGGGCCCGTGGCGCCAGAAGACACGTGGGCCGAAATGAAGGACTCGACGGAGGAAATCAGGGGCAGGTCGGGCAGCAGGGCCAAGGTGTACGCCGGCGTGGCGCTTGTCGCCATTGCGGTGATCGTGTTTGCCTGCATCCAGCTGGCACACTCAGGCGCTGGCGGCAGCTCCGATGCCCACATGCAGGAGCTGCACCAGCCCGTCACGACCTCGGAGAGCTCTGTGCAATCGAGCAAGCTCGTGCGCGCGGCGCACCAGAGGTTACACTTGAAGACCGTGATGACGTCACCAGCTATCCACTGGGCGCAAAATTACCTGATTGAACAGGTTGCGCATTGGGCTAGGGCCCACCCCACGAAGCCGGGGCATGACGGAATGGTCTCCATCCTCGAGAAGGACCCCTCGAAATACAAGCCGATTGTGCAGGCCTTGGTGGTGAAGAAGCTGACCGAACCCCGCGATTGCGACGTGCACAATGTGTGCGAGACAAACTCCGTGGCTGCAGGGGTCTCGTATATGTATATGTGCATGAATATATATGTATGTGTATGTATATGTGTAAACAGGTAGATATAGGTGGATAGATACGTAGATGTATGTATGTATGT
>Ga0315899_10008742_pt1 | contig 10855 bp, 7 predicted proteins | sample LakEriMetagenome_2_FD_203518 | JGI IMG/M metagenome (GOLD analysis project Ga0315899, IMG submission 203518) | Freshwater fungal communities from buoy surface, Lake Erie, Ohio, United States - Buoy 4 MA112 | ecosystem: Environmental > Aquatic > Freshwater > Lake | place: USA: Lake Erie, Ohio...
GAGATGGATGTCATAACTGGCGAATTCTTCGGCGAAGAACTGCCTCACCGAGCGGCCATCGATGCGCCGAAACAGCCCATCCGTCAGAAATCCGATGGATATGGCATGATACCCAGCCTGCGTGCCCGGCGCCCAGAAAGGCTCGGCCCGCGCCAGGCGGTCTGCCGCTTCTTCCGGATCATAGAAGGCTTCCACGCCAGCCGGTTCGCGAAAACCGGTCAGGCCCCCTTGGTGCGACAGCAGCTGCGCGATTGTAACCTCTGCCTTGCCGTGTGCCGCGAACTCCGGCCAGATGTCGGCGACCTTATCATCGTAAGCCACCCGCCCACGATCGACCAACATCGCAAGCCCAATTCCCGTCAGCCCTTTGGTGGTCGACCATACGTTGACGAGGGTATCGTGCTCCCAGGTGCGCGCCTCTCTCTTATCGGCAAGACCGCCCCAGATGTCGACAACCACCTGGCCCTGCGCGACCACGCAGAACGCTGCTCCAACCTCACCGCGCTCGCTGAAGTTGGCGGCGAAGGCCTGCGCAACCACTTCAAAGCCGGGCGCGCAGGTGCCGTTTATTGTGATCGCCCCCATCACTTCAGAACGTTTTGGCAATGCTGACACCCCAAGTGCGCGGTGCACCATAGACGCGGTTGCCAGTGCCGAGCGCAAGCTGGTTGATGCCTTGCGTCACATAGCGTTCGTCAGCGATGTTCTTGCCCCACAACGAGAAGTCCCAGCCATCTGTCCGCATCAACGAGATGCGACCATTCCAGACCCAGAAGGCATCGGCTGCAATCAGCGGATCATTGAGCCCGTCCTTGAAAGTCAGTCCCTGATAGCGGCCATCGACGGCAAAGCGCATAGCAAAATCGCTGCTCAGATCGAACTCGTAGCCGACAAGGGTGTTGAAGCTGAATGTCGGCGCATCGGGGAGAAGGTTACCGGCTGGCACTGCTCCGTCCGATGAAGCGAAGGCGCCAAGCTCGCTTTCGAGAAGGCCGACGCCCACCGCCCAGTCCAGCCCGGGCAGGAAAGAGGGGCGGAATGTAAGTTCCCCGTCGATCCCGTAAATCTCGGCCTTGTCGACATTGCCCAGCCGCTGGATCGGCAGATTGCCCACGGTGTCGCGGATGAAGGTCTGGACGTTGTTGTAGTCGTAGTAGAACGCGCTGACAGCATAGACTGCATCGAGTGCGTCTAGCCGCCCCTTGATCCCCGCTTCGTAGGATACCAGCCGCTCGGGCTCATAGGGAATGAGCTGCCCCGAATTGGTGGCAACTCCGGCAAAGAAGCCGCCGCTTTTCACCCCCTGCGAGACGCTGGCATAGGCGAGCGTATCGGCATTGATGCTCCAGTTGAGACCGAGCTTGTAGGACCAGTTGCGGTCGCTGATGGAATCGTTGACCACCGCCAGCGGGATTGGCGGTGTCCCGAACGGAGCACCGGTCAAAGCACTGCCGGGAGCTTGTGAGACCAGATCGCGTGTGCCGCCGACATTGCTGCGGCGCTCCCAAGTGTAACGGGCGCCGGTGATGAGATCGAGGTTGTCCGTCAGGCGCCATTCGCCGTTAACGAAGGCGGCTGCGGTTTCGGTCTCCTGGTCGGAGAATGTGAAGGTTGTGGTGTTGAACAGGTCGCGCAAGTCGCCATCATACGTCGATTGCACGCGGTCCCATGAATAGAACCCACCGACCAGCCAGTTGACAGCGTCGGTCTCGCCCGCGAGGCGCAACTCCTGCGAGAACTGCTCGACATCGTCGGCGGTGACGAAATCGGTCTGTCGCAGCGGAGTGGCATCAACATCGATGCCCCACACGCGGTCGAAGTTGATGTAACCGGTCACGGAAGTCAGCTCGGCAAATCCTAGATCGGCAGAGATCCGTGCCGTCAGGTTGAGCTGGTTGACATCGTAGGTTGGGTCGACCGACCACCTACCGCGGAATGGATCTCCATCCACATCGCGAAAGCCGAAGAAATCGGTGCAGCGCGGCGAACCCGGGCAGACAAGGCCCGGTTCGGCCGGCACCGGCGGCGTAAGGCCGAAGAATTCCGGCTGCCCGATCTCCGAACGACCACGCTGGATCTCGGCCTTGAACAAAGCCTCGACGGTATCGGTCGGCGCAAGCAGCAGCTGCGCGCGGCCGAGGAAGACTTCCCTGCGGCCAATGTCGCGGCCGGTCGCCTCGTTGAAATAGAAGCCCTCGTCCTGAATGATCGCCTTGCCGGCCAGCCGCAGCGCCGCCGTATCCGAGAGCGGCAGGTTGACCATCGCCTCGAAGTCTTTGGTGTCGTAATTGGCCAGCCCGGCACTGACCCGCGCACGCACCCCACGCGTATCGGGCCGCGCGCTGACCACGTTGAGCGCGCCAGCGGTGGTGTTGCGCCCATAGAGCGTGCCCTGCGGCCCCTTCAGCACCTCCATCCGCTCCAGATCGAATAGATCGAAATTCATCAGTGCCAGCGAACTTAACGAGACCTCGTCGACATAGACCCCAGCGCTGGGATTGTTGGTCGCACTGAAATCGTTGAGGCCGACCCCGCGGATGGTGATGACCGGAACCAGGCCGGGCACGTTTTCCTTCACCGAGACGTTGGGTGTGAAGGCGACGATATCAGTTGCGGACTCGATCCGCCGGGCGGCGATAGCTTCCGCATCAACCACCGAAATGCTGATGCCGACGTCGAGCACATCCTGCGAACGCTTCTGCGCGGTCACGAGAATGACGTTGTCGTCTGGCTTCTGCGCGTCTGAAGGATTGCCCGTTTCCTGCGCGTGCAGTCCCGAAGCGGCCCCTGCCACCATGATCCCCACCAGACCTGTGTGCGCAAGCAAGCGCGTTGCCACTGCCTTTATCATCCTGTGGTCCTCCCGTCCGTCACTTTTTCGACGTTATGGTATGGCCACATACATTATTTTCGAAAGGCGCAGCAAGAGTTTTTCGACATCGGAGTATGTAGCGCTTCCTTATTTACAGTTGGCGCGGCTGCACAGTTGCGCTTATTCGGGCGTTCATGACTATCGCAGGTGATGCCCCGAGAAGCCGAGGCAGGCCCAAGCAGCGCGCTAGAATGCGCGAGGCGCTGCTTGATGCCGCCGCTAGGGAGATCAATCTGCGCGGCGCCGCTGCGGTCAGTCTGAATGCGCTTGCCGAACAGCTCGGCCTGTCGCGCAACGCGCTCTACTACTACGTCACCGATCGCAGCGATCTTGTCTTCCGGGCCTATTTGCGGGCCTGCGAGACCACGGCCGATGATCTTGCCATCGCCTTCGAGGAAGGGTGCGATCCGGCAGATTCGCTGAGGATCTACATCAACAGGGTGTTGGGTAGCAGCAATCCACCATCGGCAATCCTGACCGACATAGATTTCCTGCCCGAAAATCAACGCGAGACTATCGCCGATCTCAACCGCCGCAACACCGAGGCACTGCAGGCAATCCTTAATGCTGGCACGACAAATGGCTTATTCCGGCCAATCGATCATGAGATCATAGCCCAGTGCATCGTCGGCATGCTGAATTGGGCGCAGCTTTCGGCGGCTTGGCTTGGATACCGCGACACCGCCAAGGTGCGCGCACGTTCGGCTGCCGCCATAATCGACATCCTGTTCGGCGGCCTTGCGACAGAGCCAGCAGGCGGCTTCGTCTGCCCCGTCGATCTTGCGTCCCTCACGGCGCGCTCGTTTAACGCTTTCGACCGGACGGAAGCGACGCAAGAGAAGGCAACGCAGGTCGCCATCGCCGCGGCACGCCTGTTCAACCGCAAGGGGCTCGACGGCGCCTCGCTCGACGAAATCGGCGCAAGCCTCGGGGCGACCAAGGGTGCAGTCTATCACTATTTCGACGGCAAGACCGAGCTCGTGCTCAGTTGCTACGGCCGGGCCTTCGAACTCTACGAACGCATTCTCAATGTGGCGGAGGAGCTGGTCGTCTCTGGCCTCGATCGCTCGCTTACGGTGATGTATCTCAATAGCGAGGCGCAGGCGGGAGACGAACCACCGCTGATCCTTCAGGCAGGCTTGTTTTCCCTCCCCGAAGCCCCGCGAGCCCATTTTATTGAACGCTCGCAGCGCCTGTGGGAACTTTCGGACGGAATGCTGCAATTGGGTATTGAAGATGGCAGCTGCCGCGACTGCGATCACCGCATGGTTGCCACGATCACAGCGGGTGCCTTCATGTGGATCCCGAAGTGGATTGACCAGAGCTGCACCTGCGATCCGAAGAATGTTGCTGCATCGATTGCTGATTTCTTTGCTCAAGGGATTGTGAGCAAGGAAGCGCAGATCCCCTGAACCCGGGCTTCGCAAGCGGCGTTAGTCCAGACGAAACTTGGGTGTCGGCTCTTGGCGGAACCCGCTGTTCGGAACTTCGCCGGCGACCGGCAGCAATTTCCCAAGACCTTCCGGCAGCCGCCGGCCCAGAGGCGGTCGTTCAGCAGAACCTCCACGAGCGTCCGGTCCGGAACGGAAGGTGCCGGTCGCAGGGCATTCAACGGAGGGTTAAGTCCTCGGACAGCGCCCATCCGTCAAGCCAAGGAACGGGCCGAGCAGGGCATTTGCGGCCTGCGGGTCCTCGAAAGGGGTCCAGTGGCCCACGCCCTGGAGCATTGCTGAGGTGAGGTTTTCTGCCTTGGCGCGGGCCCGCTTGGCGAGTGTGGGAGCAAAAGTCTTGTCCTTGCTTCCCTCGATCAACAGCACCGGCATGGTTATGGCGCCGGCGCGCCTGGGCCACCCGCTGCGGGGTCCTATGGCATCAAAGGGCGGGACATTGGCGCGGTACCAAGCAATACCGGCGTCAATCGCTGCCGGGTTGGACAGCGCGCCACGGAACAGTTCGCCTTCCTCGGCCGTCAATACGCCTTCCGATATTGCGCGGCGATAGGCGGTCTCGAACAAGGTTGTCGGTACTTTCAGCCGCTCGATGCTCTCACGGTCGAGTGCCTGGAGGCGCGGGACGTAAGCCGAGGCGGCACGCTGCGCTGGGTCGTCAGCCAGCATTTCGAGAAACAGGTCATAAGGCGGCGCGCTGAATACGGCGAGCCGATCGAGCCGCTGCGGTTTCCACTGTGCGTAGGACCACGCCAGCGCGCCGCCCCAGTCATGGCCCACCAGCGTGACTTTCTGATTCGGTGCCAGCGCCGCAATCGTGCGGTCAAGCTGCCGCGCGAGGCGTGCCACCCGGTAGTCAGCATCGCGCGCCGGACGGCCCGAAAGGCCTGCTCCTAGCGCATCGATGGCGATCATTCTCCGGCACGCGCCGAAGGCCTCCATCTGGTCGAACCATGCATACCAGAAGCTGGGAAAGCCGTGGACGAGGATCACGGGCGGCCCGTCACCCGTGGAGACATAGTGAATGCGGTCATCGCCCTTGCCGATGAAACCTTCGGTATAGGGGCGGCTGCCGACGCGATTGGCATGAATGACTGCGGGATCTGTGGCAGCTGCCACTGCTGACAGTCCGGCGACCAAGGCAGCAATCAAGTGCCGCGCCAGCCCAGTGATCCGCATTGACACCCCCTTTTTATTGCAATATTCGTCAATAACAAAGGGAGAGGTCAATGTCACTAAGGTTTGCAGGGGCTTTGGCTGCAAGTCTCCTGATCGCCGGCTGCGCGCCGTCGGAAAGCGAAACCAAGCCCGATGCCGCATCCTCACTCAGCGGGCAGGCCGAGCTTGGCCAAAGCCTTTATCTCACCCATTGCAGCAGCTGTCATGACAATGCCACGGGCGGCGCCCCTGTCCGGGCAGCCATCGAAAAACGCAGTGCGGCCTATATCAAACAGGCTCTCACGACCGGGGTGATGAAGGCGCAGGGCTCTGCGCTCAATCCCTATGAAATCGCGATCCTCGCGGATCATCTGGGGACTGATGCCCCGCCGCAGGTGGTGGCGGGAAAACGCTGCGAGGGTCGTCTGGCGGTGTCTGGCGCGCCGCTCTGGAACCGCTGGGGCAACGGCCTGTCCAACGCGCGTTATCAGCGCCAGACTGTGATCACGCCCGCCAATGTCGGGCGACTGGAGCTTGCCTGGGCCTTCGGCTTTCCCGAAGCGCAGCGCGCCCGCTCGCAACCAGCGGTAACCCAGCGGGCGGTGTTCACCGGCAGCCAATCGGGACGGGTCTATGCGCTTGACCGGATGACGGGATGCATCTGGTGGACATTCGATGCCAAGGCCGAAGTGCGCAATGCGCCCGTCCTCGACGTCGATGCCGCCGCTGGTCCGACACTGTATTTCGGGGACTTCGACGCTCGGGTTTATGCGGTCGATGCCCAAACCGGCGAGCTGCGTTGGACCACAACGGTGCGCGACCATCCGGACGGCACGATCACAGGCAGCCTCGCACTGCATAGTGGAAGACTGTTCGTGCCCATGTCCTCGACCGAAGTTCTGAGCGCCTTCAACGAGGATTACGAGTGCTGCACGTTCCGCGGCGGTGTAACGGCACTCGATGCGTCGGATGGCAGCCGGGTGTGGCGCTGGCATTCGGTTGACAAGCCCGTCCAGCACAAGGGCGGCGAGACTGCGCCGAGCGGTGCGCCGGTCTGGGGAACCCCCACAGTCGATCCGGCCCGTGGGCTGCTGTATGTCGGCACGGGCGAAAACTACTCCTCCCCCGCCAATGACCAAAGCGATGCGATCGTCGCGATCGAACTTGCCACCGGTCGGCGCAAGTGGGTGATGCAGGCCACCGCCGGAGACGCGTGGAATGCGGCTTGCGGCACAAAGCAAAGCGCCAATTGCCCGGCCGAGGATGGGCCAGACTTCGATTTCGGTGCGCCGCCGATGCTGGTGAAGGCCGGCGCTCGCGACATCCTGCTCGCCGGGCAGAAATCCGGCGAGATCTTTGCGATCGACCCAGACAAGGGAAGCGTGCTTTGGCGCCAGCGGGTCGGGCGCGGCGGGTTCAACGGTGGTATCCACTGGGGCATGGCAAGCGACGGCAAGACACTGTTCGTGCCGATTGCCGACACCCCCGGCAGCCGTTTCGCCAAGGGCGACCCGCGCCCCGGCATCCATGCATTCGACGTCGCAACGGGCCGCCCGCTGTGGTCGCGGATCGAGAAACTGCGCTGTCCGGAATTCTCCTTCGCTTGCATCACCGCGCTGTCCGCTCCTGTTACCTTTATCCCCGGGGTGGTGTTCGGCGGAGGGCATGACGGGCGGTTGGTCGCCTACGCCGCCAAGGATGGCGCAGTGCTGTGGAAGACAGACACCAACCGCGCCTTTGCGACCGTCAACGGGGTTGAGGCCAAGGGCGGCACGATCGACGGTCAAGGCCCGGTGGTGGCAGGGGACATGGTGATTGTGAACTCGGGATACGACAAATTCGGCGAGATCGCGGGCAATGTGCTGCTGGTCTATCGCCTCAAGGGAGCCGACCGATGATGCGACCCGTTTTGACCGCACTCGCCTGCGTACTTCTTGCAAGCTGCGCAGCGACCACCGGCACGGCCGGGCCGGGTGCCGCGGCAGCCGCACCTGTCCCGGTTATTGCAGGGCCGATCAAGGGCGTTCATCACATCGGCATAACTGTCAGCGACATCGACGACACGCTCGCCTTCTACAGCCGGTCTGTGCCTTACGAACTGGTCGAGCGGCGGATGGTCGATGCTGATATTTTTCCAGCTGACGTCTTGAACAAGCGCCAAGGCAAGATCGAGATCGCGCTGGTGCGCACGCCCACCGTTTTCCTGCAGCTGATCGATATCGATCCTGCTGCCAAGGCCGCGCCCGTGCGTCGCCCGGTGATCGGGCCGGGCTATACCCATATTTGCTTCCAGTCGCCTTCGACTGCGCCGAAATACGACGTGTTCAGGGCCAATGGTCTCGCCATGCTATCGCGCGGAGACGGGCCTGTCGATCTGGGCGGATACGGGGTGACCTATGCCTATGGCTTCGATCCTGACGGCATCATGATCGAGATGGAGCAGCTGACGCCCGAGGTGATTGCTGCGCATGGCGAGCTTGGAACCAAGCGGATTCGCTTTCCTGCCTGGGCAACGCATATCGGCAATGTCACCGGCGACAAGGAGCAGATGGTTGCGTTCTACTCCAAGGTCCTCGGCCACGGCCCGCGCCGTGAACTGCCGCCGACCCGGCGCCAGACCTTCGACGAGATTGCCGATATCGACGGCATTGTTGCCGCTGCGAGCTGGTTCGACGTCGGCAATTTCGAACTGGAGTTCTGGCACTACATCGAACCGCGCACGCCCAAAGGCACAGCTGCGCAGATGATCGACGCGATCGGTTACAATGCCATCGTCTTCGAGACCGACGATCTTGCAGCCACGCTCGCCCGGCTTGAGGGCGAGGGCATGCGCTTTGCCGGCAAGACATTTGAACTGGGCGGCTGGCGGGTGCGCTATGCCCGCGACCCGGAAGGCAATCTCATCGCATTCCAGCAGAACATCGGCGCCGGTGCAGCACGTTCGATTGACGACATGCTGTGGTTGAAGGACCGGGCGCCGCAGTAAGTTGCCATCTGGATTGGTGCGGCCAGTCTGCTAGGCTTGGCCCATGACTGTTGTCGCCACCAAGCGCAGGACCCGGCTCGCCCCGGAGGAGCGGCGTTCGCTGATCCTTGATCACGCAGCCGACATGATCGCGCGCGAGGGGATCGCCGAACTCTCGATGGAGGCCATTGGGCGCGCGGCGGGGGTGAGCAAATCGCTGGTCTACAATTACTTCCCCAACCTCCAGATGTTACTGAGCGAGCTGCTAGAACGTGAACTGAAGCGGCTGCGACGGCTTCAGAGCGAGGCGGTCAATGGCGCAGAGACATTCGAGGGCATGGTGCGCGCCACCACCCACGTCTACCTCACCTATATCGAGGAGCGAGGGCTGATCATCGAGCGGCTCCAGCAGGAACCCTCGATCAGCGATTTTCACGATCCGACCGAATATGGTCGCGATACAGCGGTGGAATATCTCGCCGCTATCATCGAGCACCATTTCGACCTGCCGCCGGACGTTGCGCGGGCGGCGACCGATATCAGCTTCGGCCTTCCGGCTTCGGCTGGAGCCTACCTGCTGCGCACCGGAATGGACCGGCAGCAGCTTGAGGACATCACCGTCTCCATGATTCTGGGATCGGTGACGTCGCTCAAGACAGATTTTGCCGCGCGCCGCAAACCACTGTGGGATGGCCGGCCAGCAGGATAGCCAACACCGGGGGCTACATCGGGAAGATCGACTGTCCCCCGTCGATCACCAGCGAATGACCGGTCATATAGCGGCTGGCAGGCCCAGCGAGGAACACGGCCGCACCGGCCATGTCGTCGACTGTGCCGAGCTTGCCCGAGGGGGTTCGCCGCAAGCACGCATCCTGAAACGCCTTGGGTGTGTTGAGGCTCATTTCGGTTGCAATGAACCCCGGCAGGATCGCATTGGCGCGAATACCGGCAGGGGCCAGCTCCACCGCTAGCGAGCGCACCAGGCCCGACACGGCAGCCTTTGTGGCGGAATAGCCGCCACCCGGCACTCCCAGCAGCGCCGCGACCGACGAGGTGACGACGAGACTTCCGCCGCTCCCTTGTGCGATGAACTGCCGGGTCGCCGCTTGAAAGGTGTAGACCACGCTGTTGACGTTGAGGTCGAGCGTGCTTTGCCAGTCTCCGGGAGAGAGTTGGGTGAAAGGCTTTCGCACGCCCGACCCGCCGGCATTGGCAAAACAGCTATCAAGCCGGCCAAAGCGAGCGATCGTCAATTCCATCGCTGCTGAGACCTGTTCCAGGTCGGTAACGTCGCAGGCGAAGTCTGCCACGTCTGCCCCATTGGCCTTGAGCGCTTCGCTCGCCGCCCGGTTGCGATCGACATTGCGCCCCCAGATCGCAACGCTGGCCCCGGCGCTCGCCAGCCCTCGGGCCATCCCGATGCCGAGGCCCCCATTACCTCCGGTCACAAGTGCGACATGCCCGGTCAGATCGAACAACTGCGGCATGGCAGCGGCTGTTCTGTTGGTGGTAGTGTCCATCAGAAGCCCACCCGAAAGTTGACGCCATAGACACGGGGATCGAGTAGGAAGGCGCTGCGGAAGCTGCCGACGAGGTTGGAGTTCACTTCGAGGAACGTGATATCGTCGTTGTTCTGGACGTTCTTCACAAAGAAGATCAGCGCCAGATCGCGCTCGTCATGGGCAACCTGCATCTGAAGGTCGAGCTGTTCCCAGCTGCCCACACGGTCCGCTGCGACATTGAATTCCCGCGCCCAGAACCCGGTCTGCGAGTAGTAATCGACACGCGGTTTGAGCGACCAGCTTCCCGCAACCGGAATGTTGTATTCCGCCGCCAGCTTGAGGGTCCGGCTCGGCGCGTTGGGCAATTCGTTGCCTTGGATCTGGAAGAACGCCCCCCCGCGCGACGGATCGGATGACCGGAAATCGCTGCGGATATCGGTCTTGAGCAGGCCCAGCGCCCCTTCCAGTCGCAGCCCTTCAAGCGGCGTGAAGACCGTCTCGAGCTCGAAGCCTCGCACGCGGGTTTCGGGAATGTTGACGTTCGTGGCAAGGGTACCAACGATGTTGCCGACGATCAGATTGCTGTAATCGTATTGGAACAGAGCCCCGTTGAGGGTCAGCTTGGAATCAAGCAGCGTGTTCTTCGAACCGAGTTCCCACGAGTTGATGAATTCGGAATCAAAGGTTGGCGTACCGACGTTGCCCGGGTTGAAACCGCCCGATTTGAACCCGCGCGAGAAGGTCAGATAGAGATTGTTGTCCGGCGTCGGCTGCCAGGTCACGCTGCCGCGTCCGGTCCAGGCATCGAATGAAGCCTCGCCTTCGAAGAACGGGCCCAGCGCGAAGGTTCCGCTGGCGGTGCGAATGGACTTGTCGTCCTTGGTGTAGCGGATGCCGCCCAGCACGCTCA
>Ga0315899_10008745_pt1 | contig 10854 bp, 9 predicted proteins | sample LakEriMetagenome_2_FD_203518 | JGI IMG/M metagenome (GOLD analysis project Ga0315899, IMG submission 203518) | Freshwater fungal communities from buoy surface, Lake Erie, Ohio, United States - Buoy 4 MA112 | ecosystem: Environmental > Aquatic > Freshwater > Lake | place: USA: Lake Erie, Ohio...
GTTTGAAGACGCGAAGGGGAGTCGTGGATCTGGGTAAAGATCATGACTGCCAGGCAGTTCTCGCGAAGCGATCAGCGTGATAGTGAAGGGTTGTCTGGATCGTTTTTAGCTCCTGGCGAGAGCAGTTGAGGACAACTGCTCTACATTGATGCTCGATCGCTAGCCTAAAACCTAAGAACGGTATCACGCGAAGGCGCAAAGACGCAAAGGAGTATCGTGGATCTTGGTTACTCGCTGTGCGTTTCGTGAAGAATTGTGGAAAAAGGGTTGTCCTCGATAAGCATCTACCGCAATCCAGTTTTGAAAATCATTATGGACTGGACTCGGGTGAAGTACGCTGAGATAAAGGATATCAGCTCCCAGACGAACCTTACCACCCTTCTATTGGCTCAAACGGACTTGATGGATCTTTGCTTTCTTTACCATCAAAATCGAGAGGACGAAGACCTTTGGAAATTCGATCCGGGTTTGGATTATTGAATCCATAACCTTTATTCCACAATTTGTTCGTTTCCATTCTCAATTTCCTATCTCTTTCTCGATTAGTTCTGTGTTTCGCGAGTGCTGTGGGGTCCTTTTCAACGGCGCAACCTGCGGTTCCTACGCAGAGCAATTTGAGAAGAATGCATGCAAAAAGTTTCGTGCGGAACATTTTTCGAGCGCAAGAAGATAGGGGCTTCGAGAATACCGAAAGTAAGATCCAATAGTATTATATCCGAATATGCCTTTGGGATACTAGAGTGAAATACCACGCTCCTCGATGGCGTCCAGGTCGTCGGTAGTGTGGAGACCGGCAAAAATCCACTATTTAAAAAATCCGCTGCAGGATGCGATCAGGGCGCCGGGTGAAAACACGAATGCGTGTTGATTGATTTGGTTCAGACGGTGCAGGTGATGGGCTTCGCTACGCATAGGGACAAGCTGCACTTTTGCCTTCGAGAACTCGGCCCTTCTCGATGGAGTGACTATCTACGTGCGTTTGTGCGATTCACGAGATTGGTCATGAATCCAACATTGGGGCCGCTGACTGCGATGACGGCGGAACGTCGTTCCACTTTGTGGTGCGGGACCGTGCGGAGATCTCGGGTGCCTATTTCAGAGTTCACCATTCGAACTTCAAAACTCTTCTGGATTCACTACCCAATCCCAGAACTTTAGATGGATTCTTTCGGTTGGGGAAACGTCTCCCGAGCGTCGGGCGCAGCATCGACCAACGTTGCGATTGTCGCCCCACGAAGGATGCAAACGCCAATGCGCCAGGTTGCCATAAATTGAAACGTCATTGAAAAACCCTCTTAGGTCTCAGGGAATTACTACGATCCCAGATCGGTCGCGCGACCGAACGGACAGGAGTCCATGGTAACATGCGGCCATCCGTAGTATGTAATGATCGTGTAACTAGATTCGAAGGAGGGTGCTCAGGAGCATCTCGACGTTGAAGGTCGAGTACTCCCTCGTGGGGCCTCGATGCCGACTCGGTATGAATGGAGTGTGATCGATAGCACTTCCCGAATGTTTGCTCTATTCGGGAGAGCCATCATGCTGGGAGGAACCAAGAAAGCATTGTGCATCCGAGCACCGAATTACCTGGAGGTAGCCAGCGGCAATCGAGAAGCGAGAAGTGTAAAGCTAATCGACGATAACGTCCCGCTTGGCTTTGAAGTTTTTGTCCCCAGTAATTGGGCAAACCTTCATCTCTTCTATCGAGGGAATCACCGGAAGTGGATTCTTCACATCCGGGAATTTATAGAGTTGCACCAGTTCCCCAGTACGATGGTCCCAAAACGTCATCGCGGGCTTTGGTGGTTTTTCCTGGCGGTTCCAGGTCAGGTAAACAAACTTCTTGGTCGCTGGATCAAATCCGGTGTACATGTCAAACATCATCCCGCCCCCAAAATCAACACGGTAATTAACCTCTTTGCCTCCTTTTTGGGCGGTTATCTCATAGCCGCTTCCAGCCCAAGCGGACATGGCGCTGAAGACCAAAACAACCAATCCCAAAACGACCCGTTTCATCATCTGTTTGACTCCTCATTGAACGACTCTATCGACGGCAGCGTTGCATGCTTGACGGATAGGCTATCTGCCAAGTTCCACGAAATCCCATTTTTCGGAAACTTATTTCTCACTGTCGAATTCTTCTTAGTCATCTCGGGCCATGGGGGGTGCCCACGGACCGGTTGTAACTCGTCAATCTGCCACCGCTAGAGTACTGAACCCCCGAACGAACCAATTCTTCGGTACGTGTAACCGAGGTTTCAGGCAATCACCTCGTGAACTAGTCGAGTTCGAGCACTGCGATCGCGCGTAGGCCCTCTTCAAGAAATGTCAGTTCCATGTGCAAATCATGAAGGTGGTTGAGGAATCCGCCCAGCGGTGTCGCTTCATCGGGTGCAATGGGTTGTTGTGGCAGTATCCCTGTCCCATGAATGCTGCATTCGACATGGTCAGCGCCTGGAGTGAAATGATATTCGCCTTCTGCTGGGCAGTAGGAGGTTGAGTCAAGCAATTGGGCCTCGAGTTGCCTAACCCGTTCACGGATGGAATGGGCGTCCAGTGATGAAGGTTGCATCAATTGAACGGTCCGCGACAAACTGGAAAGGATCCCGATATTGTTTAAGCATCCCAACCGTTGATTCTCCGCCCAAGCCCGCTGGTAGTCTGGTAGCACTTGCTTCCAGTGCTTTGGCCGAATGCGCAGCATCGCATGGGCTTCAGGGGTAGGACTCGTGGTGACATCATGTTTTCCACCCTCCTTTTCGGATTGTTCGATCGCCATCAGATCCTCGAGAATCTCGGGCTTGCTAGCTAGATACAGTCCGTTCCCAATTCGGCCCCAGTAAAACCGCCATTTCACAGGCCCGAATCGGAGGCTGTAGGCGCGCATGGCCGCTGACGAGTTGCTTGAAAACCGATAGTAGTCCTGTTGGATCCCAAAAAAATTGTTGCGGCCGATTTCGTTCCGTCGAGCCATGGTTGCAAGCAGTTCATCGATTTCCGCAAGCGATGCATCCACCGATTGCGTGTCTTTGACTTCAGCGGCGACGTACACTGGTGAGTTGATAGAAAGCAAGAGAAGTGTAACGAGTCCTTGGGCATCAAATAGTTCCAATGACTCACTTCTGTTGAATCGCAACATCGTGGCGAGGAATCGGGAGACGTTAAAGTCCACCAATGGATCTCCGTCGTAAATATTGAGACTCAATTGTTCCCCAAGTCCATCTGAGACCAATCGCGAAATTTGGCGACGGAATACCGTTTCAATTGCGGAAAATGAAGATTGATTGTAATCGGGGTAAATCCTCGGCCGATCACCCGATTCACCACCAGCGATCGTGAGCAGTTCACGCACGACTGATTCCGGCGTATCTGTGGGTATCAATTCCACGTGGCTATCCCCGAAGGCGACCGCCGAGCCACCATAACGGCTACCCTCCCAGCCCTTGCGTGGGTGCTCCATATCGACCTCCAAATCACCGGGCTTCGTCCAGATGACAGCGTGATCCGGGTCTGCGTCGATCACAAGAATGGTGTTCGAAATCCCATCGATGATTTCGCACGGTTTTTGCAACCTATCCCAAAAGACTGCTTCCTCGTTCCGCGGGATCAGTACCGTTGTTTTTCCTTGCTCGTTTAGCGAGTCTATTGGGGAGTTGTAAACAGACGGCATCTGCTCGACGAGAGCAAGGTTGTGAGGGCTGTCCCAGGGTTCATCGAGATGGAATTTGTTAAAAAGATCCTCGCGTCCAATTTTAGGCAGAATGTGAACGCGCCAGCTTAAACCTTCTGAGCGAGTTGGCTTTGTGGACTGAAAAAGTTGAAGGCTAACTTCTGTATTCATCAACGCCTCGGCGATGAATGGTAAATCCTTCCAACGCGAAGTAGGCATTGATACATTATCGACGGGTTTGTTCGTCTGGTTCTCAGGGCCGAGATTCTCGAGGCCCGACATGCTTGTGATGTTTTCTTTATTCAACTGGACGGCGAGGGTAAAGATATTGCGTTGTGGCACTGGAAGGTGATCCAGCGGACGCGGAACGCCACCCAACGTATTTGCCAATGACGAGTAGAACGAGTTATCGATCAACGGGAGAATCACAGTTTCAACGCGCATTTTTTTGGCTTCCAGCTGAATGCGGATAGCGATGGGATCAAAAAATGTTCGCCAGTATTGATTGTATTGCTGCAAAAATTGCTTGTATTCAGACTCCTCCGCAGGAGTTAATCGACTCAGCGATGACTCGATCGTTGGGGTCATGTAGTGCGGCGATCCGTGATGAGAGCAATGAGGAGTGCTGTTCTCACCGACGAGGCTATATTGACCGCCATCAGGACAGAGAATTCTTTTTTCGCCGAAGTTGTTTGGGAGGCATTTAGATGCCTTCAACTCTTGCAACGATTTGCCAAGTCGCCCATGTTCGGTCGCATGCAACAGGGAGGCATGTCCGATCATTCGCAAATGGTTATAGCAAGAGATGCGGCGTTTCTGAGTAAGCTTGACCTGAGGGCCCACCATCCGTCGAATGAATGGATCGGACATGTAGATCCATGCGTGCTCCTCGGGGGCTCCCTCAGGCATCAGCGTTCGGATGTATTTAAACTCATCTGTATCCCCGAGTGCTTTTGCAGGTCGCCCATGTTGATCTTCACCTTGGATAGCCGCGACGATTCGCTCGAGTGCCACGAGCGAATTGCTTCGAATGTACAGATTGGGTTTAGGGAGGCACTCGAACGCATCGACTGTCCGATCTGCGTTCGACCATCGGGTATATGGAAAACCGAGTACTTTGCCCTGCGTGCGATCAAGATTCGTGGCCGCGTTTTCTAGAGCATTTCTCTGAGAGTCGATGGTGCTCAAGAATGCTTTTGGCTCTTTCAATTCGAATAGCAGCGAGAGATCATTACCCTCCGAGTAGTAGAGGTCGCTCGAGACGACCGCTAGATCCTCAAACAGAGGATCTAGTTGAGTGATGGTGGTCGGCGATAATGCAAACAATAATTGTTTCTGAATGCGAACAGGGAGAGCTTGCGTTCTGGCATCTTGAGTCAATTGGTTCGTTGCGTAAGAGCTGATGCTGTCAGATAGCGAAAGAGTGCGACCAAGGGACGCAAGGGAATCAAACTGGGCAAAGAGAAAGTCGTCTGGAACACAACGTGGAAGCAGCCCTATCTCTGGTTTTCGATCACCTAGCATTTCTTTCCAGGGATGACTTTTGATCGTTGGTCCAGATAAGCTCGCAATCGGTACCGATTGTAGTTCTGGATTTGCGTCAGGGCTGTTTGTGAGTGCATCGAGCTGTAGGCTTTCCTGGACGGCTAACGCACCGCTGAAGATACTGAATAGATCTATATCCCGATTGCGATCGTTGAATCGCGGATCTCCTTGGATCTCTCGAAGCAATGACTCAGCATCCTGGCTTGCTCCTTCCCGGTTCGCCAATTGCCAATAGACGTACTGTAAGTAGGGGGCGGACGGGTAGAGACTTAGCTGTTCTCTTGCGGTCTGCATGGTCCAAGGCTCGACCGGTTGATGCTCTGAATGCTGGCCAAAACTCCTTAGGGGGGCAATCGCAACACCCAACCAGAATGCGATCGCCAACGTTGGGCTGACAGAGAGGTTGAATTTCATTGTTGACTCCGACGGAAGAGAAACGAAATATCCGATGCGAGTGTTTCTTGGGGTGCAGATCGAGCGACCTTCAGAAACCAATATGAGGAAGCGCTAACGAGTGGGAGCGAATCCCTTTCAAAACAAGGAGCTTCGCATGGCGGTCCCCACGCGATTAAACTTCGTTCGAAAGCATTGATGCCATGGAGTCCTCCATAGAATCGTTTGCACCATTCGAGTTACCCACCACTTGTTTAGATGCTAACCGCGCCGCGTCATGGCGCAGAAAAACCTGATTTCGAGAAATCTGAGCTACTACCGCCAAAGTTCGGGCCTATTCGATAGCCCTAAAAGTCGCCGTTAACTTCAAAGCGGCGAATGGTTTGCGGATAGGATGGTAAGTCCCCTTTTATCGTTTCTGCGATCGTTGTTGCCATGAAATTGGTAGCGGCAAAAACGTCTTCGATGCGCCGGGATTGCGTTGCGCCATAATCACGGACCCAGTCATGGCGTCCACCCCGAAAGTGCCGATGCCCGGGGTTCGGAGGCCCATAGTGTCGCGTGTGAAGAAGGGATAAGCCGATCGTATCGATTTCCCCCCCTGTGCGTTCGATTTCGCCGAACCAACAGCCTCTACAATCGCTAGATCCCACATTGGATTGGCAACCACATTGGATTGACAAATCGTAATCTAAGTGAATCCGGTTCCGATACGACCGATGCAAACGAGCAATTTCAAGCAATTCTTCAAATGATCCATTGAAATTTCGGGTGAATGCTCGACATGTCGATGAAGCGATTCGGCTCTGAGACTATGTTTCTATCGGATCGCCCAACAAGGGCTGTTTTTCGACCTAGATTGACGATGCGAGGGGTACTCATTCATTTTTTGGCATTCGAAGCGACAATGGACAAAATTTCCAATTACGACCCTCTGAGAGGAATTATCTCGAACTTGCATGTGGTCGATCAATGGCTTTTGATCATCGGACTTTCTAGCTTCATCGCTTACTTAGTTTGGAATGACGACGGCGAAGATTACTAACTCTCCGATCCCTGGGGATCCAAGCGTCTGATGACGGTGGATGCTCCGATGGATCATTCCCATACCTGCGGCGATATGCTTAACTGCTAGTGCCGGTGGCTCGAACGCAGAAGTCCACAATGCTTTGAGGCAGACAATTCGTGTTCTTCTTACGTCTGTTGAGCGACGATATTTAGGATGGTGATTTAAAACCGCGTGAAACCATCAGGCCCCGTTACCTGCTTGGCGAAAACGGATTGCTCGGACTCCTAGGACCGATCCTCTTGATCGTCTACTGACGTCAACGGTTGCCAATAAACGATGAACGCATTCTTGGGCAGGCTTGGATGGCAAGGACTCTGTATGGAGGAATGCGGCCCGGCCGATCTAGTCGGACAGAGGCTTTTTCGCGTTGACTGGTCACAAATATAGCAGCATCTCTCTATATTCAATTGCATGGCACGTGCTGTTCACCACTTCTTCGCCAGATGCCACATTCAACGGACTTTGGGGAACGGTTTTTCGCGGATGCGCTGTATGTTCAATTCTAGAACGCGATGGACTGCAGGTCCGATGATGTGCGCTATTTTTGCGCAGTGGGGTGGTCCAGATAGTTTGCGCGTAAGCAGTGTTCGGTAGTTCCGTGCGAGGCCGATACGATCCCGCACCTTTTATCGATGGATGCATGGAGTGGTATCCTCGTTCCGTTCATTACCGATATCGGAACATTTGACTTTTCTCGTGATGAGAAGAACTTGGACATTGGATGCCTTTCAAAGTCCATTGCCGAGTTCGAGTTGAACGGCCAAGCCCCATAGGCTTCCCATGGAGAACATTTCGTTCGGTAAACTCTGTTATCGCCATGTCGAAGTTCATGTTACAATCGATGGAGTGAAAATCAAAATGCTCACACAACTGCTGATGTCTATTGGGTATGCTATAAAAATCCTACCGCTATGAATCTTGAAATAGCGGGTGACAGTCGCGTGCACCCAAGCCTGCGATCGGGTGCTTTTGATAGGGATACCTTCACCGCGCGGGCTGGGTGTATGGTGCTGTTCGGAACTTGATCCGCTGAATCTCGTGCATACATTTGGGAATCTCCCCCGTCCCGCTCAATGGTTCATCGCCATTCTTCTGGCAGCGATTTGTCTTGTCGCCATTGGCACGTGCTTGTTCCTGCCCCTACTGGATTGGCGTTGGCTGGCCCTGACCTTCCTAACCCTCCCGCTTATCGCTCCGATGGAGGGCCTGTTGCTGACACCGCTGTACACTCTGCTCGGCCGCTTTCGCTACTACTCTCCCCTTCTTTTTGCGACTCGGCGCCCGGACGGAGGGCTCGATCTTCATGCCGGCACCCTCTTTGACTATGCGATGCGTCTGCGTTGGAGCGATCGTGGTCCTCGCGCAGTCCGAATTGTCACGGCGGACCTCCTCCGAGGACTGCTCGCCCTCTGCCATGAGACGGAGCGAGGAGCGATCCCGAGGCAGGCTCGCATTGTTGTGAGTTCCTACTTTTTCAGCGTTCGCTCGCTAGCACGATTCGGCTTTGAGCCGAACGACCCACCGGCAGCTACCGTCCTGAATCTCGTGCTGGCCAGCGTAGGCGTTGCGATTCGCTTGAGCTTCATACGCGGGTGGCCTACCTTTCCGAACCTGCGTAAGACCAGGCAAGGCGTAACTTCGGCGGAACGATTAAGGCAGCATGAGGACGAGATCCGCCGCTTACTCCAACGGCTTTCGAAAAACTCCGAGGCGAGTGCATCTAGTGGCTGAACCTAGGAACTCTTGCTAGGCTTCCCACTCCTTTTTGGATGATTGTGTTGTAAGTGAGCGTACATAGCATTGCTGTCGAATGCTCCATTCGAAGGAGGATGGTCGTAACGGGTTCCATTATTTCGAGATAGACCAAGCCCCATTCAACGCACGAACCCACCGAGTTTCAACGTGGGGATTTCCAGCAACTAAATTGCTTGTACTAACCCACAGAGTTGCCCCCCCTCCTGTGAGGGTTTTCTTTTTCAGAGAGCCGAAGCCTTCTTCAATGCTTACCGGTTGTTTTCGAATAATCCGCAACACCGACACGACCGGACTGAAAAATAGCTGGAAGTCATTTGAAAAAAAACGGGTGATTTGAGTTCTCAGCAACAAAACCTACCCTTCGAATCGGGTTGTCACCCACACGGTAATCGACCTAGTTGAACCACTAATCCTAATCCAGTTCGCGTTGGGGAATTACGCGTGTCGTTGTCTCGACCAACTCAAAACCTGTTGTGTTCGCTCGTTGAGCCGTCGAGGGTTGCGCACGAGGCCGAACCTGCGTTCGACCATTCACGGACAGGCAATTTGCGGAACATGGATCTTCGGCTAGCTGACCTTACAGGAAGGCGGTTAAACCAATACCTGCTTGGGAAACGGATCGGCCAGGGTGGTATGGGCCAGGTCTTCGAAGCTACGCATGCCGAGCTTGGTAAGAGATTCGCAATAAAATTCCTGAATCCGGACTTGGCCGCATCGACCGAAGCAGTCCGACGTTTTCAGCAGGAGATTCGTTCTCTTGGCCAACTCGATCACCCCAATTTGCTTCAAGCTGTTGACGCGGGTGAGTATTCGGGAATTCCTTTCTTTGTCAGCGAGTTGTTGTGCGGCCACGACGCTACGAGTTGGGTCATCAAATCAGGCCGAATGAACTCGGCGGTAGCCTGCGAAATTGCGCGTCAGGCCGCTTTGGGGTTAGCCTTCGTTCACGAGCACGGATTCGTTCATCGGGACATCAAGCCGAGCAACATATTTGTCGAATACAAAGGCACTGTAAAAATTCTCGATTTCGGTTTGGCAGGAGGCGAGCGATGCTCATATGCGCAGACATTGGCTGGCCAGTTTCTAGGAACCGTGGATTTCATTGCGCCTGAGCAAGCGAGTGACTCTCGCAAAGCCTCACCGCTCAGCGATCTTTACAGTCTTGGGGCCACCTTAATCTACTTGCTCAGCGGTCAACCGCCATTTCCCGATCATTCGCATCCCGATCTTGTCAGCAAGCTTAAGGCCGCTGCGATTGAACGCCCAGGCTGGCTCCTATCCCCCGATCCGCCTCTCGCTCCTGGGTTGGGCGCTCTGCTCAACGCGTTGACCTCCAATGATATCTCGCAACGACCGAAGTCAGCCCGCGAGGTCGCTCGCGAGCTTCAATCCTGGGCCAGCCACACTGCGCTGCAACAATGGCTCGCTGCAACGACTCCAACAGAGGCGACGCGCATAGGTTATCTGGCCGAAGGAAAATCTATTCCAGCTTCGACCACAAAATCCCTGTCTCAGGCTTGGTGGTTAACGATTCCGGTCCTTGCGATCTCGGTGGCAGCGGGAACGAATCTGTCGAATTTCAAAGCGACACCGAGTCAAAACTTGACAGCAACAATGGCGACTTCGGAACCAGCATCTGAGGTCTCTACACCGTTGATTCAGCGTCCACTGGAAACCGTGCACATTCGCGCAGAGAGCACCCGCAATGCTGGCGGGATCGGCTTGCAGCGACGGGATGACCCTGGGGTAAGTCCGAAGATCCGAGGAGAAAATCGATGAGCTTGTTAGCAACACGCATCTCTAATTCGTTTGGCGTCGTTATACCCCCTTCGTCGTTCTCCGGAGTGCTGATTCGGATCTATCCTGCGGCCGAAATAGGCGAGCCAATCGAACTCAAAAGCGATACCTTCACGATCGGCCGCGACCTCGACTCGTCTTTGAGTATTGAAGACGATTCGGTTTCGCGACGGCACGCGGTCATCAAATGGGATGGACAGGTCCATTCGCTCGTTGACCTGAGCAGTACCAATGGCTGCTTTGTTAACGAAATTCGTGTAGGACAGCGATTGTTAACGTCCGGTGACCGAGTCCGTTTTGGCAAGCAGATTTTCAAGTACCTAAAGTCGGAGGAAATTGAAACGCAATATCACGAAGTCGTCTTTAAGCTGATAACAACAGACGGTCTCACACAAGTTTATAACAAGCGATATTTTCTGGAAACGCTGGAACGGGAGTTGTCGCTCTCTCAGCGTTCACGATCGCGGACGAGCGTGTTGTTGATGGACCTTGACAGGTTTAAATCAGTCAACGATTCGTACGGCCATCTGGCCGGCGATTCCGTTCTGTCCGAGTTTTGTTGCCGCGCCAACACACAGTTGCGCAGTGGTCAGTTGTTAGCCCGCTTAGGCGGCGAGGAATTCGC
>Ga0315899_10008746_pt1 | contig 10853 bp, 11 predicted proteins | sample LakEriMetagenome_2_FD_203518 | JGI IMG/M metagenome (GOLD analysis project Ga0315899, IMG submission 203518) | Freshwater fungal communities from buoy surface, Lake Erie, Ohio, United States - Buoy 4 MA112 | ecosystem: Environmental > Aquatic > Freshwater > Lake | place: USA: Lake Erie, Ohio...
CGTTGTTGTCGCACACGGTGGTCAAGGTGGCCATGCGCGCCACCAAGTCCCGGCCCAACAGCGCCCTGGTCCAAGTCTGCAAGCCTTTGCCGCTGATGCGAACAATGCCCACCGCGCCGCGACCGGGTGCCGTGGCCATGGCGACGATGGGATCCGACCAAGCGCTCAACATGCCTTCAAAACCCGCCCATGGTGCGCGCCACCGTGACACGGCACCGCGCTGGTGAGGTCATTTGCCCAACACACCCATTTGTTTGTTGATCAGCCACTGCTGGGCAATGGACAAGATGTTATTGGTCAACCAATACAGCACCAAGCCGGCAGGGAAGACAAAGAACATCACGCTGAAGGCCAAGGGCATGATCCACATCAACTTGGCTTGCACTGGGTCAGGTGGCGTGGGGTTGAGCCAGGTTTGCAACATGGTGGTGGCTGTCATCAGCAAGGGCAAAATGTAGAAGGGGTCTTTGGCCGACAGGTCATGTACCCACAACACCCAAGGCGCATTGCGCATCTCCACGGTTGACAACAACACCCAGTACAAGGCAATGAAAACCGGGATTTGGACCGCGATGGGAAAGCATCCGCCCAATGGATTGACCTTTTCCTCGCGGTAAATTCGCATCATCTCCGTTTGCATTTGTTGCGGGTTGTCCTTGAGCCGCTCGCGCATTTCCATGACTTTGGGGTTAACGGCCTTCATCTTGGCCATGCTGCGATAGGCTTGGGCATTGAGCCAATAAAAGGCCAATTTGAGCAACATCACCAAGGCCACAATCGACCAACCCCAGTTGTGCAGCAACTCATTGAGGTTGTCGAGCAACCAATACAAGGGCTTGGCCAAAATGGTCAGCCAGCCATAGTCCTTCACCAACTCCAAGCCCGGGTACAGGGCTTCGAGTTTCTTTTCTTCTTGCGGCCCCACATAAAACTGTGCACTGACTTTTTGGCTTTGGCCAGGCGCTATTTCTTTCAAACTGGCAATCATGCCAACGGAATACAAGTTGTTGTCGACCTTGCGGGCGAAAAACTCTCGGGCCATGTCATTGGGCAGAATCCAAGCCGCAGCAAAGTAATGCTGCACCATGGCCACATAACCTTGATCGGCCTTTTTCTCAAATGTGGCTTTGTTTTTTTCGATCTCAGAAAACTCCACCTTCTGATATTTTTGAACTGGCGTATAAACCGCCGGTCCTGTGAACGTGGAATAAAAAGCAGACTCTCCGGGCGGTGGATTGCCATCACGCAACAACTGCACATACAACTGAGGCGTGATGGTCGCATTGCCCAGGTTGACCACTTCGTGCTCCACCTGCATGGCATAGCTTTGGCGTTCTATTTTGTACGTCTTGATCAGCTGAACCTGGTTGACCGGCTCAGATACAAATCGCACCAGCAATTCTTTTTCACCCTCTTTGAATTGGGTGCTGCCCGACTGCCACTTGAACGTGCTTTTGTGGGTGGGCAGCGGGCCTTGGCCAGAAATCAGGCCCGACTGGGACAGGTACAAACGGGCATTGCTTTGGTCCAGCAACACCACGGCTTGATCTGGCTTTTCAGCGTCGCTGTATTTCAACAACTCTGTTTTGACCAGGCTGGCTCCTTCGGTGTCAAAGCTCATCTTGAGCAAGTCGGTTTCAACCTCCACCCTTCGGCGCTCGCTGAGGTTGGACGGTCCACCTTGTTGGGGCACTTCACCCGATGCACCCAGGCTGGTGGTTGGGACATCATTGGATTTGCTGGCTTCTGCAGGCTTGTCAGCGGGCTTGTTGTTGGCCACTTCTAGTGTTTTAACGGGTGCTGGAAAAAATGTGGCCGCCTTGCCATTGTGCAATTGCCATTGGTCCCACAGCAAAACCAACGAAAAAGCAAATGCCGCCCACAAAATGGTGCGCCTGATATCGTTCATGGATGATTCTTTTTTGGAGGTTCGGTGAAAGAAAAAAGTGGCTTGATGGCATCAAGCTGGTGGTCGGGCACGGGGTCGTACCCACCCTGGCAAAAAGGCTGGCACCGGCAGAGCCGGTGCACGCTGAGATAACTGCCTTTGATCAGGCCGTGGCCTTCCAAGGCTTGCAGGGCGTAGGCCGAGCACGTGGGGTAGAAGCGACACGCACCCCCCAGCCAGGGGCTGAGCAGCAGGCGATACGCCTTGATGACCCACACCAGTATCGCCTTCATGCCGCACTCAAATGCGTTAACAACTGGTCAATCTCTTGGCGCACGGCTTTTTTCAAGGGGTCCGAGCAAGCACTGGTGAACATGGCCGGGTCCATGGCGGCACGCATGCGCACCAAATGGGGCACCGGAATCAACTGCGCTTGTTGCTGGGCAAATGCTGCGTAGATTTGTCGCCGCAGTGCATTGCGGGTGACTGCACGCTTGGCCCATCGTTTGGGCAACAAGGCGGCCAGGCACAAACCTTTGACATGGCTCTGCTCCAAATCTGGTTTGATCGCTTCAGCGGGTGACAGCGCCGGGTTTATGCCCCGGTGCACCACAAAATGCTTGCTGCGCGCCACGGGCGGATTTTTCATGAGCTGTTGAAATTGCGCCCATGCTTTGATGCGCTTCAGAGGCTGCATGTCCACCGACGTGATGGGCAGAATTGGTGGTCAGTGCGCGTCAAACGGCCAAACGTTTGCGGCCTTTTGCGCGGCGTGCATTGATTACGGCACGGCCGCCGCGGGTTTTCATGCGCACCAAAAATCCGTGGGTACGGGCGCGGCGTGTTTTAGAGGGCTGGTAAGTGCGTTTCATGTCGTTCCATTCAGATACCCCGATCCATCGGGGAAACCCATGATTATCCCAAAAAAACCATCAGCTTGTGAGCCTTTTAAAGAAATTAGCGCAAGTTCGCGTCCACTCACATTTTGTTTGTACTGGCCTGTGGATAAATTTTTAATAACTTTGTTTTTTGGATGGATAATCGCAAATCTGTCCACAGATTTTTATGACAAGCTTTGATTCCACACCTCACCCCACTGGTTCTGGCGAACAGCTGTGGTTGGAGTGTGTGGAAAAGTTGGCCCAGGAGCTGCCTGAGCAGCAATTCAACACCTGGATCAAGCCGCTCCAAGCCCGAGTTTCAGAAGACCAAACCAAAATCACGATTTTGGTGGGCAACCGTTTCAAACTCGATTGGGTGCGCACCCAGTATGCCCAGCGCCTGAGCGCCATTTTGCAAGAGTTACAAGGCCACCCCATCGCCTTAGAACTCGCGCTCTCGCCCAGAGAGACCCCTCCAAGGCCTGCCCCGTTTCAGCCGCAGCCGGAGGCATTCTCCATGGCAGAGCCCGCGGCGGACGCTGAGCCCGCAAGCGGCTTTAAAACCCGCCTCAACAGTGCTTTGACATTTGACTCCTTGGTGGAGGGTTCGGCCAACCGCATGGCCCGCGCCGCCGCCATGCACGTGGCCACCATACCGGGGCAGCTCTACAACCCATTGTTCATCTACGGCGGCGTTGGTTTGGGCAAAACCCACTTGGTACACGCTGTTGGCAACAAACTGTTGCAAGACCGCCCAGACGCCAAGGTGCTCTATATCCATGCCGAACAATTCGTGTCGGATGTGGTCAAGGCCTATCAGCGCAAAACCTTTGACGAGTTCAAAACCCGTTATCACTCTTTAGACTTGTTGCTGATTGATGACGTTCAGTTTTTTGCCAACAAAGAGCGCACCCAAGAAGAGTTTTTCAATGCCTTTGAGGCTTTATTGGCCAAAAAGTCGCACTTGGTGATGACCAGCGACACCTATCCCAAGGGTTTGACCGACATCCATGAGCGCCTGGTGTCGCGTTTTGATTCTGGTCTCACCGTGGCCATCGAGCCCCCCGAATTGGAAATGCGGGTGGCCATCTTGATCAGCAAAGCGCGCCATGAAGGTGTTGAAATGCCGGAAGAAGTGGCTTTTTTCGCAGCCAAAAACGTCCGCTCCAACGTGCGCGAACTCGAAGGCGCTTTGCGCAAAATTTTGGCTTATTCACGCTTCAATCAAAAAGATATTTCCATTCCTTTGGCCCGTGAAGCTTTGCGTGACCTGTTGTCTATCCAAAACCGACAAATTTCGGTAGAGAACATCCAAAAAACCGTGGCCGACTATTACAAGATCAAAGTCGCGGACATGTATTCCAAAAAACGCCCCACTTCGATTGCCCGACCACGCCAAATTGCCATGTACCTGGCCAAAGAGCTGACCCAAAAAAGCCTTCCCGAAATTGGCGAACTGTTTGGTGGCCGCGACCACACCACTGTGCTGCATGCGGTGCGCAAAATATCGGGCGAACGCCACCAAGACAACGAACTCAACCAACAATTGCATGTGTTGGAACAAACGCTCAAGGGTTAACCTAAAAATGATCATTCTTGGCAAATCGTTGGCTTTTTTCCCTGTGGATGGTTCTGGCATAAGCCACCAGTTGTCCACAGGCAAAGGCATTTTTAACAAGTTATCCCCATTTGACTTGCTCAACTGTGCAGGCTTGCACACATGGTTTGTAGGGGCACAAGTCTTTGAACAAAAAAGAGAAAATAGAGTTCTCCACAAAAAAGCCGCCTCTCTACTACTACCTACTACTCTTTATTAATTCATCAAGAGGTTGACATGATCGTCTTCAAAGCCACCCAAGACAAGGTTCTCGCAGCACTGCAATCGGTTGCAGGCATTGTTGAGCGGCGTCAAACATTGCCCATATTGGGAAATGTATTGATCCGCAAAACAGGTTCACAGTTGCAATTCACCACCAGTGATTTGGAAATCCAAATTCGTACCCATACGGAATTGGATGGCGACGCGGGTAATTTCGCCACCACGGTGGCGGCGCGCAAACTGATCGATATCTTGCGCTCCATGCCCAGTGACCAAACGGTTGTGTTGGAGTCAAATCAAAACAAATTGCTGTTCAAAGGTGGCAAAAGTCGTTTCAGCTTGCAAACCATGGCCGCTGAAGATTTCCCGTTGGTGCAAGAGTCGGCCCAATTTGGCCCGGCCTTTAGCTTGCCCCAACGCACCTTGAAAGAACTGCTGCAACAGGTGTCGTTTGCCATGGCGGTGCATGACATCCGCTACTACCTCAACGGCATTTTGTTTGTCGCAGACGGCAAACAGTTGAGCTTGGTGGCCACAGACGGCCATCGCTTGGCCTTTGCGTCATCCACCTTGGACAACGAAGTGCCACGACAAGAGGTGATCTTGCCGCGCAAAACCGTGTTGGAATTGCAGCGTCTGCTGAGTGACAAAGAAGGCGCTTTGGAGCTGCAATTTGCCAACAACCAAGCTCGCTTTCGCTTTGACCACATGGAGTTTGTTTCCAAGTTGGTGGAAGGCAAGTTCCCCGACTACAACCGAGTCATTCCCAAAGGGCACAAAAATGCTGTGGTGTTGGGACGTGCACCCTTGCTCGCCAGCTTGCAGCGCACGGCCATTTTGACCAGTGAAAAATTCAAAGGTGTGCGCTTGACCTTGGAGCCGGGTGCTTTGCGTGTGGTGTGCAACAACACCGAGCAAGAAGAAGCCACCGACGAAATTGAAATTGACTACGACGGTGACACGGTTGAGATTGGTTTCAACATCAGCTACTTGATTGATGCTTTGACCAACATGGAGCAAGAGATGGTCAAGATTGAAGTGACCGACAGCAACAGCTCTGCCCTGATCACCATACCGGAAGACAACAACTTTAAATACGTTGTGATGCCCATGCGCATCTGAGCATTTTGATTTTTTCTTATTTTTCTTTGAGCGGCCCTTCACGGGTCGAATGCCTCCATGACCGATTCCGTTGACCCCACCTCCCCTGAGCCCATTGATCTGACCGCCAAAGATGCCTATGGCGAAGGGTCTATCCAAATCTTGGAAGGCCTGGAGGCCGTTCGCAAGCGCCCTGGCATGTACATTGGCGACACATCCGATGGCACGGGCTTGCACCATTTGGTGTTTGAGGTGGTGGACAATTCGATTGACGAGGCCTTGGCGGGTCATTGCGATGACATCGTGGTCACCATCCACTCAGATAACTCCATCAGCGTGACCGACAATGGCCGCGGCATCCCCACTGGCGTGAAGATGGACGACAAACACGAACCCAAACGCAGTGCCTCTGAAATTGCGCTCACCGAGTTGCATGCCGGTGGCAAGTTCAACCAAAACAGCTACAAAGTGTCTGGCGGTTTGCACGGCGTGGGTGTGTCGTGCGTGAACGCACTGTCCAAGTGGTTGAGGTTGGTGGTTCGCCGTGAAGGCAAGGTGCACACCATCGAGTTTGCCAAAGGCTTTGTGCAAAACCGCTTGCTGGAAATGGTCGATGGTGTGGAAGTCTCTCCCATGCGCATCACCGGCGAGACTGACAACCGCGGCACAGAAGTGCATTTTTTGCCAGACACTGACATCTTTATCCAAAACCACGAGTTCCATTACGAGATATTGAGCAAGCGCTTGCGCGAACTCAGCTATCTGAACAACGGTGTGCGCATCCGATTGATGGACGAGCGCACCGGTAAAAACGACGACTACTCGGGCGCTGGTGGTGTAGCCGGTTTTGTGCAGTTCATCAATGCGGGTAAAAAAATTCTGCACCCCAATGCTTTTTATGCCGAGGGCGAGCGCCCTGCTGAAACTTACGGCGGCATTCCTGGCACCCACATTGGTGTGGAAGTGGCCATGCAGTGGAACGAGAGTTACAACGAGAGCGTGCTGTGCTTCACCAACAACATCCCCCAGCGCGATGGTGGCACCCACCTCACCGGCTTGCGCGCGGCGATGACGCGGGTCATCAACAAATACATTGAAGAACACGAGCTGGCCAAAAAGGCCAAGGTCGAGGTGACGGGCGACGACATGCGCGAAGGCTTGTGCTGCGTGTTGTCGGTCAAAGTACCAGAGCCGAAGTTCTCCAGCCAGACCAAAGATAAATTGGTGTCCAGCGAAGTGCGCGCCCCGGTGGAAGACATCGTGGGTAAGGTGCTGGGTGACTATTTGCAAGAACGCCCCAACGACGCCAAGATGATTTGCGGCAAGATCATCGACGCCGCCCGCGCCCGAGAGGCGGCGCGCAAAGCGCGGGAGATGACGCGGCGCAAAGGCGTGTTGGATGGCATGGGCTTGCCCGGCAAGCTGGCTGACTGCCAAGAAAAAGACCCTGCGTTGTGTGAGATTTACATCGTCGAGGGAGATTCCGCCGGAGGCTCGGCCAAGCAAGGGCGCGACCGAAAGTTCCAGGCCATCTTGCCCTTGCGCGGCAAAATTTTGAATGTGGAAAAAGCGCGTTACGAAAAGCTGCTCACCAGCAATGAAATTTTGACGCTCATCACCGCCTTGGGCACCGGCATTGGCAAGGTGAGTGCCGAGTCGGGCAAGTCGGGCACCGACGACTTCAACATCGACAAGCTGCGCTACCACCGCATCATCATCATGACCGATGCCGACGTAGACGGTGCCCACATCCGCACCTTGTTGCTCACATTCTTCTACCGCCAAATGCCCGAGTTGGTCGAGCGTGGCCACATCTACATTGCCCAACCGCCACTCTACAAAGTGAAAGTGGGCAAGGAAGAGCAATACCTCAAAGACGGTGCGGCGCTCGATGGCTTTTTGCTGCGCATTGCCCTCAAAGACGCCAGCATCCAGACGGGCGGCGACGCACCGCAAGAGCTCAAGGGCGAAACTTTGTCGCAACTGGCGCACCAGCACCAATTGGCCGAGGCCGTGATCGAGCGTTTGAGCAACTTCATGGACGTGGAAGCATTGCGCGCCATTGCCGATGGGGTGGTGGTGTCGTTGGACACCCTGGAACAAGCGCAAGCCTCAGCCGCGCAGATGCAGACCAAACTGCGCGCCCTGGGCAGCGGTGCCGAGGTGGCTGGCGAATTTGACGTGCGCACCGACAAACCGATTTTGCGCATCAGCCGCAAGCACCATGGCAACACCAAGAGCAGCTTGATCACCCAAGAGTTTGTGCATGGCGCAGACTATGCAGCCCTGGCCTTGGTGGCGCAAACCTTCCAAGGCCTGTTGGGCGCGGGCGCCAAAGTGGGACGTGGCGAGGGCGAGCGCCACAAGGAAGAAAAAGTTTCAGATTTCCGCCAGGCCATGCGTTGGCTCATCACCCAGGCCGAATCGGCCACAGCACGCCAGCGCTACAAGGGCCTGGGCGAGATGAACCCCCAGCAGCTGTGGGAAACCACCATGGACCCCGAAGTGCGCCGCTTGCTGCGCGTGCAAATCGACGACGCCATCGAAGCCGACCGCGTCTTCACCATGCTGATGGGCGACGAGGTGGAGCCACGTCGGATATTTATCGAGACCAATGCGTTGCGGGCGGGGAATATTGACGTTTGATGGTCAGTTGATCAATGCCATGCCCGCATGCTTTGCGGCAGCGGTATCAAAGGTCATGGTTTGCGTGCAGCCAGCGCCAGATGCTGCGCGTTCTATCAGGCAGTCGGAAAAGTCAGCTTTGCCAGTGGCAAACATCCGCAGCGCCCGCATGACTTGATCGGCCCGCTCTACCAATAGTTGTTTGCTTCTTAATATGGCCTCCAGTGCCTGGGCTACTTGGGTGTCTGATAGTCCGTAACACGATGTCAGCACCCAATACAACTCGACAACACTCACCATCGTGATGTAGCCTGGCGCGTCATTGCTCAATGACTCAATGAGCTTCGTGGCTTGGGGGGACTGTTTAGGGTCATCTTGCATGATGTACCGCACGATCACGTTGGTGTCCAAACCGATCATTTGGCTGAAGCCCCACGTTTGGCGATGGCCTCATTCATGGCCGCCAAAGAAACGGGTTTTTTGGCAGGCCCAAACATGCCTTTGAGTGCTGTCACTTCGCTGGTGGCCGCTACAAACTCGTAGCGGTCTGGGGCAATTTGAACGAACTCAACCCGGTCACCCGCCTCCACTTTGAGGGCATTGCGGACTTCAATGGGAATGGTGATTTGGCCTTTTGTGGTGAGGGTGGCGGTGGACATTCGGGCGCTCCTTTTTCCTTACTTTGCCGTAAGGAGTGGCGCCTGTCAAGAAAAAATTGATTTCAGGTTGCACGGCCACCCCTTAAGCCAATCTTCCCGCTCGGTAATCATCCATCGCGGCGATGATTTGCTCTTTGGTGTTCATCACAAACGGGCCGTACTGAACAATAGGCTCGCGCAGCGGTTGGCCGGCCAGCAGCAGGGCGCGGGCGCCTTGGCCGGCGCTCAGGCGCACGTGGTCGCCCTCGTTGCGCAAGATGGCCAGGTGCTGGGCCGGCACGGCGGCGGTGTCTTCGCCGCACACCACGTCCACGCTGCCTTGGTACACATAGGCCATGGCGTTGTGCTGGCTGGGCAGGGCTTGGTCAAAGTGGGCGCTGGCGCCCTCAGGAAAGTGCAGGTCCAGGTACAGCACTTGGGTGGCTTCGCGCTTCACGCTGCCCTCGGTGCCCTGGCTGTGGCCGGCAATCACCCGCACGGTGACGCCTTGGTCGGTGGTGAACTCGGGCACCTGGGCGCTGGGGATGTCGCGGTACCAGGGCGGGCACATTTTGTCTTTGGCGGGCAGGTTGAGCCACAGTTGAAAGCCCGACATGAGGCCTTCTTCTTGCTCGGGCATTTCGCTGTGGATGACGCCGCGCCCAGCGGTCATCCATTGCACGTCGCCGTTTTTCAGCAAGCCCTCGTTGCCCGCGCTATCGCGGTGGCGCATGCGCCCGTGCAACATATACGTCACCGTTTCAAAGCCCCGGTGCGGGTGGTCGGGAAAGCCGGCGATGTAGTCGCCCGCCTTGTCGCTGCCAAAGGCGTCGAGCATCAAAAATGGGTCCAGGCGTTGGTGCAGCTCGTTGGCCACCACGCGGGTGAGTTTGACGCCAGCGCCGTCGCTCGTGGCTTGGCCGCGCACCAGGCGCTCCAAGCGCCTTGCTTGTGGGTTGGTCATGGGTTTTCTTTCAGGCCGCAGCGGCGGTGGTGGGGTAGCCCTCGGTGGCGATCAGCGCCAGCAAGGGGGTGATGTCTTGGTCGGTGTCCACGTCCACCCGGTTGTGTGCGCGGTCAATGTGCACCTGGGCCTGGGGGTCCCAGCGCAGCACGGTGCGGGTGACGGACTTTTCGCAGTGCCCACAGGTCATGCCGGTCACGGTGAGTTGGTGTTTCATGCGTCGTAGATGAGTTTGATGCAGCGCAAATCAAGGGGCCAGCGCCACAGCGAGAATAACAAAACCATGATCCCACCCGAACCCCACCCCACCCCAGACGCTTGTGTGATCGATTGGGGCATCACCGGCATGACCTGCGCGAGTTGCTCGGGCCGGGTCGAGCGCGCTTTGGCGGGCCAGCCGGGCGTGGCGCAGGTGAGTGTGAACCTGGCCACCGAGCGCGTCCACATGGTGTTGGCCCCGGGTGTCATGGCCGAGGACACACCGGCGCGTTTGCGCCGCGCCATCCGCGACGCAGGTTATGGCGTGCGGGTGGAGGCCAGCACCACCGAAGAAAGCGAGGCCCAGCATTGGCGCGAGCTGTGGCCGGTGTTGGCCGCTGCGGCCCTGAGCCTGCCGCTGGTGTGGCCCATGGTGGCGGGTTTGTGGGGTGCGCACGCCATGCTGCCGGTGGCCTGGCAGTTTGCCTTGGCCACGCCAGTGCAGTGGGTGCTGGGTGCGCGTTTTTACCGGGCGGCTTGGTACGCCATCAAGGCCGGCAGCGGCAACATGGATTTGTTGGTGGCCTTGGGCACCACGGCGGGCTGGGCTTTGTCGGTGGGCCTGTGGTGGGCGGCCCCAGCGGGCCACGAGCCACATGTGTATTTTGAAAGCGCGGCAGTGGTCATCACCTTGGTGCTGCTGGGCAAGTGGATGGAGGCGCGGGTCAAGCGCAGCACC
>Ga0315899_10008747_pt1 | contig 10851 bp, 17 predicted proteins | sample LakEriMetagenome_2_FD_203518 | JGI IMG/M metagenome (GOLD analysis project Ga0315899, IMG submission 203518) | Freshwater fungal communities from buoy surface, Lake Erie, Ohio, United States - Buoy 4 MA112 | ecosystem: Environmental > Aquatic > Freshwater > Lake | place: USA: Lake Erie, Ohio...
GCCACCTTTACCGCCAACATATCCACCTCCGCTTGTCCAACCACCACCGCCACCGCCACCAGTATTAGCAGTGCCAGGATTTCCATTGGTTGATGAGCCATTACCACCACCGCCTGAACCACCTGTTCCTGGAGTTCCCGTTGCGGTTGGCAATCCACCAGCGCCACCACCACCACCGCCTGCATAGGTAACAGAAGAACCAGTTATAGATGATGCTGTTCCAGCACCGCCATTTCCGTTTCCTTCGTTTCCTCCATTATTACCAACAGCACCAGCACCGCCACCGCCAGAGCCTATGTATGGCGCATTATCACCTGTAGTACCGCCACCATTATTTCCTTGCCCACTTGTAGCAGTTCCGCCAGTATGTGCGCCATTACCGCCATTGCCGCCACCACCTGAACCACCATTTGCGCCATTACCACCAGTACCAGCAATATTTGATGCTCCATAACCACCACCAACAGATGCGGTTAATATGTCAAATTGCGAATTTGAACCATTCGTTCCGTTAGCAGCGTTAGAAATTGACCCAGTACCACCAGCACCTATAATGACGGTATATGAAAGCGTTGGGTTAAGTGATACTGTACCGCTTAATAATCCACCAGCACCTCCGCCTCCACCGCCTAAAGTACCGCCTCCACCTCCACCAGCTACTTGAAGGTAACTTGCAGAAACGGCTGCTGCGCCTGTAGTCCAACCAAAGGCTGCTAGGGCTGCTGCACCAATTTTAGATAAACGTGGCATCTATAAACCTTTAAGCGAATTTTGTTTGGGCAGCAAGGACTGTGAATGCTGCACTTCCTGTTTTAATCAAAACGTAGGTGTAACTGTCTATTGAGCTTGCGTTTCCACTAGTAGGGGCTGTTCCGCCTTGATATTTAGGAGTTACGGAAGAGCCATCTACTTGGACTGCGGAGTTGTAATAGGCTGTAGAGCCTTGAGTAACCAAGAAGGTAACAGACAAAGACTCGCCTGTAGCCATGATGGTATTTAGAGATGTACCGCTTGACCCACGGAAGTTTACTGTCCAGTTTGCTGACGCATTAGATGTGTAGTACAGGACTGACTGAGTAGTTACATCGTAGTTAATTGTGCCTGTTGCAGCAATTGCAGAAATAGTGGCAGCCTCAAGGATATTCGAAGTCTTTAAGTCAGCATTAGATGAAGTACCAGCAAAAGTCTGTAGGGCTGTAAAGGTTGTGGCTGTGCCAGGCGCTACATAGTCTGTACCAACGGTAGCCGTAGTAATTGGGCTTGTTCCTGCGCCTTTTAACAAAGCACCAGAAGAGAAAGTAGAAGCGCCAGTACCACCATCGGCTACGGCTAAGTCTGTACCTAATGTTAGAGAGCTTAGATAAGTTGTTGCATCGACAACGTTTGTACCGTTATTGAAAACAAACATAGACTTACCAGCAGGAACGGCAATTCCAGTACCAGATGAGTTCTTAACTGTAATGGCGTCAGCGCATCCGTTATTAATTAAGTAGAGCTTTTCAATGGCTGGAACGATTAAGTTCTGCGCCCCGCCAGATGTACCTGTTAGGTTTAAACGCAGATTACGGGCTGTTTGAGTAGCGTTTGTATCCGTTAGAGTAAGGGTAACTGTAGCACTGGCAAAGGTGACATCCGCAGAGCCTGTAATGGCTTCTTCTAGGGCTGTTCCCAAATTAGTGTTAGTCGTGGAACCCCAAGTACCAGATTGGTCTCCAGTACCTATTAATTCAATTTTTAGTGGTGAATAGGTCGATGCCATATTTTATCCTTTATGCTGCTATATCTACCCAATTAGGGCTTTGTGTGTCAATAATATCACTCCAGACGGGTGTTTGCGAGTCATTTATGTCAGCCCAATTTGCCGTTTGGTTATCATCAATTTGGCTCCAAATTAAGACTGTACCAATCTGACCTGTTGCGCTAACACCCGTTACCCCTACATCTGCTCCAGCTACTACGCTAATTGTTCCAATGCTGCCTGTTAACAAGAAACCAGTAACACTAACATTTTGCTCTGTACTTGCTGATATTTGACCGATAAATCCAGTACCAGCAACTCCAGTTACATCTACGGAAGCACTACCTGTATTGGTTACACTTCCTACAAATCCTGTAGCAGAAACGCCCGTTACAGAAACGCCAGTACCTTCTTGTACGGTTACGCTTCCTACGCTTCCTGTAGCACTTAGTCCAGAAACAGGGGCATTTGCAGCCGCTTCTACGCTTATTGAACCTACTGCTACTGTTCCCGCAACGCCTGTAATGGTAAATATTGCAGTACCTGTTACAGACGGACTTCCAATACTTCCTGTGGCGCTAACCCCTGTAACACTGACAGCGGTTATTGTTGCTACGGTGACAGATCCTACACTTGCAGTACTAGTTACCCCAGTCAAACTGACCGTTGCATCACCCGTTGTAGTGACGGAATTTACAAATCCCGTTGCACTTAAACCTGTTACAGGTACCGAACTACCAGCCTCAGCAGTTACTGCACCTACATTTCCTGTCCCGCTAACACCAGTTACATTAAAGCTAGTGTTTGACGGTACTGTTACTGAGCCAATCTGTGTTGTACCTGTTACACCAGCACTGCCTTGACCCCAAGAGCTTAAACCCCAACCACCATAACCCCAACCACCTAATACAACCTCTACATTAGTAGAAATATCAGTAGAACCTAAGTCCGAAAAGGGCGCAGCCGAAAACGGAGAAAAGCCAAACATTTAAAGCACCACTTAACGGATGCCCGAAGGCACCGTCATTATCACTCCACTTGATACAGATTCTAATAGATTGCGTGGAATAGTCATTTTTTACTCGTACATTATGTTAATTGAACCAGCATCAAAAGTATTTGTGCCGCCAACAGTTGTTATGCGAATTCTGTCTAAAGTTCCTGATAGCGTTAAATTACCACCACCCATAAGTGTTGCAGTAGCATCAGTAAACCCACCAATAGTTGAGGACACCCAAGCATTGCCTGTAATATTTGTCAAAACCATGTGTCCAGTTCGTGCATTTGTGGCAGAAATACCAGCTATTACAAAACCTGTTGTGGAAGTTGATACACCTGATGTACCGCCTGAAGCTAAAAAAGACGCACTACTCAAATAACCAGTAGTAGTTACAGAACCTGAACCAATTTGTACTTGAGGTGGGCTTGTTCCGTTTGTGCTTACGCCATCAAACATTACAGTCACACGCTTAACCCAGCTAGGTATGCTAGTGAAATCAATGCTTGTACCACTTGTAGATGCTACCGCAGTTCCATTAGTCAAAACACCTGTACCTGTTGGAGTTCCACTAAATACAGGACTTGCTAATCCAGCCGATGTTAGATTTGGTGAATCTCCACTTATTGTAATTGCCATAATTAAGCCTCTTAAGTAACTGTTACTTCAGCAGGTGCGGCTAATGCTTCAGCTTCTTGTGCGGCTACTGCGGCATCATAAATAGCTTGTTCTTCTGCTGTGTATTCAACTTGAGTAGTTGTGCCAGTTGCTAAATCTACTACGATTCTGTGTGTCATGATTTATCCTTCGTATTGAATATTGATTGAACCAGCATCAAAAGTGTTTGTTCCACCAACAGTTGTTATGCGAACACGGTCTAAAGCACCTGATAACGCAGAACTATTACCTGCTGAATCCCATCCATAACTTGATACTGAAGTAAATGCTAAATACCCATCTTCAATCCAAGTATTTGAATCAATTAAATTTAAAGATATTTTTCCTGAATAAACATAAGTTGCTACTTGGCTTGCCGTTAAAACAAACCCTGATGTTATAACTCCTGAAAAGGAAGCACTACCGCTTGCTTGACTTGAATAACCAGTAGTAGTTACAGAACCTGAACCAATTTGTATTTGAATATTGCTTGTGCCATTAGTGGAAACACCATTAAACATTACAGTAATACGCTTAACCCAAGAAGGTATGCTAGTAAAGTCAATGCTTGTTCCACTTGTAGATGCAACGGCAGTTCCACTTACTAATTGACCATAAGCACCAGTAGAAGCTACTGTAAATTTAGTAGTGCCACCAGTTTGTAACTCTAATATCCCTGAGTTATCAGCACTTGATATAAGACCGCTAGAAGTAGGAGTTGCGTTTATTGTAGATGCCATTATGCCCATGTTCCTATACTTGTATTAGCCCCTGATGCCCCTAATGGGGATAATTTAAAGTAGCTTCCGATGGCAGTTGTATATGGTCCAACTGATACACTTGTTGTGTATTGAGGAATAAATGTCCCACTAGCATTAACAGAAACAGTACCTTTAATTAAAATTAATTTAAAAACTGCTGCTGAAGATGCTGCGGCTATTGTAGTTGCGCTTGCAGTTTGTAAAAATCCACCATATATGGCTCCATTGGTTGTGTCGTTAAACGAAGTAATACTTGATTGGGTTTGATAATATTCATAAGCAATATTGTTTAATGTAGCTGTCCCACCAAAGCCTAATTGCAAGTTATGTGAAGATGCTGTAGCTGTTTTTGATATTGCTATTACTGCTTCAAATTCATAAATAGTAGAACCACTTAAAGTTACACCCACTCCAAAAAATGATTGGGCTGATGTTGTTGCAGTACCTACATAAGCAGTATTTAAACGGTAAATTAGTTCGGCAGGTATTAATCCAAAGCTCGATGAAGATACGGCAATATTTCCAGTAATTGCAGGAAGTGTCTGTGTAAAGTTACTAGCTGTAGTAGGCTCGTTGATAGTGACTGAACCACCACCTGTAGAATTAAGAACAATACTCATAGGATTACCCAACGGCTGCCCGAAGGCACAGTTATCGTTACTCCGCCTGAAAGTGTGACAGGTCCTACCGCACTAGCAGAATATCCAGACGGAATAGAGAATGTAGTCCCTACAGTCATGTTATTCATTATTAAACCGTTAGATGCAGCAAACTGGGCTTCAAAAGCTGTATCCGTTTCATCGCCATAAACTGCTTTCTCAGCGGGGTAGGTTACAAAGACATCTTTAGTTCCAGCGGAAAAATTAACCAATGAACCTGAATTAGATGATGCTAAAACGGTGTTTCTAGCTAAAGTTGTGCCAGAGCTTGTATAAGTTCCAATACCTACTTCCCACTCAGCGACAGTCTGTCCTGCAATAGTGTAATAGGTTGTATTGCCGTCTCCAATTACAGAAAAGGATTGGAAGCCTGTACTAGCACCTGCTAAAGTAATCGTCCCCGTACCAGTAGTGGTAGTGGTTTCTTTTACTCTATCTTTAACAACAAGAGCCATTTTTAGTCTCTTATGCTATGCGGATAATAGCGTTACTTGCATCTGCCGTTGGGAACACAATTGTAAACGTACCAGCGGTAGATGTCTTAGCACCGCCAAAGTCGAGTACACAAACGGTAGGATTAGTTAAACCCAAACCAGAAGTTGGAGTGGTGTTATAAATTAATGCACCGTAAGCTGTGATAGTTGCTGATGTAAATGACAAGTCAGCAAAGTCTGTAAACGCTGTAGTGCTTGAAGTTGTCGGAGTTACATTAGTCAGCGTACCACCGCCAGCAGAGTATGTACCAGAAGCCGTTACTTCGTTAGTCGCTGTATATGCAGTCGTAGCAGCAGTAAATGATGCTGAGTTGTCATACATAGCTAACTTGAAAGTATCGCCAGTTGATAATGTAAAATCGTGCGCAGCTTGCAGAATCTGCTGTTTAAAGCTGGTACACATAAAGTTACCTGTAAAAGCCATTTTGGACTCCTATTCGTCTAAAAGTTTAATTAATTCAGGATGACCAGCTTCCCTTAGCTTGTGGGCTAGTGTTACACGATCAAATTTTACTGCCTCATTCATGTAAAAAACCAACACACCACGAATATGATTGCGAAAAGCATTTGCCTGTTCACGAACCAAAGGATGGGATTGGTCTCCTACTTGAATGATTTTATCTAATGCCCGTTCAGCTACCTCTTCTGGAGTAAAGCCCCCGTGGTCTTTAGTAAAGACTTGGATTCCACTAGATTCGCCTAAACCTTGTACGCTAATCATTTTACTGGATACCTCACTTGACCGCTACGATAAGAGTCTTGGCGGTCTTTAGCGTCACCCAACTGTTTGAGTTCTGCCATAGCTCTGCCATAACGCTCTTTGTATACATTAACAACATCGGCATCGGACTTCATAAAGTTAGCCGCCTCTAACAGCGCACCATATAGCAACGCAGAATCAAAGTTATCTCCAAGCCAGCTTGTGCCAGCCGTAACAATTGATTGCGGATAGTAGAAATAGTGCAATTCTGTAGCGTAATTAGCGTTTGGAGTAGGTCCAAGGATGAACGAATTATTGTCAAAAACAGCGTAATACTCTGGTTTTGCATAAAAAGCAGCATCAGTATCTGGGTAAGACTCACGAATAAAGTTCACATCTTTGTTTAAAAGGTAGTGGTATTCATTAGATGTGTTAATTACTGCAAGGCTAAATGTGGCTAACCAATCAGACGGTGTCTGAAGATATTTATTGCCAGATGTCATAGAGCCTGTAACGTTCTTACGGAACGCTGGCATTTGCACTGTATTAAAGATGCTTTGTTCTGCAAGCTGTACAAATCTAGCAATCTGCTCAGCAGACGTAAACGAGCCTACAGTTGCTGGGAAATCATTCTCAGCAAAGCCTTTAATTGCAGCGGTTAATTGCGTATAATTCATTACGCCATTGGTCCTCTAGAGGTAAAACCTTTAGTAGCTGCGCCAGAACCACGTTGCTTCATACCATTAGTTTTGATGTTGTCAGCCGCTGGGTTACCAGCGCTAACACGTTTTGCTGGACCTTGTGGCACTGTGCTATTAGCAGACAGTGTATTTGGATCAACTAATTTTGCTGTGCTTGATTTCATTGGTTTACCATCCATAGTGTGTGGCTCGGCATAGACCTTGGCATCGCCAATTTCTTTACCCATAACTTTTTTAGAGAATTTAGCCATTATCTGCCTCTGCCAGCTTTTTTCTGGTTTGCTACACGAGCTAGGTTACGACCCATTTTCTTCATATCCATAGAGCTAACGCCCATTTTCTTGGTTTTGCCCTTTATTGCAGCAACTGTTGGTCCACTATTACCTAAGTTTTTACCTTCAGTTTTGCCCTTTTTGGCTACGCCATCTGCATCATGTTTAAACATTTTATACTCCTAAGTTGTTGTTACTGTTACGCTACCTACTTGACCCTCTGGTGCCAGATTGTTTGGAGTAAGTCCATCATTAGTAGACCCTCCTACAGGATTCCAGCCCCACTGAAATATTCTACTACCACCACTTGGATACCCTACTCCATCTTCGGTTGTATCGTTTGTTCCGTTAATCTGTAAACCGCTACCACCTGATACTGTATAACTGACATCTGGTCGTGGTTCCCGTACAGCTTGTGGGTCATCTACTGGATACATTCCTAACTGTAACTGTGGCTGATCTGGCTCCCAACATTCAGGACACACTTTAATGTTTACTTGCGTGGTCTTAATTGTTAGTTTTCTAAGCTCTTTTAACTTAAATCTCTGTCCACATCGGTCACATTCGGCAATTGAATGCTTGCCACTACTATATTTATTAGGCATAGAAGGTCGCCCTAGGAACGAACCTAGAAGCAGCTTTCTCTCTGTCCTCTGTAGAAGCCATCAACCATTGTTCTTCGTATTCACTTTTTAAAAATTGCATTCTTGGTAACGCATCTGGTAACTTCTGCGACAAATAAAACGCTAATCCCGCCACCATACAAGGCAATAGACGGAAAGGAATATCTGGTTCTACCGTGCCATTAGTGCCAGCGTCTTGAACTCTACGTAGTCTCCAATAGACAAAAGTATACGGACCACCACCTGCGTCTGGTGTTAACCAGAGATTAACAGCAGGTAAGTTTTGAACTGTAATAGCCGCAGCAGAAGTGTGTGCCGCAGCAGTCGTGCCGTTCTGCCCACGGTTTACATTAATTAGATTGTTATCCGTTACATTGGAGTAACTAATGGTTTCGTTGTCAATCTTAATAAAACCTGTAGTTGGTAGGTAACTAGCGTTAGAAACTGGAATAGTTGTAGCTGTTGAAGTAATTGTACTGGCTAGGGTTGCTAAAGACGTATTAGTCTGACCAGACTGGCGGTTAAACCACATCTGAATAGGACGACCTTCTGCCAATTTATTGGGGATTGTTGCCCAAGTAGACTCTGAAATACGAGTAATATTAATATCAGTCTGATTACTTTGCACACCATTATTTTGACGAATAACAGCATCTAAGATGTCGATGGTATCCACAGGCATTGGGTATAAACCTTGTCCTGTAGTTAAAAGAATCTGACCTTGTTCAATAGTCCATAGATTAATACCACGATTAGCCCACTCTACAGTCAATAGATTTAAAGACCTACGTGCAGTACGCATATCGTAACCAGTACGCAACTCTATACCACAACGCTCAAAAGCCTCTTCAATAAGGTTATTAAGGTCTAAATTAAAGGTAGTTGAACCAGATGTGCTCATATCTTCCTAAACTGTTTTACTTTTGCTTTTACTTTTGCTGGCTGCGGGACAAACTGTTTTCCCGCTGCTTTCCCCGCCCGCTTTGCTTTTGTCGTTGCTGCGTACTCTTGCGGGCTTAATGACTCGATTGCTTTTTTTGGCAGGTATCTCTCGCCTGTTTCGGACGACTTTTTCCCCGACTTGGTTGTCCACTTCTGGTCTCCCCAAGCTTTTAAAGATTGCTGCGATGCGGCTAAACCACCACCAGCAAGTTTTTTCTTCTTGCTGGCGCAATGGGCTTTCTCCGAGAACCCCTTTGGGCTGTCGCAGTTGATCGACTTTTTGCGTTTGTCTGACCATTTCACTTATAGCCCCCACCAGCCGCTTTATATTTTTTAGCCATTAATTGTGCTTTACGAGCTGACCATTGTCCTGCGCCAGTACCCTGTACCGCAGCAGCTTTAACACTATTAAAGATTCTTTTACGCAACTCAGGCTTGGTATAGTTACCTGCCTCATTTACTTTTGACTTAGTTGCACCGCCTTTAGAATACGATGCAGTCTTAGCTGCATTAGCAAAATCGCTTTTTTTAGGTGCACCTTTGTCTCCTACGCTTTTCATCTTTTCGCCTGAACCCGCAGCGATACGTTTTTTCTTCGCAGCGATATTAGCATAAAGTCCACCACCAGCGTACATTTCCACGTCTTCTGGATTATCTTTGCGCTTGATTGTTTTCTTGCCAGGCATCTTAAAAGGGTTTATATCACCCATACCACGACTAGGTCTCATGCTCTTGTCTTTCCACGAATTGCACAACCATCAGCACGTCTAGAAGCCATGCCGCCAGACTTCATATTTTTGGTTGAAAACGCTTTCTCAACTATTGCAACACGTTGAGGCTTAGTGGTAACTTTGCTAACAATCTTTTGACGCTCTGACTTAGTTCTGCCCTTGTCATAAAAGCCAGCTTTTTTCATATCTGTTTTAGATACTGTACCGCCACGTTTAAACGCACCAGAACCACCGTCATCAACCATATCGTCTGCTTGTTTTTTGACTGGAATCTTTTTACCAGATTTATTAGTTGCTTCTTTAACACCCATATCTTCAGATGATTTATTGAATTTTGGCGTACCTTGTTTAACAGGAATGTCTTTACCTTTAACGGATACAGTTCTAGTAGGTTTTAAAGCATCTAAAGCTTCAGATGGGTTAAACCCTTCCTCGGCTCTACGGGTAGCATTTTGAGTTGCTGCACGTTTTGCAAGCATACCAGTTGTTTTTCTAAGCACAGCCTTAAGAGCACCAGCTGGATTAAAGTAATCTTCTGGATGTACTTTTATTAAACCTTGCTTTTGAGTCAACTCTTCCATGCGCTTTCTTTCTGCATCCATATCTACTTTAGGTGCCGCAGGAGTGGTAACAGGTTTAGGGGTAGAAACAACTGGTTTAGGATTGGAAATTGAAGTTTTGCTGGCTGCGTTAAACGGGTCTAAATCATTGGAGGTTTCTTTTTTGGTTGCTCCGTATGGATCGTTATCGTCAGACGTTTCTTTAGTTGAGGCTGGCGCATTAGGATGAGCCGAGCGCATACGAGCCAAGATATACGGATCTGTACGATCAGCGCCACCTAGCCATTTGTCTTGCTCAGGGGTAAAACCACCCTCAGAAAACTTGCGCATTTTCTTTTTCATCTTAGCAAGCTCCGCCAGACTTCATAGTAACCATCTTGCCTTTGGTATGACCCTTAGATACACAGCCATCAGCACGGGTTACGCCACCCTTAGCCATGCCATGCATTTTCTTTTCATGACCTTTAACGGCTTTAGCAGCCACTTTTTTCATCATTGGCATATCTTTTTTAATATCCGAATGAGCCATGCCACCTTTTTTATATCCTTTAACATCTTTGCGAGCTTGCATTTGTGCTTCGTCATCCATGCTAGTCATTTTATTAGTTCCAAAAACATTTTTACCTACAGAGCGTAATTTATCTCCGACTGTGTCTTCAAATTTACGCATTTTATAACCAATTGGATTGGTATCTTGAGGATCTACCTTTAATTCACGCTCATAATCCGCAACAGCGCTTTTGTAAACTTTTTGAGCCATAGCTTCTTTTTTAGCCTGTGCTTTTCCCTCACGTTCTATTCTTTTATTTTCAATTTCTTTTTGGTTTTCTTCTCTAAAACTTGGATTAGAAACACCACCTGTTTGAAATTTACGCATCTTTTTCATGTTAACAAGCCTTTCCGCCCTTAGTCATTTTAATCATCGTACCTTTAGTTTTACCTTTAGACTCGATACCACCACCTTTAGCATACATACCACCACCCATCATTTTTTTAGCTTTACCGCTTTTTTTTAT
>Ga0315899_10008751_pt1 | contig 10848 bp, 6 predicted proteins | sample LakEriMetagenome_2_FD_203518 | JGI IMG/M metagenome (GOLD analysis project Ga0315899, IMG submission 203518) | Freshwater fungal communities from buoy surface, Lake Erie, Ohio, United States - Buoy 4 MA112 | ecosystem: Environmental > Aquatic > Freshwater > Lake | place: USA: Lake Erie, Ohio...
CTCGGCTACAACGACCAAAGCACCTTCCGCGACGTCCTGAGCAGCCAGCGCAGCTCCACCGACGCCCTCGGCTACGACGACGGATTCCGGGCACTGCCCGCCGGTGTGCAGGGGTTGACTGCGACGGATTGGCCGTTTCTGCAGGGGACCTCGTTTTACGACGGACTGGTGTACATGGGCTATGCGGACGAACTCGCAGCCCAAGGAATCAATGGACCTGGCGACATCGGCGCGGCAAACCCCATCGGAACGGTGTGTGCTGGACTCGGCATCTCCATCGACAGCCTGGAGACCTACGGCATGGCGCCGGCCAGCGAAGCAGCGAACGCGCGACTGACCGCACTGACGCAGAGCTTCAACAAGGCGTGGGACGTGACCCGGCGTCAGGCTCCTCTCGACCTCACCCAGTCGCTGAGCTTCGGCAACCAGACCCAACTCTTCGGCCGGCCGTTCGGCTACATCTTCGGGATGCAGTACAAGCGGCAGAACCGGTTTTGGGACGACGGCGTCTACGGGCGCTACACCGGAGGTGGCGCCGAGACGGCGGAGGCCGAGATGCAGCAACTCAAAGGCTTCAACGACGCCATGGGCACCGAAAATGTGTACTGGAACATGCTGCTGAATCTCAGCTACAAGCTGAACGAATTCAACAAAATCTCCGCGCTGGCCATGCCCAACGTGAGCGGCCAAAACGAGAGCCGGTTCATGGAGGGCTTCAACTACCTCGACACCGACATGCCGCAGGTGCAGCGGACGCAGCGGTACGAGCAGCGTCAGCTGAACATTTGGCAAGCCCGCGGCGAGCACTTCATCCCGGCCTACAAGACCCAGGTTCAGTGGAACCTCGGCTACTCCGGTGGCGTCATGCGCACGCCGGACTTGCGGGTGTTCTACAACAACTGGCAGCGGGTCGAGACGCCGCAGCTCGACCAAGCGGTGTTCACGGCGGTGGACGGCAGCGATGTCACGGCTGAAGCGCTCGGCTACATCAACGACGCTCTGAACAAGAGTGAGTTGCCCCTCGATTGGGCGAGTTCACCGGACGTCGTCATCGCCTTCCTCGCTGGCGAAGGGCTGGATATCGAGTCGTTCAACGTGCCCGTGACGGTGGACACCACCTACACCATCCTCTCCGCGACCTATCCGGATCCCACACGCTACTACCGCACGCTGCACGAGTCCAAACTCGATGCGAAACTGCACGTCATCCAGCCCATCCTCCAGCACCGCGACCTCGACACGAAGTTGTCCGCAGGCCTGTCCTTCGTGCGGACGTCGCGGCGCCACGAGGAGCAGCAGTTCGAGTTCGAAGGCACGGGGAGCTTCAACGGCAGCATCGCAGACTACATGGCCGACTCGAACATGGTCGTTTCGCGGGGTCGGGACTACGTCTACGCAGCCCTGCTGACGGACTTGAACAACACCGACCGGGGAACGATGGACGTCTTCGCCGGTTACGCCATGGTCGACGCCTACCTGCATCCGGATGTCCGCTTGAACGCAGGAGTGCGGGTCGAGGCAGCGGACATGCTGATTCGTTCGGCCCGGTTAGACGAAGCCACCGACCTCACCCCCCAGGAGCGCGACAAACTGCAGGGAACCTTGAACGACGTCGACGTCATGCCGTCCTTGAACCTGGTGTGGGCGTTGAGCGGCGATGAGCTTCTCAAGGTGACAAACATGCGGTTTGCCTACAGCCGCAGCATCGCTCGGCCGGTGTTCCGCGAGAAGTCGCCCTTCCGCGGGTTTGACTTCGAGACCCTCGAAACACTGAAGGGCAATCCGGGTCTCGACGGCACGAAGATCGACAACCTCGATTTCCGCTTCGAGCACTACCCGAACCTGGGCGAAATCCTGAGCGCCTCGCTGTTCTACAAGCGCTTCACGAATCCCATCGAACAGACAAGTATCCTCGAAGCTGCGAACCCAGAGTACACGTGGTCGAACATCCCCTACTCGAACGTGGTAGGACTTGAGCTCGAAGCGCGGAAATCCCTCGCGGTCATCAGCGACCGCCTGCAGCCGTGGTCGCTGGGAATGAACATGAGCTTCATCCGCAGCCGCACGGCCATCCTTGAGGAAGAACTGCGCGTGATCCGTGCGACGGACCCCATGCACCCCGACACGCGTCCGCTCTTCGGTCAAAGCCCTTACATCTTCAACGCCATGCTGACCTATGCCCCGGATTCCTCTGGGTTCCAGGGCACCGTAGCGTACAACGTGCAAGGTCCTAAGCTGTTCATGACCCAGCTCGGCGGCATGCCCGACATCTACCAGCAACCCACGCCGACGCTCGACGTGACGGTGTCGCAGACGTTTGGCGAGCGCTTCGCCGCGAGCTTCCGCGCCTTCAACCTGATCAACCCGCTCGACCGCAAATCCTACGACTTCGGCGAACCGGGCGAATACCTCTGGCTGGCCTACCGGACCGGCCGCACCTTCAGCCTCTCCTTCACTTACCGCATCTGACGCCATGCACCGTTTGCTCCTCTCCTCTCTTGTTTTGTTCGCCTTCGGCTGCACCAAATACGAGCAAGACGGCTCGCTGCTCCACCTCCGCAGCCCCGAACGCCGCATCGTGGGCACGTGGTCCTCGGTGAAGGTCGACCAAGTAGGCGTCACCGACGACGCGAACGTCACGGAACTCATGACGTCGAACAACCTGCGCCTCGACGCGGAATTCCGCGACGACTACACGGTCACCATTACGAAGGTCGGCGAAGACCTGGTCTACGAAGGGACGTGGGAATTCAACGAGGACAACAGCGTCCTGCACCTCGACCTGGTCTTCAACAAGGCACTCGGCCCCTTCTACCGCGACGACGCCGGCACCGACTACACCGACCTCGTGGTATCGACCGCCGCCACACTCAGCCAGCAGGACACCCTGTTCTTCCTCGCCGGCTCGTACACCGACGTCACGGACCAAGTCTACACCTACCTCGCGGCGTTGAGCACCACCACCGTAGCCTGGACCTACACCGGCGGCGCCCCGTTCTTCGACTACTCTCCTGGCGACGACATCACGTCGTACATGCCCGAATTCATCGACGGATTGCTGGCGGAGGGCCTCATCACGTCGGCCACGGATTACGCGGGAATCATCGCCACCATGTCAACGGAGTACGGCGTGAACGTGAGCTATGTCGAGCAGCCACCCGTGGTCTCTGGTCCGCTTGACCCCGCGTTGCCGGGCGTTTTGCAAGCGATGTACGGGCTCGACGTGACCCTGTTCGTAGGAACGTTCGCCACCGGCACCTCTGACCCGGACGTGTGGGCCTACATCGCAGACAACGATGGCCCTCTGCTCACGGAACAGTACGACGGCGAGGTGAAGCACATCGACGTGTACTGGCGCATGCTCGAGCTCGACCTCGACGACATGCAGGTGTACCAATTCCGCGAATACGCCGGCGAGGAGACCTACGACTACAGCTACCTGCTGCGCTTCGAGAAGCAGTAATCAAGCGAGTTCGCGCCGCAACGTATCGACCGTTCCTTCCGGCAGGTCGTGCAGGTCGAGGAGCATGAATCCGTCGAGCGCGTCGTTGAATTTGGGGTCGTGGTTGAACGCCAGAATGCGCGCATTCTGGGCCAAATACCGCTTCAGCAGCACCGGCACCGGTTCGTGCTGAGGCTGGATGTCGGACACTACGGTATCGAGCTTCCGGATGTCATCGACCACCTGCGCAATCAGGGCTTCGGGATCTTGAAAACCACTGACCTTCGGCCGGTAGGGTGTGCGCGGCTGTATCCACTTGCTCAACCGGTCGTCCCCCGCGTTGCGTTCGATGTAGGCCATCATCAGCCACCTGCTGAGCGGATTGAACGCTGCCGAAATGCTCACCGGTCCGATCAGATAACGGCAATTCGGGTGCCGGGCCACCACCGCAAGGATGCCCTTCCAGAGCAAAAACAACGGCAACCGGTGCTTCTGGAATTCCACCGGCACGAAGCTCCGGCCCAGCTCCATAGACTGCCGCAAATACGGATGGAACGGCCGCGCAAACCGAAACAGGCTGGAGGTGTACAACCCGCGGTGGCCGTACCTCCGCAGGATCTCCTCCCCGTTTCCGATCCGGTAGGCCCCTGCTATGCTTCCAGTCTCTGCATGCCAAAGGAACAGCTGCTGGTAGTACAAATCGTATTCGTCGATGTCCGTGGCGTGGTTCGTTCCCTCCGCCACCGCCCGAAACGTCAGCTCACGCAGGCGACCGATCTCCTGCATGGCAACCGGAATGCGCGATGAAGAAACCGCATAGCACGCAAAGCCCCCTTGCTCGAAGAGCTTGAACTCATCGAGTCCGGCAATCTCAGCCACCAAAGCCTCCCGCTCCACAGGCTCCACCACCGGCTCCGGCTCCTTTCGGTAGCTCAACGCCCGAGCAAACCACTCGAGGCGGATCTTGCGGGCAGACGCGAGCGCGTAGACACGGGCACGCAGGTAACGTGTCACCGCCTCGGGCCCATGCAGACCCTGGATGTCCTTCTCTCCGAGCGGCTTACCCCATCTCAACACGGAGGAACGTGGACCACGGAGCGGCCCCCTCAATCCCTGAACGTCGATGTGGCAAGGCACAACCGGCACGCCTGTGGCGGCATGCAACCGCGCAACGAGCGCGGACCATTTGGGATCGGGACCTGACAGCAACCGGGGCCGCACCCGTCCCCGATCGCCTGCGGGAAACACGACAAGCACCCCACCGTCGCGCAACCACCGCACCGCACCGCGTACCCCGTCTTCTTCTGCCACCACCCGACCGTGCAAAGCATCGGGGACATCGGCGGTGCGCCTGACCCACAACCGGACATCGTCACGCACTCCGAGGGTGGCGGAGAGGACCACGAGTGCGTCCAACGCCCCAGCGGGGTGATTCGCGACCACGAGTGCTCCGCCAGACTCCGGAAGCCGGGGGCCATCGGTTGAATCGACCCCCACCCCCAGTTGGCTGAGCGCCGCATCCACGAAGGCTTTGCCCTCCAGCGCCGTTAATGCGGGCAAAGCGGAAGCCACGGATGGCCCTCCCCAACGGACGAGCCACCGCAACACGGCGTGCCGACTCGACATGCCGGCGGCAGAAATTCGGGAAAGCGATGCAGGTCCAGTGGGGCGGCGCACGACTGTCGAGGTAGTGTCTCGAAGGTACGGCCCACCGCAGAACGCTTCCCGAGATGGCAAAAGAAAAACGGCTCCCCCGCAGGGAAGCCGTTCATTTCAGTGTATTCGAATTCAATCAGTGCTGCACGAGCACGCGGACTGTCGAACGGGTGCTTCCGGATTGCACGTTCAGCAGGTAAACCCCACTTGCGGCCTCGGCAACATCGAATGCAATCCGCACCTCGCCCGTGCGAGCTCCCAGCACTTCTGCGTCAACGAGTCGACCGGCCAAATCCCGCAACTCCCACGCCAACACCTCTCCGGTCAAACCGTCCAACGCCAAAGTGAAGGCTCCTGACGTCGGGTTCGGGAACACCGCAAGGGCCAAGCCCGACAGCAGCTCTTCGATTCCGGTGACCACGTCAAACGTTTGGGTCGCTGTACATCCATTCGCGTCCGTCACCGTCAGGGTGTAGGTTCCGCCCACGATTCCCGAAATGCTCTGCGTCGATGCCGTGAAGCCGTTCGGACCGGTCCACGAGAAGCTGTAGCCTGTCGTGCCGCCCGCTACCGTCACGTCGATGCTACCATTGCCCGTACCGTTGTCGTCTGTTACAACACCTGCAAGGACGAGCGGAGCCGGCTGAGTGACCTCCGCCATCGAAGACGAAGTACAACCGTTCTCATCCTCTACATACACGGTGTATGTTCCGGGTAGCAGGTTTCCGAAGGTAGATCCTGCACCGAAGATGACGTTGTCAATGCTGAAGAGGTAGGCCCCTGTTCCTCCTGATGCCGTCCCTGTTACGAAGCCGTTTGCATCGCCGTTGCAGGTAATCGGGGTCGCTGTTGCGGAGACCTGGATGGGCACAGCAGCAGCTACGACAACTTCAGATGTGGCGCTGCATCCCGAATCGTCCGTCGCAGAAATCGTGTAGGTTCCTGCTGCGAGGTCACCGAAGAACGTCACTGTACTCCCCGCCCCTTCCTCGAAGCTGTAGGAGAAATCTCCCGTACCACCGGTAGCCAGGACGGAGATAGATCCGTTTTGGTCGCCTGCGCACAGCACTGCCTCTGCAGTCGCATTCAGCACAATTGCGGGAGGACCTGCGACCGTCACCGGGTTTGCCACCTGTCCGATGCATCCATTCACATCTTGCACATAAATCGTGTAGGTCCCCGGAGCCAGGTAGAGAATTCCGGTGTTTCCAGCAACTCCATCCGGGGCAAACGTCACCCCATTCGTGGAATACTGCATCGAACTCGGCAAGCCAGAGCCCCCCATCGGCGTCAAAACAACTACACCATCAGTAGTGTTGAAGCAGGTCGCACCAGATGAACTGGTCAGATAGAGATTCAAGGCAGACGGATTGCTGACGGAAATCGCCGGGGCAGCCTTCGAGCAACCGTTTGCATCTACTGCAGTGACCGTGTACAAACCCGCTCCCAGGTTGGAGAAAGTGCCCGATGCCTGTGGTCCGACTGTCACCGGACCGGCAAGCGAGTAGCTGAACGCACCGGTGCCGCCTGATGCCACCCCCACGATTACGGCGTCGTTGTCCCCGTCGCAGGTAATGGGGTCATTCAGCGCGGCAGTCAACGCAACGGGTGCGGGAGAAGGCACGGTGACTTGCAGGGTTTGGGTGCAGCCAGCCCCATCCAGTGCAGAAATCGTGTGTACACCACCGGGTAGGTTACTAAACGTACCCAAGGCTTGCGAAGGAGTGGCGCCTCCTGAGAGGTTAATGCCGAACTGTACACCGAACTGGGCACCAGATTGCACCACACTCACCGATCCGTTCGTGGTTGTAGCGCAGGAAGTCGGCGTAATCGACCCCACCGTCAACGTCAGCGCACACGGGAACACACAGTTGCCCGTGTCCGTATTCGCAAGGGGATTGTAGTTCGTAGCGAGTGGATTTGTACAACCAAAAACCGCTCCCGGATTCGAGCTGAACGGAAGTCCTGTAGCCACCTGACTATTCGCTTGTACCCCGTTGACGAACACCTGCAAATTCAGTGAGCCATACAAAGTCCCGTTCGTCGTAATCTGTGCGATGAGCACCTTCAAGTCCGCGCCTGCATACCCCTCAGCGTTAGGGAAGAGTAAAAACCAAGAGCCTCCATTGCTGCTGTTCACATTGAGCGACTGGCCTGCGGCAAATGCGCCCAGCGGCACATCCATTCCCACGCTGTTGATGGTGGATGGGGTCACCCCAGCCGTGGGGGTAACCCCCAGCGTCAACCACGAGTCGAACTGCAACGCAGGAAGCAGTCCGAAGATGTTCGCGTTTACCGTGTGGGCATAGCTTGAACCCAAGGGATCCTGGTGAATTGTCCCCGTGGAATTGATGGTCAGGGGAGTCTCCGCATCGCCGAACACTGCAGAAATGAAGTCATTTGCATTCGTCGTATTCGCATAAACGCGGTAGGTCGTCATGCCAGCCGGCAAAGACGGGGTTCCGGGCGCTGCAAAAGTCTCAACCGACAGGCTGGTTACCTGGGCTGATGCTCCGTAAACCGATGCAATACATGCAGATGCGAGCAAAAAACGCTTCATGATGGAAGGTGTTTGTATGGTCCAAATGTACTCCGATTCCGCAGTTCCACATTCCGCCCCTCGGGGAAGTTGTCACAAGAGCGTGTGCACAACCTGAGGGGGCGAACATGAAAAAAGGGGCTCCCCGCAGGAAGCCCCTTCGTTCCGAAAAATCAAACCAGAATCAGTCGCGCACGACCCGGCCGGTCCACCGGGCTCCGCCCGATACCACCTCGACCAAATACAGGCCAGAGGTGAGACCCGACAGATCGATCTCCAGCGACTGCAGGCTGCCCGCAACGAGGTTCTTCTCGACCGCCATGCGGCCCGCCAAATCCACTACGCGCACCGTTCCAGCATCCAGCGCTCCAGCAAACGCAAGCGTCAACTGGCCCGACGTCGGATTAGGGAAGAGCTGGATTCCCTCCAGCGCACCCGCTTCGTCGATTCCGATCACGCCCGCACAGTTTGCGCAGGAATTGTAGCACACATCATACAGGACCTCCGCCACTCCACTGCGGACGTGCAAGCGGTTGAATGCGCCGAAAGGATTCGGCACGCCGCACAGTTGCTCCTGGAAGTTCGTCGTGACCGGCTCACCCGTCACCGGATCGGTGATGTCGTAGATGCCCGACTCCTCGAAGAAGTCCGTGCCGTTCGTGCCCACCGTGGGATCGCCGTTGACAAACTTGAACACCACTTCGGCTCCGCCATCCACCGTGTAGGTGGTCTCGTAGGTGCCGTCGCCGTCGTCATCCGTCATTTGGATGGCCCCGGCTTGCCATTGAGGCGACGTAAATCCACCCATCACCCACACACCGCTAGCAGCCACCGATTCGTTCGACATGTCCACACGGAACGTGATGTCCGCCGGATCTGGGTTTGCGACACAGGTCGGGTCGCAGCTGTTGTAGCACACCACGTACTCGATGGCGTCGGCACCGATTTCAAGGAAGCGGTTGTCCGAACCTGCCGCAGCGCACGCACCGTTGATGCTCTCGTTGTCTACGTTGCCGGCACCGTTTCCACCCCAGTCGTTGCCGTTGACGAATTTGAACTGGATGGGACCCTGCTGCAGACCGAGGGTTACCTCCCACACCCCGTCGCCGTCATCGTCGTTCAGAGCGGTCGCACCGGGATTCCATCCCTGGAAGGTTCCAGCGACATGCACACCGTTCTCCGCAACGGCTGCCTGGGTCGTCATATCCACCCGGAAAGTCACCTGAGTCGGGGCCACGCACGAACCGCAGCTGTTGTAGCAATGCGCGGCATTCGTGCCCGGCACGCCGGTCAGCAAGTTCGCGCCGTCGAGAACGAGGACGCGGTTGCCGGTTCCATCGCTGCAATCGCCCGCAAGGTTCTCGTTCGGATTCGTCCAGGCGTTGCCATTCACATACTTGTACTCGAGGTTGCCATCGATTGCAGTGGCATCGAACACCGAAAACAGGGTCCATATGCCATCACCGTCCGCATCGCTCAGCGGAGTGCCGGCTGGATCCCAGCCCTGGAATTCACCCGCGACGTGCACCCCATTTGGCGACACCGCAGCTTCGAGACTCATGTCCACGCGGAACAGGACCGCCGTCATGCCGCAGGCCGCGCATGAACCGTAGCAGACCTCATAGCTTGCAGACTGTTCGCCTTCTGCCACGTCCAGGTAACGGTTGTCGTTGCCGAAGAGCTCCACCTGGCAGATGTTTGGCACATCTTCCACGAATGGCCAATCGTTTCCGTTCAGGAACTTGAACTCGATGTGCGCAGGAACATCCGTCGTGATTTCAACCGTATACACGCCGTCCCCGTCTGCATCGGACATCGGCGTGCCGCTGGGGTTCCAGCCCTGGAAGTTTCCGGCGACGTGCACCCCCAGTGGGGATACCGTTTGGCCGTTCATGTCCACGCTGAGCGTCACCTGGGCTTGGCCGAAGGCCGACCCCACGCAACATCCCGCAAGGACGATAGCGTACAACTTTTTCATTTGTAAGGGATTAAAAAGGGTTTCTCAAGGAAAGTGTACAAAGCACACACGCAAAATTACACACGCAACTTGCGCTTTGTCGAGCTCACAAACTTTTCATGAACAGCCGGCCGTGGACACGACTTCAGCCTGCGACATCGCCCGAACGCGCCGCGAACGCCTCGCGCCAAACGTCCGGAATGCCCCTGGATTTCCCGGTGAGGTGGTCGTAGCCGACCAACACGGTTTCTGCACGGGCCACTTCCCGCTCCCCTTCCCCTTCCAGGGCGACGACGTCGTAAGCCACCGTGAGGCTCTTCGTTCCGACCGCTGTAATGCGCGTGCGGATCTCCGCACAATCTCCGAAGCGCAGCGGCGACCGGTAGTCGATGGCATGCCGCGCGACTACCACCCCTGCCGCATGCCAGTCCCACTCCCGGCCCACGAGTTCGCCGAAGAACTGGATCCGGGCCTGCTCGAAGTAGGTGAGGAAGGTGGCATTGTTGACGATGCCCATGGCGTCGATGTCGGCAAATCGCACTTCCGGTCGGTACGGTGTCATGGCCGCGAAGATACCTTTGCCCCATGAAGCGCACGACCCTCCTTTCCGGGGTGGCTGGGGCAGCCGCCCTCGGCTCCGCCCTCGGCCTGGCCCAAACTCCGAGCGCAGTCGCTTGGTTTGCCGGCCTAGCCGCTGCGGCGTTCGCGGCGTGGGGCGTGCGTCGGCAAGGGGAAGACGACGGCTGGGTCCCCCTGGCAGGCGGTGTACTCGCCGGGGTAGCGGTAGTGATTGCGGTCGCCCAGTGGCTCCTGGTCGGGGCAAGTGGTCCTGAGGCCCTCGTGGGAGGGGGCGTGGCGGGGGGGATTTGGGCCGTGCAAGCGGCCGCAAAACCCCGCTAAATGGGCTTTTTTGCCCAGTTTATCCACAACAGGCCGTCTTTTTTAACAAAATCAGCGCTTTTGAACGGAATTCTTTGTGGTTCTGAAAATTGCGCCTATATATTTGGTTCCGTTCGGTAGTCAAATCACCCTAATTAACCAACCGATGAACAAAGCAGAATTGGTGGATGCAATGGCCGAAGGGGCCGGCATCTCGAAGGCGGACGCCAAGCGTGCGCTTGACGCATTTGTGGATGCAACCGCAGGAGCTCTGAAGCAGGGCGACCGCGTGTCCCTGTTGGGCTTCGGCTCGTTCTCTGTCACGGAGCGTGGCGCCCGCACGGGCCGCAACCCGCAAACCGGCAAGGAGATCAA
>Ga0315899_10008752_pt1 | contig 10848 bp, 7 predicted proteins | sample LakEriMetagenome_2_FD_203518 | JGI IMG/M metagenome (GOLD analysis project Ga0315899, IMG submission 203518) | Freshwater fungal communities from buoy surface, Lake Erie, Ohio, United States - Buoy 4 MA112 | ecosystem: Environmental > Aquatic > Freshwater > Lake | place: USA: Lake Erie, Ohio...
AGAGTGCAGGCGGTGTCGTCGGTAGTTTGGTCGGCGAGTGGATGCGCGGCAATTTCAACTTCGTCGGTGGCACGTTGTTGTTGCTTGCTTGTGCAATGGCTGGGTTCTCGCTGGCCTCGGGCATTTCGTGGTTGACCATCGTCGATCGCACCGGCGGCGGTTTCTGGGGAGCGATCGATTGGCTGCGCGCGCGTCGTCAGCAGCAGGCCGTGGTGGCCGAGGGTGAAGAGCGTAAGGCGGCTCGTAAGGAGAGCCTCGAAGTTCAGGTCAAGAAAGCCGCCAACAAGCCCAAGCCCCGCATCGAGGCGCCGGCGCCACAGCCTGAGAAGAGCGAGCGCATTGAGAAAGAGCGCCAAGTTCCGATGTTCACGGCCAAGGCGGGCGAGTTGCCGCCGCTGCAATTGCTCGACGACCCGCCAGCACGCGAGTCGACTTACTCGGCTGAGGCGCTCGAGGCGATGTCGCGGCTTGTTGAGCTCAAGCTCAAAGATTTCGGCGTCGAAGTCGAAGTGGTCGCGGTGCAGCCGGGTCCCGTGGTGACACGATTCGAGTTGCGACCCGCGCCCGGTGTGAAAGCGAGCCAAATCAGCTCGCTCTCCAAGGATCTTGCGCGTGCGTTGTCGGCCATCAGCGTTCGTGTCGTCGAGGTCATCCCGGGTAAATCGGTGATGGGTCTTGAGATCCCAAACGAGAAGCGCGAGATCGTCACCTTCGGCGAGATCGTGAAATCGAAGGCCTACGACGAGGTCAATTCGCCGCTGGCGCTAGCGCTTGGTAAGGATATCGGCGGTCTGCCGGTAGTGGCGGATCTGCAGCGCATGCCGCACTTGCTGGTGGCCGGTACGACCGGATCCGGTAAGTCGGTGGCGGTGAACGCCATGATTCTCTCGATGCTTTACAAGAGCACCGCAGAAGATGTTCGTCTCATCATGATCGATCCGAAGATGCTGGAGCTATCGGTCTACGAGGGCATCCCGCATCTGCTCGCACCGGTCGTCACCGACATGAAGGAAGCGGCCAACGCGCTGCGGTGGTGTGTCGCCGAAATGGAGCGCCGCTATCAGCTCATGGCCGCCATGGGTGTGCGCAACATTTCCGGCTTTAATCGCAAGGTCAAAGACGCAATCGACGAGAAGAAGCCGATCAAGGATCCGGTGATCATGAAGCGGGCTTCGAACGATCCCTCGATCGATCAGTCGCAGATTCCGGATCTGGCTCCATTGCCCTTCATCGTCGTGATCATCGACGAACTAGCCGATCTCATGATGATCGTCGGCAAGAAAGTCGAAGAGTTGATTGCGCGTCTCGCGCAGAAGGCGCGTGCGTCAGGCATCCACTTGATCCTCGCGACGCAGCGACCCTCGGTCGATGTCATCACGGGTCTCATCAAGGCCAACATTCCGTGCCGTATCGCTTTCCAAGTGTCGGCGAAGGTCGACTCACGCACGATCCTCGATCAGAGTGGTGCCGAGTCGCTGCTCGGTCACGGCGACATGTTGTATCTGCCGGCAGGTACCTCGAATCCGACCCGCGTACACGGCGCTTACGTGGCTGACGCTGAGGTTCATCGAGTCGTCGAGGCGCTACGTAAGGCAGGCGCACCCGATTACATCGAAGAGGTGCTCTCGGGACCCAAGGGTCCGATACCCGGACTACCGCCCGAGGACGGTGAGGGCGGCGAAGGTGCTGCTTCGGAGCAGGATGCGCTCTACGACGAAGCGGTCAAGATCGTTCTCACCGAGCGCAAGCCTTCTATTTCTTACGTGCAGCGTCGCTTGAAGATCGGCTACAACCGTGCCGCGCGTTTGATCGAATCGATGGAGGCGGCCGGTCTCGTGGGTCCGCTGCAATCGAACGGGGGTCGCGAGATCCTCGTGCCTGCGCCGTCGGGCGATTGAGCATGCAGCGTCGTTTCTTTGCGGCTCTCGTCGCGACTGCGCTGCTTGGCGTGTCGGAGGCATTTGCGCAGACCGTCACGGCGCTCGATCGATATTTGGACGGTCTCTCAAGCTGGCAGGCCGAATTCGCGCAGACAGTTGTCGATTCGCGTGGCAAGCAGCGAGTCGCCGAGACGGGGCGGTTCATCGTTCGCAGACCCGGTCAGTTCCGTTGGGAGACGGGTAGTGGTCCTGCGCAGATCATGGTGGCCGATGGACGAAATCTTTGGTTCTACGATCGAGATTTGGAGCAGGTCACCGTGAAGCCTGCACGCAGTGCGTTGACGGCGACGCCTGCCATGTTGCTCGTCGGCGGCGTCAATCTGCGTGATCATTTCGAAATGACCAATCTGCCGAAATCCATCGGGCTCGACTGGGTTGCCGTTAAACCGCGCGGCGCCGATGCCGAGTTTCGATCGGCGCGATTGGGTTTTGCCGGCAACGATCTGCGTCGCATGGAAATCGAAGACAAACTCGGTCAGAAGACCATCCTCGTGTTTTCGAAGACGTTGCGTAATGTGGCGATCGCTGCCGATACGTTTGTCTTTCAATCGCCTCCCGATGCCGATCTGATCGGCACGCCGGTACCTTAGATGGCCGTGTTGCGTCCCTTGCGCTATGCGCACTACTGGGTGTGGTTTGGCCTCGCGATGACGCTGATCGTGGTCTACCTCACGCTGGAGGCGCCATCAGGTCGTATTAGCCGAATTCCTCATCTAGATAAGGCATATCACTTTGGCGCTTTCCTTGGGTTGACGCTCTGGTTCGCTGCACTCGTCGAGCGACGTGGATATTGGGCCGTATCGATCGCGCTTTTCTTGCTCGGTATCGCCATCGAGATCGGTCAACACCTCATGGCGCTCGGTCGATCGGCGGAATTGCTGGATGTCGTGGCGGATACGGTCGGTATCGTGCTTGGCATCGTCCTGTCGTTGTTGATCCGCGACTCGTGGCTGCAGCGTGTCGAGCGATGGTTGAGCCCGACCTGAATCGACCGCTCGCCGATCGCATGCGGCCACGCTCCTTGGCGGAGTTCGTTGGTCAGGTGCAAGTGCTCGGCTCGGGCAAACCGCTGCGCGCGGCGCTAGAGAGCGGTCAGCCGCACTCGCTGATTTTGTGGGGGCCGCCAGGCACAGGCAAAACAACACTCGCTCGATTGATTGCACAGAATGCGGATGCCGAGTTCATCGCGCTCTCGGCAGTGATGGCGGGCGTCAAAGATGTCCGGGCTGCTGTCGAGCAAGCGCAGCAGCACCGCGCCATGAAAGGGCGCCGGACGGTGCTCTTTCTCGATGAGGTGCATCGCTTCAGCAAGTCGCAGCAAGACACCTTCCTGCCGTATCTTGAGGATGGCACTCTGATCTTCATTGGTGCCACCACCGAGAACCCGTCGTTTGAGTTGGTGAGCGCATTGCTCTCGCGAGCACGAGTCTACGTTTTGCGGGCATTGCCGCCCGCGGAACTCGAACTCTTGTTGCAACGGGCGCTGGCTGATCGAGAACGCGGACTCGGTACGCTTGAACTCACTATCGATCCGGCGGCATTGAGTGTGCTCGCAGCGGCTGCCGACGGCGATGCACGGCGCGCCCTCAACATGCTCGAGATTACGGCTGACCTTGCGATCGATGGAAAGATCGGCGAGCAGCAGGCACGCGAAGTGGCGAGCGGCACTCGGCGACGCTTCGATAAAGGCGGCGAGCAGTTCTACGATCAGATCTCGGCGCTGCACAAAGCGGTGCGCGGCACGGATCCCGATGCGGCCTTGTATTGGTTTTGTCGCATGCTCGATGGAGGCTGTGATCCGGGCTATCTTGCGCGTCGGCTCGTACGTATGGCGAGCGAAGATGTCGGTCTTGCCGATCCGCGTGCTCTGCAGATCACGCTAGAGGCGTGGGCTGCGTATGATCGACTCGGTAGTCCCGAGGGTGATCTCGCTTTGGCCAACGCCGTCGTCTATCTGGCTTGTGCGCCCAAGAGTAATGCGGTGTATGTCGCTTTCAAGGAAGCCGCGGCGGATGTGACGACGTTCGGCACGCTCGATGTTCCCCTCAAGCTGCGTAATGCCCCGACGCGTTTGATGAAAGAGCAGGGCTACGGCAAAGACTACCGATACGCTCATGATGAGCCGGGTGGGTATGCTGCGGGTGAGCGCTACTTGCCCGATGAGATGCCCGATCGGCGCTATTACCGGCCCGTGGATCGGGGTCTCGAGATCCGCATCGGCGAGGCCCTCGCGCGTCTGCGCTCCCGCTACAATAAAGACCGTTCATCCGGAGAGACCTGAAGTGCTCGATTCGAAACAGCTGCGTACCGATACCGAAGCCGTCGCGCGCAATCTCGCGAGGCGAGGTTTCGTGCTCGATCTCGAGGGTTTCCGTGCGCTCGAAGAACGTCGCAAGCAGGTGCAGATCGATGCCGACCGCTTGCGTGCCGAGCGTAATGCGAATGCCAAGGCTGTGGGTATGGCCAAGGGCAAGGGCGAGGATGCGAGTGAACTATTGAAGCGCGGGGAGTCGCTCACCCATGCGCTGGCCATCGCCGAGGCCGACCTCGAGCGCGTACAGGTCGAAGCCGATCAGTGGCTGATGGGTTTGCCTAATCTGCTGCACGACTCGGTGCCCGAGGGACGTGATGAGAGCGCGAATGTCGAGTTGCGTCGTCACGGCGAGCCGCGTCAATTCGACTTTGAACCTGCCGATCACGTCGATGTGGGCGTGCGTTTGGGTGGTCTTGATTTCGAAGCGGCGGCGCGCATCTCGGGTGCTCGCTTCATGGTGTTGCGCGGATCGCTCGCGCGACTGCATCGCGCGCTCGCCCAGTTCATGCTCGATCTACACACGAGCGAGCACGGCTATCAGGAAATCTATGCTCCGTATCTCGTCTCGGCCGCGGCGCTCACGGGCACCGGTCAGTTGCCGAAGTTCGAGCAGGATCTTTTCAAGGTCGATGGCGAGCGCCCGTTTTATTTGATCCCAACTGCGGAAGTGCCGGTCACCAATCTCGTGCGTGAGCAGATCCTCACTGCCGAGCAGTTGCCGCTGCGTTTTGTGGCGCACACACCGTGCTTCCGTTCGGAGGCGGGCGCTGCGGGCAAGGACACGCGTGGGCTGATTCGTCAGCACCAGTTCGACAAGGTTGAGCTCGTCCATGTGGTGAAGCCGGCAGATTCCTACGCGGCGCTCGAGCAACTCACCGCACATGCCGAAGCGGTATTGAAGCGACTCGAGTTGCCGTATCGCGTGCTCGCGCTGTGCGCGGGGGACATCGGCTTCGGCAGCGCCAAGACCTATGATCTTGAAGTATGGCTGCCGGGGCAGGGCAAGTATCGCGAGATCTCGAGCTGCAGTAATTGCGAGGCTTTCCAGGCGCGGCGGATGCAGGCGCGCTGGCGTAACCCCGAAACGGGCAAGCCGGAACCGGTGCACACGTTGAACGGGTCGGGTATCGCCGTCGGTCGTGCGATGGTCGCGATCCTCGAGAACTACCAGAACGCCGATGGCTCGGTCACCGTGCCTGCGGCGCTGCGCCCCTACATGGGAGGTCAAGAGCGCCTGCAAGCTGTAAACTAGACGTACGGAGAGGTGGCAGAGCGGTTGATTGCTCCAGTCTTGAAAACTGGCGTCCCTTCACGGGGACCGTGAGTTCGAATCTCACCCTCTCCGCCATATGAAATGTAAAAAGGGAGCCTAGCGCTCCCTTTTTACATTTCATGGGTGTGAGCAGGGTCTGTGGACGAACTCACCGAGTTCGACGATTCGGCAGGAGAGCCGGATCGGACGCGCGCAGCGCGCCCCGAGCGAACGCGAGGGGCGGGGCCATGGATGGCCCGAGTCAATCTCAGCTTTCTCGCCATTTGAGGCCTCCGGTTACGCTTAGCTCGGAAATCGCCCGCGCGTGCGATTGGCTAACGCTACGAGCGATAGCATCACGGGTACCTCCACCAGCACTCCGACCACGGTCGCCAAAGCCGCGCCGCTTGAGAGTCCAAAAAGACTGATGGCTACGGCCACAGCCAGTTCGAAAAAGTTCGAGGTACCGATCATCGCGCAGGGTGCGGCAACGTTATGCGGTACTTTCCATGCGTACGCCCACGCGTAGGCCATCGCGAAGATGCCATAAGACTGGATGACGATCGGGATGGCGATCAGCAGAATCAGCGCGGGGTTGGAGATAATCGTCGCCGCTTGAAAGGCGAACAGCAGGACGACGGTTGCGAGCAGGCCGATCACCGACCAAGGTTTCAGGCGTGCAGTGAACGCCTCGATCGCGCGTTCGTTGCTATTGTGCGAGACGATCAGACGGCGTCGAGTGAGGGCGCCGGCGATGAGCGGGATCACCACGTAGAGTGCGACTGAGAGAATCAGCGTTTCCCAAGGAACGATGATATCCGTGACGCCTAGCAACAGCGCGACGATCGGTGCAAACGCGACGATCATGACGAGATCGTTCACCGAGACTTGCACAAGGGTATAGGCGGGATCGCCTTTGGTCATCTGCGACCAAACGAAAACCATCGCCGTGCACGGTGCTGCGCCGAGCAGGATCAGACCCACGATGTATTGCTGCGCATCCTCGCGCGGTAGCAGATCCGCATAGAGCCAATCGAAAAACAGCAGCGCGATCGCCGCCATGGTGAAGGGCTTGATGAGCCAGTTGATGACGAGCGTGATGATCAGGCCGCGAGGCTTGCGACCGACATCACGGATGCTCGCGAAGTCGACGCCGACCATCATCGGATAGATCATTGCCCAGATCAGCACGGCGACGACGAGGTTCACCGAAGCGATCTCGAGCGCCGCAAGCTGCGAAATCGCATCGGGCGCAAGGTTGCCGAGGATGATGCCGCCGATAATGGCGAGTGCGACCCACAGCGACAACCATCGTTCGAAAATACCGAGGGGCGAAGTCATCTTCTCGGAGGCGCTCATGATCGAGTCAACTGCGACCGATGCGCGCGAGCTCGGTTTCGAGTGCTGCGCGTTCCATCGACTCAAGTGGGAGCTGCAATAGCTGCAGCATGCGATAGCCGATCGCTTGGCGTGTGAGTTCGAAGGCGCGACGCTTGCCTTCCTCGCCGCCTTCGGCATTCGAAGGGTCCGGATAACCCCAGTGGATCTTGATCGGCAGACGCTCGCTTTGCCCCGTAAAAATCGGGCATGTCTCACTGGCAGCGCTGTCACATACCGTGATCACGATCGACAGAAGAGGTGCATCGGCGCCGTTAAACTCATCCCAGCTCTTGCTGCGAAAACCGGTGGTATCGACACCGGCGCTTTGAAGGGCTTCGAGTGCGAACGGATTGAGACGGCCGCTCGGTGCGCTACCTGCGCTATGCGCTCGAACGTCCCGGCTATGTCGCGCAGCCAAGTGGTTCAGCATGCCCTCGGCAAGAACGCTCCGCGCGGAGTTGTGCGTGCAGAGAATCAAAACATGTACGGTCATTTTTTCGCCTTGGACTTGATGTTGATTTCGCAGGGTTGGCCCCGGCAGCAGTCTTCCGCGAGATAAGCCAAAAGCGCACTGATCTCGGCAAAGCAGGCGCGATAAATCCGATGACGACCAAGCCGCTCTTGGGTGACGAGCTTTGCGTCCACGAGTTCTTTCAAATGGAAGGAGAGGGTGGCGTTCGCCACTTTCGCTGCGCCGAGTAATTCTTGAGGCGTTGCCCCCGCGGGTCCCGCTGCGACCAGATGACGAAATAGTCGAAGCCGCCTCGGCTGTGCGAGAGCCGCTAGGGCTCTGGTGGCGCTGTCGATATTCACATTTCGAGTATATTCGAAATATTTTTTAGTTGTGTGTTGTCGATTCTTTTTCTTTCTCGACCGTATTTCATCCGGGAGTCAATCGCTCGGTTGGCTTGCTCCTGCGTTCTGGGTGGTGTGGGGCTTAGGTCTAGTTGCGTTGCTAATCTTGACTGTTCTGGTTTCTCGATTCGTTCGAATCTAGCTATCGTTTTCGAATCAGAAACTGATGGTTCTTGAGGCGAATGGTCTCGATTGAGGGATCGAGACGAAAGTCGTCCACCGCGCGAGTGACGCCATGATCCCAGATGCCGCGTCGATCATAGTCGTCACCGGCACAGTAGCCACCTTTGCGGAGCTTCGGAAAGAATGCTTCGAGATCGCGCTTCACGTCGTCATAAAAATGACTCGCATCGATGTAAGCCCAGTCAAAGTGTTCATCCGGGAATAGCGCTGCCGCATCGTGTGACAACATTCGATGCATGATGACTCTCCCGGATCGAATCTCTTTGGCGAAGCGATGCGCGACTTGTTGGTACTGTTCTTCGAGCGCCGCGGTCGCCGTTTCTTTTGAGCCTAGGTCTTGGGTGGGGCCGTCGTAGAGCGAACCATCATCGCGAGTGAACCACGGGTCGACCAAGTGCAGTACCGCTGGTTCGTTGATGGCGAGGATGCGCTCCGAAAAGTCGCCATCGAAAACGCCGACCTCAATGACGGTGCCACCTTTGGGGAGGGTGTCGAAAAGAAAGTCTCGGCTGGCTGCGCGTCGTGCCCGTTTGGAGAGCAGGCGTTCGATCCAGCGGCGGCCGGGTAGTCCTGGAGCCGGTCGGTACATGACAGTTCTCCTCAGCGACTGGTCGTCAAACAATTCGTCCTGGAGTTTTGTCGAAGTGCCGTCGGATCATAACCAAAAGGGCTGCGAACGTTGTTCGAAAATTCCGACGAGGCAGTTCTGACGAGACTTGAGCGATTGGATCGGCTCGCCAGGGCGACGATGCGACGGGCCAGCCGGTTGTGGATAATAGGGTCACTACATCGGAGGTCGGTCGCATGCTTGCCAATTTCACGCTAGCTCGAGTGGGTGTCGTCGTCGCGGCCCTCGTGGCTGTTGCAGGGTCTCCTGAGGTGACCGCTCGCGCTCCGATCGCTTTGGCCCCACAAACTTCGGACTACTGGCCGGGTGCCGATTACGACCCCGCCATTCCCTCGGTACGCAGTGTGCTCGGCTTCGAGGTGGGCGCCGAGATGGCTCGAGCGGATCAGGTCAATCGGTACTTAGAAGCCTTGTCAGCGGCGGCCCCGCAGCGCATGCGCACCTTCGAGTACGGTGAGAGCTGGGAAGGGCGCAAGCTCATTTACGGTGTGATTAGCAGCGAGAAAAACATGGCGCGTCTCGATGAGATCAAGCGTGCCATGGTTAAGCTCGCTGATCCGCGGCGTCTTGGTCAGGGTGAAGGTGCTGCGATCATCCGGTCGATGCCTGCCGTCGTGTGGCTCTCGCACTCGGTGCATGGTAACGAGCCAGGCACCACCGATGCCGCGCTGCTGACCGCTTATCACTTGCTCGCCTCGCGTGGTGATTCGCGCGTCGCGAAGATGCTCGATGAAACCGTGGTGGTCCTTCTGCCGCTGCAAAATCCGGATGGGCGGGAGCGATTCATCAACAGTAATCGGGCCGCTCGCGGTCTTGAGCCAGATCCCTCGCCGCTGTCAGCCGAACGCGATGAACCTTGGCCGGGCGGTCGGATGAATCACTACGTGTTTGATATGAACCGAGACTGGTTTACGCAGACGCAACCGGAAATGCGCGCGCATGCTGGCTTGATGCTCGAGTGGATGCCGGTAGTCGTTGCAGATATTCACGAGATGGGCGCGAACCAAACCTTCTTTTTTCCGCCCGAGGCAGATCCGCTCAATCCGCATTTGACGTCGACGCAGTTGCGCAACGTCGAGTTGATTGCGCGCAACAACGCGGCTTGGTTTGACAAGGTGGGCTTGCGCTATTTCAACCGTGAAATCTTCGACGGCTTTTTTCCCGGCTACGGCAGCGGCTGGCCGAATTATCAGGGCGCGAGCGCCATGGTCTATGAGCAAGGCTCTTCGCGTGGCTTGGTAGCTAGACGCGCGGATGGCTCTTTGCTGTCGTTCGCCGATACAGTCAAAAGTCAGTTTATTGCGTCACTCTCGGCGGTCGAGGTGGTCGCCGATAACCGCGCACGGTTTCTCACCGATTTCGCCGATTTCCGCGCCTCGGCGATTAGCGAAGGCCAGCGTGAGCCAACCAAGGCGTATGTGATTCCAGAGGCGCCGGATGCCGATATGGCGGCGCGACTCGCCGTCACCTTGGCGCGCAACGGGATCGAAGTGCGTCGCTCGGATGCGGCGTTCTCCGCTTGCGGACGTCGTTTCGAGGCAGGCAATTACGTTGTCTCGGCGGCGCAGCCGACCAAGCGACTGATTCGCACGCTGCTCGACGAGAAGACCGAGATGAAGTCGGATTTCATCAAGAGGCAGGAAGAGCGCGTCTCAAAAGGGCTGCCGGATGAGATTTACGACGTGACCGCCTGGTCATTGCCGTTGATGTTCAACGTGCCCACCGTCGCTTGCAGCAACGATCCAGTCGTGCGGGGTGAGCTGATTTCGCGCGATTGGCAAGCGAGCGGTGTAGTGACCGGCGGCGCGAGCAACCTTGGCTATGTGATCCCCTGGGGTAATACCGCGTCGGCTCGTTTTCTGACAGCGGCACTTCGAGCGGGCTTGCCCGTCAAGTCGTCCAACAAAGAATTCACGCTAGGTGGAGTGAAGTATCCGGCGGGATCGCTCTTCGTGGATGCCGCTCGCGCATCGGAGGATCTCGCCACCCGCATCGCTGAGATTGCAAAGCAGAGCGGGGCGCGGGTGACTGCCGTATCGGATAGCTGGGTGACCGACGGTCCGAGCCTGGGCTCGCCCAACATGCTGCACATGCCGCTGCCGCGCGTGGCGTTGGTATGGGATGAGCCGACGGAGCGTTACTCAGCTGGGCATACCCGCTTCGTGTTAGAGAGGCAGTTTGGTTATCCCGTGACCCTGATTCGCGCGCGACGCATCAGTGCTGCGAACCTCGACGGATTCGACGTGGTCGTGCTTCCGGCTGAAGGCGGCAGCTACGCGTCAACTTTCGGCAAACG
>Ga0315899_10008753_pt1 | contig 10848 bp, 10 predicted proteins | sample LakEriMetagenome_2_FD_203518 | JGI IMG/M metagenome (GOLD analysis project Ga0315899, IMG submission 203518) | Freshwater fungal communities from buoy surface, Lake Erie, Ohio, United States - Buoy 4 MA112 | ecosystem: Environmental > Aquatic > Freshwater > Lake | place: USA: Lake Erie, Ohio...
TGGGCGGTGGAAACATCCATTTATCTGGCAAAGGATTTCACGGGAAAAGGATATGGTAAAAAACTGTATAACACCCTCCTCAACACCCTCACTCAACGAAATTTCACCCATGCTTTTGCATTGATAGGAATGCCCAATGAAAACAGTATTCTACTGCACAAATCCTGTGGTTTTGAGGTACAGGGCGTTCATGAAAAAGCCGGTTGGAAAAATGGCGAATGGATAGATGTTTGCTGGATGCGATGTCCACTGGCTGACCCTCAGGAATTTCCTGCAGAACCCGAATTCAGGCCATTGCCTTAACGCATTATCATCGGCTTTCTGCACATTATCATCGATTTATTTTTTACCCTCGCTAAAATTTACGATTTTTGCAGATTATGGAATTCGTCTGGCGTGCAAAACCCCTCCCCCCCGAAGAAAAAGTTGCACGTCTTTCCCAGGAAATAAACGTTCATCCCTACCTGGCCACAATTCTTGTACAGCGAGGCATTGAAACTTATCAGCAGGCGGAAAAATTCTTTCGTCCAAAAATCGAAGATCTCCACGACCCTTTTCTCATGCGGGACATGGAAAAAGCGATTGCCCGCATTGACAAAGCCATTACCCATGCCGAAAAAATCATGGTTTTTGGAGATTATGATGTGGATGGCACTACTGCCGTCAGCATTGTATACAGCTTTCTCAGAAATCGGCATACCGGTGAAATCGATTACTATATACCAGACAGATATCGGGAGGGTTACGGCATTAGTAAAATGGGAATTGATTATGCGGCAGATAACGGATTTGGCCTAATCATCGCCCTTGATTGCGGAATTCGATCCAATGACCTGATTGACTATGCAAACACCAAGGGTGTAGATTTCATTATTTGCGATCACCACCTGCCCGGTAGTACCATTCCGAATGCCGCTGCGGTGCTCAACCCCAAAAGGAAGGATTGTGAATATCCATACAAAGAGTTATCGGGTGCCGGCATTGGATTCAAGCTGATACAGGCATTTGCCGAAAAACACGACCTACCACTGGATAGCATCATGGAATATATTGACATGGTGGCGGTTAGCATAGCCAGTGATTTGGTAGACATTCGGGGTGAGAACCGCACCCTTGCCTATTTTGGGCTAAAAAAGATAAACGAAAATCCCTCTTTGGGAATTCAGGCACTTCTGGAGGGATATCAGCAAAAAAGCTCACTATCCATTTCTGATATCGTATTCGGAATTGGCCCGCGTATCAATGCCGCCGGTCGTATTGCCGATGCCAAAGCAGCAGTGGCAGTGCTGATTGAAAAAGATTTTAACACCGCCAGAAAACTGGCCAAGGTGCTTCAGGAACGCAACCATGAGCGTAAGGAACTGGACAACGATATCACCCGGGAAGCCATATCTCTGGTGGAAAACAGTGCAGAATTGCTGGCTAAAAAGAGCACCGTACTGTTTGGGAACCAATGGCATAAGGGAGTCATCGGGATTGTTGCCAGCCGCCTGGTAGAGCAATTTTACAAACCAACCATCGTATTTTCTGAAAACGATGGCATGCTCACCGGTTCCGCCCGCAGTGTGAAGGATTTTGACATTCACGAAGCCATAGGCGCATGCAGCGATGTGGTGGAACAATACGGAGGCCATAAGTATGCGGCCGGACTATCCATACGGACTGAGAATTTTGAAGTCTTTGCAAAGCGGTTTGAAGATGTGGTGAAACAAAAAGCTGATGGCGTTCCCACGCTTCCGGAAATCGAATACGACCTTCAGATTTCGCTTAACGACATTAACCCTAAAATGCTAAACATCATTGATCAGATGGCCCCATTTGGCCCTGGAAATATGATACCGGTTTTCAGAAGTGATAACCTGAATTCCAACAGTTCTGCCCGGGTACTAAAGGATAAGCATCTAAAAATGATGGTTCACCAGCATTCCGCGGGACTTGACAGTATTGGTTTTGGAATGAGTCATCACATCCATGCGGTAAGCAACAGACAAACTTTTCATGCCTGCTACTGCATAGAAGAAAACACCTTCAACGGCAGAACCAATCTTCAGTTGAAATTAAAAGACATTAAGTCCTGAATGCATGGAACTTGAAATAATCCTCTCCATTTTTACCTTGGTATTGCTTGAAGCAGTATTGGGTATAGATAATGTCATTTTCATTTCCATTCTTGCATCAAAACTGCCAAAAGAGCAGCAAAGAAAAGCAAGGCGAATCGGTCTGATACTGGCCGGAATCCTAAGATTGGCATTACTGGGCATCATTTCGCTGATCATGCAACTGAAAGAACCGCTCTTTTCCCTGATGGGAAAAGGTTTCACAGGCAAAGATTTAATTTTGATTTCCGGGGGATTATTTCTGTTGTACAAAAGTGTTGCTGAAATTTACCACAAAACAGAAGGCGAATCAGGCGATGTTTCTTCAAAAATAAAAAAAGCCGGTTTGAGCTCGGTTATTTTTCAGATTCTCATCATGGATCTGGTATTTTCCATTGATTCCATTATCACCGCCATTGGTATGGTTAAAGAATTATGGGTAATGTATGTTGCCGTTATTTTCTCGGTAGTGATGATGCTGTTTGCCGCAAGCCCTATCAGTAATTTTGTCAATAAACACCCCGCATTTAAGATGCTGGCGCTGGCGTTTTTATTGCTGATTGGCTTTTCCCTCATTGCCGAGGGCTGGGGTCTTGAAATCCCTAAGGGATATATTTATTTCGCTATGGCATTTTCATTCCTGGTAGATTTGCTTCAGATGCGCATGCACCGTAAAACGCAATCACCGGCCGAACTCAGGGAGCACTACAAACCCGGCGAAGAAAATTTGCCTAAAGATATGATTTAATTCACAGGTCAATGGCTAAATTGCGACATGCACCGTCGCGATTTCATCTCTGGTTCAGTGGCGCTGTCCGGAACTGCCCTAATCCCATCATTCTTCAACACCCTTGCTCTGCCCATGCCACCGCACCTGCAGAACGGTGAAACCGATGAAAATTACTGGAAGGCTGTGAGAGCCCTGTTTTCAAGGCCTGAAGGATTCATCAATCTGGAAAATGGGTATTTTAGTCACCAGCCCGCATCCACGCTATCATTTCATCATCTCAAAGAAAATGACATCAATACCCGGACCAGTCTGTTCATGCGCAGAGAGCAACAGCAAGCCATAGAATCAGCCAGAACTGCCCTGGCCGGCTTTCTAACATGCGATGCGGAAGAGCTGGCATTGGTGCGTAACACTACCGAAGCCATGAATATTATCATCATGGGATTTCCTTGGAAAAAAGGAGATGAAGTGGTGCTCGGCAATCAGGATTATGGGAGCATGACCGAGGCATTCCAACAGGCATCCAAGCGATTTGGAATCACGCTAAAATATGCAGAGGTGCCGCTTCGCCCCAACAGCGATGAGGATGTGACCGAAGCTTACAAACGTTTGTTTACCCGAAAAACCAAAATGGTTCACCTCACCCACATGATTAACCTTTCAGGCCAGGTGATTCCGGTGGCCAAAATTGCACAGGAGGCCAAAAAAAACAACATCATGGTAGCCGTAGATTCCGCGCATGCTGTGGCCCAGCTGGAATTTGGCATAGCCGATCTTCAGGCCGATTTTGTAGGAGCCAGTTTACATAAATGGCTTTGTAACCCCCTGGGTTCGGGCTTTTTGTGGATGCGAAAAGAGCATATCCCAATATTATGGCCACTGATGGGAGATACAACCCAGCCCATGAATAATATCAGACGATTTGAGCATGTGGGAACACGGCCTATTCAAACACTGCAGTGCATTCCCGAATCCATCGATTTTCACCACAAAATAGGGAGCACACTCAAAGAAAAACGACTTCGGTATATGATGCAATACTGGACATCGAAAGTGGCAAATCAAAATAGAATCAGCATAAATACGCCCTGGGAAGATCCCAAACGTTGTGGTGCAATTGCCAATGTATCGGTAGACGGATACACACCCGGAGCACTGGCAGACATTTTATTCTCAAAATACAGAATCTTTACCGTTGCCATCGATCATCCCGCTATCAAAGGTGTCAGAATTACGCCTCATTTAAGCAACACCATTGAAGACCTGGATGCTTTGGTTTCCGCTCTCAACGAAATATCAACCCACTGATTGACCTTAGTCAGGATTTATTTTTCTATTACTTCACTTCTTTGCAGCAACCATGATAGTTGCACAAAAAACCATTGCCATAACGGGCGCAGGAAATGGCATTGGCAGAGCATTGGCTTTGCATTTACTGGACAAAGGCGCACGAGTGGCCTGCATTGATAAGGACGAAGAAGGACTGCACAAAACCGAAATGGAGGCAGGGTCACTAGCGGTGAGAATCTCCAGTCACGCCGTAGACATAACCCAATCAGACAAATTGCCCGCCATGGTAAACCAAATCATTCATCAGCATGGCTGTATTGATGGGCTCATCAACAATGCCGGCATCATACAACCCTTCACCACAGTAAAAAATATATCCATGCAGGATATCGAAAAGGTGATGAATATTAATTTTTTTGGCACTGTCAATATGACCCGGGCTATGTTGCCTCATTTATTGCCCCGAAGGGAGGCACACATCCTGAATGTTTGCAGTATGGCGGCTTATGTGCCGGTACCCGGACAAGTGTTTTATGGTGCGTCAAAAGCAGCCGTTAAATTGTTTTCAGAAGGACTTCGTTCTGAACTGAAACAAACCGGCATTGGGGTTACTGTTGCGTTTCCGGGAGCTGTTTCCACAGAAATCACCTTGCATTCGGGTGTAACACCACCGGAAATTCCTGCCTCTAAACTCAAAAATTATTCCCAAACATCACCCCTACAGGTGGCGGAAGCTATGGTGAAAGGGATTGAAAATAATGCGTACCATATTTTCATAGGCCAAGATGCAAAATGGATGGATATCCTTTACCGCCTGAACCCGGCACTTGCTGCCCAGATGATTCAACGCAAAATGCGTGATTTGCTAAAACTTTAAACACCTGTTTATTTTACTTTCAGGAATACCCGAACATCGTAAATACTATCCTGAGCGGGAAAATACCTAAGCTCCCGGTATTGTGTTAGTTTTCTCATATCCTGAAGTGTCATGGGGGCATCCCTGCGGGCATGAAAATTATCCCATAATACTACGGCGCTGTCGGGCATCCAGTCCTTGCCTGGCCTTTTGTCTATGCTCCAGATATAAAAGGTTTCTGCCGATTCAGGTTTTGCCCATGGATCCAGACCCAGACGGGCATTCAGCCAGGGCAACTGATGTACCAGCACTTTGTTTTTTAACCCCTGTTGGTCAATAAAACTTAATGCACTATTTAGCTGTGGTTCTCCTGGAAAAGCAGCCACAGTGGGCTCAGATTGCCATGGATAGGGAGTTTTATTTCCGGCATAGGCCCCTGAAATTATGAGGATGACAATAACAGCAATGTATAACCGCTTGATGATCTTAATATCAATGGTCAAAATTTTATCGGATGCATACTGAGCCAGTAAAGCCGTGAGGGGTGCTGTCAATAGGAACACGCGCAGCAATCCATGCGATCCGAATGAACCCTTATACCAAATCCAGGAATGGGCCAGAAAAAATGCCATAAACATAGGAGCAATCAGCCAGAAACAAAATCGGCTCTTCTCTTCCGGAGTTTTTTTCTGAACTAGGTATACAATATGAGCGAGTAGCCATACCAGGGCTAATGCGGACAAGGCAGTGACGATTCCACCCCAAATTTGTCTTTGCGCATGCAGATAGTGCCAGAAATCGCCATGGCCAATTTGAAAACGATTTTCTATTTCTGCTTTAAAATAAGGATTATGGGTGAGTATCCAGAATACATCACCTGAGACCAACGCCCCGATTAAACTTAAAACCAATGTACCTGAAAACAACCAAATCAGGGGTTTCCAGCGAGATCGGACTATAAAAAACAGCAATACAACTGCCCACAAAATCACCCCTTCCGACCTAAAAAACGGAAACAAAGAAACCAGGATAGCAGCAGGAACATACCTGAGCGAAGCCAGCCAATAAATGGCCAGGCACAGTACAAACGCATTCAGCGGCTCTGTGAGTGCACTGATGATATTGCCAAAAACAACGGGCTGAAAAAGGAAAAATAAAGCGGCCAGCCAAGGCATTTTAAAATTAAGTCGCCTGGCGGTCAAATACAGCAGCCATCCACCAGCTGCCATGCACACGATATTTAACACATACACCCCTTCTATTCCAAAATAGGCAAAGGGTACTGCAATCAGGGTAAAAAATGGCTTACCCCACTGATCAGTGAATAATTCAGGATGACCGGGAGCAAAACGTGCATATAGATAATGATTCCAGCTATCCTGACCACCGGCGGGCCATTCAGCTTGTCTCCAGAATAACACCTGTAAGACCACTGCCAACACAATGAGCAAAACGCAAACAGCTACATTTTGCATGGGATGTCGCAACAATCTCATATTATTTGCAATTAATGCAATTTAAATGAAAAAACAGATATAAATCCTGAAATATCAGGTTAGTGGGGGGATTTAAGGATTGCTACCTTAATAGGTGCTGTTCACCAGCATCATATCATGAATACGCTTTTCAGCCAGTTTGATAGCTGCCTGCTGGTTATTCACATTTTGAGCATCGGCCAGGGAATAAATATCCAGAATGGTCTTGTAGATATTTTCTGCCTGTGCCATGGCCTGCTCACGCACATATCCGTTATACTCGCTGTAAACGTTTATCAATCCGCCTGCATTGATTACAAAATCGGGTGCATACACGATGCCTTTGGCTTTGAGCATGTCGCCATGAACTTTTTCATCTTCCAGCTGGTTGTTGGCTGCGCCCGCCACCACCTGGCATTTCAGGCGAGGGACGGTGTTATCATTGAGAATGGCACCCAAAGCACAAGGAGCGAATACATCTACATTCAAATCATACATGTCGTCGCCGCTAACGGGAATGGCTCCCATTTCAGCGGCCTGTTTCAGGGCACCTTCATTGATATCGGCTACGTACAATGTTGCACCTTCCTTTTGCAAATATTCCAAAAGATGCATACCCACTTTACCAATACCCTGAACAGCCACGCTCTTACCACTCAGACTGTCATTACCCCATGCTTTTTTTGCAGAGGCCTTTATACCCATGTAGGTACCAAACGCAGTTACCGGCGATGGATCTCCACCTCCACCCATCATTTCAGGCAAACCTACCACATGGTCTGTTTCCATGTTCACGTATTCCATGTCGCGGGTGGTAGTTCCTACATCCTCAGCGGTAATATATTTACCATTCAGGTTTTCAACAAAACGACCAAATTTACGCATGAGCGCCTCACTTTTGGCTGTTTTAGGATCACCGATGATCACTGCTTTGGCGCCTCCGAGATTGAGTCCGGCTACCGATGCCTTGTAGGTCATGCCACGGCTAAGGCGCAGCGCATCTCGCACTGCATCTTTTTCATTGGCATACGTCCACATGCGCGTACCACCCAGACCCGGTCCAAGAACCGTGTTGTGAATGGCAATAATGGCTTTGAGCCCCGTGGCATTATCCTGACAAAAAACGATTTGTTCGTGTTGAGTAGATTCAAGCCCTGCAAAAAGATCAAAGACCGTAGCGGGCGTATTCATGATTTGAATATCAGCCATTTTTTAAATGAGTTTGCAAAGATACAACCATTTCGATAAAAAAATTACAGTCTAATCTTATGGCAATGTTAAAGTAGGTATGGCCCTTGGTTTATACATGGCTGCCACGCGGGCAATTGACTGAATATGTTCCGGAGTTGTTCCGCAACAGCCGCCCACCAAATTAATCCATCCTTCCTTGCACCATCCTTCCAGCACAGCTGCCATTCCCTCAGGGGTATCGTCGTATTCACCAAATTCATTAGGCAGACCCGCATTGGGGTAGCAACTAACATTGATCCAGGCCACACGGCTCAATTCTTCGATGTAGGGACGCATCTGTTCTGCCCCAAGTGCACAATTAAAACCCACTGAAATAATGTCACCATGAGAAACCGAATTCCAGAAGGCCTCGGGTGTTTGTCCGCTGAGTGTGCGCCCAGAATTATCTGTGATGGTTCCGCTAACCATTACCGGTATATCAGAGTCCATTTCCTCTTTGAGTTCGTTAATCGCAAAGAGGGCTGCTTTGCAGTTCAGCGTATCAAATACGGTTTCCACCAGCAGCAGATCGCATCCTGCCTCCATTAATGCCTGCACCTGCTCGCGGTAGGCAACACGTAAATCCTCAAAATTCACTGCCCTGTAACCGGGATTATTCACATCCGGACTGAGACTTGCCGTGCGGTTGGTTGGCCCCACGGAACCGGCCACAAAACGAGGTTTCTCCGGATTTTTGGCATTGAATTCATCCGCTGCCTTTCTGGCCAGTTTCGTTGCTTCTACATTGAGTTCCCACACCAGGTTTTCCATGTGATAATCTGCCATGGAAATTGCATTGGCGCTGAAGGTATTGGTTTCCAATATATCGGCCCCTGCCTCCAGAAACGCACGGTGAATGTCTAAAATTATTTGCGGCTGTGTAAGCACCAGCAAATCATTATTGCCTTTCAGCGAATGGGCATAATCCCTGAATCGTTCACCGCGATAATCTTCTTCGGTAAGTTTATGTTTTTGAATCATGGTACCCATGGCACCGTCAATAATCAGGATTCGCTCACTAAGCAGTTTTTTTAAGGTTGTTGCAACACTCATTGTACAAATGGTTTTAAAAAGTAATACATCGCCCGAAATGTCTGATTCAGATATTCACGGGACTTGATTTGGTTGTTTTTATTCAAAATTCGGTCAATATCAGCTTCGTTGTAGGATATTCCTGCTTTGCTGAACAGATATAACGGCGAAATCGGCTTTTGGTTTCTTACGGAATCCGAGAAATGAAATTGTGTCATTTCGCCGGATAGTTGCACACCATGCCCCATATTCCCTCCCCAGTATACTACCTGACATTCCTTGTCGTAAATATTTTGCAAGGCCTGAATATTATAGATACTGCTGTCTTTTTGGGTGAAAACTGCATTTAATTCAGCTTCAGCGGCAGCAACATCTGAAGCGGTATCAGCGGGAACGTAAAATACACATGCCTTGTGCTTATAGGCAAAATAAAGGTTTCTGGTTTTAGATTTCACATAGGTGAATTTCGGTTTTTCTACCGGCTTTTCAATTAGGTCAGAAGGTACATTATCCCTGCAAAATGCGTTTAATTTTTCATCTGAAGTGACAGTGAGAGCCGCATACCATCCTTTTTTATCAGCAAAAAGTACCACATCGGTCATGAGATAAATACCGGGCTGACCGGCATCTTTTACGTTGTGTAAAACAGGCAGCTTGAGGAGGGTGTAGTAGAAACTGTCGTAATACAACGGGCGGCTGTCTGCAGATTTTCGGGCGGCTTCATCTACGCTGCGACTTTGAAAATGGTAGAACCAGTCAGCATTAGATGGAACAATCAGCGGTAAATTGCTTCGGGAGTGCACCCCATAAGCCAGATAAACTGCCACCACCGCAGCGGTAATCAGCACAACCGTAATTAAGGTAATTACCCGCCGGCGAAATCCTTTATCCTTTTGCATTCAGGATGCAAAATAACGGGCAGCGACACGCATAAAAAAGAAAAGGCCGCCAAACGGCGACCTTTTTTATGAAATTACAATGGTTTAGTGCTCAGCTTTTTTGCAGCAGGGCTTGGCACATGATTTCTTTTCGCCATTGGCGGCTGATTCATGGCCTTTACAGGCGGCAGTACCTGCTGCCTTGTCTTTGCAGCATGATTTCTTTTCAGTACCGGCTGCTGTAGCAGAAGCTTCTCCGGTTTTTGCTTTGCAGCAAGATTTTCCTGCAGTTGATTTACTGCAAGATTTGCTGGCTCCTGCGCACTGCTTTTTCTCTACTGATTGCGTGGTTGCTACCGCAGTTCCATTCTTTTCAGCGGCCAACTGATCTTCAGTTTTAGTGGCAGCAACATCGGCTGATGTAGTCTGTGCATGCGCTGCGAAAGCAAATCCAACGGCGCAGATGGCGAAAACGATTATTTTTTTCATGATATGCTTTATTTAAATGTTATTAATTCAAATTTACAACAATCAGGCCAGAAAAGCAAGTATGGTCTCTCCACCGGTGGTTTTTTGTCCCAAAGTGACATTGACTTTACAATCCACGGGTAAAAAAAGATCGATACGGCTTCCAAATTTTATAAATCCGTACTCCGCGCCTTGTAATGCCTTATCGTCCACTTTGGCATAACAAACAATACGCCGCGCCAGAGCACCCGCAATCTGCCTGAACAGAATCTGGGCTTTCGCATTTTCAACCACCACGGTGGTTCGTTCGTTTTCGGTGCTGCTTTTGGGGTGCCAGGCCACCAGGTATTTACCCGGGTAGTACTTTTGGTAAATTACCTTGCCGGAAATAGGATAACGGTTAACGTGCACATTAAGCGGCGACATAAATATGCTGATTTGTTTGCGCTTGCCCTTGAAAAACTCCGGCTCCTCCACATCTTCAATCACCACAACCTTACCGTCTGCAGGAGCAATGATATGGTTTTCATCCTGGGGGGTAAATCTTCTGGGATTCCTGAAAAACTGTATAATCAGCACATACAGAATTAAAGAGAGTATCAGTACTGACTGAACAATCAGGTTATCACCCAGCCATTCATGCAAGCCAAAGTTAAGACCACCCAAAATCAAGGTGGAGAACAAGATGATTTTAAAGCCTTCTCTGTGAAGTGTCATGTGATGAAATTAGAAGGAACCTCTCAGTTTGAGGGTACTGGCTACTTTATCAATGGCCACCACGTAGGCCGCAATG
>Ga0315899_10008754_pt1 | contig 10848 bp, 11 predicted proteins | sample LakEriMetagenome_2_FD_203518 | JGI IMG/M metagenome (GOLD analysis project Ga0315899, IMG submission 203518) | Freshwater fungal communities from buoy surface, Lake Erie, Ohio, United States - Buoy 4 MA112 | ecosystem: Environmental > Aquatic > Freshwater > Lake | place: USA: Lake Erie, Ohio...
CACAATGTGAATAAAAAATAAGGTAATGTTTATCCTCAAGGCCATAAAATAAATCAAATCTTGCCGAACTATAAAATCGAATCCTTCACTTTGACAATATTTTAAGATTTCATACGTTTATGATTTCCGTGAGGTCTATAACATTGATACACCGACAACAATTCAGCCAAAAAAAAATTGTCGGAATCATTAAATCCCTTACTTTTACAAACCAACAAACAATTAATAACACACTTATAGAGAGAACTCTACCTAACCAAGACAAAAATTCACATGAAACAAGCAACTTTGAAACTGACTGCCTTAGTCATGTTATTGGGTGGATCAATATCTGCAACCCAAGCACAGAACGCTGATCCGATCAACGTCGTAACTTCTGCGGTTCCATTTTTAAGAATATCTCCAGACGCCAGAGCAGGTGGTATGGGTGACGTAGGTATCGCTACTGCGGCCGATGCCAACTCAGGATTCTGGAACTTGGCCAAAATTCCTTTCGCCTCTTCCAAACTCAGCATTTCTGCCAACTATACGCCATGGTTAAGCGACCTCAAACTAAACGACGTTTATCTCGCTACTTTGGGAGGTTATTACAAACTTGATGAAACACAAGCCGTATCAGCTTCTTTAAGATATTTTAGTCTGGGTAATATCCAGTTTACAGATTTCAGCGGCAACGCACTCCAATCTTTCCGTCCGCGTGAATTCGCATTCGATGCGGGATACTCCAGAAAATTGTCCAACAAAATGGGCTTGGGTATCGGTCTTCGTTATATCAGTTCTGATCTGGCCGGTGGAAGTGTGAATGGTGTTACTTACAAAAGAGGAACTTCTGTAGCCGGTGACATTCACTGGTACTATAAAGGAACAGATGCCAGTGGCAATGGATTTGATTTCGGTGCTACATTGAGCAATCTGGGTGCCAAAATCGCTTATACCAGCGACGCTACACAAAAAGATTATATCCCTGCAAACCTTGGTTTGGGTGTTGCTTACAACAAAGCATTCGACGCCGACAGCAAAATCACCTTTGCGCTCGATATCAACAAGTTGATGGTACCAACTCCACCTTCTGCAACAGATTCAGCATCTTTGGCTGATTATCGTTCTAAAGGCGTTGTATCCAGCTGGTTCAGCTCTTTCGGAGACGGTGGTAAAGATGAATTGAAAGAAGCAACTGTTTCTGTAGGTTCTGAATACTGGTACAAGAATCAATTCGCCCTCAGAGCGGGTTATTTCTACGAAAACAGAATCAAAGGTGACCGTCGTTATTTCACCCTGGGTGCAGGTTTGAAATACAACATGGTAGGTTTGAATTTCTCTTACCTTTTGCCTAATGGTTCTGGTGTAAACCGTAACCCATTGTCCAACACCCTGCGCTTCAGCCTGGTGTACAATATGGATTAATTTCCAAATTGCTATAACATTACCAAAAAGCGTTTCTTTAACCGGAGACGCTTTTTTATTTTTGCAAAATACGGCGCAGACGGTTTTTTCAAATGGGTAATGGGTTTTAAAGGTTTGGGAGGTTTGGTAAGTTAAAATCACAAATCAAACATCCTTATCAACAACAAACAACAAACAATAAACAATAATAAATGGCTTATCGAATCGGCACAGGAACAGATTATCACCAGTTGGCTGAAGGCAGGGAGCTTTGGATAGGGGGCGTTCAGATTCCGCATCATAAAGGAGCTCTGGGTCATAGCGACGCGGATGTGCTGCTGCATGCGATATGTGATGCCATGCTGGGGGCTCTCGCACTGGGAGATATAGGCAAACATTTTCCGGATACAGACAATGCCTACAAAGGTATCGACAGTAAAATACTCTTGCAACGAACAAAGGACCTGATTCATGCCGAAGGGTATGTTGTCGTTAATGTTGATTCCACACTCTGTTTACAGGCGCCAAAAATCGCCGCTTATGTTGATGGTATGCGTGCATGTATAGCCGCTATTCTTCAGGTGCAAACAGATGCTGTCTCCATCAAAGCCACCACTACCGAAAAAATGGGCTTCGTTGGCAGAGAGGAAGGACTGGTGGCACATGCTTCGGTATTGCTTCAGAAAATAAAACATTCCTGATCATGACATCCGTTCAGATCGCTATCATCAATAAATCGCCTCATCAGTTGCCCGAATATGCCACAACAGGGTCTTCGGGAATGGACATACGTGCATGGGTAAACGAAGATATCATCCTCAAGCCATTGGAGCGCCAACTTATTGCCACAGGCATATACGTTGAGATACCTGAAGGCTATGAGATACAAGTAAGACCCAGAAGCGGTCTGGCATATAAACAAGGCATAACTTGTCTCAACACACCCGGCACCATCGACAGCGACTACCGAGGTGAAATCAAAGTATTGCTGATCAATCTGAGCGATGAAATTCAAGCCATACATAATGGAGATCGTATCGCACAGTTAGTGGTGGCCAAAACTGAAAAAGCCATATGGCTGCATGCTGAACAAATCAATGAAACAGATCGTGGCGACGGAGGTTTCGGCCATACCGGAAAAAAATAACAACAGCATGAGAATTTTTGTTTTACTCTTTGCACTGACAACCATTTTCACGGCTTGTCATCCTACCAAGAAAATTGGCAATGTAATCAAGCCAAAGGCAGCCGACACTTCGATGGTCAACAAAGACTTTGAAGATTCTGTAAGATTACTGAGAAATACTTTCGATCAGTTCAAATCAAAGCGCATCGCCTATCAAACCTTCAGCAGCAAGATCAAGATAGAATCCAGCGGCGCCAACGGTAAGAATCCCGATCTGCTCGCGGTTGTGCGGATGGTCAAGGATTCAGCGATATGGATCTCCATTTCCGCAACGATTTTGAATGTTGAGGTGTATAGGGTGATGATTACCAAAGACAGTGTCATCCTTTTGAACAAACAGGAAAAGCAAGTCCAATACAGGTCCATGGATTATTTGCAGGAGATTACCCAGGTGCCTTTTGATTTTAGCACTTTGCAGGATTTTATCGTTGGCAATCCTGTATTTATCAGTGATAGTATTATCGCCTGCAGAAAAATTGAAGACAAGTTGCTTTTGGCAACTGTAGATGAGCATTTCAAAAATCTATTCACCATCTTCAGTGCAGACATGAAAATGACACATTCCAAAATGGATGATATCAATGCTCAAAGAAACCGCACGGCAGACATCACATATGATGAATACGAAAGCATTCAAGGTGTTTTATTTTCCTCATCACGAGAAATTGCAGTTTCGGAAAAGAACAGGATGGACATTATTTTGAAATTCAAGCAAACTGAGTTTAACAAAGAATTATCTATGCCATTCACCATTCCGAAAAGTTATCAGAGGAAATAATTGTTATTTGCAAATACATATTACACAGAAATATTCACTTGTAGGTTGTAAATTTGTATGATGCTCCGACTATCCCATATCTCCCGTATTATTCTGCTTTCTATCACCTTCCTCTTCATCGCCGGTGCGAGTTATGCACAACCCAAAAGCAGGGAGGAACTGGAAAAGCAAAGGCAGCAATTGAAGAAAGAAATCGAAGAGACACAGCAGTTACTCAATCAAAATAAATCCAAGACTAAGGAAAATCTTTTGCAATTCAATCTGATTTCCAAGAAAGTGGTTTTACAGGACAGGGTCATTGACAATATCAGTAAAGACCTTCGTATGCTGAATGACACCATCTTCATTACCAACAGAGATATTTACAGATACGACAAGCTACTCGATACCTTGCGGCAGGAATATGCCAATAGTATGATTTATGCCTACAAGAACCGCAGCAACTACGATATCCTGAATTTTGTTTTCTCTGCCAAAAGTTTCAATGACGCGATGCGAAGAATTACTTATTTGAAAAGTTACAGGACCTATCGTGCCATGCAGGGTCAGGAAATCCTGTATACCCAGGAACTACGTCGCAATAAAATTGAAGACCTCAAACAGATTACACAGAAAAAAGCACAGGTCAGGAAATTACAACAGGAAGCGTTGACTCAATTGCAAACCGAAAGAGATGAGAAAGACCGTATTCTTGCTGAGCTCAAAAAGCAAAGCAAAGTGCTCAACAGCCAGATAGCAGCCAAGAAAAAGCAGATGCAAAAGGTTACGATGTCTATTGCCGCTGCCATCAAAGAAGCACAGCGAAAGGCAAGAGAGGAGCAAATTGCCAAGATGAATGCTGAAAAGAAACGTCTTGCGGATCTCGATAAACAAAATAAAACAGCGGCGGATCCCCCTAAAACCAATACCAAACCTGCCGCAACAAGACCGGAAATGAAAAGCATCCTGCTGAATGATGAGAATATCGCTCTCAATAATAATTTCGAAAGAAACAAAGGCTCATTACCTTGGCCTTGTGACAAAGGATACGTTTTGATGCATTACGGAAAGAATACGCTGCCCAGCGGCTCTGTGATGGATATTACCTGTACATCCATTTCTACGGATGCCGGTAGCCCCGTAAAAGCAGTTTTTGATGGAACCGTAAGCACCGTTTTTCAGGTAGACAACATGTATGTAGTACTCATTCAGCATGGTCGTTATTTCACCACTTACAGTAATCTTACCAATGTGTCTGTGCAAAAAGGTCAGCAAATCAAAACAGGCCAGCAGTTAGGAAGGGTGGGTACCAACATGGATGGTCTCGGAGCCATTGATTTTTACATTCAGAATGAAAGTAGGAATTATAACCCTGAAGACTGGTTGAGAAGAAGATGATATTCGTTTCAGGAATCAGACATGGTCTTCCGGTACAATTGTTCGTATTGCGGAATGATGTTGTCCATATCAAATTCCATTGCTTTATTTAATGCAGCAGATCTGAAATGTTGCAAAGTTGTTTCTTCAGCTAATATCCTTATTGCATTTTGAGCCATATCTTTCACATCGCCTACATTGCTCATGAAACCTGTAATGCCATGACGATTAATTTCGGGTAGACCGCCACTATTCGTGCAGATGACCGGTACCGCTGCCGCCATGGCCTCCAATGCCGCCAACCCAAAACTTTCATATTCGCTGGTCAGGAGAAAGAGGTCGCCGATAGGAAGAAGATCTTCCATCTGTTCCTGTTTGCCTAGAAATCTGATGTGCTGATGCATATCACAGCTCCTGGTTCTCTCTTCGATGGCATGCCTGTCGGGGCCGTCGCCGATCAAAAGTAATTTGGCCGGCATTTCCTTTCTAATCAATTCAAACACTTCTACCACATCTCCCACGCGTTTTACTTTTCTGAAGTTGGATGCATGTATGATGATGCGTTCGCCATTGGGGGCAATCATTTTTTTAAATGTTTCTTCCGGCGTTTTGTGAAAGCGTTTCACATCTACAAAATTATGAATCACTTCAATTGGCTTATCGATGTTGAAATTTCTGTAGGTTTCATCCTTTAGATTTTGGGATACTGCTGTCAACACATCGCTTTCCTCCATGGAAAAATTGACCACAGGCTTATAAGTCTTGTCGTTGCCCACCAAGGTGATGTCTGTGCCATGCAAAGTGGTAATCACTGGAACTCTTTTGCCCTGTTTCTGTAATATTTGTTTGGCCATGTAAGCAGCAGAAGCATGAGGAATAGCATAATGTACATGAAGCAAATCGATGTCGTGATTGTTGACAACATCCACCATGGCGCTGGCCAGCGCTGTTTCATAAGGCGGAAAATCGAATAGCGGATAGTTGGGTACCATCACCTCATGATAAGATACATTGGCATGAAAGCCGCTAAGTCTTACCGGTTGCTGGTAAGTAATAAAGTGTATCTGGTGTCCTTTGGCGGCAAGTTCTTTTCCCAGTTCGGTTGCCAAAACGCCACTGCCACCAAATGTTGGATAACAGACTATCGCAATGTTCATGGTTTCAAAGATTTCATCTGCAAGTTACCCAAATATTATCATGCCGGTCATAAAATGAATGTTGAATACATTAAGTTTGCCTACTATAGTTATTTACATGAAAAAACAATTACTCATCATCATTTCTTGCATGACTATTCATGTGATTGCGCATGCGCAAAATGCAGATTCGTTGATGCTTCGGGCGCTATTCAATGAAACCATGTCACATTCTGGCGCCTATGAAAATCTGAGGGTGCTTTGCAAAGAGATCGGACCCAGGTTGAGTGGCTCGGCCAATGCGGAGAAAGCTGTTCAAACTACTTATGAGATGATGAAGCGTGCCGGTGCAGATACTGTATACAAACAACCCTGTATGGTGCCTCGTTGGGAAAGAGGGTCTAAGGAGTCGGGTTTTGTCATGCTTCATGATGGCTCAAAACGGATGCTCAAATTGTGTGCGCTTGGCAATGCGGTGAGTACCTCCAAAAAAGGATTACATGCTGAAGTGGTTGAAGTGCGTTCTTTCGGACAGTTGGACAGTATCGGCGCAATCGGCATTTCCGGCAAAATCGTTTTCTTCAACTTTCCCATGAATCCCAATTATCTCCATACTTTCAGGGCTTACGGTGAAAGTGGTGTCTCCAGATGGAATGGACCTTCACAGGCCGCCAGATATGGCGCGGTAGGTGCTATGGTAAGATCGCTTTCCAGTAACACCGATGCATACCCGCACACAGGGGTATTAGGCTATAATGATTCTTTTCCAAAAATTCCTGCCATTGCCATCAGTACAATGGATGCGGAATGGCTGAGTACTCAAATATCCAATCATCATATAAAAGATGTTTGGTTCAAGACGTCTTGTACGATGTTGTCGGATGCACCTTCATTCAACGTCATCGGTGAAATTCGTGGAACCGAGCATCCGGAGGAGATCATTACTATTGGAGGACATCTCGACAGTTGGGATCTGGGTGAGGGGGCTCATGACGATGGTGCAGGGTGCATGCAAACCATCGAAATGCTCCGCAGTTTCAAAGCTTTACACCTGAACCCCAAACGCACCATTCGATTTGTGATGTACATGAACGAGGAGAATGGTGGCCGAGGAGGTGACGCCTATCTTGCAGGTGCAAAGAAAAACAATGAAAACCATTTGTTTGCAATTGAGAGCGATGCTGGCGGATTTTCTCCAAGAGGATTTTCTTTATCTGTGTCTCCGCAGCAATACGCCGCCGTACAGTCCTGGTTGCCATTACTTGCTCCCTATGAAATTGACCGGATCAGTCAGGGAGGCAGTGGCTCAGACATTGAGAATCTTTCCGAGATTGGTGCTGCGCTTGCCGGCCTCCGCCCCGATAGCCAACGCTACTTTGATGTGCATCATGCAGCCACAGATGTATTTGAATCTGTAAGTAAAAGGGAACTTGATCTCGGGAGTTTTGCCATGGCCGCGCTGGTATATCTCGTAGACAGGCATGGATTGTGATGCCTCATGCATGTAAAAGAAAAATGACCGGAATCTTATGCAGGTTTGGTACAACTTTCTTCCACTGATGTATGGTGAGCGTTTTTATAGACTCTTCCGGTGCCGTCAAGTTTGCAGCTATACAAAGCCGTGAGTTTGATTGAGCCTGTTGTAAGATGCACTCCAGAAGCTGGTTATTACGGTATGGAGTTTCTATGAAAATTTTAGTGCTGTTTTTTTTCAGCGAATCCTGCTCCAATTCTTTGATTTTCTTGATGCGTTGTGATGTATCAATAGGCAAGTATCCACAAAACTCGAATTGTTGCCCGTTCATACCGCTTCCCATCAGCGCGAGCAGTATCGAGCTTGGTCCTACCAAGGGTTTGATCGTTGCATGCATTTCCTGTGCAGCAGCAATCAGCAATTGCCCCGGATCTGCTACACCCGGGCAACCGGCTTCACTGACAATGGCCATTTTTTTTCCGGAAGCAATGAGAGAGGTGAAAGTTTTGATTTGATCCGTTTCATTTTTATCAATCGTGTGCCATTCAAAACTGTCAATATTGATCTTTGGACTGATTGATTTCATGAATCTTCTCGTGGTACGTTCATTTTCTGCAAAAATCACTTCGCAGTTTTCCAATGCTTCCCTGACATAATCGGGAATGGTTTCTCTTGCTTCTGCAGCGAGGAATGTAGGAATGAGGTAGATTATGGTTTCAGCTGTTGATGACATCATTTTCTTTTGCCTGGTGTATACTAATTGTGGCAGCTACCACAGCATAACCCGGAGCGAAGAGCACACCCAGTGGAACTGCATGAAAAAGATAAAACGACATGCCGTTGCCAATCGCAAGTCCACGATGGTGATTGATAAGGTCAATGCTGGCTGACCGGCTAAGGGCGTCTCTCTCATTGGTATAATCGATCATGGAGAAACCAGTATAGTAGCAATCGATGAATACGAATATCATGGGTGTAATCCATCCTGCAAAAGGCACGGCAGCCAGAATAAACAGTGCGACCAGGTAGATCAACTGCCATGCAATGTTGCGCATCGATTGTATGATGGAGCGTTGTACGTCTTTGATCAGTTGCGCCGGGTGAAGTTTGAAGTTGCTACCATCGAGAATGCTTTGTGTCTTTTCGCTCAGGTATGCGAAAATGGGAGCATTCAGCATGAGCATGAAATGTTTGAACAAAGAGAATGAAGAGAAGAAAAGCAGCAACTGTGCGAAAACATAGCCCATGATGATAAAAAATCCCATCCAACTGGCTTCAAATTTTTCCAGCCAGGACTTCAGCGACACCTGGTCGAAGACCCAGGTCATGGCCTGGTTGCACGAGGACCAGAAATAGTAAAGTCCTAAAACAAGCAAGGTCGTGTAGATGATGCCGGGAATCAAAATCCACTTCCATAAACGATGCTTCATGATGAAGCGATGTGCTTGGAAGTATGCCTGTATGGAGATGATGATTTCCTTAAGCATGAGAAAAAAATGGTGTTTTGGAACTGCTTATGAAATCTGTTTGGAAAATCGATCGTATTAAAACCTTGGACAAGGGATGCCTTTGACTTCCACAGGTTTTCTGATGTAAATGATAGAAAATTCGGAGCCACCTCTGCTGCCGGTAGCGGCTTTGAGTTCACTGATGTTCACATCATAACTGGCACCGATTCTTAGACCACCAACTTCTATACCCAGATAAGGAATGAATGCGTCATTCAGTCTTACCCAAGAGCCCAGATAGAGATTCGTTGGATTTTCACGGTCGCCATTGGCATTGATGGCCAAAGCGCCACCTAAAACCGTTTCGCTTGCTTTGTTTTGTATTTGATGGATGACAGAGATGTTAATGTCGAGCATGTCGGAAATGGGAAAAGAACCTCCTCCGTGTACGGTCGCTCTTCCGGACAAGTACCAGTTTTTGTCTTTGAAACTTACTTTCGGACGATTGATGTGGTACATTGAAAATCCAAGGTAATAATTATTTTCTCCGTTGCTGGAGCCGGAAAATAGTAGTCCTGCGTTGAAATCAAGATAATTTCTGTTTCTGCCTGTCAATGGATTGGCACCCAGATATTCTCCGGAAGTTCCTTGAGCGAATCCGTTCTGTCTCAATTCATCTTCAAAGGTGAGTTTGGTGATATCTAATCCCATGGAGGCGTAAGTGGCCTGAAAGCCTGCGCCAATTGTATTGTAACTTTCATCGTCGAGTGCTTTGTGATAGGAGAGTGAGAGTGCACCATAATTCAGTTTCAAGGCATCATTAGCGCTGGCGTCTGACAATCCTGAAATACCGATACCGAATACATCGCCTTCGGGGATTTGTTTTTGCAATATGGGAAAGTCGATAGAGGCGCTGGTGGTCACGTAAGCTTTTGGTATCGATGGCCACTGGTCTCGGTGATTGGCAGCTAATCTCCAGGTGCCGTCAAATTTTCCAGTAAATGCAGGGTTTAGCGTCAATGGAGAGGCAAAAAACTGAGAGAAATGTGGATCCTGGGCATGAACGGAGAATTGGCCGAGGAATAAAGCAATAAGTACGAATGTCTTTTTCATTATGCTTGAATACATGAGCTTGTAAAGTTAAGCAAAAAGGGTATAAATCCGCACGTGAAGGTGCTTGGGATTTGTAAAATATCCTACAAAATATCAAAAAAAAGCATACGGTGCGTGAACTTCTCAAAAAAATACTTTTCAATGTTGCATTTTCGTACCAAATGCGAGATCGCCTGCATCGCCAAGACCCGGAACAATATATCCCTTGGCGGTTAATTCTTCATCGATGGCGGCACACCAAATATGAGCTTCTGGTAATTGTGATTGCACATAATCTACACCTATAGTGCAACCGATAGCGCAAACAATGTGTAATTCCTGGCATTGGCCAGCGGCTTTCAGGTGTTCGATGGATTTTACCAATGATGCGCCGGTAGCCAGCATGGGATCGCTGATGATCAATACACGACCTTCTATGGATGGGCAACTCATGTATTCCAGACTGATTTCAAAGCTGCCGTCTGCATGATGTTTGCGGTAGGCACTCAGGAATGCATTGTCTGCTTTGTCGAAGTAATTCAACAATCCGTTGTGCATGGGCAATCCTGCTCGGAGGATGGTGGCCAATACAGGTTGATTGGCGATCATCTTTGCTTTTGCCTTGCCCATCGGGGTGGTCACTACATTTTCCTCTGATTTCAATTGTTTGCTGATCTCATAACCGATCACTTCGGCTATACGTTCAAGATTCCTTCTGAAACGCATCCTGTCTTTTTGAATTTCGGTATCACGGAGTTCTGCAACCCAATTGGTGAGCAGTGAGTGTTGCTCGCTGAGGTTTCTGATCATGTCGAATTATTTACTAGGCTACAAATCTAAGTAAAATGAAAGTGTTTCATACAAACCAACATCAAATCTATTCGATTACACGCCTACGGGTACAAAGCTGAAACTGTTTCCATCAAACAGTCCCTGATCGCTGAGTTTGAGTTGTGGGATCACCAGCAACGCCATAAATGATAAAGTCATGAAAG
>Ga0315899_10008755_pt1 | contig 10847 bp, 15 predicted proteins | sample LakEriMetagenome_2_FD_203518 | JGI IMG/M metagenome (GOLD analysis project Ga0315899, IMG submission 203518) | Freshwater fungal communities from buoy surface, Lake Erie, Ohio, United States - Buoy 4 MA112 | ecosystem: Environmental > Aquatic > Freshwater > Lake | place: USA: Lake Erie, Ohio...
TCACCCTCCTCACGGCGGGCGAGGAGAAGAGAGACAAGCTGGAGTCTGAAACGCACTTCAACTTGACTGACCCCCCCGCCCTCACTTTGGTCATCCGGTATATATATATATATGTATGTATGTATATATATACATATATATATATATAGATAGATAGATAGATAGATAGATAGATAGATATACATCTATTTATCTATCTTTCTATCTATCTACACACACACACACTCAGCGACCTCTCCCTCTACTCCACCGACGAGCACGGCAACAAGTGTGACCTGAAGCGGGCACGTGCCTACAGCAAGGACCACGACGACGTGAGCTACAGCTTCAAGGAAGGCTCCTGCTTCCTCTCCATCTTCCTCTCCCCAGCTACCCCTTGGTCTCTCTCTCCCTCCCTCCCTCCCTCCCTCCCTCCCTCCCTCCCTCCCTCCCTCCCTCCCTCCCCTCTGATTCTCCCGCGTGTGCGCTCTTGCTCGCTTTCTGCCTCGTAAAATTTGGACGCGAATGGCAGGTTTTCGGATGCAACGGTCCTACTGCTACTACTATTATATGACAAAAGAGACCTACTATATGACAAAAGAGACCTACTATATGACAAAAGAGACCTACTATATGACAAAAGAGACCTATGGACGCGAATGGCAGGTTTTCGGATGTAACGGTCCTGGAGGGCAGCGAGCTGAAGCTTAAGTATGTGAGCGTCTTCGAGCCCAAGTGGCAGGTGTGTCTTGCCCCGAGGGTTCGTGTGTCGAGGCTTGTACATAGGTCTCTTTTGCTTGTATATGGCGAGAAACGGGGTGTTGTGGGGAGCTATTTAAAGAACACGGGTGTTGGTATGACAGTTCTACCTAGAGTGTCAAAAGAGACCTGATATACAGCCAAAAGAGACCTACTGTCAACTGACAGCATCGGATGGTGGTCAGAATTCCAAGGGCGAAGATGTGATTGTGGAACTAGCACGGTCGTTTGATGTCTCGTGCCACCAGCCATTGCTGTGCCACTTCCAAGGGGATAATCTCTTGCACGTCGGCGAGTGCATCAAGGTATGGCGCCCACCTCTCTGCCTCCCTCTCTTATGGTGCCCACCTCTCTGCCTCTCTCTCTCTTTTCCTCCTTCTCTTTTTTTCCTTAGCCAAGTGGCAGTTTAAGGTCTGGTCTAAACCTCTGTGCTGCACACACACACAATCCCGCACCCTCACCCACGCAACGGCACCCAGGGGCTGTACTTGGCGATGTTTCGTGAGGTCCCTCTCCACGAGTACCCCTATGGAACGGGGAATGTACCGAAGCAGGTGTGTGTGTGTGTGTGTGTGTGTGTGTGTGTGTGTGTGTGTGTGTGTGTGGCCAAAAAGGTCTGATCAGGGCGCATCGGACACGTGCGTGTGTATGCATACTCCCATGGCAACTGGGCACACACATGCACAAGTGCACCCTCATGCAAATGTGCACGCACGTGCATCTGTGGATGGCACAGAATGTGACACACACACACACACACACACACACACACAAGGTCATCAACATCCGGGTGCCTGAGATCGTGGTGAGCGCCGTCCTTGATGATGGCCCGAGCGGACCCGCAAGCACCTTGAGCACCGACCAGAAGGGCTTGTCCTTGAAGGTTTTACCTCTAATTTGCAAACACCACACACTTGCTGCTTGCTCTCTTCTCTTCCCCCACCCCCCTTGTGGATGGGTGGGCGAGGGAGAGGGCAAGAGGGGAGTGCGCGGGTTCATGAAGCTTTTGAAGTAAAAAAAAATAAAATGGCGGAAAAATTACGCTGTCTTTTACTTCGCCAACAGAAAATATATACATATATATATATATGTATATATATATGATGTGATTACTTCACCGGGAAAAGAAAAACGCGCTGGTACTTACTACTCATTTCGGAAACCATTTCTTCGCAACTCCGAAACAGGTGAATGGACTGGTGATAGGCATGCTGAGCGGGCCCAAGGATTTTGAATCAACAACGCAGGTGGAGGTTGCCAGCATCTCCCTCGCCGACCTAGCTGATCCCTGCCAAATATATCTTTCCGCTCCTGCGCCCCTTGCGGCTACACCGCACTTTGGTACAGACGCCGCCTCCGGCTTCGGCGAGAAAGAGCCTGCGCATGGCGCCGCACGAGAGAATGGCTCGTTGCCGGCTGCTCCGGCGTCTACTGGGCAGGGGGATGGGACTGGGGAGCGGGTCCGGGAAATTCAGTGGGTCAGTATACACCCACTGGAAATGCAAATGGGGGGGGCTCGACGCTCTCAGACGCAGGGGCAGAAGCGCAAATTTCTGCGGTTCCAGGGCACCAGCTGCAATCCCATGTGGTCAAGCTTCCGGCCTCCTGACGACATCCTCGAGTCCTGTCTCACCCTCACCGTTGACAGCGTGCACTTGCTCATGAACCCCGGCCTTGTCGGCTACGCCACTTCCATTCAGGTCAATCTTGTGTAGTATGAGTGGATTCCCTATATGACCAAAGAGACCTACTTTATGACCAAAGAGACCTACTTTATGACAAAAGAGACCTACTTTATGACAAAAGAGACCTACTTCATGACCAAAGAGACCTACTATACGACAAAAGACTTGCATTCAGGTCCGTCTTGTGTAGATCTTGCCGATCCGTGTGTTTTCTTACGTCAGCTATTTTTTCTCTCCTGCCATATATCCAATATATCCGAAGGTGCCATGGCGAGTCTGTAGAGCTTGGAGCCTCACGCTCGGCGCCCACAGACTCTCCTACCTAAACCCTAAACCCTAAACCCTGACGCTTGACGCGCACAGACTCTTCTAGCTAAACCCTATACCCTAAACCGTGACGCTTGACGCGCACAGACTCTGTTGTCGATGACGCACGCCCTATCCGCCGTTCCTCCGACTACTGCACCCAAGTCCCACAAACGGGCGCAAACAAGTGAGCTGCATTCTCACGGTAATGGTGCGAGTCCAGCAAGACAGGCAGGAGCGGAGGGTGTAACAGAGGGGACACCTGTCACTGGGATGGAGGCGTGCGAATGCACCAGAGGTGTTGTCGGAAGTGTGTCATGGTTGGAACTTCGCTCCCGCCTTGACGTTACAGGTGCTCGTTTTGATCAGGGTTTAGGGTTTAGGTCAGTGGGAGGACGTCACAGGTGCTCCCTTTGATTTGCCTCATTCACTTGCCTCTTGACTTGCTTCATTCCATCTTTTCTTCCGTTTGCCTTGTTGACTCGCCCTATGTCACATACATTATCATTTAAGGATCATCATTCCTTCATTATTGACTCGCCTCATTCATTCTTATTGTTGCATTCATTCTTATTGTTGACTCTCATGCCTTCATTCATTATCATTATTGATAATAATGAAGCTCATTCATTCTTATCATTGATGATCATCCCTTGATTATTACTCTTGACATGCATCATTCAAACTTCTCACCCATTTGCCTTATTAACTCGCCTCCTGCATCTGCCTCATTCACTTGCTGCATTCGCTTCTGCTCGTGCACGCTTGCGTGTTTGCGCTTGCGGGCGCCACTGTGTGCGTGTGCGCGCGTGCGCCCAAGCGTGTGTGTGTATGTGCGCATGGAATCTGACGTGTCGCTCTGCAATGGTGCGTGTGGCACACACTTGAGTTTGCTAGTGCTGCGACCCATGGTTTGTGTCAAGCTGCCGTGTTCGGATGCAGACGAGGCCACGCCACCCGATCGTACGCTGGCTTTCTACTTTGACAAGATTCACCTGCATGCCGAGGGCAAAAACTCAAAGAAGAATTGCTCCCACAACCCTCTCAATTCCATTTCCTTCCAGGCCTCGGTAATGCGAGGAGGACTCTACTGCGACGATGCTCAATTCGCCGTCACAGTCGACCCTGTAGCCAAAGCGTGGCAGCGCGATGGGGGGGGGCTGAGTCAGACAGGGCCTGCTGCTTCCGTCAAATCTCCGCGGGGAGATAAGAAGAGGGGCAAGCGGGAGAAACCACGAGACGGGAGCGCAGATGCGCAGGGTAGTAGCGCCGACTATTTCAGCTCTCCAGTGCTCGTGCTGGGGCCGGATACGTATTCTTTGGCGGAAATCAAGCACGTGGACGTGTCAGGCAAGCTAGTGGTTGAGACTGCGTCAGCGCCCACATGGCGGGCAGAGACGAGCGGGGTGGGCAAGGCCAAAGGCACAGCGCCTAACGGCTTTCGCCCGCCTGGTCCTGCGGAGGGCTGGCACCACCACCCTCTCTGCAATTCTAGAAGCGTTCGAGTTCGACAGGTTGAGTTGCATTGCGACACCAAGCTCGTCCAAGTGACCTTTCACAGGTGTTACCTTCCGTCCCAGTGTATGTGTCTTTGCCTTGGGCTTCATTGATTCATGTCTTCACCATTCACAAGCTTTTAACGACCTCGAGTATCCTGTCCTTGCAATTTGGGCGTGACGCGAGAAACTCGCGAGGACACCGGGGGGCGTGTAAGATGTGAAAGATTCACGTGCAAGATTGATTGACACATTGGTGCGGCTCGTGGCAGTCTTCATCTCGAGCGCCTGCATCGGAGTCTCTCAAAACATTACAGCCTACTTGTAGCAGCTGCAGCTGCCGCATCTGCGGAAACTGTCGGAGGAGCAAGGGGTGTTTTGGGGGAGCCGGGTTTGGGGTTCGTGGACGAGGGTGGCTACGACGCAGCGGCTCAAGGCCCCGTGATCACGATGAGCCTTGTGGTCGCTCACGCCAGCCTCCTCGTCGCTGGTCGTCAACGGGGGGCGCTCGAGGATTCTCGTGTGTCGCCTGCTCCGGCGGTACCTTCTCGCAACACGTTGGCTGAGTGTTCGTGGATCCAGTTAGTGGTGCACGGGAATGCGCAGGTGCAGCTGCTGAGTGGGGCTTTGGCTCAATTGGAGGTGGATCTGCCGACAATGGACTTGCTCAGTCGTGGCTCATCGATCATATCGACATCAAGCCAAGTGCCGTGCATGCTCGCACTCACACTAGAGCGCAGGCAGTTGGAAGAGTTACGGCGGCAAGGAGCCATGCCGTTGCGCACACCCTGGAAGTGCGTCGCGTGTGTGGTCGAGGGGCTGCGGGTGCAGCTGAATCACGGGGTTGTGACTGATATTTCGGGCTTCCTCGCTGATCTTGTAGGCCTGCAGCTGCTGGGACGCGACATTGGTGTCATTGTCAGCGAGGTCATGTATGCCATGGCCCTGGCTGTGCCCCAGCCCCCAAGTGATTGCACCCAATCGCCTGCCCAGCCAGGCACGCGCAGAGACAAGCGCTCTGCGTATGATGCGGACGAAAATGACAAGAAGTCGACCTTGCCCGCGGGCAGCTCGCCTGCGCCCCTCAGGAGGCAAAGGTCCTTGCGGAGAGAGAGTACGCTCGACACCATCAGCAGTGCTATGAGTGTGCATTCGTCTTCGACGGAGCATCTGGGATGGAGTTCACTGCCAGCGCAGGCGAGAGCCTCGGGCGGGGAGGGAAATCAGGGGGAGGGACGGATGCGGGAGCTCAGTTTGGCTGCATGGGGTTGGATACAAGAGCTGCCAGAGGAGTTAGATGTGAGTTTGAGCGACTGTCAGGTCGAAATTAGCTCGTCGTTTGCGCCAGAGTCCCGTCACGCCTTGATGTCGTTCGAATCCTTTCGCGCCCATCGAGTGTCACACCGAGCACGCGATGGCGGTGCAGCTCGAAATGCGCCGCTGTCTCCTCCTGTTGGGGCTGGTGAGGAGTGGGACGGCATACAATTCGAAATTCAAAATATGAGGCTCACCGATGAGTCGACCGCGGCGAAGAAGAAGATCAAGGCAACAGGACACGGTGTGTCTCAAGGTCAGCTGAGTAGGAATGCTGACGATGTCTTTCCTGTCAGTCTTTTGCGCCCATATAGCATTACGGTTGAAATGGATTGGAAGGTGCCGCCTCACTTGGTCGTAGGGACAAAATTTCTGCCGATCGCAGTGATTCCACACACGACGTCCAGCGGGCGTTTCGAACCGCATTTTCGTGTGTCAGGGGATCCGATTGAGCTGGTCTTGCAGCCAAGCATCTTGCTCACCCTCATGGGCATCCTCCGTGAGTTCGAATCGCTCAAGAATTCACCGTATCCACACCGCTCTTCCTTCCCGCGCTCGCGCTCATCTCACAAGGGCGCTGCAGCTGGTGTAGCAGATCCCATGAACTCGCTCAATTCGAATTTTTCTGATGGCTTTTTGAAGAGCTGGCTAGATTCGGCCAAAAACGCCAGTCCAAAACCGCCTGTCTGTGGACCTGGAAAGGAGGCCGGTGGTGAGGCAGTAGACTGGAAGGCAAGGGCTGAAGAGCTGGAGAGGCGATTGGCCAAAGCTGTCGAGGCTGATGTCCTTAAAGAGCAAGAGCGTCAGAACGAGCGAGAGCGTCATCGAGAGCGCGAGCGCGTATGGCTGCTGGAGCGCGACGAGCTTGTTGGGAAATGTGAGCACCTTGCAGAGTCGGGCCTTGTGGGGGGCGCAAAGGCTGCGCTGGATGGGTTGATGGACGGGGCAAGGGCTCTGGTGGCCAGGGAAAGGCCGGCGCAGGATATTCACGATGTCGAAGAACTGCAAGTGCTTTTGGATCAACTGCGCAAGGGGCGAAACGAAGCCCAGGTCTTTATTCTTTATTAATCATGTCTGTCTGTGGCTCTCGCCCTGTTCCCCTACGTGCATGCGCTCAACTTGACCAGCCGCACGTGCGCTCCAATGCACTCGTGGTAGAAGTCATGATACTTGCATGCAGACATACGAGGCACACGCGCATGCGATTTTTGGATGGGGCATCGTACGGGCATGACGTGTGAACTGTTCTGGCTTTGTGGATGTGTGATGACATATGGACATGCCTTGGCATGCACTAAGCGCGTATGGAGAGAGGAGGAGGAAGATTGCGAGCCAGCACACTAACGGTGTGGAGAGCAGATGCTAGTCGTACGACAGCGGATACATCACAATAATTCTGCAAGTTTACTGGAGGCGGCGCAGGAGGTGCTTTCGAGCGCCTGCCTCTCCATCCCACATGATCAGCAGGGGCAACTCGACATGGTGTCGCATCTCATGCTTGACTTATCGCTGGTGCGTGTGTGTGTTGGGTGTTGGGTGTTGGATGTATGCATCGCTGCTCCCCGCGCTCCGCGCTGCTCCCCGCACCCGTGGTGCTTGTTTGGCGACATGGCCCAGCAGGTGGGATGGGCGGGGGGCGTGCCCTCAAGCGCAGAGATGATAGCGAGCAGCAAGCTTTCGGAGACGACATCCATGAAACCTTGTTGCGTGCGTGCGTATATGTATGCATATGGGGATGACGCAACAATTGTCTTGTCGCTGGTGCGTGAGTGTTCTGTGTTTGCAATGTTGCGTGTGCGCTTATATATTTGCATCTGGGTTTGACGCGCGTGAATTGTGCGCCAACAGGAGCTCAACGCAGGTACAGAAGAACTGAAGACAATGGAGCGCGTCATCGCCGCGTCCAATCGTCGAATGACCATGTGAATGTAGGGACAAAAGAGGAGGAGGAGGACAATGAGACGTGAAGAGGCGGTGCCATGCAATTTGCAAACTCCTCCTCCTCCTCCTTGCTCTTTACCCTTCTCCTTGGAGACCCCACGCACTCAGCTTTGCTCTCTATATTGTCGAGGTCCCTTCTACTGTGGCTAATCAAGCATCTGGTTTCAGTTGGGCAATCGCAAACACGGGTCAATAGAGCTAATAGCGCAAGCGCGCTTGCGAGGCTTGACGAAAAGTTCGACATAAAAATTTCTTTGTCAGCAGCAGCGGCATGCCTAGGTACCTGCTCGGTCCTGGCCAACATTCACTGATTGTTGAAAATAACGAAGATGAAGTAAGATAATAAAACGAATATTTGATGCGGGATGCGGGAGCACAGGTCCACCGTGCCCAGGAAGGTGTCTCACGAGTAAGATGGGACTCAATTTCGACAACAAAAACCACAACAACAACTTGATCATCACAGCTGCCGCTCCATGACCTGCAGCACCTCCCCTGAGGCAAATTGTGTACAGCCCTCACAACCGCTTGCTCACCCAGCGCCACTGCACTCCCTGCGCACCTCATTCGCTACGATGCCCGACACTATCTCAATGAGACTAATGAGACTATTTGTCGGCGACGAAAGCTCTCTGCCCCGCCTGCACTGGCCGCTCCGGCTTCTCAGGGGTGACCGCATCGAACAAGGGCAAAGACAGCGCGTTGGGTGAATCCGACGTCCGCTTGTCTTCTCCGCCTGCCGCATGCGGCGATTGCATGTCCTCTTTCATCCGCTGCTGAATCGTGTGAATCTGCTGAATCGTGTAATTCAGCGTCTCGCCCCCATCTTCAACACTCTCCTGCCCCAGCCGCGCTTGGTGAGAAACGTTAGACCCTTTGTCCTCCTGTGCCACTATGCCTGCGCCCAGAGCGAGAGCTTGGTAATGCTCCGGCGGCGTGCCCCTGAGCTCTTGCTCAAGGATGGCGCAATACCCCTCCATGACAGCTGCTTCCTGTCGCGCCTGGTTCGCCTCTTGCCGTGCCGCCTTGATCTCCTCTTGCTGCACCAGAAGCTCGTCCTGCAGCTTCTGCATGCCACGCTGTGCTTGCTCCAACTGCTCAACAAATTGTGTCACATCCCGTCTTTAAGACGGAAAACAGCATGTGAAAAAAAAAAACAGCATGTGCTGCATGAGGCAAACTTGCTGAATCCCATCATGTGCTCATGTAGTGAGACACAGGATATGAAGACATAGGATATGAGCCCCTCGCTTACAACATTTCCTCGTTGCTGCATGCAGATGCCTCACCTCCTCTTGCGTGGCTCGTGTGCCGATGGATGCCTGAGATTGGCGCCATTCCATGCAGGATCAGGGATGAGGGGCGAAGCGTTGCACCACCGCTTAGAAACAAGCTCACGCACGCCTCGCTCTCACACACTCGCCTTGCTCTCTCACACACGATCTCTCGCGCGAAGCCGACAGGCGGCAGGGCGCGTCCAGCAGGTACTACAGCAGCTTGAGGAGGAGGATACATGCGTCATATATGAGGAGGAGGATACATGCGTCATATATGAGGAGGAGGATACATGCGTCATATGAGGTACTACAGCAGCTTTTGCGCACTAAACTACCCCTCTGGTGCTTTTGAGAATACAAAGGACGAGTGAGTAAAAGTATCCCAGGCTCGCCTCCACAGATAAACCTCATTTGGCACTCAGCATACTTGAAGCTTATAAAGGTTCTTAACGAGAGTCTGTTTAGAGAGTCTCTCTAAGCTTTTGAGAGGTTCTGAAAGAGACTCTCTATGCTGAGTGTCACGTGAGACCCCTTGTCACACACCTGCTCAAACATGGCGGACATGGAGCGCAAGTCGGCCGTCATCCTGGCATTGCTTGCCTCCAATTCAACCACCTGCGTTTCGGGTATAGTGTCCATGGTTGAGGGTTTAGACTGGAAATGCTTACCACTATTTCACCACCTGCGGTTTCCATGGAGCAGACTACCACAGGTTTAGGGTTTAGGGTTTAGGTTTTAGGGTTCATGGTTTCCACGGGGCAAACCGCATCTCTTTGGCAGATGCCAAAGTGATGAACCGGGGACGAGTGCGCATGTGGTACAATCGCTCTCGCCAGCCAGACAAAAGCACGCGCACACCTTTTGTCTGGCTGGCGAGAGCTCATTGAGCAACCTACAATTTTGCTCAGCCATTTTGCTTACTTGCTCACGTGACTCTGCCAGCGCCTGGCTCAAGTCTTCCTTCGCCGCTGTGTGTATACATGTGTGTGTTTGGGTGTGTGGCCTACGATGCAAGCTCAGAGATATATAGAGGATGTGTGGCCCACGATGCAAGCTCAAGTCGCCGCTCGCCGCTGTTTGCATACATAAGTGTGTGTGTGTGTGTGTGTGTGTGTGTGTGTGTGTGTGTGTGCATACATACGTAGATCGCACACCTAGAAATATTTGTTTCTGTGCTTCAACATCTGACGCGTGATACTGAGCCAGTGCGCGCTCTGCTATGTCAGTCTCCTGCTGCTTATCCGCCGCACGTCGCTTCAGGTGGTCAATTTCTTCTCGCAAGAACTCCTTCTCTTTCTGCATGCAGGAATAAACTCGTGTGACTGAGCATCTTGCGCCATTTCAGCTCAACAAGAGACGGTGTTCAACGCCACGCACCTCGCTTTCATGCGTCTGATTGAGCTGATCTTCAACCAAGCCCACGATGCGAAAGCGCAGCGACTCCACCTGCCAGTGCGCGAGTTGCTCTCGTGAGATCGTGCCCCAGTCCGAATCACAGTCTAACTTGGCTCAGTTGGCTCAATACCTCTTCGGTCGACTCGCTCAGAAGTTCTTGTGAAACGGCGAGCTGTGTCCTGAGCTGTCTGCACTCTTGCCAGACCGAGAGTGCCTTGGCGGCCACAGCGTCGTTGACTTCTCCCGAGTGCGCGGCGGCCCTCCATCTCCTGTCTCCGAGAGACATCCCACCACGGGAAGAACGGGGATCACAATTTACTAATTAACATGCCCCAAATAAATTTTGTTTCTTTTCCTTTGACGGTTTCACCAGATTTCTTGTACCTATCAGCCTGAATCGTCGTCAGCGGCCGAGGATGCCGCGGCGGGGACAGGGCATAGCCTACTGGACTGTGCGGTTGGTGCTCTTGCACGTGATCTACGTGCTGCGCCAGGTGGGCTTGTTTCTGGTCGGCGCGTTCGGCTGGGCGGTCACATGACGCCTCAATCGTAGGAGTCGATTGAGTCCGCTGTCAGCGGGCAGCAGCCGCGATGATGTAGCATGCTCTGCGTATACCCAGCCGGGAGAGTAAAAATGCTTACGAATCCGATCTACCACAAGAGAGAGTGGTTGTTTACTAGCACAGCCACTGTGA
>Ga0315899_10008756_pt1 | contig 10845 bp, 10 predicted proteins | sample LakEriMetagenome_2_FD_203518 | JGI IMG/M metagenome (GOLD analysis project Ga0315899, IMG submission 203518) | Freshwater fungal communities from buoy surface, Lake Erie, Ohio, United States - Buoy 4 MA112 | ecosystem: Environmental > Aquatic > Freshwater > Lake | place: USA: Lake Erie, Ohio...
ACGCACCCTTTAGCGATAGACAGGATCCGACGATGGCATTCACGACCAAGGACGTGGCGGAACTCCGCCAGCGCACGAGTGCAGGTATTGGCGATTGCAAGAAGGCGCTCGAAGAGACCAACGGCGACATGAACTCGGCCGTCGAGTATCTCCGCAAGAAGGGGATTGCCAAGGCCGAGAAGCGCGCCGACCGCTCGACGAGCGAGGGCATCGTGGCCGGCGAAGTCTTCAACAACGGGACGTCGGCCGCCCTGGTGGAAGTCGGCTGCGAAACCGACTTCGTGGCGCGCAACGAAGACTTCGGCAAGATCGTCGACGCGATCCTCGCGCATCGGTTGCAGTCGTCCGCCGGTAGCATCGAAGCGTTCCTCGCGGAGCCCATGACGGGCAGCCCGAACGAGACCGTCGAGGAGTTTGTGAAGGCCGCCGCGGCGAAGACGGGCGAAGCGGTTAACGTGAAGCGCACCGCGCGTTTCGACGCCGGCGCCACGGGGCAGGTCGGCATGTACCGTCACCACAACGGCAAGCTCGCGACGATCGTGCAGATCACCGCGTCGTCGGCGGCGGTGGCTGGCCACGAAGCGACGAAGGAACTCGCGAAGTATATCGCCGAGCATGTGGCAGCAGCGGCGCCGCTCGCGGTCGATCGCCACGGCGTGCCGGCGGACAAGCTCGAGGCCGAGAAGCGCGTGGCCGAAGGGCAGGCGCGGGAGACGGGAAAGCCCGAAGCCATGATCGAAAAGATCGCCACCGGCAAGGTCGAGGCGTTCCTGAAGGACGTGACGCTCATGCCGCAGGCGTGGGTACGCGATGGGAGCATCACGATCGCCCAGCTCGTCGCCGATCACGGCAAGAAGGCGGGTGGGGAGATCACGGTAGAGCGTTTCGCCCGTCTACAGCTCGGCGCCGAGTAAGCGGCCATGAGCGACACCGCACCCAGCGCGAACGCGCCGAGCGGGTCCGGGCTGCGCTTCCAGCGCATCCTCCTCAAGATCTCCGGCGAAGCACTCGCCGGAGATCGGGGGGTGGGTTTCGATTTTGAACGCATCGGCTTCTTCGCCGACCAGATCGTGGATGTCGCCCGCATGGGCGTGCAGCTCGGCCTGGTGATCGGCGGCGGCAACATCGTGCGCGGCACCCAGCTCTCGCAGATGGGAATGGATCGTGTCGGCGCCGACTACATGGGGATGCTCGGCACGGTCATCAATGCGATGGCCCTGCAGGACGTGCTCGAGAAGAAAGGGCTCGACACCCGCGTCATGACGGCCATCCGCATGGAAGAACTGGCGGAGCCGTACATTCGGCGTCGTGCCCTGCGCCACTTCGAGAAGGGGCGCACGGTCATCTTTGCCGCCGGAACCGGGAATCCGTATTTTTCCACGGACACGGCGGCGGTGCTGCGGGCCATCCAGATGAAGGCTGATGTGATCATCAAGGCCACCAGCGTGGATGGCGTGTACTCCGCTGATCCGAAGAAGGACCCGAATGCCACCTTGTACGAGACGATCAGTTACCGCGACGTGATGCTCGAAGAGCTGCGCGTGATGGATCAGACGGCCATTACGCTCTGCAAGGAGAATCAGCTGCCGCTCGTCGTACTCAACCTCCACCGTGAAGGCGCGATCGCCCGGGCCATTCGTGGCGAGCGCGTAGGGACTTTGGTGTCATGAGCACGTCACAGATTCTGAAGGACGCGAAGGCCGGCATGGAGAAGGCCCTCGAAAACTCGAAGAAGGAATTCGCGGGAATCCGTTCGGGGAAGGCGTCGCCCAACATGTTGGATACGATCAAGGTCGAGGCGTACGGCTCGTTCCTGCCGCTCAACCAGGTCGCGTCGGTGTCGGCGCCCGAGCCGCGTATCCTTCTCGTTACACCCTTCGACAAGGGTCAGGCCAAGGCCATCGAGAAGGCCATCCGCGAGTCCGATCTGGGCCTCGATCCGGCGCACCAGAACGGGATCATCCGCGTGCCGCTACCCAGCATGACGGAGCAGCGTCGCAAGGAGCTCGTGAAGATCCTGCACAAGCTCGCGGAGGACGGCAAGATCGCCATCCGGCATGCGCGCACCGATGCGCGTGACAAGATCAAGAAGCTCGACGGCGTGTCGGAAGACGAGAAGAAGTCGGCCGAGAAAGAGTTGCAGAAGGTGCACGACGATGAGATCGCCAAGCTCGAAGCCCTGCTGAAGACGAAGGAAGCCGAAGTCATGGCCGTGTGAGTCCGCGCTTGCGGACTCACCTGTTGTGCCCCACCGTCACCGCCCCCTGCATGACTGACATCGAGTCGGATCTGTTGGCGCGCATCCGCGTGCACGGGGCGGTACCACGGCACATTGCCATCATCATGGATGGTAACGGCCGCTGGGCCCGGGAGCGGCACATGCCGCGTCCTTTCGGGCACCGCTCGGGAATGAAGGCCGTGCGCGCCGTGGTCGAAGGGTGCCTCGAGGCCGGGGTGGAATGGCTCTCGCTCTTCGCCTTTTCTCAGGAGAATTGGCAACGCCCGGAAACCGAAGTGTCGGCGCTCATGTCGCTGCTCGAAGAGTACATCGCGCGCGAGGCGGCTGATCTGGCGGAGCAGGGCGTGCATGTTCACGTGCACGGCGACCTCGATCGCCTCAGCCCGGCGGCGGCCACGGCGGTCGACCGGGTGCGACGGGACACGGCCCGTGGTGCCCGACTCGGACTCAACCTGTTCATTTCCTACGGGGGACGGGCCGAACTCGTGCGGGCGGCCCGTCTGCTCGCGCGGGACGTGCAGAGCGGAGTGCTCAGCCCCGACGAGATCGACGAAACGCAGTTCCGCAGCCGCCTCTTTACCGCCGGGTGTCCCGATCCCGACCTGCTGATCCGCACGTCCGGTGAGCAGCGGCTGTCCAACTTCCTGCTGTGGCAAGTGGCCTACGCGGAGCTCTACATCTCCAGCGTGCTCTGGCCCGATTTCGATCGCACGGCCTTGTACGAGGCCATCTGCGACTTCCAGCGACGCGACCGGCGTTTCGGCCGCGTGACCACGTAATTCCCCCCAGGTCGTGAACGAATTCGGACGTCGTGCCATTGTGGCGCTCATCGCTGCACCGCTCGCCATCGGCATCATCTGGATTGGCGGTGCGCCGCTCGCCACACTGCTCGGCGCGATGTCCGGGATCGCCGCGTGGGAGTTCTATCGGCTGGCCCGCGAAGGAGGTGCAGCCCCGCTGTCCGCGATCGGGATCGTCCTGTCGGCGTGCATCCCCATTGCCGTGCATGGCCAGATCCTTGGTGTGCTGACGATCCCGTTGTACGTGTGGGTGTCGTGCGTCGTGGCCATACTGGGCGCTGCTATCTGGCTGCGTGGCGTGGACGGCAAGCCCCTCGCGGCGGTGAGCACCACCGTGTACGGCGTGCTCTACACCGGCGCCACGCTGAGTTTCGGATACGCGCTGCGCTATCACAACTACGCCGTCGGTGACACCGCCGGAGCATTGGCCGTGCTCTTTCCCGTCGTGCTCACGTGGGCGAGCGACAGCGGCGCATACTTCAGCGGAAACCTCATCCGCGGCCGGAAGCTCATGCCGAGCGTCAGCCCCCGGAAGACGGTCGCCGGAGCCGTCGGCGGCGTGCTGGTGACGGTGGCTGCGACGTACGCCTTTACCTACGGCCTCCTGGTGCCCAAGGCGCAGCTGGCCTTCACGCCGACCGGCATCGTGATTTTCGGGGTCGCTATCAGCGTCATCGCGCAGATCGGTGATCTGGCGGAGTCGCTGCTTAAGCGCGAGGCCGGTGTGAAGGATAGCGGCACCCTCTTCCCCGGTCATGGCGGCGTGCTCGATCGACTCGACTCGCTGTTCTTCGTGCTGCCCGCCGCCTACGCATTGTACGATCTGCTGCTTATTCCCGCACCCGGCGCCCGATGACCTCCACTGGACCGCACGCAGCGTCCCCTTCCGGTGCCGCGCCCGCGCCAATCGGTGTGGCGCTGCTTGGCGCCACGGGATCGATCGGCAAGAGCGCGCTCCGCGTGCTCGCGCGGCAATGCGACCGGTTCGTGCCGGTTGCCATGACGGCGAACAGCAACCTCGCGGGGCTGGCCGAACAGGTCGCGCAATTCGCTCCGGTCTATGCCGGTCTCGTGCAGGAATGTCCCGACGCTCCCGCCACCTGGGGACGCGGGCCGGAATGCCTCGTGGAGGCGGCTACGCACCCCGATGCGGCGGTGGTGATCAACGCCGTCGTCGGTGCCGCCGGGTTACCGGCCACACTGGCCGCACTGCGGCACGGGAAGCGGGTGGCACTGGCCAACAAGGAAACGCTGGTGGTCGCCGGTGAGATCGTTACGCGCACGGCGCGCGAACACGGCGCGGCACTCGTCCCCGTGGACAGCGAACACTCGGCCATTCTTCAGTGTCTCGCCGGTCGTCAGCCGCACGAGGTCAAGCGCCTGATTCTCACGGCCTCGGGTGGGCCGTTCCGCACGTGGCCTGCCGAGCAGATCGCCCGGGCCACGCGGGCCGATGCGCTCAAGCATCCCACGTGGCAGATGGGCAGCAAGATCACCATCGACAGCGCGACGCTCGCCAACAAGGCCCTCGAGGTGATCGAGGCGCACCATCTGTTCGGCGTCCCATACGACCGCATCGACGTGGTCGTGCATCCGCAGAGTATCATCCATTCGTTCGTCGAATTCGTGGACGGGAGCGTGCTGGCCCAAATGGGGGTGCCGAGCATGGAACTGCCCATCCTCTACGCCCTCACGTGGCCGGAACGCGTGCCCGACAGTGGCGTATCATCATTCGATCCGGCGGCGTCTGGCGGGCTCACCTTCGAGCCCGTGCGGCACGAGCAATTCCCGATGTTGGGGTTGGGCATCACGGCCGGGCGAGCCGGCGGAGCCGCGCCGGCGGTGTTCAACGCCGCCAACGAGGAAGCCGTGGCCAGTTTTCTCGCCGGATCGCTCAGTTTTGGAGGCATTGCCGAGCGGGTGGCCGCGGCGTTGCGCGACCTGGCGGCGCTCCCCGGTGATTCGCTCGATGCGCTGTTGGCGGCTGACGCGGCGGCGCGCGAGCACGTGAAGGTTCGCATCGCTCAGGAGTCGTGACGGATATGTCGTCCTTGTCGGTCTATATCGCGCCGCTGCTGGTCTTCGGGCTCGTCGTGTTCGTGCACGAGCTGGGCCATTTCGTGGCGGCGAAGTTGTGTGGGGTGTACGCGCCCGTATTTTCGCTCGGTTGGGGACGCCGCATTTTCGGCGTGAAGTACGGCGAAACGGATTATCGCGTGTCGCTCATTCCGCTCGGTGGCTACGTACGCATGGCATCGCGAGACGATGAGGCGCTGGCTGGCATCGAGGGTGGCGCGAGCGATCGTGGTTCACTTGGCGAGGCGCCGTCACGGCCGGCCGACGTGCCCGGTGCGCTGTGGGATGCCAACGCGATGGCACCGTTCGGGCCCAAGTCCGTGCCGGCCAACCGGTGGGTGGAGAGCAAACCGGCGCTTGCCCGGGTGTTCATTCTGTCGGCTGGCGTGATCATGAACATTCTGCTCACGATCTCCGTCACGAGCGGGTTGTACTACACCTACGGCAACCGGTATCTCCCGGCGGTGATCGACTCGGTCGTGCCCGGCACGCCGGCGGCGGCTGGGGGGCTGCGCAGCGGGGACCGCATCGTGTCCATCGATGGCGAGTCCGTGCGTGCGTGGGACGAGGTGCTGGCTCGCGTGTCACCCATCACGTCCGGTACGGTCACGTTCGAGATCGCCCGTGGCAGCGAGCGCATCCGGGCCACGATCACGCCGCAGGTGGCCGATGCGCAGGATCCGGTGACGGGTGCACCGAAGAAGGTCGGCCGCGTGGGGATGATGGTGCGGGACTCCGTGGTGCGTGAGCCGGTGTCCCTCGGGAATGCCGTAGTGCGTGGTTCCGAGTCCACATGGGCGATGGCGCGGAATGTGGCCGCCGTGCTCGGCGGCCTCGTGCGGGGTGAGGTGTCGGCGAAGAACCTCGGGGGGCCGATTCAAATCGCGCGCACGTCCGTCCAGGCGGCGCGCAATGGCGCGGAGACGCTCTGGTCGCTCATCGCCTTCCTGAGCCTCAATATTGCCATGCTGAACCTCGTGCCTATTCCCGTGCTCGACGGCGGACAGATTCTGATGGTGCTCGCCGAACGCATCAAGGGCGGTACCTTCAGCGTGCGCACGCGCGAAGCGTTCGCGCGCGTCGGGGTGCTGGCGGTGCTGGCGCTCATCCTGCTGGTCACGTACAACGATCTGCGGTCGGTTTTCACGCCGTGACCTGCCCGGCGCTGGTAGCCGGTGCGCGGGTGATGCTGAGCGGCTGCCACCGCGGTCCTCCACGCGGGACTGGCCGCTGAACTCCGGGCGGCGGATCTCGAGGGCCACCGGGATCCCGCGGTCGAGATCGACCGCCTCGTACACCCACGAAAACGCCCCGGCGCCCAGGTACCGGCCCAGGTACCGGGTCGCCCCGTATTCCCCGATAGTTCGGCCCAGATACCGGTCGGGCATGTCGAGGTCCTTTACAGGGGGGGCTGAAGCGAGTAAGCTACCATGCTACCTGCAATTACGCGCAATTGACCCGCGATGAACGTCGCGCCCGTTAGCGCGATGACAGCTCGGATAACGGCTGAGAATACAACGACGATGGCGTTCGACAAGGCTACCACGATCGACAAGTACCGGGCCCACGAAGGGGACACCGGCTCGACCCGCGTTCAGATCGCACTCCTCACGGAGCGCATCAATTACCTCACGGGTCATTTCCGTACGCACGCGAAGGACCATCATGGTCGTCGCGGCCTTCTCAAGATGGTCGGCAAGCGCCGCCGTTTGTTGGACTACCTGAAGCGTACGGACGTGCAGCAGTATCGCACGCTCGTGCAGGACCTTGGACTCCGCTACTAGGCAGGGTTCCGTCACGTCGTCGCGCGGGGGCACCACTGCCTCCCGCGCGATTTGTGTTCTCATGAGGTTACACAGCTGATGATGCATCGAATCGAGCGGACGTTTGCCGGTCGCCCCCTGGTTATCGAGACCGGTCGGATGGCGAAGCAGGCGGCGGGATCCGCAATCGTCCAGTTCGGCGAGACCATGGTGCTCGCCGCCGTCACGGTGAGCGAGAATCAGAGCCCGCTCCCCTTCTTCCCCTTGACGGTCGAGTACAAGGAGAAGACCTACGCCGCCGGCAAGATTCCGGGCGGATTCATCAAGCGCGAAGGGCGCCCGCACGATCACGAGATCCTCGCGGCGCGCATCATCGATCGCTCGATCCGTCCGCTGTTCCCGGAAGGCTTCAAGAACGAAGTGCAGGTGTTCATCTACGTCATCTCCGCCGATCAGGAGAATGACGCGGACGTGCTGGCGCTCGTCGCCGCCTCGTTCGCTCTGAACGCCTCCAAGATTCCCTTCCTCGGCCCCATCGCCGGCGTGCGCGTCGGTCGCGTGCAGGGCCACTGGGTGCTCAACCCCACGTTCCAGCAGCTCGCATTCTCCGACATGGAGCTCGTGGTGGCGGGGTCGCAGGATTCCATCGTGATGGTGGAAGGCGGCGCGCTCGAAGTGTCCGAGGAGGACGTGCTCGATTCGCTGCGCCTCTCACACGACGGCATCCGTGAGCTCATCGCCATGCAGAACGAGCTGCTCGCCAAGGTGCAGCAGCCCAAGATGGCGTGGACGAAGGCGGAGACGCCGGAAGGGATCGCGACCAAGGTGAAGGAGCTCGCGTCGGGGCGCATCCGCGAAGCGCTGAATCAGAAAGACAAGCACACGCGCATCGAGGCGGTCGAGCGTACCAAGAAGGAGCTCGCCGAAGGGTTGCTGGTCGAGTTCCCCGACAACGCCAAGGATATCCATACTATCCTCGGCGACGTCGAATACAACGAGCTCCGGGCGCAGGTGCTCGACACCAAGCGGCGTGTCGACGGCCGCAAGCCCAACGAAGTGCGTGCGATCAGCATCGACAATAGCGTGCTGCCGCGTGCGCACGGCTCGTCGCTGTTCACGCGTGGCCAGACGCAGGCGCTCGTCGCCGCGACACTCGGCACCGCGAAGGACGCGCAGCGTCTCGACTCCATCAAGGAGGCGGGCGAAGTCACGCGCTCCTTCATGCTGCATTACAACTTCCCGCCGTTCTCGACCGGTGAGGTGCGCCCGATGCGCGGCACCAGCCGTCGCGAAATCGGCCATGGCAACCTCGCCGAGCGTGCGCTGCAGGGCGTGCTCCCCGACTTCGCCGACTTCCCGTACACCATCCGCATCGTCTCCGATGTGCTGGAGTCGAACGGGTCGTCGTCGATGGCCTCGGTGTGCGGCGGCTCGCTCGCGCTGTTCGATGCGGGCGTGCCCATGAAGGCCGCCGTGGCCGGTGTGGCGATGGGGCTGATCAAGGAAGGGAAGAAGTACGCGATCCTCACCGACATCCTGGGCACCGAAGACCATCTCGGGGATATGGACTTCAAGGTGGCCGGCACGCGGGACGGCATCACGTCCATCCAGATGGACATCAAGATCGAGGGGCTCGACCTCAAGATCATGGAGGAGGCTCTCTCGCAGGCGAAGGAAGGCCGTCTTCATATCCTCGGCGAGATGGACAAGGCGTTGGCCGCGCCGCGCGCCGAACTGTCCAAGTACGCGCCGCGGATCGTGACAGTGCAGATCCCGGTCGACAAGATCGGCGAGCTCATCGGTCCGAAGGGCAAGAACATCCGCGGCATCCAGGAAGAGACGGGCGCAGAGCTCACGGTCGACGACGACGGCACGGTGACTATTGCCGCCGTCGGCGGCGAGAGCATGGAGCGCGCGAAGCAGATGGTCATGGCGATCACCGCCGAGCCGGTCGTGGGCGAGACGTACGAAGGCACGGTGAAGACCGTGACGGCCTTCGGCGCCTTCGTGGAGATCATGCCCGGCACCGAAGCGCTGCTGCACGTCTCGGAAATGAAGTGGGAGCGGGTCGAGAAGCCGGAAGACGTGTGCAAGAAGGGCGACCGCGTCACGGTGAAGCTCGTCGATCGCGATGAGCGTGGCCGCCTCCGCCTCAGCATGAAGGCGCTGCTGCCGAAGCCCGAAGGCCTGCCCGAGCAGGAAGAGCGTCCGCGTCGCGAGGAAGGCGATCGGGGCGATCGTGGGGGTGACCGTGGCGGACGTGGTGGACGGAACGGCGGTGGTCGCGATCGGCGCTGAGGCTTCGGGCGCTCCGGCGCCCTCGCTGCACCGGACGGACCTGCCCAATGGACTGACCGTGCTCTCGGAAGCAGTTCCGGGAGCGCGGTCGGTTGCTTTCGGGGCATGGGTCCGTGCGGCCACGCTGCACGAGCGCCCGGAAGAAATGGGCGTGTCGCACCTGCTCGAACACATGGTGTTCAAGGGGACACGCTCGCGCTCGTCGCAGGAAATCGCACTCTCGCTCGAAACGCTCGGTGGGTCGCTCGACGCGTACACCGAGCGCGAACACACGTCGTATCAGGCCCGCGTACTCGACGAACATCTCGAGGCTGCGGCCGACGTCATCGGTGAACTCATCTTCCACCCGCTGCTTCGCCCCGAGGATCTTGCGCTCGAGCGCAAGGTGATCCTCGAGGAGATCAGCATGGTGGACGATACGCCGGACGACATCATCTTTGATGTGCACAATCGAGCGCTCTGGGGCGATCACCCGCACGGGTACGCGATTCTGGGCACGCGCGAGACGGTCAAATCGCTCGACGTGGCGCACCTGCGCACCCTGCACGAGCGGGCGTACCATCCGGGCCGGCTCGTGGTGGCCGCCTCGGGTCGCGTGGAGCACGACCGGCTGCTGGCCACCCTCGAACGCGCCGGCTGGCTCGACATGCCCATGGGCGATCGTACCCCCTTCCCGGTGGACCCGGTGGAGGTCGCCGGCCCCCACGCGGAACACGTGGCCCGCAAGGACATCGGCCAGGTGCACGTGGTGCTGGGTGGGCAGGGTATCGCGCACGGTGATTCGAGGCGGTACGCCTTCGCCCTGGTCGACATGCTGCTGGGCGGCGGCATGAGCTCCAAGCTCTTTCAACGCGTCCGTGAGGAGCTGGGGCTCGCCTACAGCGTGCACAGCTTCAGCAGTGCCTATGCCGACACCGGATCGCATGGCGTGTATCTGGCCACGGCGCCGGACACGGCGCAGGAAGCCGTCGACGCCGTGCGGGAGGTGCTCCGCGAGATCGCCGATCGAGGCCTCACGGCCGAAGAGTTGGCGGCCGGGAAGCGCCAGCTCCGCGGGCAGCTCGTCCTCTCCATGGAGGGCGTGTCGTCCCGCATGTACCGTGCGGCGACCACGGCGTTGTACGGTGAGCCCTTCCGTTCGGTGGACGAACTGATGGCGCTCGTCGATGCGATCGACGAAGATCAAGTGCGCGAAGTGTCGCGCGACTTCTTCAATCCGGACCGTCACATCCTGGTCAGCCTCGGCCCTCAGGCCGTGCGCTGACGCACTCCCCTCAGCGAGACATCCCTATGCGTATCGGGGTACCGAAAGAGATCAAGACCAATGAGAACCGGGTGGCGCTCGTGCCGGCCGGTGCCGAAGCGTTGGTCGCCGCAGGTCACGAAGTGTTCATTGAAACGGGCGCCGGCATCGGCAGCGGTTTCGATGACGCGGCTTATGTGGCCGTCGGTGCGCAAATCGTGCCCGACGCGGCGACGGCCTGGGGCAAGGCCGAGCTGTTGCTCAAGGTGAAGGAGCCCATCGCGCCCGAGTGGCAGTTCTTGCGCCCTGACCTCACGCTCTTCACCTACTTCCACTTCGCCGCCGACGAGGAGCTCACCAAGGCCCATCTCGCCAGCGGCGCGACGTGTATCGCCTATGAGACGGTCGAGCTGCCGAACCGCGACC
>Ga0315899_10008759_pt1 | contig 10844 bp, 17 predicted proteins | sample LakEriMetagenome_2_FD_203518 | JGI IMG/M metagenome (GOLD analysis project Ga0315899, IMG submission 203518) | Freshwater fungal communities from buoy surface, Lake Erie, Ohio, United States - Buoy 4 MA112 | ecosystem: Environmental > Aquatic > Freshwater > Lake | place: USA: Lake Erie, Ohio...
TTCGTGGAAAATAAAAAAGAACGAGGCGGGCCCCAGCGGGCCAACCTCCAACCTACCCTCATTCAGGCCACGCGCCATGTCTGTCTGGGAGGCGCCCTAGCTCGGCCGTGCACCATTTTGGTGGTGGGGTTTGCGTTGATGGAGGGTCTGTGGCGGTGGGGGCTGTCGTCATATCGCAGGGAGTGGGATACTGCAAATACCAGGGCGTTGCTCCTGTTAACTTTTTCTTGGATCCTGTGGAGGGCGGCGGTCATTTTGAGCTTGGGGTCTAGTCGCAGGCCCAGGTAGTCGAATTCCTGGACCTCCTCTAGAAGATAGGAGCACTGGCGGTGGGGGGGGAAGGCTGCCAGGATGTGGAAGGATGGGGGGTAGGTCGGCTGGGAAGCTGGACTTTTTTGTTTGTTCTGTTCTTTGCATTGATCTGCATCCGCGCTTTTTCGCTTCACGTTTGGCATTCGTGTAGCATGCGTTGGAGTTCATTTGCGCTGGAGGAGAGGAGGCATAAGTCGTCGACATACAGAAAAACCCCGACCCACAGGTGCTGACCTTTGTGGAGGATTGTGGCATCGGGGAATTTCCTTTTCAGGTGGTTTACCAAGTCTGCCGCGAAGAGTCCAAAAAGGGTAGGGCTCAGCCGGCTAGTGGATTCGGAGATTTTCAATGGAAGTCCCCATTCGATACATGGGACTATCGGAATGAGGAGTGGACACTTGAAAAAAAGGGAATGGAGCGACGTGCGGTCTTTTTCTGTAGTATCGCGACCGCCATTTCCAAACGTCTACTCTCTTGGTCATTAGTCCACCCATTTTGTTTTTTCGAACTCAATTCAGCACTCATCATGATGATTCTCTTTATTCCTGCTTCCTTGCGGAGACAGCCAGGGGAGGAGGGCGTGATTCATGACGGGGCAGGTTTGTCAAGGTCGAGCCTCAGACCAGTAACACATTCTTTGGATCAAGACAGAACCGAAAACGTTCTCGTTCAACAGGTCCTGTGTTTTCCTCTTTCTCTCTTTTTCTCCCCTTTTTTTCCTCACAAAACAAGGAATGCATTCTGTCACATGAAATGAAAGTGTCGAAGTCCAGTTAATCTGGCCTGCTTTTAACTTTTTTGACTCAGCTTTCTTCTGTCTCCTCCCCCTCCTCTTTCTCCTCCTCTTCCTGCTCCTTTTGTCCCGATTCTTCTTCGCCACCTCCCCCCTCCTCCGCCTCCTTCCCATCCCCCATCTTTTCTCTTGTCTCCTTCTCGCTTCTGTGTGCCTGGCCATCGTCCTCAGCTTCCCCGCTGACTTCCATGTGTCTCTCCTCTTCCTCTCCTTTCTTTTTCTTGTGTGTATAGGCCTCAGAACGGGAGGCGCCCTCAACTGCCTGCAAGCGTATTTTTCCGTCGCCAGACAGAAGCTGCTGGGCCATCTCAGAAAGGACCATCTGCGTATAATCGTCCATGCCCCCCTCGAACGGTGTGACTGTGCCGTTCCCCTGCAAACACATGAAGGGGAAATCAAAGGAATTGCTGTGGGCGGCAGAACAGCCAGATGCCACCACTCAGGCACGGTAGATCGATCAAGCACAACAACACAGAGACAGATACACTCACCACAACCCAGAGCTCGCCGTGCTCACTGCATTCGATGGAGCGGCGGATCAGTCGAGCATCGTGCGAGACGAGAACCACGCCGCCCTTGAATTGCGCTATCGCCTCAGCCAGCGCTTCAATCGATTCTATATCGAGATGGTTGGTTGGCTCGTCCAAGAGCAATATGTGCGGCATCGATATTGGTATCCCTGCCAACCACAACAAGGCACATGCGCAGGGCGTGAGACCTAAAAGAACATTGTTGTGACCCGATACTTGCAAATGAACAGGCAGAAACCGGCAAAGACAACGCGAGCCTTTTGTCCGCCGGACAACTTGCTCACGGTGATGGTATGGGCGTGGCCCTCCAAGCCATATCTCCCCAACTGCACACCAACGATTGCAGACCCGCCAGCGTGAGAGGAGAGGCCAGGAAAACTGCCTGAACACACGCGCACACACGCACACACGCACGGAACCTGCGCACGACATCTTTGAACGGCTTGAAAAGGCGGCGAATCATGGGTGGACCCGAGCTCTTGTAAGTACGATACTGGTGTTTGGTCCAGAGGCAAGGTGTCGACAAAGTGCTGTGTATATCTCCCGATGCGCAGGCGCTCGTTGCGCACGACCTTGGCATATGATTTTTTACCACACACACCACATTGAAATAAAGTCACTTTTGATACCCGGTACAGGCAACAAAAAAAACAGTTCTGAAAAAGCCAGCATGTAGGAACGACTGACTTGGCGCAAAGAAAAAGGGAGTAGGTCAAGGAGAATCTTTTGTACGGGCGCGCACGCAGACCTGTCCCGCAGACGGCGCAAGGTCGCCGGTGAGGAGATTGAGCAAGGTGGACTTCCCAGCGCCGTTGGCGCCCACGATGGCGATGCGCGATGACGGCCAAACCCCAAGGTTAACCTTCGAAAAGATCTTGGGGCCGTTTTCGTACTGAAATTCAACGTCGTTGAGTTGAATGTATGGCGGTGGCAACTCCGGCGGATCCGGAAACCTGAACGATACCACATACTCCTGGGGCTTCTGGAGGAGCGGCATCCCTGTAGCGCTTGAAACTTTGACTGCCGTGTCGCTTTCCTTGCCATTGGCCGCCTTACCGCCCTTGCCCTTGTTGGTGGCCATTGACGCCATGGCCTGCTTATTCGACTTACCTGCCCCGGTGTTTTCATACTGCGTCAGCATAAAACAAAAATTCCATAAAACAAAAATTCCCAACACAAGCTCACTCATGCCAGGGGCGAGGAGACAAGCAACAGTGCCGAGTGGTGATGGCTCAATGGCGGGTGGTTGGCAAACGAGACCCGAGGCCTTGAGTGATTTCAATGTCTTTTGCTGCTTGTCGAAGGCCTTTTGGCGTTCCACCTGCTCGCCGACAGTTTGGCATGTGAGAGAGATTGCGGCGGTCATGCAATGCAGTGCAAACATTAGGCAAGCCGCAACTGGGTTGGGCTTTTGGAGCATGTTGGTTTAGGTTGGTTTAGGTTGCCAAGTGACTTGGGCTTTGGAGCATGTTGAGCGTGCGGGCCATAGTCTGTTGGGGGTTGATGAGGTGGACCATGTGCGCAGCAAAGAGCGTTCGGAATGAGTCGTAGCCGCCTCGATAATACTCGAGCTTCATCTCGTGCAAGTGAATCGTGCGTGTACACTGTCATACGCAAGCACGTGCCCCAGTCGTGAGCCAAGGCGCCCATGTTACCCTGCCCCCGAGAGCGCTGGATGAACATTAAGCGGTTGCAAGAGCGTGCCAATGAATGCAATTGACGAGAAGCGCATGCAGCATCGAATGACAAGACGCCTTGAATTATGCTTCAAGAATCGTGCCAGCAATTGCGCAGCGTGCGGCGCAAGGGCTGAGGAGGCACTATGCATGGAGCGGAGATTGTAGGAGACCACTTGAGACAGGAACTCGACATCGTGGGAGACAACCACGAGGGTGTTCTTCCAGGATTGCAAGTAATCGTCGAGGAAGAGGACAGCATTAAGGTCCAGGTGATTCGTGGGCTCGTCCAACAATAGCAGCGTCGGCTCCATGAACAAGGCTCGCGCAAGAGAGATGCGCATGCGCCAGCCGCCCGAAAAGGTCTTTGCCGCGCGCGTCTGTTCCACCACCTCCAATGTCAGCGCCGAACAGCCGGATCAGGGAGGTCCAATTGTCTCATAGACTCTCATTCAGACGTGGGTGACGCTGTTCTGAACGAGATGCCGCTCGTCTGAAGAAGACACATGTATGTAATAAAGAGCATGTGACTGGTCTTAATAATAAAAGACGCGGGCCTTATTTAGATGGTCTCAACAGGACTCGGTTGCTGCGACAGGCGGCGTCGAGGAGTCAAGCCGAAAGGCATTCAAAGGCGTGGGGTGTGTGGGGAAACCTGCCATGCGTGGGGAAAGCCGAGCCCGAGCAAGATGCGCCGAGCCAAGCCCTCACTTGCACCAGCATCACGCGCCGCGAGGTCAGCGTAGATCTCCTTGAGTCGCGCCTGCACCTGCGCAGCATAGGCCTGCTGCTGCTGCTGCTCCAGAATGTCCTTTTCATGCTTGAGGCGCTGGGTAACAAGATCGGCGGCCAGGACGATCTCGAGCGGCGTTGCTTCCCCCGCCTCCACCTCCTGCTCCCTCCCCTCTTGTGCGTTTAGAAGACACGACGCAAGTGCTGCTGAAGAAAGGCCTTGTAAAACGCTCTTTCTTCGCATTCACCAACCTATGTTGCTATGTGCAAGCTGCACAGGTAGGCAGGCAGGGAGGAAAGAATGCAGCTTGGCGAGTGCCATGGGCTGGGAGACTAAGCAGACAAGTCTGCTTAGTAGAGAAGGCGTTTGGACTAGATAGATAGAGGAGGCGAGCGAGACAAAGGGGAGAAAAGCTGGTCATGGACCTGCTCGACCATTAGCACATCAATGTACTCCGGAATGGCAAGACGTTTGTGGGCAATGTGCATCATCAATGTCGACTTGCCCTGCCCGTTTGGCCCCACCAGGCCGTAGCGCTGCGTGCGGCAAAGGACAGAGAGGCGATAGTAAGCCACCACTTTGGCACCCGAGCAAGGCACATTTTGGTCGGCGCCTGTCATGGGCGCAAGTGGCGATGCTTGCAATGCAATTGCATTTGTCCACAAGTTCCGAGCCTAGCAAGCGCGCGCTCTGGGAGCCTGTGCGTGCTAGCTATCAGAGGCAGCGTGGGCGCAGCCCGCCCACGGCATGCCCGCAAGAAATGCCCGATGCACCTCGCTAGACACATCGACATTGCGAGATACCCTGTCTACTTTGTTGCATACAGACATGGCGGGCTGCGCGCGCTTCACGCCTCTACGACCAAAGTCAACGGGAACGACTGAAGTAGGCAAGTTGTGCGCAGTTGCATTCAAGTTGCGCGCAACCTGGCCGTGTGAAATGCGAAGGTCGGCGTTGTCGAAGAGTGTCTTCCCGCCCACCGTGATCGAAAAGCCCTCGACCACAATGTCCTTGGACAGGCTGTCGGTGCCCCCGCGTCGCATGTCTCCACCCGCCTGTTGCCTTGTGACCACCCACCCAAGCACATAGATGAATACGGGGAGCAAGGCGCAAGGCGCAAGGCAAGGAGAGCAAGGCCAGACCTTGAGCATGCACAGGAGCACAAAAGCACACGAGCACAAGAGCAAGCCCAGACCATCGCCCACCAACCCCAGCGCCTTTCACAACATAAATCATTTAAACTCGGCACGTACATACAAAACAGGCAGACAAACAGACAAACAGACAACACACACACACACACACACACTCACGCACTCACACACACACACACACACAACACACACATACACAACACGCACACACAACCTCGAGCTCACACGCACAGCGGCACTCGGCATCAGTGATATACAGACTGCATTGGGACTGGATTCGGACGGAACGAGGAGTAAAGCTTCCTCGTCCACCACATGCATGCAGGAGTAGAAAGCTTCCTCGTCCACCACATGCATTCGCGGCAAACAGGGACGCTCAAAGACACCAAATAGCCTATGACGTAGGACTCTCAAAGACAGGGCCAGGCTCACAGACAGGGCCAGGGCAGACATTTCTGCACCTCTCTCTCTCTCTCTCAAGGAGCGGGAACTCTAGTACAGGCATACGGGTTGCTGGAGACCTGACTGACGGAAAAGGCGTCAAGAGCCTTCTGCTGCTTCGCGTCAGCAGTCTCTGCGTTGTCGCTGTCAGCGTTCTGGCAAGGGGCGCGCGTGCCAAGCTTCGCCGCCTTCTTAGCCGCTTGAGCCGCCATCTTGGCCACGCGCTTCTCTTGCAGGCTCGTCCTGCCCTTACGCACACCCACGCGCGTGCCGTCTGCAGCAGCCTCCATCGACGTGCACTCCTCCTCCTCTGGCGTGCGCTCCTCCTCCTCTGCCGTGGGCTGAGCCTCCTCATCTGCCTCGAGAAGCGCATCATCTGCCTCTGCCGAATGCGCCTGGTGGGCCTGCCCGCCTTGCGCTGTCCCCGCAGCGCCGGGGACCCTCCGCGCGGCCTTGTTCTTCTTCTTGTCTTTCTGCACCGCCAGAGACGGGGGTGCGGGGTGCTCCAGCGCGTGAGCTGGGGGTGCTTGCTCCGAGGCTGAGGAGGCGAGGCGCACTGCCTTGAGCAACAGCTTACGATGACCGAGCGGCATGCCGAGCGAGACCAGGTCGCTCATCTCCAGCTCCAACATGCCTGAGTAGTCGATGCGCTCGCGCGCAAAGCACGGCCCCCACTCATCCAGTCCACAAGCTTGCAGCAGCTCCTCCACGCGCGCATCGCGCTGCGCTGCCCGCTCAGGGCGGGCGGCACCCTTGCGCTCTTTGCTTGTTTGGGTGTCTTCTTGAATGCATCCATATGCACACAACAGACAAGACCAGAGGCAAAGTCAAGCAGGGGCCGAGTCTTCTTCAATCCATCCTTGCACACGACAGAGAAGCCCAGAGAAGCCCAAAGACGCGCCGACAGAACCTCAAAGACGCGACCCCAGAAGCTGAAGCGCCCGGGCGGATGAGCGCGTACGCTCGCAGGGATATCGGGCGCAAGGTGTCGCATGTGTTGCTGGACGCGCTGCGCAATGGGCGCCATCGCGGCCCACGTGCGCCCACGCGCGCCCTCACTCCCTCACGCCTTCACACCCTCACACTTGCACGATAATGTTTGGCTGACAGTATTAGCTCACATGACGGCAGGGCAGACACGTGCGGCGACATGACGCCTGGCATGCACACATACGGTATACCTTGGGCAGCATCCGACACGGCCAGGCGCGAGAACGAGTTTAGCAATGCCGACTCGGCGTCTGGTTCCTCATTGCCGCCGTCACCGCCGAAGGAGGCAAACGCATTGCGCGGCGCCCTTTCCTTTCCGACCTTGCAGACCTTGCCAGCGGTGCGAGCGCTTTGGGCGGCAGGCTTGCTCACTGGGTGCTGGTCCAGAGCTGAGCCCGAGCCGCCAAGCCCATCGTCCCGAGCCTCCAAGCCCGAACTGAGAGGCCCTTGTCGCCCTCGTCCGCCACGCCCCCGCGCCCTCCCACTGCCACCGCCATCATCGGAATCTTGCTCGTCGATGGCAGCCGTGGAAGAGGTGGCTGCACGTGCTTGCCGTGCTGCATCCTTGGCCGCTCGCTTCGCAGCTCGCGATAGCTTGCTCCCTCCATCCTCTCCTGTCGCCCCTCGCGCACGCGTGGGCAATCAATCAGCAACATCGCGGTTTGGAAAAAGAATGGAATGCCCGGCACGAGCATTACGTGCCGGGCTGCCGTGAGCCGCACAGCACCACGCTGGAACGCGAGTGTTGGTGAATCTGCATGTCACCCTCACTGCGTCGAGCACATGAAATTATGTTCATCGCACTGAAAGTGCACATCACAGGAATGTGCACGACACATTATACGCATGCTGCTTCTGACGCACAGTACAATGGTACGCGCAGCGTTGAACCTCCGTTGGCGGCTTGGGGTTTGTCATCCCGGCTTCCGCTATCCGCTGCTCCGCCTTTTTTCGGTGGTCGTGTTGCCTTCTGCTTCGCCTGGGAAAGTGGCCGTGTTTTTAGGCAAAGCACTTGCCCAGCTGCTGTGCTCCAGTTCGCACTCGCAAATGCATTCACGTACTGGCACGGCAACGCACGACAATGCTGGTGGGAGAGACAAACCTCGCGGCCACCAACCCGGACCTCACGTCCTCCGCGCAGCGCAAGTGTGCCGTGCTGCGGTCCCCAAGTCCACGTATGCCGTGCCCATCGTTCTCCTGCCACCACGTCGCCCTCGCACCACGGCGAGGCTGTCCCCAGTTGGGGGAAGTGCATGGCCCCGCAGGTGTAACATTTAGGGGGCTGGAGCGTAGCGCTCGTGAGGACCCGCGATAGCACCGCCAGGCACATTAGTCCGAAATGCCAGCGGCATTTCAACGCACATGCTGACGATCTGGCGCGACCACTGCTCATGCAGGCTACAAAGTGGACAGGCAATTTTGAGGGAACGGATTGGAGCCCCCCGTTCCACACGTTCGGAACACACGAGGTAAAAAATACCCTCTCCACCCTTGCTTTCAGCCTTTCACACAATTCAATGATTTCACAGAATACAGAAATCACTGGGACTAAGTCCTAAGTCCTAAGTCCTAAGTCCTAAGTCCTAAGTCCTAAGGACGCCACACAACACTGTGGAAACTTGAAGTCCGGAGAGAAGGAGAAAGAAACCTGGTCATACAAACCGAACATGCACCGTGACTATAATAAAAGGCTGAGCGGCCCCCTTTCAGGCCACCTCGCGAAATTCTAGTCCAAAGACAATCTGGACCCTCCAGAACCCCCCCCCCCCCCCCACCCCACCCCAATGTATCAATCTTGGATACGCATGGAACAATTCCCCAAGCAGCGACATCCACAAGATCCCCAAGTACAACACCAAGAGAGGTCCGACATGTTTTGATGAATTGGTTATACCTCTCCATGTTGCCCGCACCCACTTGCCTGTATTGTGTCTCCCCATATTGCCTTGTCTGCACTGTAGGAGAATGAGAAGGGGTGATTGCGATCCCGTTGCTTGTCATGCGTGACTGATAATGGACCGGAATACAACCTAAAAACTTGTATTCCAGTTTGTTTGACAAATGAAACTGGACATTAGCATTACACCTCCCTCAATCCGAGTCAATCATCCCCACCACGAGTGAACGGTATTCAGCATCTTTGTGCTGGGAGCTGAACACAAAAGTGGACGTAAAGGGTGAGAAGGGGAAACCCTGATTGAGAACCCTGATAACTCAGATGACATTGGTTACGCCTCCGCCACATGTCCTCGGCCCGAAGTACGAGTGACTGCAGAGGCCCCGTAACTCACAAGAGTTCCGGATAGGGAGGAGCCGGGGAAACCTCGCAAGGACGACCGACGTGGCCGTTGTCATCTGCTTGAATCGGTTTTTGGCCCCTGTGGATGACACTGTTACCACGCAATTAAAGACACAAGTCACAAGTCACACAATATCCCTCTCCCTCGCGTTCACTAGTGCGTGATGGGCAGACTAGTCCACACAAGCCTCGGCTCGTCGTACCTCATAGTACATGTCCTTCACGGTCCCCCTCCCCCCCCGCACACAGCTTTATCATAGGTCCTGCAGTAATAAACACACACACTTAATAGTGGTCCTGCAGTAATAAACACACACACATAGTTGACAATATTGTAATATCTAATTTGATCCAGTGCACATGTCACAAAGTCACATGTCCTCCACGTCCCGGCGGTACGGAACTCGGCTCGGTGACCTTAAAGAGAATTGGTTCTTTTGTTTTCCAATTAAACACTCGACACACACACTCTCCTCCCCCCCCCACGCGAACAGCTTTGTAATAGGTCCTGCAGTAATAAAACACACACAGTCCAGATTTCCAAGCCCCAATTCAGTACCTAGCCCCAATTAGTGCCTTTAACCCCAAATTAATATGTTAACCCCAATTTTCTCACTAGTCAAATTTGGACAAAAAAGCACATAATCCAGAAAACGTATAAGGGCCTATAACAACTCACAAAGTCACAACGAGTTGAAAAATGGCTAAGTACAAAAAACCGCTCCTCACGGTGTTCCACGTCCAGACATCCTATCACCATGTCGTCAACTGCTAAGCATCCCTATCCAATGCCATGTGCACTGGCCTCCATCTTATTGGCAGAGTCGCGCGCGCACGGCTGCCATATGCAGAAAACTTTGTTTCCGGGGACCTACTGGGTGCATCAGAGGACGCGTGTGCTCGGGCCGTTCCTGCATGTGGGGTGCGCAGGTGCGGTGTGCGTACGCGCGTCTGCTGTTTTGGGGGTGGGTGCTGTACGGAAAGGTTCCTAACAATACGTACTCTCAGGGTAGCCAGGAGTTAAGCGCATCTACGGGTGACTATTGACCCTGCTCGCTCACCTATGCCCAGGGACCGGCAGTTGCCTGCCTCCCCCGCATGCCTCTCTGCGTCCATGCTCGATATGTACTGTGCATTGAACGCAAGGTTGCACTTGTAGTCAAAAATTGACCAGTCGTGTAGTAATAATCCGTCACTGAAATATCTTCGTCTTGATTTACTACACAAATCTTAACTATATTATTGTCCTGCTACATGAACCATTGCAAAATAATTGTTGACACTGGCTAGATACAAATCTCCATACCCTCAACCTAGGCATTATATAACAATCCGAACACCACAACTCACACATGTACACATACTCATAATATGAACACACACGATTAATCCAGATCATGCCACATTAGTACCAGGTCTTTTTACCTGTTCCATGCACTCCCTCGACCTTTGTAGTTGACGAGAAATTTCGAATTTAAGGCTAATTAGTGCACTTCTCTTGTCTGACCCTTAATTTCTAGCACTGACTCAATCGTAGTGATGGATATTCTAGGAAGAAGAAACGACTACACATCGTGTTAGAAAAAAGATGCATACGAATACCTCAAATTCAGATAGGACAACCCCTTGAAATCCCTTATACGTTTTATTAAACAAAGTTGAGACGATTTAAAGTACAAACCCATTGTACTGGTGCTCGAATCATCAATCGTGTCTGGTAACATAGTTACATACACACAACATCACCCCAGTACGCAACATACACTTGCATCCACCCCGCACTTGCGTTTCCTTGCTTCGCCTCCTGGGCCAAGTGGATGATTGCACTGGTGATGATCTTGAATACAAACTATCAACTTGTATTCCAGAGCGTCTCGCAAACGGGGGGCCGGGCGGCGGGGGGGGGGGGCGCCGGG
>Ga0315899_10008760_pt1 | contig 10844 bp, 6 predicted proteins | sample LakEriMetagenome_2_FD_203518 | JGI IMG/M metagenome (GOLD analysis project Ga0315899, IMG submission 203518) | Freshwater fungal communities from buoy surface, Lake Erie, Ohio, United States - Buoy 4 MA112 | ecosystem: Environmental > Aquatic > Freshwater > Lake | place: USA: Lake Erie, Ohio...
TCTGTGCCTGTGTCCGTGTCTGTGTCTGTATCTGTGTCACTCTTCTCTTTCTCCTAACCTCACTCGTAGGATACTCCTTCTCGTCCTCCCTCCACCTACCCACTATCCACCCATCCATCCACCCACCCACCCACCCGCCTACCCTCCAGCTACCTGCACGCCAGCGGTGGCGAGCGTCAGAGCCGATCCGCGCAGGAAGCTGCGTGTGGCGCACGGGAGCGAGGGTAGCACCAGCAGATGCCCGAGGTGGTTGGGCAAATCATAGCGCTGTAGTGTTTGTGCGTACGGTATCCTTGCCGTCTTAATGGATGAAGAGGGAGGGAAGGTGGGGGCGGAGGGGGTTGGGAGGTGATCCCAGTGGAGGGAGATGCCGCAACCGTTGGAAACGTTGGTGCATTTGTAGAGGAGTGAGATGTCGTAGAGATTGCCCTGAGTTCGTGGCAGGGCGATGGTCGCAAGTGGGGATGATGTCGCCAGCGAGTCCCACTGAGACACACATCGCAACCCTTATGTATAGGTATTCATACACGCACGCGCGCGCGCACACACACACACACACACTTGCTTACCTGGTCAATAATGAGCGAGTTGTCTACCCATAGCTTGACCCGCTCTCCCCCCGCGGCCATGGAGGAAGGCTCATCCGTGACAGACCTCGCGCCACCAAGTGCAATCCGCAGGGCGTACATACGGGGGCCCTGACTGCGCAAGAAGCCCGTCCAACGAATGCCAAAGCCCTGTGTGTGTTTGTGTGTGCTCGTGTGTGTGTGTGCTCGTTTTTGTGTGTGTGTGTGTGGAGTGTGTGTGTATGTGTACGTGCGTGTGTGTGTGTGTGTGTGCGTGTATGTGCGTGTGTGTGTGTGTGTGTGTGTACCGTGGCGCCAGCAGCGGCAAGGGACGAGTGCGGCACAAGGCCCTTGCCGCCGTCTGTGTTTCCAGAGTCCGAGCTCCCGGACCAATCGACCGCAAACTGCTCGCGTTGCCACTGGTAACCCCACACCTGAGCATGTGTGTGTGTGTGTGTGTGTGTGCGTGTGTGGACATGTACAGATATGTGTATACCATATGTGTATACACACACATACAAACATATACACACCTGAGCACTCACGGGGCTGCCAGCATACAGCAAAGCATCAGCAGACCTCTCTGCAGCCAGCGGGTCTGTAGCCAAATGGGATGGTAGCGAATAGTATGTCGCCATGAGCCCAGGCGCTCCCACCAGGGACGTAACCACTGAAAATTCTCAAACAGAAAAAGTCAGTGCCCTAGTTTATTCACTTTGGAAAGACACTCAGATGACTTTGCAGAATTTGAGCCTGAGTACTGCCCCTTGCGTGTGGCCGTGTAGGTCACGCTATAGTGCCAGCCTGCGCAGACCAAGCAAGTGTCAAAAGAGACCCACTTTAGGGGCAAAAGAGACCTACTATATGCGGACTTTTGAGAGCTTGCCTGCATCGCCCTTAGTCTCTTCGACCGCTACTGCTGCTGCGGGGATTCCCTTCTCCTCAGCACTAGCGATAGCTCGATCAACCGCCGACGCGTCCGTGTCGAGTTCGTGCACATCTGCGCGCACCTGGGGCGGGGGCTGTGAGGTGGCGTCGAGGGGGGGCATGGCAGGACGCGCCCAAGGAGCTGTCGCTATGATGTACTTGGTTGCGGTGGATGCGGTCGCTCCTTCCGCCGATGAGGGCGCGCAAGCCTGCATCTTATCCGCCCATACCGGCTCGAGCTCCATGCAACGCCCCTGCTTGCAGTACCCGCACGCGAGTTGGGTTAGAACGTGTTCGCGTTGGTTAGAATGTGTTCTCTATAGAATGACGACGTTGTAGTACTTGCAGTGCCCGCACGCGCGTTATGCGCGATTGTTTCGTAAAAAGCGTGTGATGTGTCATGTGTCATGTGTGTGTGTGTGTGTGTGTGTGCGTGTGTGTGTGTGTATGATGTGTGTGCGTGTGTGTGTGTGTGTGTGTGTGTGTGTGTGTGTGTGTGTGTGCGTGTGTATGATGTGTGTGTGTGTGTGTGTGTGTGTGTGTGTGTGTGTGTGCGTGTGCGTGTGTATGATGTGTGTGTGTGTGTCACTGTGTGTGTGTGCGTGCGTGGGTATGATGTGTGTGTGTGTGTGTGTGTGTGTGTGTGTGTGTGTGTGTGTATGCGTACACGCGCGTTATGCACAAATTTCTCGATTGGAAGCGATTGCAGGTGATGCAATGGCTTCTTCCAGAAGCAGTTGAAAGCGAGCGGAAACGATCAAATGGCTTGCGGACGCGATTGAAGGCGATGCAGTCTCTTCCAGAAGCGATTACACACGAGAAGGGTGACTTCCATGACGTCATTCTATAAAGAATACATTCAATCTATAGAGAGCACATTCTAACCTAACGCGCCTGCAGGTACTGCAAGGAAGGACAATTTCTCACCGAGACATTCACCGCCCGTATCTGGGCCCATCTTCCCGCACATAGACCTTCCTTAAATACGATCCACTTGCCCGCTTCGGCACCTGCAGCGGCAATCGCGCGTGCTGCGGCATCGCCGCCTGCCGCGTACCACTCATGTTGCGGGTTGTTAGGGAGCCTTATTTGCCCCAGGGACATGTTACAGGCGGCAGTGTGGGTCTGGTTCTGGTCTAGATGGAGTAGGCCTGATGAAAGGCTTGCGCCGCCCGGAACAACTGGCCCAGAACTGGCGTAGGAGGAGCCAACCTGCGGCCCCAACGGTTGGCACGTGTGCACCATTTCGCATTCAGCACTCCACAGCCGTGCTACTAGCTCGTGCCTGCCCTTAGAGCGGGCATTGCCGTATTGGTCTCGGATGAGGATGCGGAAGGACGCTGAAATGCCCGCTGTTGCAACCGTTAGAGCTTTCCCTGACACATGCGAGGCGGCAGCACACGCTACATTTGGCTCCACTATCATGACCCGCACAGGAAGTTGTCTCCCCCGTCCTCCTCCTCCTCCTCCGCGGCTGTCTGCAACGATGACGGGGTCTTCATACAAACCTGGCGCGCTTGGACTGGTGCCGATAGATGAGGCAGCAAAAAGATTATGTACATCAAGCTTCGAAGCATTAGGCGAGGCCCCAGACTGCGACCACTTAACCACAAGTCCGACGTTGCGCAGCGACGCACTCTCCTCCCGCTTATACTCCACTCGCACAGGGACCACATACCCGCCCCTGCCTCGCGCATGTGCCGGCAGCTGGGACGCTGAGGCGTAGGAGGACAGCGACGACCACTGATCAATGATCAGTGCGTGGTCGATCCACAGTTTGACGCGCTCGTGAGAGCCCAGAAGGTGCGTTTGGAAGGTGGCCCCCTCTAAAGATGCTGCTGAGGCTGAGCCACCCCCGGTGTCTCCAGACCCTCCAGCATCAGTGAGGGCGGCGGGAAGGCGAAAGAACCCCTTCCACACTGCCGACGCCGCAGCAGAAGCGGGAGACTGCGACACTGCTGCGAAATCGTCCAAGGATAACTCCGCGTGCGCAATAGCGCTTAAGGGCCGGTGGAAGGACGAGGATTCATAGTAGGTCGCATGCAGCCCCTGTCCCGCTGCGGACGCGTAGCTTCCCGTGCTCACGACAGCATGCAGGCGTACGCCAATGAGAGATCCCCCGCATGAAAGCGTGGGAGGGTTCCAAGACTGATACCCATGCCCATGCGACGTCAAGATGACGTGACTGACACGCATGGTGCCGTTGCTTTGTAGGTGGCACATACCCGCGAGTCCAGAGCCCTTACAGGGATCGACACACGTGACCACGAGCGGCAAGGGGGGGGACGTGGATAGATTGCTAGCCCCGACGTTATGCACGTGTACATCCAGTACAGTGCCCAAGGGTACGGCTGCGTGTAGGAGGTCGACGTTCACGTCGTGCATGCCTGCTGCCTGCGTGACATACGAGAACGCATGGAAATTCCCACGCAGCACGCCAAACAACCGAGCCTCCTCTCGCTCCGCTGCCGTCGGCGAAGAATTGGGCGAAAGCGCCTCCTTTCGCACTTTGGGGCTAGTAGTGGCACCAAACTTGTAGATGCCCCACGCTGCGTGCTCGCCAAGCGAGGCGAGGTATGGTGTGAATGCGCGATCGATCTCCCCGACAGGCAGAGCGGGAACGGGGGTAGTAGCCGCAGCGGTCGTTGGCAGATGCACAGGGTATGCAAGCTTCGGCATATGCGTCGAGTCCAGCGAGGAAGGGAAGAGCGGCAGGCGGGGCAATACTTGCGGCAACAAAATGTCCGTTGGGTCTTCGCGAACGTTGGCGTACTCGTCACGCACGATGATAGTGAAGGACGCTGGTATCCCGGCAGTAGCGATAGACAACCCGTTCCCGTACGCCTGCGACGTTGATGCGCACGCCACATTAGGATGCACTATCAATGGAAGCCTTCCCCCTTGTACGGGGCGGCGGGATGGGAGCAGTGCACTGGTCGGGATTGGATGCTGTGCTTGTTTCGCTTCCCCTTCCCCCCAGCCCCATGTCGCGTTGAGGTACCCCCGGGATTCCGGTTCGCTGGATCGTTGGTATTCCACGCGAATATCGTAGAGGACACCTGGCACCAGCTCCACTGACCCTCGCGCCCAGTATTCCACCTGATCAAGACTTCCTTCCACATGCTGGGGTGTGGGGTCACGGTCTGAGGTTGCCACTATCTCACCTCCCAGGGAGAGCGAAACAGGCCCATCAGCTCTTACTTCAAAGTCAATGCGCTGTGAAGTGCCATGCGACGCGGCAGAAGCGGCATTGTAGGCCTCCGGTTGCGGTGCTACCAGGAGGCCAGTCCAACGAGCTCGAAAGCCCTTGCTGGGTATCAGCTTGCTGTGCGTTGGCGCCCCATCGGTGCCCCAGGAGATAGTAAGGGAGGGGTCGACACGAGAGATGATCTGGTCGAGCGCACGCGCAGAGGCGGGCGGGAAGAAGGCCGCGACAAGTCCATGCCCATCAGGCAAGGGGGGCGAGACGTGCACTGTCGTGGTGTAACGGCCGGCGAGGGTGGTTTGATAGGTGATTTCGTACTTGCCTCCTACGTCCCATGGGGGGTTCGTGGGTTCGAGTCCTGAGGGTGGCTCTGCTTGTGTGTGTGCCGCGTGTGTGTTTGTGTGTGTGTACACGAGTAAGGATTAGAGATGATGATGCTCGCATGGGTGTGAATGAATGTATGGAGTGGATTTCGAATTTTGGTGGGCACTGGCTCGCGTGAACTCATACGAGTATAGTCCTGTTGCATAGATACGCAGATCAGCAGATACAAATAGGTGCTCACAGACCACCCCCCTGCCGATCCTCCCACCCACCTTCACCCGAACCCACCCAGTCACCCGCACACTAACATATATAATCACGTGCACACGTCCAGGGAGAGAGAGAGAGAGAGAGAGAGAGAGAGAGAGAGCGAGTGAGAGCGGGAGTGAGAGAAATAGAGAGAGAGAGAGAGAGACAACGAGAGAGAGAGAGAACGCGCGCGCGAGAGAGAGAGACCAGACAAAAACGTCCACGGTTGCGAAACAACAACGCCATGAGTCACATGAGCATGCGCGTGAGTCGGATCCGAGTCCAGCGAAGCACGCGCAATGAAAAAGTCATCGAGGGCGTCGCGCTGATTGTCATAAGCATCACGGGCTGTCAGCGTAAACGTCCTTGTTACCCCCGCAGTCGCCACCGACAAGGACGCCCCCAACACAGTACAGGTATCTGCGCACACTGGCCCTGCGTGAACGCGCACTCTCGCAGGCTGGTTGTCGGAGACGCCACGGCCACGACACTCGTAGTGCCTCCACGAAAATGGCTGCGGCCCTGGGCAGCCTGCCACCGCACCCCAGCGGCCAATAGACACGGGCAGACTGGAAGGCTGTTGTAGGCGAACATCCAGATGCCCCGCTGCAGGCGAATACCAATCTTTGTCCCAGATATCGAAGTCGTCGCGTATGATCTGGTTGGAAATAATTGGCCGTAAGAGGCGGTTTTCTGGCACGCGCCCCTTAGCCACCTTGTTGCTAGCCGGCTCCTCGGGAAGGCCAAGCAGAGGCGCACGGCCAGCTTGATTTTCCCACAGTAAAGTCACGCCCCGCGGCAGCGAGCTCTGAGAGCGGTTGACCAAGGCGTATTCAAGGCGCAAATTATACCATTCCGCCGCAGAGGCAAAGGCGTATGTCCCCGACGCCTCGATTGACGCGAGAGAAGTCCACTGATCTACCACCATGACGTCATCGACCCACAGCCGCACCCTCTCCGATACGTCCACGGAGGGAGGGCGGTGAGAGACGCCCCCTCCTGTGTGGTATGCTGCTGCGATGGGCGTGTAGAACGTGTAAAGATCTGCGCGCGAAGGGATGATAAAACCCGACCACCGGACTTTCCATCCCGCATCCGGGACACAGTGAGCAAACGGACGGTCGGAGGCTGACACGCCGCTCCAATCAAGCGAGGTTTTAGCGTCAGAGGTTTTCACAGGAACCGCCGCATCGACTTGGCGGCTATTGGGTACAGAATAGTACGTCGCCGACAGCCCTACGCCAGAGGAGGTTTTGATAGGCAGCTGGTGCGCGTGATAGAGACGCATGCTGCCAATTGGGAACGTGTGGTCCGTATATGTCCATGTCAGCGATGGCCCTGCGTAGCCCGCCGGCTTGATGTTGGTCATATTGCCGTCCTTGTACTCGAGCTGCAGTGCGTATAGCGCAGGGATCGCGTCCACGGCTAACGTCCCAGACAAGATTTGCGCTGACAGAGATGTCCACTGATCCACAATCAGCGAGTTATCAACCCACACACGCACGCGGTCATCATTAGCCGGGAGTTTGACGCCAAAAGTGTATCTGTGCGCAAACGGCGGCTCCACCATGCCCTTGTACCGCATGGCAATCTCGTCCGGGCGCAACATGGCGTCGTCTGTGTCAGTGGCGAGTACATCATGCCGCAAAAATGAACGCGAAGGTTTTTCCCACACCGCTTCCACCCCCTCGCCACCCACGCCCCCAGATGCCCCATTCACACTATGGGAATAGTACGTCGCCATTAGCGCGCCGCGCAGCGCAAACTCGATGGTCAGATCATGCAGCGGACGGTTGGCCGCATTGTCAAGAGGGCCCGTGATCCCCGGGCTAGTCGGGCGAACAGATATCGGTGAGCGCTTCCACAATGGCTGGTATGTTACGTGGTAAATCCCTTGAGCCGGCGCGTCGGGGGGTTGCGGTAAGTTAGATGGCGCTGGGAGAGGGGCGGGGGGAAAGAGGGAGAGGGAGCCGTGGAGGTCTCGGCGATGGAAGTCGCTGCCGTGCCGGGCGCGGACCACGAAGATGTCATCCTCCGACGCACCTCGTACGTTGCCCAAATGGTCACGTGCGATGATGGAAAAGGTTGCAACACTGCCCGCAGTGGAAAGCGAAAGGCCCTCTCCCCGCGCGATTGATGTGGTCCCGCATATGCCGGCAGGATACACAGTGAGTGTGAACGGACTGCCTTTGACATGCTGCGGCAAAGAGAACAGGTTCTCCGATGGTACTATCGTCAGGGGCTGCGAGCTAGACTTCCATTTCAGCGCCAGCGCCGACATCCCCACCCTGGCAGAGTACTCAAGCTTGATATTTGCAACAGAACCTGCTGCCAACCAGATGGTGCCGGTAGGGGAGATAGTGGAGAGCGACGACCATTGATCGATCACGTACTCCTGGTGTATCCACAGACGCACACGCTCATCCGCCTCAGCGATGATTGCCTGGAAGGTGTAGGTTTCCTCATGCTTGGCCTGCACCAGCCCGTTCCAGCGCGCGCTCCATTCGTTTGAGGTACTCCCCTCTTGGTAAGGGGAATCTGAGCCCCAGTCATAACTGATCGCCTCCTCTGTGCGCACCACTGCTGCGTCCCGCAGCTGCGCGTCGGAGAAGTAAGTAGCATTCATGCCAGGACCGGACACGTGGTGTACATTAAGATGATAGTCGCCGCTAAACGTGACCCGGAACGCCGCAGTGTGCCGCCCCAGATTGCTTGCCGGCAATTGTCCGATGTGGCGGGTACGCAGAAGTTGCCGGGATGTGGGTGCGCGGGGCACTACATGAGAGACAGTGCGAGCAGTGTCCGAGGAAATGGGGCCCGATAGCTCCACATTGTACGCATCGGTGCCCTCGCAGCGGAGATTGCCGAAGGCATCTTTGGATTGGATGGTAAACGTTGCCGCATATCCCGCAGTGGCAATACTCAGGGAGACTCCCGAGAGCCGTATTTGAGTGGGGCTGGGTACCCCAGGATGCACAAATAAGGTGACATACCGCGTGTGTGAGCCCATGTTTACTTTCACCTGATAAGTCGCTGAAACTTGCGGGTAGTACTGCACAGAATAGGTGCCTGTGCCCATGTCAATAACCTCCCCATGGATGCTGGTGTGCCCGTCGGAGGCCTGGACCAGGAACTCGTCGCCACCTACGCCACGCAGGTTGCCAAAGGTGTCCCTGGCAACAATCACGAAGGATGACGTCACTCCCGCAGAACTGAGCGTAAGGAAGAGCCCGTAGATGTCGGAGGTATCGAGGTCGGTCGCACTAGGCTGTGCTCGCACGTGCCAGGGACCACCCACCGCCATGGCGCGGAGAAGGTGGGAGGACGGAAGACTTGCAAGCGGTTGTCCGTCTGGCGACCCCAGCAGCTCCACTGTTAAGTGCTTCAATTTGTGTGACTGGTACAGAAGCTGTAGTTCGTAGTAGTCGTAGGCCTCGGGGAAGGAGAACGTTCCTTTCGGGCTTGCATCCCCGTTTGACAGCGACGTCCACTGGTCAATGACGAGCTGGCTGTCTACCCACAATTTGACCCGCTCCGTGAGCCCGTGCGCTGCTGACATGTTGCGCGTGAGAATCTGGAATGAGTAGACAGCAGCCAACTGCGGGCGAAAGAGCCCGGCCCAGCGCACAGTATAGCCCGAACTCGTCACGCTGTGTGCTCTCAGTGGCCCTCCGCGCGCAATAGTGCCGCCCTCAGCACCCTCAGACACCTGGTTCACAGAGCGAGCCATAACAGGGTGGTACCCAAAGGCCTGTGCGTCCGTGGAGTCATAATACGTCGCGTGGAGCCCCCCTGTGGCCACTATAGCGGCTGAAATGCGCGTAGTGCCAGCCGTGGTAACCTGGTACGAGACGCGATACGAGCCAGGCACAACATTTGCGGCAACACTGCCATGCCATAACCGACCACCACGGGCCCCATACGCACTCGCTCCTGGAGTGCGCGCTAGTGTAGGCTCCAAGTTGAGGGCATACGACGCCACTGTGTCGCGCCAGTCGGTGCGCAGGTTGTCGTAGTCGTCGCGCGCAACGACGGTGAACATGGCGGGGGAGCCAGCAGTAGCGAAACTAAGGCCGTGTCCGTGTGCTGATGATGTATCCGCGTTGACTAGGTTCGGCGCCACGTACAGGTCGAAGGGGCTTCCCTGGACGTGCTGTGCAGTGTGGTACAGACGAGAGGACGGAACGATGCTGCGCATGATAGATGGGCTACTGTAGTAGAGCTTGACAGCAGCAAGGCTCGTCACTTCCTTATACTCAAGGCGGAGTTCATACAGCTGTCCAGAGTTGCATGTGAGCGAGGCGTTGGCGGAGCCTTCGCCAGATTCCATGCTGCACGCGTCGAGTGCTCCCATTGCCAGGCACCATCGATCAATTACCTTGTTGCCCTCGAGATACAAGCGGGAGCCATCATCGCTGTGCAACCAAAACGTATACGTCTCCGAGAGCTCCGCCTTAAAGTACCCGCTCCACACCACACTAACATAGTCCGCGCCCATCGGACATTGAGTCTGCTCCTGATCCAACTCGCCACAGTTGGGAGCCACACTACGCGAGCCCCAGTCAAAGTCGATCGTCGCATCGACATGCTCCATCTTAACTTCGCCCACCATCCACATATTGTTGTAATACTGCCCCAGCAGCCCCCCCGGGTGCGCCCGCAGCACCCGCACCGAGTATGCGCCGCCCACCGTCACAGTGTACACTAGAGCCGACACACCGGGCGTAAGCGTCTTCGCGACGCTCGGGCGCACAGACACGCCCGCCGTCTCCAGGGGCTCAATCACCTACACACACACACATAGACACACATACACACACACACACACACATGCATTTATATGTATATACATGTATATATAATACATACATGTATACATACATACATGTACATGTACATATACATATACATATACATATACATAATCACCGACAGCCACGAGTCCTCGTGCAACTGCCTTAAATTGCTGTACGCGTCGCGCGCTGTGACGAGGAAGGACGCCGTCACGCCGGCGGTGGCCTGGCTGAGGCCGGCGCCATGCGTTTCGGAGAGCGTCGCGCACGTCGGCGCCGGCTCGAGGCGCAAGTACTCCGACGTCGGGATGGCGAGCGCGGTGTACATGTTTGCATTCCCGAAGCCCTTTGTGCTGAAAGTTGATGAATGATAGAGAAATTTGATGATTTATGAGCTCTGAATTCATCATAATTCTCTATACTTCCAAACATAGATGGGACTCACCTCGGAATCGCCCCGGGGGCAGTATAGCCGTGGATATCGAGGTTGTTGAACTGAAGGCGCATGCGCGGCGGCTTGCCCGTGACGTTGCGCCCGCGTTTGTACTCCACTTGAACATGGTACAGAATCTCGCTGTGCGATGATGTGGCACTTGCCTGTGAGTGTGGATATGGGGGAGGGAGAGAGGGAGAGGGCGGGAGGGAGGAAGACGCTCAGCACAATTGTGCTGATTGTGCACACAGTTATGAATATTTATAACTGAGTGTGTGTGCGTGTATGTGTGTATGTACCTGCGACTGATTGCTGAAAGTGCGCGGCGCCAGAGCGGACAGGGAAAG